>Ga0222623_10000124_pt1 | contig 20597 bp, 17 predicted proteins | sample PLMtaG_FD_177336 | JGI IMG/M metagenome (GOLD analysis project Ga0222623, IMG submission 177336) | Groundwater sediment microbial communities from an aquifer in East River, Colorado, USA - PLM2_30_coex | ecosystem: Environmental > Terrestrial > Soil > Riparian zone | place: USA: East River...
GCAGAACATCCTCTTCGAGGCGGCGCTTTCGTTCCTCGGCCTCGGGGTTCCCCAGAGCATTCCGTCCTGGGGCCGCATGATCTCGGACGCCGCCCGCGTCTTCGAGGTCGCCTGGTGGCTCATGGTTTTCCCCGGCCTCTTCCTGATCGCCACGACGCTCGCGTTCAACCTGTTTGGCGACGGCCTGCGCGACGCGCTCGACCCGCGCAGCGGTCGGTAACGGTTAGCGCGTCGTCGTAATCATCCGATACGAGGCGCTTCTAACTTCGGGGCGGCATGGTCGTCTCTTGTCCTCGGATGGTTCCGTTCCCCGACTGCCGTCCTAGTGCGGCTGGAAAGGAAAGGTGAAGACCGTTCGAACTCTGACGAACTGTTCCGGCATCGAAATGGGAGAGAAAAATTGCCACGTAGACGATTTGCACTGATTGCGCTCTTCGCGCTCGTGCTCGCGCTTGCAGCTTCGGCGTGCGGCGGCGGGGACGACGAGGGAACTAACACGAGTGGCGCGACCGACACCGGGCAGGCCGGCGCGGTGACCAAGGGCGGGATCTACCGCATGGCAGGGTCGTCCTACGAGTTCACCGGGGGCTTCGATCCGACCGGAGAATATCTCGGGACGGCACTCGGTCTCTACTCGAACCTCCTGCTCCGAAACCTCGTGGGCTACCAGCACGTGAACGGCGCGGCTGGGAACGAGCTCGTCCCGGACCTCGCCACCGACTTGGGCGAAATCTCGGACGACGGCCTCACGTACACGTTCACGCTGAAGGACGGCGTGATGTTCGGTCCTCCGGTCAGCCGCCCGATCACCTCCAAGGACGTCGCCTACGCCTTCGAGCGGATCGGCACCGAGGCGCTCGTAGCCCAGTACGGCTTCTACTACACCGTCATCAAGGGCATGGCCGAGTTCACGGCCGGCGATGCCAAGACGATCTCGGGCATCGAGACGCCCGACGACAAGACGATCGTTTTCACGCTGACTCAGCCGACGGGCGACTTCCTCTACCGGGTGGCGATGCCAGCTGCCGCCCCGATTCCACCGGAGGTCGGTAAGTGCTTCAAGAAGGCCGGCGAGTACGGCCGCAACGTTGTGTCCTCGGGCCCGTACATGTTCGAGGGCTCGGACAAGGTTGATGCGAGTAGCTGCGACACGATCAAGCCGGCATCCGGTTTCGATCCGACGCGGGATATGTCACTCGTCCGGAACCCCGACTACGACCAGTCGACGGACGACACGCGTGAGAACAACGTCGATGGGTTCGACTACAGCCTGAACACGAACATCAAGGACATCTTCAACAAGATCGAGGCGGGCGAGCTTGACGGTGAGATCGAGGCCGAGCCAGCGGAGGTTCTGCGCAAGTACTCGACCACCTCAGACCTCAAGGACAGGCTCAAAGTCGGGGCAGGAGACCGCACCTGGTACATCACGATGAACCTCACACAGCCGCCGTTCGACGACATCCACGTCCGCAAGGCCCTGAACTGGGCCATGGACAAGGCCGGTCTCCAGCGAGCGTGGGGCGGTCCGATCAAGGGCGCGATCGCCAACCACATCGTCCCCGACACGATGTTCAACGGGGATCTCGACGACTACGCGCCGTACGGAACGGAGAACGACGCGGGCGACGTCGACAAGGCCAAGGAAGAGATGAAGCAGTCCAAGTACGACACGGATCAGGACGGCCTCTGCGACGCTCCGGAGTGCTCCGGCGTCCTGTTCGTCAACCGGAACACGCCTCCCTGGACCGACATGGAGCCGCTCATCGAGCAGGGTGCTGCCAAGGTTGGCATCAAGCTGAACACACGTGAGTTCGAAGACGCGTACCCGGTCATCCAGGACACGGGCAAGAAGGTCCCCGTCTCGGCCGTCCCCGGCTGGGGCAAGGACTACGCGGATCCGTCCACGTTCATGGTGCTCTTCGACAGTCGGTCGATCCTCCCGCAGGGGAACGTGAACTACTCCCTCGTGGGCCTGACTCCGGAACTGGCGAAGAAGGACAAGATCGAGGGAACGCTCACGGATATCCCGAGCATCGACGCCGACATCGACAAGTGCAACAAGCTCTTGGACGCTGAGCGTCTCACGTGCTGGGAAGACATGGACAAGAACCTCATGGAGAACATCGTCCCGTGGGTGCCGTATCTCGACGCGACCAACGTCGACACGATCGGCCCCGCCGTGTCGAAGTACGAGTACGACCAGTTCTCCGGCACGACGGCCTACTCGAGGGTCGCCGTCGACGTGTCGAAGCAGAAGTAAGAACGCAAGTAGGAAATGTCATGGAGAGTCGCCCCGTTCTTGGGGCGACTCTCCATGATTCTCGGGTTAGACTTCCAGTGAGTCTCGTGGTCGACGCCGAGTAGAACGGAGAAGCTGATGGGGCGCTACGTGATCCGACGAATGCTCTGGGTTGTCCTCGTCGTCCTCGTGGTCACGATGATCACGTTCGTCATCTTCTACGTCATGCCGCCGACCGACCCGGCCACGCGGTTTGCAGGTAAGCAGCCCACCCCCGAACTCGTCGCACAGGTCAAGGAGCAGCTAGGCCTCGACAAGCCCGTCTACCAGCAGTACGCCCTGTTCGTGAAGCGGCTGTTTTTGGGCGACGAGTACGGCTGGCCCGGGCTCGGGTTCAACTACGACGGCCGGGTATCCGTCCGCGACGAGATCGTCAGGCGGGCGCCGATCTCGTTCCAGCTCGCCTTCGGAGCGGCCATCATCTGGCTTGTCATGGGCATCTCGATCGGGATCGTGTCGGCCCTGAAGCGCCGCACGTTCCTGGATCGCTTCGCAATGGGCTTCGCGCTCTTCGGGGTCTCGGCGCCGGTGTTCTGGCTTGGCCTCATGGGTCTCTTCATCTTCTGGCAGAAACTCGGGCTCTTGCCTGGGACGGGCTACGTGCCGTTCAGCGTGAACCCGTATGACTGGTTCATGCACATGATCATGCCCTGGACGGTCCTGGCCCTTCTCTATGCCGCGTACTACGCCCGAATGGTGCGTGGAAACCTGATCGAGACCATGGGCGAGGACTACATACGCACGGCGCGGGCGAAGGGCCTCTCCGAGAACAAGGTCGTCGGCAAGCACGGCCTCCGCGCAAGCCTGACTCCGGTCGTGACGCTCTTCGGCATCGACCTCGCGCTCCTCCTCGGCGGCGCGATCATCACCGAGACCGTCTTCAACCTCCCCGGTATCGGCTCCTGGGTGATCCAGTCCACCGTCCGAGGCGACCTGCCGGCGGTGCTCGGGGTCACGGTCCTCGCGTCCTTCCTGGTGGCATTCCTGAGCCTCTGCGTCGACATCGTCTACGCATGGCTCGACCCGCGCGTCCGTTACTCGTAGACTTCCCGCTTCCCGTCTGAGGAGATATGGCCGAAGCCCTCTTCGAGGTCAAGGACCTCCGAGTCCATTTCAATACTCCCGACGGCGTCGTGAAGGCGGTCGATGGCCTGTCCTTCACGGTCGAGAGGGGAGAGACCTTCGGCATCGTGGGCGAGTCCGGCTCAGGCAAGAGCGTGACCTGCTTGACCGCGCTCGGCCTCACCAACCGCAAGGCCGCCGATATCACCGGGGAAGTGCTCTTCCAGGGCAAGAACCTTCTCGAGCTTCCGCCAAACGAGCTTCGAAAGATCCGCGGGAAGGACCTCGCGATGATCTTCCAGGACCCCTTCGCGTGCCTGCACCCCTTCTACCGGGTCGGCGACCAGATCGTCGAGGCCGTCCAGGCGCACGAGGACGTCCCGAAGGAGAAGGCGCGCGAGCGCGTCGTCGAGCTCCTGTCTGCGGTCGGCATCCCGAAGCCGAAGGAGCGGTTCCGCGACTATCCGCACCAGTACTCGGGAGGCATGCGCCAGCGCGCGATGATCGCGATGGCGCTCGTACACAATCCGGACATCCTGATCGCGGACGAGCCCACCACCGCACTGGACGTCACCGTCCAGGCTCAGATCCTCGACCTGATCGACCGCGTGAAGAAGGACTTCAACATCGGCGTCATCCTGATCACGCACGATCTCGGAGTCGTCGCCGACGTCGCCGCGAAGGTCATGGTCATGTACGCCGGACGGGCGATGGAGCGCGGGACGAAGGACGAGGTCTTCTCGCAGCCCTTGCACCCGTACGCGTGGGGCCTCCTCGAATCGATTCCCACGGTGACCCAGAAGGGGACGCGATTGATCCCGATCGAAGGCGCGCCGCCCTCCCTTATCAACGTCCCGCCAGGCTGTCCGTTCCACCCGCGCTGTCCGCACAGGTTCGAGCCGTGCGACAAGGAGGTCCCACCCCTCAAAGACCGGGGCGGCGGGCATCCGGAGGCGTGTCACCTCTCGATCGAGGAGAAGCGACGGCTCTGGTCGACCCGTGAGGCGCGGCGCTTGAAAGAGGCAGTGTGAGCGTCACTCGCCTCCGGCTCGCTCTCGCAGGGGCACGGCCAAAGGGCGGCCTATGAGCGTCTCTCGCCTTCGGCTCGCTCCCGTGAGGCGGGGCGTGTGTCCCCCACGAGCCCCCTTCTTTGACCCGGTGGAGGAACCTCCCGGTTCCCCCACACCCCCTCCACACGCTCATAGGCCAAGGAGCGGCCTATGAGCGTCTCGACGCCGGCCTCCGTCGGCTCGGACTCCCCGCCCGCCGAGGGGGCCCTCGTTTCCGTCCGCAACCTGAAGAAGTACTTTCCGATCACGCGCGGGATCATCTTCCAACGGGAAGTGGGCCGGGTGCAGGCCGTTGACGACATCTCGTTCGACATTTATCCCGGCGAGACACTCGGCCTGGTCGGCGAGTCGGGCTGCGGGAAGTCGACGACTGCCCGCCTCGTCATGAAGCTCCTCGACGCCACCGCCGGCTCGGTCACGTTCGAGGGCACGGAGATTACGAAGCTCTCGCAGCGGAAGATGCGGCCGTACCGCCGCCAGATGCAGATGGTCTTCCAGGACCCGTACGCCTCGCTCAACCCGCGCCAGACGGTCGGCCAGATCATCGGGGCTCCTTTCTCGATCCACAAGACGGAGGGCGACACGAAGCGTCGCGTCCGTGAGCTCATGGATCGCACCGGGCTGAATCCCGAGCACTACAACCGCTATTCGCACGAGTTCTCGGGCGGCCAGCGCCAGCGCATCGGGGTCGCGAGAGCGCTCGCGCTCTCCCCGAAGCTGATCGTATGCGACGAGCCCGTGTCGGCGCTCGACGTCTCGATCCAGGCGCAGATCCTGAACCTCCTCGAGGGCCTCCAGGAAGACTTCAACCTCACGTACCTCTTCATCTCGCACGACCTCGGGGTCGTCCGCCACGTCTCCGACCGGATCGCGGTCATGTACCTCGGGCACATCGTCGAGGTCTCGGACGCGGACACGCTCTACGAGAACCCGAAGCACCCGTACACCGCCGCGCTTCTGTCGGCGGTTCCCAAGGGGTTCACCTCCGACGGTCACGCCGCCTCGGAACGGATCGTCCTCGAGGGCGACGTCCCTTCTCCGGTCGACCCGCCGCCCGGCTGCCCGTTCCATCCTCGTTGCCCGAAGGCGAGGCAGGTCGCGGGCCCCGACGAAGAAGTGCCGGAGAACTGCCGTACCGAGCGTCCTCCACTAGGCGAGGTCGAGGCTCGCCACCGCGCCGCCTGCTGGTATCCGCTGGAGAAGGGCGAAAAGCTCCAGCAGGCCGCCCACGTGTAGGCTTTTCTGCTCTCGCCGGCCCTCCCGGGCTAACCCTTCTGCACTGCGCGCGTCGAAAGAGGCAGGAATGGGCGTGAAGCCGATCGATCCACTGTGCGAGCGAACCCGCGCCTGGGCTTCGCTCGAGCTCGACGGAGAGCTTTCCGAGCTAGAGGGCGTACTCTTTCACGAGCACGTTCGCGGCTGTGAGGATTGCGCCGACGCCGTCGAGGATCTGCGCCGGATCGCGGCGATCGTTCGCGCGACGCCGCTCGCCGAGCCGAGCCGCCGCGGCTTCGAGTTCCCGGCCCGCGCTGTGCAACCGCGCGCACGCCCTCTGGCCGTCCGCGCCCTCGTCGCCGCCACGGTGATCGCGCTCGCGGCGGGGCTCGGCCTGCTCGGGAACTCGCTCGGGAAATCGCCGAGCGCGCCACAGCCGACCTCCCCCGAGATCGCCTTCTTCCCGCGGAGCATCGATAACGAGATCCGCCAGCTTCGCCAGCCGGCGCTCCAGAACCCCAGGCAGCGCGTCGGCCCCAACGGTCGGCTGAGGGCCTTCGTCTGAGAGCCCGGTACCGGCCGCGTCCAACTTGGGCGCGAAGCTAGACTCCGCGCCGGAACCACCCGAGCCAGGAGTCCCATGCCCGAGAACGGAAAGTCGCCGGCAGGCGTCGGCAAGGTTGTCGAAATCCGAGGCGTCGTCCTCGACGCCGTCTTCCCCGGCGATCTACCTGAGATCAACCACGCACTCAGAATCAAGGTGGCCGGCGAGGAGGGCCGCCCCGAGGTCGATCTGATCGCAGAGGTGCAGCAGCACCTCGGAAACGACCGCGTTCGCGCAGTCGCGATGGACACGACGGACGGCCTCGCGCGTGGCGTCGACGTCGAGGATCTCGGCGAGCCGATCAGCGTCCCGGTCGGAAAGGCGACCCTCGGACGGCTCTTCAACGTGCTCGGGGAGACGATCGACGATCGCGACGAGAAGCTCGAGGACGAGGAGCGCTGGCCGATCCACCGGGACGCGCCCTCCTTCGAGGACCTGCAGCCGACGGTCGAGATCTTCGAGACCGGCATCAAGGTCATCGACCTGCTCGCCCCGTACGTAAAGGGCGGGAAGGTCGGTCTCTTCGGCGGAGCGGGCGTCGGCAAGACGGTCCTGATCCAGGAGCTGATCCGGTCGATCGCCGAGGAGCATTCCGGTCTCTCAGTCTTCGCCGGGGTCGGCGAGCGGACGCGCGAGGGGAACGACCTCTATATCGAGATGACCGAGTCCGGGGTGATCGACAAGACCGCGCTCGTCTTCGGCCAGATGAACGAGCCGCCGGGCGCACGCCTCCGAGTGGCCCTCTCCGGGCTCACGATGGCCGAGTACTTCCGCGAGCAGGGGCAGGACGTCCTCCTCTTCATCGACAACATCTTCCGCTTCGTGCAGGCAGGCTCAGAGGTCTCCGCGCTGCTCGGGCGGATGCCCTCTGCGGTCGGATACCAGCCAACGCTTGCAACCGAGATGGGCCAGCTCCAAGAGCGGATCACCTCGACGCGAACGGGCTCGGTGACCTCGGTGCAGGCGATCTACGTGCCCGCCGACGACCTCACCGACCCGGCGCCGGCGAACACCTTCGCCCACCTCGACGCGACCACAGTGCTGAACCGGGCGCTGACCGAGCAGGGGATCTATCCAGCCGTCGACCCGCTCGACTCCGTCTCCCGGATCATGCAGCCGGGCGTCGTCTCCGACGAGCACTACGCGACCGCCACGGGCGTCCAGGAGATCCTCCAGCGCTACAAGGAGCTCCAGGACATCATCGCCATCCTCGGGATGGAGGAGCTTTCCGACGAGGACAAGGTCATCGTCCAGCGCGCCCGGAAGATCCAGCGCTTCCTTTCACAGCCGTTCTTCGTCGCGGAGCAGTTCACCGGCACCCCCGGCAAGTTCGTGGCGCTCGAGGACACGATCAAGGGCTTCTCGGAGATCCTCGAGGGAAAGCATGACGATCTGCCCGAGGGCGCCTTCTACATGGTCGGAACAATCGAGGAAGCGGTCGAGCGGGGCAAGGAGATGGGCGGCGAAGACAAGGCCGAGGCCAAGGAGGAGCCGGAGGCGGAGGAGGCCGAGGCCGAGAAGGCCGGCGAGCCCTCCGAGGAGCGCGAAGCCGAGCCCAGTCCCGCCTAGATCTGACCATGGCCGAGGGCACGGGCAAGACATTCGAGCTCTCCCTGGTCACGCCCGACGGTGCTGCGTACGAGGGCGAGGTCGAGATGCTGATCGTGCCCGGCGCCGACGGTGAGATCGGCGTCCTGGCACGCCATGCGCCGCTGGTCGCCATGCTGAAGGCGGGGGAGATCCGGGTTAAGGCCGACGGGTCCTGGGAGAGCTTCGCGGCGGGACCGGGCTACTTCAAGGTGCAGCAGGACCGGGCGATCGTCCTCGTCGACGACGCTGTGCGGGCTGAGGACATCGATGTCGAGGCGGCCAAGCGCGAGATCGAGGAGGCCAGGGCGCTCCTCGAGCGTGCCGAGTCGGGCGACGAAGACCTCGACCTCTGGAAGGTCGAGCAGCAGCTTCGTCACGCAGAGAACAAGCTCGAGGTTGCGGGCCGCGGCTGAGCCGCTACTCAGTACGTTAATGGGGCATTAAGCCGGGACTGGAGCCTTGCGCTCCCCCCGGACGCTCTCGGTAGCTTGAAGCGTCCGTTCCAATCGACCTCCGAAGGAGGCTCAAATGATCTATTCGCTCCTGCGCTCCATTGTCGGGCTCGAGGCCGGCCGTTCGTGCCGGGCGTGTTCCGAGTCGATCTCATCGCGCGATCCATTCGGCCTCAGCGAGGGGGTCTGTCACCCCTGTCGCGAGCACTGACCGAGTCTCGAATCGAGACAGCAAGGAGCTCCCGCCTGCAGGCGGGAGTTTTCGTTTTCAGGACAAAATCGAGTGCTCCTGGCCCGAGCCGCAGGTCGAAAGGCAGAATGAACGGATGGTCACGACCGCCGTCTCCGCCGAAACGCGCCTCAGCGAGCTCCTCGGCCAGCGGATCGTCGTGCTGGACGGCGCCTGGGGAACGATGCTTCAGCGGCTCGAGCTCGACGACGCGGACTATCGCGGAGAGCGGTTTCGCGAGCACCCGCAGGACGTCAAGGGCGATCCCGATCTTCTAAATCTCACGCGTCCGGACGTCGTTCTCGACGTCCATCGCGCCTACCTCGACGCCGGTGCGGGGATCACGACGACCAACACGTTCACCGCCACCTCGATCGGCCAAGCGGACTACGGGCTCGAGGACGCGGTCTATGACATCAATCTGGCGGGCGCCCGACTCGCGCGCCAGGCGTGCGACGAGCGCACCGATGGAGACAGGTTCGTGGCCGGATCGGTCGGCCCGCTGAACCAGACGCTGTCGCTGTCGCCGAAGGTGGAGGACCCCGCCTTTCGGCGCGTCACCTTCGACGACGTGCGGGAGAGCTACGCGGGACAGATCCGCGGGCTCGTCGACGGCGGCGTCGACCTCCTGCTCGTCGAGACGATCTTCGACACGTTGAACGCCAAGGCGGCGATCGCGGCTGCACACCAGGTCTTCGAGGAAAAGGGTGAGAGCTTGCCGCTCTGGATCTCCGTCACGATCGTCGACAGGAGCGGCCGTACGCTCTCTGGCCAGACGATCGAGGCATTCTGGACGTCGGTCGAGCATGCGAGTCCTCTCGTCGTGGGGGTCAACTGCGCGCTCGGGGCGAAGGAGATGCGTCCCTACGTCGCGGATCTCGCCCGGCTCGCACCTACCTACGTCAGCTGCCACCCGAACGCAGGGCTTCCGAACCCCTTCGGCGGCTACGACGAGCAGCCCCACGACACGAGCGGGTTCTTGCGTGAGTTCGCCGAGGCCGGGCTGGTCAACATCGTCGGCGGCTGCTGCGGGACGACACCGGACCACGTGCGCGCGATCGCGGCTGCCGTCGACGGCCTGGCCCCGCGGGAGCTGCCCGGGCCGCGACAGGTCGCCCGCCTGAGCGGGCTCGAGCCCTTCACGTTCACGGGCGACACGAACTTCGTGATGATCGGGGAGCGCACGAACGTGACCGGGTCGGCGCGCTTCCGCAAGCTGATCGAGGCCCGGGACTTCCAGGGAGCGGTCGACGTCGCGCTCGAGCAGGTTCGAGGCGGGGCAAACATTCTCGACGTCAACATGGACGCAGACCTGCTCGAGTCGGAGCAGGCGATGACGACCTTCCTGAACCTGATCGCCACCGAGCCCGAGGTCGCGCGCATCCCGATCATGGTGGACAGCTCGCGCTGGTCCGTGATCGAGGCAGGTCTCAAGTGTGTGCAGGGGAAAGGCGTCGTCAACTCGATCAGTCTCAAGGAGGGGCAAGAGGAGTTCCTCGCCAGGGCGCGCGAGGTGCAGAGCTTCGGCGCCGCCGTCGTCGTCATGGCCTTCGACGAGCAGGGGCAGGCCGACACGGTCGAGCGGAAGGTCGAGATCTGCGGCCGGGCCTACGACCTCCTCCTCGGCCAGGCGGGCTACCAGCCCGAGGACATCATCTTCGACCCGAACATCCTCGCGGTGGCGACCGGCATGGAGGAGCACAACGACTTCGCGAAGGCGTTCATCGACGCGATCCCGCTGATCAAGGAGCGCTGCCCCGGCGTCAAGATCTCCGGCGGCATCTCGAATCTCTCGTTCGCGTTCCGCGGCAACGACGTCGTCCGGGAGGCTATCCACTCGGCCTTCCTCTACTACGCGATCCGCGCGGGGCTCGACATGGGGATCGTGAACGCGGGCCAGCTCGTCGTCTACGAGGACATTCCGCCCGAGCTCCTCGAGCACGTCGAGGACATCATCTTCAACCGGCGGCCCGACGCGACCGATCGGATGGTCGCCCTGGCGGCGTCCGTCCGCGGCGAGGGCACCAAGCGTGAGCTTGACCTGAGCTGGCGCGAGGCCCCGGTCGAGAAGCGCCTCTCCCATGCGCTCGTACACGGGATCGTCGACTTCATCGAGGAGGACACCGAGGAGGCCAGGTCGCGTGCCGCCCGGCCGCTGGACGTGATCGAGGGCCCGCTGATGGACGGGATGAAGATCGTCGGCGACCTCTTCGGCTCCGGGAAGATGTTTCTGCCGCAGGTGGTGAAGAGCGCGCGCGCGATGAAGCGCGCGGTTGCCTACCTCGAGCCGTACATGGAGGCCGAGAAACTCGCCACGGGGGGCAATGGCCGGGCGCGGGGCAAGGTTGTCCTCGCGACCGTGAAGGGCGACGTGCACGACATCGGGAAGAACATCGTCGGAGTCGTCCTCGGCTGCAACAACTACGAGGTGATCGACCTCGGCGTCATGGTGCACGCCGACCGGATCCTCGACACCGCGGTCGAGGAGGGGTGCGACCTGGTCGGGCTCTCCGGCTTGATCACGCCGTCCCTGGACGAGATGGTCAACGTCGCGAAGGAGATGGAGCGGCGCGGTCTCGACCTACCGCTCCTGATCGGAGGAGCGACGACCTCCCGCCAGCACACGGCTGTCAAGATCGCGCCTGCGTACGGCCAGCCGACGCTGCACGTGCTCGACGCCTCACGAGTCGTGGGCGTCGTAGCCGACCTTCTCGACCAGGACCGGCGCGCGACCCTGGATACCGGTAACCGCGAGGCGCAGGAGCGCCTCCGAGGGCTCCACGCGGACCGGGACCGAAAGCCGCTCCTGTCCTACGAGGCCGCCCGTGCAAATCGGACGAAGATCGAATGGCGACGGGAAGACCTGGCCGCGCCGCCCTTCACGGGCGTGCGTCTGGTCGAGCCGTCGCTCGCCGTGCTCCGCGAGTACATCGACTGGCAGTTCTTCTTCTACGCCTGGGAGCTCAAGGGCAAGTACCCCCAGATCCTTGACGACCCGGAGAAGGGCGAGGCCGCGCGCAGCCTCTTCGCGGACGCGAACTATCTGCTCGACAAGATCGTCGCGGAAGAACTCCTGACCGCGCGCGGCGTCTACGGGTACTGGTGCGCGGCGGCCGAGGGCGACGACATCGTGCTCGCGGACGGCACTCGCTTCTGCATGCTGCGCCAGCAGTCCGACTACGGCGACGAGCGGCCGAACCGCTCTCTGGCGGATTTTGTCGCGCCTGCGGACACTGGCTTCCCGGATCACATCGGTGCGTTCGCGGTCACGGCCGGGATCGGCGCGGACCAGCTCGCGGGCCGGTTCGAGCGCGAGCAGGACGACTACAGTGCGATCATCGCGAAGGCGCTTGCGGACCGCCTCGCCGAAGCTTTCGCGGAGTACCTGCACGAGCACGCCCGCCGCGAGTGGTACGAGGCCGGTGAGGCCCTGCCGAAGGAGGATCTGATCGCGGAGCGTTTCCGGGGCATTCGCCCGGCGTTCGGCTATCCGGCGTGCCCGGATCACACCGAGAAGCCGAAGCTCTTCGACCTGCTCGGGGCACGCGAGGTCGGGATCGAGCTGACGGAGACGAACGCGATGCTTCCGGCCGCCAGCGTGAGCGGCATCTACCTCGCGCATCCGGCTGCCCGCTACTTCTCGCTCGGGCGAGTCGCACGCGATCAGGTGGTCGACTACGCCGGCCGCAAGGGGGCCTCGGTGGTCGAGGTGGAGCGCTGGCTCAGCCCGAATCTGGCCTACGAGCCACCCGCGTCCTAACCCACGCGCCTAAGGGCGAGGTCCGGCTGCGCGCTTCGGTATCCTCGCCGGGGTCGCCTTTCGGGCGACTCTTCGTATGAAGACGACGCTGAAGAGAGGCACAGGCCGGGGGAGCTCCAACGGCTCGAACGGCCACACGACCGTCCCTCCACTCAGCCCTTTGACGCCAATCGCGCGGTACGGCGGCCCGCCCCGCCGTACCTGGCCGCGCCGGATCGGAAAGGCCCTCCTCTGGCTTGTCGTCGTCCTCCTGATGTTGGCGGGCGCGCTCGTGGGCGGGTTCTGGCTCTGGATCAACGAGAGCGTCTCCGCCGTCCGCGCACACACCAAAGAGGCGATCGAGGCCGAGAAGGTCCTCGACGTGCCGCTCCCCGGCCAGCCTACCGTGGCCATGGTCCTCGGCTACGACAAGCGCTACGGCGAGGGGAAAGGCGCCAAGTCCCGGTCGGATACGATCATGCTGATCAGGCTCGATCCGCAGGGGAAAACCGTCTCGATGTTGTCCTTCCCGCGCGATCTCAACGTCGAGATCCACTGCAGGGGCCGGACGACCTACACCGCGCGCATCAACGAGGCGTTCAGCGTGTGCGGCCAGCGCGGCAGCCTCGAGACGGTGAAGGCGCTGACGGGCATCAAGATCAACTACCTGATCACCGTCAACTTCCGGGGCTTCCAGCAGATCGTGAACAAGCTCGGCGGGGTCTACATGGACGTCGACCAGCGTTACTTCAACAACAACGCGGGCCTCTACGGGCTGGCACGGTTCGCAAAGATCAACCTGCATCCGGGCTACCAGAAGCTCTATGGGCCGACGGCGCTCGACTTCGTCCGCTACCGGCACACGGACTCAGACCTCTACCGAAACGCCCGCCAGCAGGAGTTCGTGAAGGCCATGAAACAGCAGGTCTCGAGCTTCTCGAACATCACCAAGATCCCGTCCATCGTCAGCTCGATCACCGAGAACGTCGAGGTCGGGGTCGGAGGCGGCAAGGCCCTAGACAAGCGGACGCTCCTTGGCTACGCGAAGCTCGCCTACGAGCTGCCGACGGGGAGCTTCCAGCAGGCGCGACTCCAAGGCCTCAGTGACATTGCAGGGACGTACGAGCTCCAGGTCTCCGATGAGGCGGTCCAGACCGCCGTGGACGACTTCATGAAACCCGACACCGAGGCCGCCGAGAAGGCGACCCAGGTTGCCACGAGGAAGAAGACCAAGAAAGAGAAGCCCGTCGGCCCGTCGCCCGCGGACGTCACGATCCGCGTCCTGAACGGGAACGGCACCGCCGGCTCCGCCGACGACGCGGCCTACCTGCTCGGCCGGCGGGGCTACGGCGTCAGCGTCGGCGGGAACGCAGATCGCTTCGACTACTTCGAGACGGTGGTGAGCTACGACGCTGCGAACCCGGATGCAAAGCTTGCGGCCGAGGCCGTCGCGAAGCTCTTCGACGGGAAGACGGAAGAGGCAGCGCCCGACTCGACGACCCCGGAGATGCTGCTCGTCACCGTCGGGCAGACGTTCCACGGGACGCTAGCTCCGGCACCGAGAGACACGACGCCGAAGTACTCGCCCCCGGACGTGGAGCCGGAGGCCGAGGCGCGTCCGCTCGTCCGCCGAGCCCAGCCAAAGTCAGACTTCCCGCTGCTCGCCCCGACTGTGAAGGAGCAAGGCTCGTCGCTAGGGAGCGACGAGCCGATCCGGGTCTACGAGCTGAACGACCATACGGCCGTCCGCCTGACGTATCGCTCGGCCGGCCTCAACGAGTACTGGGGGATTCAGCAGACGTCCTGGATGGATGCGCCCATGCTCGACGAGCCAAGCGTGAGACGGCGGATTGCAGGTCGCAGTTACCGCCTTTTCTTCAGCGGCCCGCGCCTCCACGTGGTTGCCTTCGAGGAGAACGGTGCCGCCTACTGGGTCGTGAACTCGCTGCTCGACAGCCTGTCGAACGAGACCATGCTCGCGATCGCCAAGGGCCTGAAGCCGGTTCGCGGCTAGATGGTGCGCCGCGTCTGGGGCCCCCATTCGAGGGTCTGGTAATTGTCCATCAATCATCTAGCCTTTCCCTGGATGGAACGAGAGGCAATCGGGATCCTTGGGGCCGGCTGGGTCGGCACAGTCACGGCGGCGTGCTTTGCCGAGCTCGGCCACGACGTCGTGGTTCGGGACGTGGACTCCGCGCGGATCGAAGCGCTCGCCGCCGGGCACGTGCCGATCTACGAGCACGGGCTCGAGGAGCTACTGGAGCGAAACCGGGACCGCCTGAGCTTCACCCTCGACATCGGCGACGTCTTTCGCGCCGCCCGCATCGTGTTCGTCTGCGTCGGAACGCCCTCCACGCACTCGGGCGACGCTGACCTCTCCGCGGTCTACACGGTGCTCGACGAGATCCCGGAGGTCGACCATCGGGTGATCCTCGTCATGAAGAGCACCGTCCCGGTTGGCACAGGCGAAAAGGTCCGGAGCGCACTCGACGCACGCGGGCTGGCCCACGTCGGCTACGTCTCGAACCCGGAGTTCCTCGCGGAAGGAACGGCCGTGCACGACTTCTCGCATCCGGATCGCGTGGTGGTCGGCGCCTTCGCCAGGGATGACGGCGAAGCGGTGGCGGCTCTGTACCGGCCCCTGGAAGCCCCGGTCGTCCATGCGGACGTTGCCTCAGCGGAGATGATCAAGCTCGCCTCGAACGCCTTCCTCATGACGCGGATCAGCTTTATCAACGAGATCGCGAATGTCTGCGAGGCGCTCGGCGCCGACGTGGTCAAGGTCGCCCAGGGAGTCGGGCTCGACCACCGGCTCGGGCCACACTTCCTGCGCGCCGGCATCGGCTACGGCGGCAGCTGCTTCCCGAAGGACTCGCTCGCGCTGAAGCAGCTGGCCGCGAACACTGGGTACCACTTCCAGCTCCTTTCCGCGGTCATCGAGGTAAACGAGCTCCAGAAGCGGCGCGTCGTGAACAAGCTCAAGAAGCACCTCGGGACGCTCCGGGGGAAGACGGTGGCGCTTCTCGGCCTCGCCTTCAAGCCGCACACGAACGACATGCGCGAGGCCCCGAGCATCGTGCTCGCCTCCAGGCTCCTGGCGGAGGGGGCCACGGTCCGGGCCTGGGACCCGGTCGCCGTCGACGAAGCCCGCAGCCTGCTGACGGGCGTCGAGCTGACCGACTCCCTGCCCGAGGCGGTCAAGGACGCGGATGCGGCAGTCATCGTCACGGAGTGGCCCGAGCTCCTGGAGCTGCCGACCGCAACCGTTCGCGACGCGATGCGGACGCCTCTCATCGTCGACGGGCGAAACCTGCTCGATCCTGCGAGCGTGCGGGCGGCCGGCTTCACGTATGAGGCCATCGGCCGGGCGTCCTCGCTCCTCTCGAGCCTGCCGGAGACCGAGGAGCCGAGCCGAGAGCTCAAGGCCTAGTCGTGGAGGCGATCCTCCTCGCCGGAGGAAAAGGCGAGCGCCTCGGGGAGGCTGCCCACGGGCGTCCGAAGGCCCTCGTGCCCGTTGCAGGCCATCCCCTCGCGGCTTACCAGGTCGCACTCCTGGCGGCAGCGGGGGTCCAGCGGGTCGTGGTCAGCTGCGCGGAGGGTCAGGGAGTGCGTTTCGAGCGGGAGCTCGCCGGGCTCGGAGTCGAGATCGTGCCGGTCGAGGAGCCGGAGCCTCTCGGCCGAGGCGGCGGCCTCCGGCTCGCCGCCGGGGCGCTCACAGAGCCTGGTGCGTGCTTTGCATTGAACGGAGACGAGCTGCTGGATGCGGACCTCCCGGGGCTGGCACGCAGTCATGACGAGTGGGACGGGGCTGCGACTATCACCGTGACTCGAGTCCGCTTGCCGTTCGGCGTCGTCGAGCTTTCCGAGGACGACGTCGTGACGGGTTTTCGTGAAGCGCCTCTGCTTGACGACTGGGTCAGTTGCGGCGTGTATGTCCTCGGGCCGGAGGCGCTTGCACGGCTCCCCGAGCGCGGTGATCACGAGGCGACGACATTCCCCGAGCTCGCGGCCGAAGGCAAGCTGCGCGCCTTTCGCCATCACGGTTTGTGGATCACGGTGAACACGCCGAAAGACCTGCGGCTCGCGGAGCAGTACGTCGGCGAGCATCCCGAGTGGCTCCGTCCGCAGACCAAGGAGGGGACCAGGGCTTGACTCGCTTCTTCCGGCGCAGTAGGAACGCACCCGTGAGCGAGCTTTCCCCGAACCTTTTCGACCTCGATCGGTTCTCGCAGAAGGTCAAGCGAGTCGAAAAGCCCTGGGGCTACGAGATCATCTACGCGGCGACGCCGCAGTACTGCGGGAAGATCCTCTTCATCCGCAAGGGCGAGCAGCTGAGCCTCCAGTTCCACCGCGAAAAGGACGAAGTCGTGTACCTGCACGAAGGCAGGATCGAGCTCGAGATCGGCGACCCGGGCGGCAACCTGGACGTCGAGGTGGTCTCGCCGGGACACGCGTTCCACCTCGAGCCCGGAGTCGTCCACCGCTGGCGCGCGCTCGAGGACTCGACCGTACTCGAGGTGTCGACGTCGGAACTCGACGACGTCGTCCGTCTCGAGGATCGCTACGGCCGCGCCGAAGACGCTTAGAGGCCTGATGTGAAAGTTCGGCCGGGCCGGATGACGCCCCAGACACGGCACTGGATCAGCACGTCCGGTCACGACACGTAGCTTGGTCTGGAGCGTCCCCGGCGGCGGCTGAATTCCACATCAACCCTCCGTAGTTCCCTACACTGCCTCCCGGCATGGCGACGGCAGCACCCAGTCACGACGTCAAGGATCTCGGGCTCGCGCCCGGCGGCATCCAGCGCATCGAGTGGGCCGATCGGCTCATGCCGGTGCTGATGGCGATCCGCGAGCGCTTCGAAGCGGAGCAACCGCTCACCGGCATCCGGGTCTCTGCCTGTCTGCACGTGACGACGGAGACAGCGAACCTTGCGCGGACGCTCAAGGCGGGCGGCGCGGATGTGGTTCTCTGCGCCTCGAACCCGCTTTCGACTCAGGATGACGTTGCGGCCGCTCTCGTCTCCGAATACAGCATCCCGGTCTTCGCGATCAGGGGCGAGGACGACGACACGTACTACTCGCACATCACGGCCGCGATCGACCACCGGCCGCACATGACGATGGACGACGGTGCCGACGTGATCGGCGTCCTCCACAAGGACCGACGCGACCAGCTAGGCGACATCATCGGCGGCACGGAGGAGACCACCACCGGCGTGATCCGGCTGAAGGCACTCGAGGCTCAGGGCGACCTCGCGTTTCCGATCGTGGCCGTGAACGAGGCGAAGACCAAGCATCTCTTCGACAACCGCTACGGCACGGGGCAGTCGACCATTGACGGCATCATCCGTGCCACCAACATCCTCCTCGCCGGGCGGAAGTTCGTCATCGCCGGCTACGGCTGGGTGGGCCGCGGCGTCGCCATGCGAGCCCGCGGGATGGGCGCGCACGTGATCATCACCGAGGTCGATCCGATGCGCGCGCTGGAGGCGCTCATGGACGGCTACGAAGTGCTCGCGATGGAGAAGGCTGCTGAGATAGGCGACATCTTCTGCACGGCTACAGGCGACAAGAACGTGATCACGCGCCGCCACGTCGAACGAATGAAGGACGGCGCCGTCCTCGCCAACACGGGGCACTTCAACGTCGAGATCGACATCCCCGGCATCGCGGAGCTGGCGGAGTCGCGTCGGCCCGCCCGGACGAACGTCGAGGAGTTCACGCTGCCCGACGGCCGCAAGATCAATCTGGTCGCCGACGGCCGCCTCGTTAATCTTTCGGCCGCCGAAGGCCATCCGGCCGCCGTCATGGACATGAGCTTTGCGAACCAGGCGCTTTCGGCCGAGTACGTCGCCCAGCACGCGAACGAGCTCGAGCCGAAGGTGTACGTCGTGCCCGAGGAGATCGACCGCGAGATCGCCCGCTTGAAGCTGGAGACGCTCGGCGTCGAGATCGACACCCTCACCGGGGAGCAGGAGAAGTACCTGTCTTCCTGGGACGAGGGTACGTAGTGGTTGGCGGGTACGCCAATTACCGACCAACCTTCTAGCCGGGGACAAAACCCAGAGTGAAGGCGATGGTGATGGCGGCCGGGCTCGGCACTCGGCTTCGGCCTCTCACCGACTTCCTTCCGAAGCCGATGATGCCGATCGCGAATCGGCCGGTCCTCCATCATCTGCTGAACCTGCTCCACAAGCACGACGTCCACGAAGTCGGCATCAACCTCCACTCGTTTCCGGAGATGCTCCAGAGCTACTTCGGCGACGGCTCGGATCTCGGGATGAAGATCCACTGGTCGATGGAAGAGGAGCTGCTCGGCACCGCGGGCGGGACGAAGAAGCTCGAGGACCTGTGGGGCGGTGAGGCGATCCTCGTTACATCGGGCGACGGCTTGCACGACATCGACGTGACGGCCCTCCTCGGCCACCACAAGCGCACGGGCGCACTCGCGACGCTTGCGGTGAAGCCCGTCAAGGACCCGTCGGCCTACGGCGTCGTGATCCTCGATCGCGACACTCGCGTGCGTGGGTTCCAGGAGAAGCCTCGCCCCGACGAGGCCCGTTCGAACCTGGCCAACTGTGGCGTCTACGTGATCGAGCCGCAGCTGCTCGAGCGAATTCCGGCCGGTGAGCCGATGGACTTCGGCCAGGATCTCTGGCCGATGCTCGTGGGCGCCAACGAGCCGTTGTACGCCTATACGACGATGGCCTACTGGAACGACGTCGGCGATCTCGACGAGCTTCGGAACTCCATCCTCGACGCCGTCCTCGGGCGGGTAAAGGTCGACCTGCCTGGCGACGAGGTCGCTCCGGGTCTCTGGGTCAGCGAGGGCTGCCAGATCGATCCTTCTGCCCGAATCGACGCACCCGTCGTCCTCGGCCGGGAGGTGGTCGTCGAGGCGGAGGCGCAGATCGTGGGCCCCGCGGCGATCGGCGCCGACTGCCACGTCGGGAAGAAGGCGGCGATCAGACGTGCGGCGCTGCTGCCGGGAAGCGTCGTGCCGGATGAGGGGCTGGCGGTGGCGGGCATCTTCGGCGATGCGTCGAAGCTCGCAGACAGCATCCTCCGCTATCCGGGCCGGCGTGAGTCGTAACGCTTCCGGCGCCGCAACTTGACAGGCCAGGCGGCTGGACCATGCCCTTCTGCGAGATCGATCTCCGGCCGGGCGGGGCGTGGCGCTTCGTTTGGGGCCGCGCCGACGACACGGAGATGGAAATGCGCGGCGAATATCGAGAGGTCACACCGCCCGAGCGGCTCGTCTCCACCGAGTCGTGGGGCGGCGACTGGCCCGAAGCGATCAACACAGTGACCCTTTCTGAAGAGGACGGCAAGACGACGATCACACAGACGGTTCTCTACCCATCGCGGGAGGCTCGCGACGCCGCGCTCGAGACGGGGATGAAGGACGGTGTGTCCCTGAGCTTCGATCGTCTCGCCGAGCACGTCCGAACCATGGCCTGAGGCTGTAGTAACGCTTCCGGCACGGCTGTCGCGAAAGCTGCGCGCCCTCGCGCTCTACCGTAAGAGGGCGTGCAGCTCCTCGACCTGCTCTTGCCGACGCGATGCGTCGTCTGTGGTCAGGGCGAGGAGATGCTCTGTGCCGCGTGCCACGATGGGCTCCGACGGCTCCACGGGCCGATGTGTGCTCGGTGCGGTGCCCCGACCGCGTGGGCGGTCTCCCGCTGCTCCGAATGCGCCGGGCGGCGCATCAGCTTCGCGACTGCGAGGGCGGCGGTCGCCTATGACAGGCATACCCGGCCGCTCGTGGCCGCTTGGAAGGAGCGGGGGCTACGCTGCCTGACGGGGATCGCCGCGGATCTCGTCACTGAGGTCGTACGTCCTCCGCCCATCCTCGCGCTTGCGCCGGTTCCGGCCGACCGAGACCGCACTCTCTGGCGTGGCCAGGGCTCCGCCGAAGCCCTCGCACACGTGCTCGGGGAGAGCTGGCGCCTGCCTGTCGTGACCACGCTCAGCCGTGCGCGGCCGACCGCTCGGCAGCGCGGGCTCGATCGCGCTGCGCGCCGGAAGAACGTCCGCGGGGCCTTCGGGAGCGCCGGCCCCGTTCCGGCCCGGATCGGGCTCGTCGACGACGTATACACGACTGGGGCGACCGTGCTCGCCGCGGCGACCGAGCTCCGTCGAAACGGCGCCCGCGAAGTGCATGTCGTCACGTTCGCGCGGGCGATCAGGCGCTGAGGGCAAGGGACGGTGCGATAGATTGGCCCAGTCGACCAGGAGGATTACGTGAGGCTTCAGGTCAAGGGGAAGAACGTGGAAGTGACTCCGGCGCTCAAGGGCTATGCCCAGGAGAAGCTCGGAAAGCTCGAGCGGC
>Ga0222623_10000125_pt1 | contig 20573 bp, 18 predicted proteins | sample PLMtaG_FD_177336 | JGI IMG/M metagenome (GOLD analysis project Ga0222623, IMG submission 177336) | Groundwater sediment microbial communities from an aquifer in East River, Colorado, USA - PLM2_30_coex | ecosystem: Environmental > Terrestrial > Soil > Riparian zone | place: USA: East River...
CCTTAAATATGTAGTAGACGGTCTCAACGAATGGAACGACTCGATCGCGCAACTTAGGTCGTTCAGTTGACGATTCAACGATTTAACGATTTACCCGTCGCGCCGCAGTTTTAACGTATCCGGGAGCTTAGGAATGAATTCCGGCGATCCCAACCTCATTCGATGTATTCGCGCTGAAATCGAGAAGCAAGGGCCCATTTCATTTGCGCGGTTCATGCACTTGGCGCTCTACCATATGGATTACGGATATTATTCGTCTGGACGCTGCGCGATTGGACGCAAAGGCGACTATTTCACCAACGTCAGTGTCGGCCCGCTGTTTGGGCAGCTGTTAGGCGCGCAGTTTGTCGAAATCTGGGACAGCCTCGGCAAAATCAACAATTTCGTGATTGTCGAACAGGGCGCGCACGATGGGCAGTTCGCGCGCGACGTTTTCGAATACGCGCAAGACCGCGCGCCGCAATTTTTCGAAGCTTTACGGTACCGAATAGTCGAGCCATTTCGTGTTTTGCAACAGCGACAATCGCAGACGCTGGAGCTTTTTCGCAAGAAGATCGACTGGAGCGAGTCGCTGCAGCCATTCGTCGGCGTTCATTTTTCCAACGAACTGCTGGACGCGATGCCTGTGCGCCTGATTAGCGACGGCATAGAAAAACTTGTCGGTCTGGACGAGGACAAATTTGTCTTGATCGAGCGTCCGCTTTCCCAAGGAGGGGCTGCTTCCAAGCTGCCGACGGATATAGGGGCTTTCAATCAACCAGCGCTCGACTGGATCGACGACGTCGCCACGAACTTGCAGCGCGGCTACGTTATCGCGATCGATTACGGGCGTTTGGGCGACGAATTTCAGGCGAACGTTCAGGTGCGCGCGCAACATCGAAATATTCGTTCGCCATTCGAGCAAATCGGGCATGCGGACATTACGATGCAGGTGCATTGGTCGAGCATTGTCGAACGCGCACGGGCAGATGGGTTGCGCGTCACCGGATTCACCGACCAACATCACTTCCTGACCGGAATCATCTCTCAAATTGGTAGGGACCCTTCGAGTCAATCGCTCCTGTCTGATTCGCCGAAGACGACGCGCGAATTGCAAACCCTGCTGCACCCGGAAATGCTCGGTCGTGCGTTTCAAGTCCTCGTGCTCGAAAAAAACGTCGATCACGGGGCGCCGCCATTGGCAGGCTTCAAATTCGCACGTGACCCGCGCGATGTGCTGGGAGTCGTTCGATAAGTCATTGTAGGCGTCCCTGTCTGCTTGCATGCGCGATTTATTTTTGCGATGACTTCTTGAATGTTTTCTCTCCTTTCGAAATGGCCGCTTGTGCGGCAAATCCGCGAACGCAAGGACGGCACCGGTCTTGAGTCGATGTCAGACAAAACGCGTGCGCTGCACGCCAGGACCGATGACGCGCAGGTGGCGCGGTCGATTTGTCCTTACTGCGGAGTCGGCTGTGGGCAGCTCATTTACCACAGGGACGGAAAGCTGATTTCGATCGAGGGCGATCCGGAGTCGCCGATCAGCCAGGGCAATCTTTGTCCGAAAGGTGCCGCATCGTACCAGCTGCTCACGCATTCGCGACGCGAATTGAAAGTGAAATACCGCCCGCCGCGCGCCAAGGAATGGACCGAGATGTCGCTCGAGCGCGCGATGGACATGGTGGCCGAGCGCGTTTGGGAATCGCGGAAACGCACATTCATCGCACAGGAAAATGGATCGACCATCAATCACACGACGGCGATCTGTCATCTCGGCGGCGCCACTCTCGACAATGAAGAAAATTACCTGATCAAAAAACTTTTCACTGGAGGCCTGGGCATGGTCTGTGTGTCCAACCAAGCCCGGATATGACATAGCAGCACGGTGCCCGGTCTGGGCACCTCCTTCGGTCGGGGCGGAGCTACGACCGCGCAACAAGATCTCGCCAACGCGGATTGCATTTTAATCGAAGGCTCCTCCATGGCCGAAGCGCACCCGGTGGGTTTTCGCTGGGTCATGAAAGCGAAAGAGCGCGGCGCGACAGTTATCCATGTAGATCCAAGATTTTCGCGCACCAGCGCGTTGGCAGACATTTGGGTGCCGATTCGGGCAGGCAGTGATATCGCGTTTCTTGGGGGACTCGTCAGGCACATCATCGAGAACGACCTCTTCTTTCGCGAGTACGTCGTTCATTACACGAATGCCTCCTGCATTTTGCGCGACGAGTACCGTGATCCGGAAGATAACGCCGATGGGTTCTTCTCTGGCTGGAACGAAGACGCGCGCAATTACTCGATGCAGAGCTGGCAATACAAAGGCGAAGGCCTCAGTTTTCCCGAGCGCGATCTCACATTGCAAGATCCACAATGTGTTTTCCAAAAATTGAAACGTCATTTCACGCGTTACACACCGGAGATGGTGGAAAAAGTCTGTGGCATCCCGCCTGCGCTGTTCTACAAGGTCGCCGACAGGTTCGTTAAGGCATCCGGCCCGGAGAAAACGGCGGCAATTTGTTACGCCGTCGGCTGGACGCAACACTCTAAAGGCGTCCAGATCATTCGCACGGCGTCGATCTTGCAATTGTTATTAGGCAACATCGGCCGGCCCGGCGGTGGCATTCTAGCCTTGCGCGGTCACGCTTCCATTCAGGGCTCGACCGATATTCCGACGCTCTACGATATTTTGCCGGGTTACCTGGCGATGCCGCGCGGCGGGAAGGAACAGACGCTACAGAACTATTTGGATGCACATACGACGAGGACCGGGCTTTGGTCGAACACCCCTGCGTACTTCATCAGCTTGTTAAAAATGTACTACGGCAAAAATGCCACTGCAGAAAATCATTTTGGTTACGACTGGCTGCCCAAAATCACCGCGGATCATTCCTTTTTCGAATACCTCTACGACATGGCTGATGGAAAAATGGAGGGAATGTTCTTAATCGGACAGAACTCGGCTGTCGGTGCGCCGAACTCGCGGCTGCAACGGAAGTCGATGGCGAAATTAAAATGGTTTGTTATTCGCGACATGGTGGAAACGGAGCCGGCCAGATTTTGGCGAGACTCGGCCGAAATCGAACGCGGCGAATTAAAAACGGAAGAGATTGATACGGAAGTCTTTTTCTTTCCCGCGGCCGGTCACGCTGAAAAAGAAGGCGCGTTCACCAACACGCAGCGTCTGTTGCAGTGGCGCGAAAAAGCGGTTGATCCTCCGGGCGATTGCCGATCCGACGCGTGGTTTATTCATCAGCTGGCTTTGCGTTTGATCGCGAAGGCAAAAGCCTCGGGAGATCCAATGGATGAACCGTTGCGCGCGCTCGATTGGTGGTATCCGGAGGACACGCAGGGCGAGCCGAAAATGGAAACCGTGCTCGCAGAGATCAATGGCTGGCACACAAATCCTGTAGCCACCGGCGCCGACGGCGGCGGGACGAAGGGTGTTTTGTTCAACGGCGTCGATCGCGAAGGTAATCCTCATCACGGCCCGCAGATCGACAGCTACGAAGAACTAAAAAACGATGGATCGACCGCGTGCGGCTGCTGGATTTATTCCGGTGTTTTCGCTTGCGACGGCGTGAACAAGGCGAACGCGCGAAAATCGAAAGATTATCTTGGCCACGGATGGGGCTTCAGTTGGCCGAGCGACCGTCGCATCATTTACAATCGCGCCAGTGCGAAACCGACTGGTGAACCATGGAGCGAGCATAAAAAACTAGTGTGGTGGGAGGCGGGAAAGTGGATCGGCATCGATGTTCCCGATTTCAAAAAAGACAAGTCGCCCGATTACGAACCGCAACGCCAACAAGGTGGGCTCGACGGTCAGCGCGGCGATGCGCCGTTCATTTTGCACGAAGACGGATTGGGATGGCTTTACGTGCCGAAAGGTTTGCAGGACGGACCGATGCCGACTCATTACGAGCCGCTCGAGTCGCCTGTGCACAACGCGCTATATTCGCGCGACACCAATCCGGTAGTGAATTGGTTCACCCGCGCCGAGAACCGTTTCGCGCCTCCGGGCGATCCGCGTTTTCCATTCGTTCTCACCACCTATCGGCTGACCGAACACCATACCGGCGGCGGCATGTCTCGCTTTCTCAGCCATCTTTCCGAATTGCAACCGGAGATGTTTGCTGAACTTTCACCGGAGCTCGCGTGCGAACTAAACATCAGCAATGGCCATTACATTTGCCTGATAACATTTCGCGGCGCAATTGAGGCTCGCGCGCTCGTTAGTCGCCGCATCAGGCCGATGATGTTGAATGGCAAAACCGTGCATCAAGTCGCCGTTCCATTTCATTTTGGCGCAGCGGGACCGTTGCGCGGCAATGCTGCCAATAATCTGGTCGCCATTTCCGGTGAGCCGAACGTTACGATCATGGAAAGCAAGGCGCTCACCTGCAACATCGTGCCTGGTCGTTTGCCGCGCGGCCCGGCTTTTCTTGATTGGCTTGAGCGACACGCGCCGCAATCTGGTCAGCCAGCGAATTTGCATCCTGAACAGCCACCTCCCGGCGCACCGACTGGCGGCACGTTTTCACGCGGTCAGGGGAAGGAGGGCAAAACGCCATGACAATTAGCGGAATGGCGGGCACCACGTCCGGTTCGTTCGCAATTTTCGATCCCGTGATCACGGCGCGCCAAATGCCATTCCGGCCCGGACCGGTCACATTCTACCATCAGAAATGATCGGGGAAGGCACGCAAAGCACTAACCAGCGCCGGCACAATTACGTACAAGAAAATGTTGAGGTCGGTTTTTTTACTGACCCGACCGTGTGCATCGGATGCAAGGCATGCGAAGTCGCATGCAAAGAATGGAACGAGGTGCCGGACGACGGCTTTGTCTGGTCGGGAAATTCGTATGACAACACCGGACGACTCGGCGCATCAACGTGGCGGCACGTTTTGTTTCTCGAACAGGATCGTCAAAAGGGGAAACAGATTACAGGGCCGATGGGCCTTCCCGGATCACAATCGGATGATCCGTTTCGCTGGGTTTTTCTTTCGGACGTTTGCAAACACTGCGAGGAAGCTGGCTGTCTGGAATCGTGTCCGACTGGTTCAATCGTGCGCACCGAAATCGGGTCGGTGTTCGTGCAAAACGATGTTTGCAACGGCTGCGGCTATTGCATCGTTTCCTGTCCGTTTGGCGTGATCGACCGGCGACCTCAATGGCTGCCCGAAGCTGGCGGCGCTTTTAAGTGCACATTTTGCTACGATCGACAAAAAAGCGGCCTCGTGCCCGCGTGCGCGAAAGTTTGCCCGACTGAGTCGATTGTGTTTGGCCGTCTCGATGATTTGCGTGCACGCGGGGCGCAACGCGTCGAACAGCTCAAACAAACTGGATACGACGACGCGCAACTGTATGATCCGCAGGAGACGAGTGTGCGCGGCATTCACGCGTTTTTCCTGATCCTCGGCGAGCCGGAAGCCTACGGACTTCCACCGAAGCCGCAGGTGCCGACAATCTATTTGAAATCTGCGTGGGTGTCAGCGATCGCGACTGCGATCGGCGCGCTCCTGCTAACGCTGGCAAGTTTTGCTTTTTTCTCATGAAACGCGTCGCGAGAAGCAACGTTTGGGGAGCGCGAGCGCCCCGCCCGCTGTTTTCGGCGCCTCGCCGAAAAGCTTACCGGCGACGTCGCGAGATCCAGAGTGCGTTGTGCGAGGCGCACAACCGGGCGAGCAAGGCGCTCGCGCTCCCCAATCCCCTGCGATGACTAACGAAGAACGCCTCGATCAATTGCGCGAGCAGGCGTGGAACAAAGGAGTTGTGGCCGGGCGCGGTGTGGATGTGGCCGGCGGGCCAATCCCGCGTAAACATGGTTATTACGGCCAATCAGTCGTTAAGCCACCGGTCTGGAGTTGGGAGATCCCGGTGTACTTTTTCATTGGCGGCCTTTCCGGAATGGCAGCTGTAATCTCATTAGTCGCGTTCATTTTCAGGCGAGGCGATGTTGGAATGACGGCCATGTGGGTCGCAGCGATTGGGGCGCTTGTTTCTCCTGTTTTGCTGTCGATGGACCTCGGGCGGCCGCGACTGTTTCTCAACATGTTGCGCGTGTTCAAATACAAATCGCCAATGTCTGTTGGCGCGTGGATCGTTTTCGCTTTCGGTGCGTGCGTAATCCCAGGTGTAATCGCGCTCGAGGGTCATGCGCGACAAGTCTTCGGTGGCGGCGTCGATCAATTTTTAAAGATTCTCGCAGGCCTCCTCGTTTGCGGTTCGGCATTCTGGGGAATCTTGCTTGCGACTTACACAGGAGTCTTGCTTGGTGCGACTGCGATTCCTGCATGGTTTTTACATCGCGTGCTCCTGCCGATTCATTTCGGAACGGCAGGATTGGGATCGGCAGCCGCGCTGCTCGAATTGCTCGGTCATCGAATCGCGTCGCTCAATGCCCTTGGATTTGTCGCCGCTGCTATCGAGACGGCGCTTTGGGTTTGGCTCGAGATTGACAAACACGGCGCCGCTGATCGCGCCTTGCACGAAAGCAACTCCGGGTGGCTCATTCGCAGCGGTGAAATCCTTAGCGGTCCGCTCGCGCTCATTCTGCGCCTGACGCATTTGGTTCCACTCGCTGGAATTTTGTTTTTGCTCGGAGCCTTCATCAGCCGCTTCGGCTGGATCCAGGCCGGAAAAATCAGCGGTTCCGATCCCGAAGCGGTGTTCGCCTCACAGCGCTAATATCGTAGCATGTGCATGTCAGATTGCCGACATCATCGCCCTCGTCTACAACGGCTCAGTGCATAAACATCTGCGGCGCCTCGAAGGCATCTGGATCGCCGCGCCGATTTATTTTCTGACAACATGCACCCGCAATCGGAGGCCACTTCTTGCTCGCGATGAGGTTGCCGAAATTCTGATCGACGAATGGCGCACCGCGCACGAGCGCCACGGTTGGGCGATAGGTCGTTATGTCATCATGCCTGATCACGTTCATTTCTTCTGCAGACCTGAGTTGGATGCGAAGCCGCTATCTGAATTCGTTGGCTCTTGGAAAAGCTACACGAGCCGGAAGATCAACGCGCTTGGCAGGCCACGGTCGACGCCCGCGGCTACAACGCTGTGGCAACGCGAATTCTTCGATCACGTTCTGCGCTCGACCGAGAGTTATTCAGAAAAGTGGAATTACGTTAAAGACAATCCCGTTCGCGCTGGTTTGGTTTCCGCAGCAGACGAATGGAAGTACGCCAGCGAGATCGAAATGCTCATGCTGTAGCCGCGGGCGCTGACCGCGGCTCTACGAACGTCGCAGATTGCCGAGGTCATAGCCCTCGGCTACAAAGGTTCCAGAATCACGCGCTCGATGTGCGAGTAAATGTTGAAGGACGGCGGACGCAAAAATCCGATGAGCGTTTGATTGCTTTCGCGAGCGAAATCGACGGCGAGCGTCGAAGGCGCGGACACCGCCGCAACGATTGGAATGCCGGCAGCGAGCGCTTTTTGCACAATTTCAAAGGAAGCCCGTCCGCTCACGAGAAGCAGATGGCGGTCCAGCGGCAACGACCCCGCGCGAAATTCGCGGCCGATCACCTTATCCACCGCGTTATGGCGACCGATGTCCTCACGCAGAATTTTCAACTCGCCATTCGGATCGAAAATTCCTGCGGCGTGAATTCCACCGGTTCGCGCGAAATCGCTCTGCGCCTTTCTTAATTTTTCCGGGAGCGAAAGTAATGTGTCGATGTCGATCCGGACATTTGCCGATTCGATCGCGGGAAAACTCTGCCGAATGGCATCGATGCTCGTCTTGCCGCAAAGTCCGCAACTGCTCGAGATTGTCCCAAAACGTTGCGCCGTGTTCAACTTGACCCTTACGCCACGGGCAAGTTCGACAACCACAACATTATCGACGGTTTCGGAGATTTTTGCGATTTGCCCGCGGTCGCGAATAATCGCTTCGGAAATCAAGAAACCAGCTGCGAGCTCATCGTCGTGTCCCGGTGTGCGCATTGTCGTGGCCAGAGTTTTGCTGCCGATTCGAATTTCGAGCGGCTCTTCGATCGTCAATTCGTCGCGCAGGTACTCGAGTGAGCCGTCGTCCTTTCGCCGGATGATTTGCCCCGGGCCAATGCTGTGCGCGTCTTTCATCTGCAACGATTTCAGATATTGTTGCCGCCGGTGGAAATCTGTCACTTGTACATTTCACCGGGACACAATTTTGTCGGCCATCATGGCCGCGAGCCGGACACGCACCCTATTGTCGAAGTGCCGATGATCGAATGTGCGGCTGGCCGTGGCATTCGCGGTGATCGTTACTTTGATTTCAAGGATGATTATAAAGGCCAGATCACATTTTTTTCGCTCGAAGTTTTCGATGAACTTTGCAACGCGATGCAAATTCGGGACTGCTCGCCTGCTGTTGCACGGCGCAACGTGATCACCCGTCGGGCCGATCTGAACCAACTCATCGGCCAGGATTTCGAAATTCAAGACGTTCGTTTCCATGGCATGGAGGAATGCCGACCATGCTACTGGATGGATCGCGCCATCGCCCTGGGCGCGCACGAATTTTTGAAAGGTCGCGGCGGCCTGCGCGCGAAAATTCTTTGTGACGGCCGACTGCGCTCGAATGCCCGCGTGCTCGAACCGATCGGATGAACATTAGCGCGGTACTGCTCGCCGGAGGTGAATCACTGCGGATGGGCAGGGATAAAGCGCGCGTTCTGTTCCGCGGAAAACCGCTTTGGCAAATTCAACTCGATCTCCTCAGGAAATTGGACCCGTCAGAGGTTCTTGTTTCTGCAAGAACCGATCCCGATTGGCGCCCCGCCGATGTGCAGTTCGTCAGCGATGATCCGCCTTCACGCGGACCGCTCAGCGGCCTTGCTGCTTCGATTGCGAAACTGCGCACCACACATCTGCTGGCACTGGCCATCGACATGCCTTTCATGAACGAAAATTTTCTGCGCTCTTCATGCGACGAATTGGAGCCGGGATGCGGGGTCGTTCCAATGATAGACAATCGCGCTCAACCACTGGCCGCGATTTATCCCCGCGAAGCAGATATCGATTTTCGCAACGCGATCGCGGGGACGGATTTCTCATTGCAACCGCTTATCCGCAGTCTCGTCGAAAGTGGAAAATTGCGAGCGCTAGCTGTTACAGAGCACGAGAAGAACTTATTCTTGAACGTGAATCAGCTATCCGACTTGGCGGCGCTGTAGCCGAGAGCGCTAACGTCGGCGGGATTGCTTTTTTCACGTGCTAATGTGCCGTGGTCAACGCCGCGGCTACACGTCCTTGGCAAATGAAAATTTTCACATCGCAACGAAACCTGCCCTTGCAAATCCGTTACGACTGCTCGATATGTCCACGGCGATTTGGGATGCTGATGAATAAGCTAATCTCCAAGGGCGCAGTTCTGTTGTCCTTCGTTCCGGCGTGTGCCTTCGCGGCCACCAACGTAGTGAATCTTTCGCATTACGATATGATGCGTCCGGATTTCGGTGCGATGAAACGGCAGGGTATCGTCGGTGTGATTCACGAAGCTACGTACCCGCCCTTCGTGCGGGATGCGAAATATCTGGACCGGCAAATGGGGGCGCTGCAAGCCGGGTTGCTGTGGGGCGCGTATCACTATGCCAACGCAAGCGATCCGATTCGGCAGGCTGATCATTTTCTCAGCGTCGTATCGAGTGCCTGGGCACAAGCCAATCCGGTGACCCGGCCGAGCGCGGGTGTCTTGCTAGTGCTCGATTTTGAGAAAAATGGTCATTACCCCGGCGGCACGATGCGGCCGGATCAGGCAATTGCTTTCATCGAACGAATCCGCCAGCGCACGGGTGTCTATCCCGGCGTTTATTCGGGCGAATACCATCTCAGCCAGGTTCTGAACAGTCCGAGAGTGACTCCTGCGCAAAAGAGAACGTTGACGAACTGTTGGTTGTGGATTGCAAATTATCATAAGGAACCGCGCGCAACGGCGCCGTGGAACTATTGGGCTATGTGGCAATACTGCGGCGACGGAAAGTGCGGTCTTCCACGCTCTGCTTATCCGACGAGGATCGCGAATATTGCGAAGGCGGAACTTAACGTTTTTCGCGGCGACCGAAGTTCTTTGCAAGACTTCTGGCAGCGACGCGGATGGGACCCCGCTGGGGGCAGGCCTCGCCGCGAATCAGAGGTGGCTCTCAAGGCCGAGTCGCAAAAGGCGCTAACGCCGGACTGATAAACGGAGAGGCGCGTCTCCGACCGATTCGGCGGCCGGAAAGCCGTCGCTCCTCATTGTTGGATACCGCGCCGCGTGGAGAGATAAACCGCAAAGCTGCCGAGCCAATGTCCGCCTTCGTAGTGTGCGCCCGTGACTGCTGCGAGCCCGGCACGCCGATGCTCGTCAGCCGCCGCGGAGAGCGCGTCTCGTCGCAAATCGTCGGGAGGAAGCGCCGACACGATTCCCTCTAACATCCATGCGCGGCTCAAGTTCAGTCCATCGAGATGCGCGAGCTTGGGATCGCTCGGGTCGGGCGATACAACGGGTCGCAGCCAATTAGCTGCAGCCGACTCGCTCTGCGTCTTTGGAATTTGCGGCAGGAATTCCTTGAGCCATTTCGCAAATTCCGCTTGGGACAAAACCCGGCGCATCACATCGGCTTCCGCCAAACACGGCGAAAGAAAATCTTCACCGGAAGGTTCATAATTTAGCGGGCAATCCTTGTCAGAGAGGAAGAACTTTTTCGCTGAGTCCGCCACGAACCTGGCAAACGACTCATTTTTTGTTGAGCGCGCGTAATCAAGAATCAGGCCGAGTCCGAACGCTGTTTGGTCGTGCTCGCCGATTCGCACCGGATGCGAAAGTTTCGGGAGCCAATTTTTCAATCGCTCTACTGCTGCATCTTCGAGTGGACGCAGGTTGGCTGACATTTCGCGCGCCTGACCATCGTCCCACTCGCGCAGCTCAGCGCATAACTGCAACAGCCACGCGAGCCCGTACGGCCGTTCGAAGCTGGCGCGACCTTCCCCGCGAATGTATGCGGCTTCCTGCTTCAAATTTTCAGCAGTAAGGCTTTTTCGCAACGCGTTGCGCGCCGCCCCGGCAAAGGATGCATTTGGAAAGGTGCGCAGCAGTCGCACGAGCAGCCAATGTCCGTGCACGGACGAATGCCAGTCGTAGCAGCCATAGAATGCAGGGGTGAGCTTGTGCGGCGGCGCCACGTCTGTATCGCTGTTCAAGACATGACTGATCTTGTTTGGGTATTCCTTTGAGACACACGCCAGCGCCAATTTCGCGAAACGTTCTGCGGCCGTCTCGTCGAAAGTTGCCGCCGCGTCCGCCGTTGCCACTGAGATCGCCGACACCAGAAGCAACACTGCGAGGAAACCCTTCATGCTCGTGGCCGATCGTAATCGCAGTTGCCTCGCAGCGCGAGCGCCCGGAAAATCCGAACCATGCGCGTTCAATTCTATTTACCAGTAAAATCGATATCTACTCAGCCAGTCTTCTGTGGAGTTCTGGCAATCACATGCATCACAGCTATCTCTGTCATCGCGCAAATGTCACCCATCCAACGTTCTGACGTCGAAGATAACCCATTGCTCACCGAGAGCCCGCTGCCATATCACGTCCCCGCGTTCGATAAGATCAAAGACGAACACTTCGCGCCGGCAATGGAGGCGGGCATGCGCGAGCAGCTCAAGGAAGTTGAAGTGGTGGCGAACAGTTCCGAAAAGCCAACATTCGAGAACACTGTGGTCGCGCTGGAGCGGACTGGGCGTTTGCTCGATCGCGCCGAGCGCACGTTTTCAAACCTCAACGCCTGTAACACCAATCCGACGTTGCAGAAGATCGAGACTGAAATGGCGCCGAAGCTCACCGCGCATCGCGACGCGATTCATCTCAACAGCAAATTGTTCGCGCGCATCAAGGAGCTTTACGACAATCGGGATAAGCTCGGGCTCGATCCCGAGTCCGCATATCTGCTGGAGCGATATTACAAGGATTTCGTCCGCGCTGGCGCGCAACTTTCCGGCACGGACAAGGAAAAGCTGAAGAAGATCAACGCCGAGCTTGCGACGCTGCAGACGCAGTTCGAACAAAATGTTCTCAAGGAAAAGAACGCGTCATCGGTCGTGGTCGATCGCAAGGAAGATCTGGCAGGTCTTTCTGATAACCAAATGGCCAGCCTGATTAACGCGGCCAAAGCTGAACACAAGGAAGGCAAGTTTGTGATTCAATTGCAGAACACAACTGGCCAGCCGCTGCTCGGCTCGTTGCAAAATCGACAATTGCGCGAGCGGATCATGCAAACATCGCTCGCGCGCAACAGCAAAAGCGGCGAGTTCGACACGCGAAACATTGTCCTGCGCACTGCGCAGCTTCGCGCCGAGAAAGCGAAGTTGCTCGGCTATGCGAATTGGGCCGCGTATCAGCTCGAAGACCAGACAGCACACGATGTTCCGACCGTAAACAAACTTCTTGGCGATCTCGCGCCACCGGCGGTCGCAAACGCAAAACGCGAAGCGGCCGACATGCAGAAGGTCGTTGGTGAAGAGAAGGGCGGGTTCCAAATCGCGTCGCGGGACTGGGATTCGTATTCCGAGAAAGTTCGCAAGGCGCGCTACGCCTTCGACGAATCGGAGCTTCGTCCGTACTACGAGCTGAATCACGTGATCCTCGATGGCGTATTTTTTGCCGCTGGAAAACTTTACGGTCTTACCTTTAAGGAACGCCATGACATTCCCGTTTATCAGCCGGACGTGCGCGTATTCGAAGTTTACGATCGCGACGGCAAACCGCTGGCGCTGTTCCTCGGTGACTATTACGCCCGCTCGTCGAAGCGCGGCGGCGCGTGGATGAACGCGTACGTGCAGCAAAACGATCTGTTCGCGACCAAGCCGGTTGTTGCCAATCATCTCAACATTCCGAAGCCGCCGCCCGGCGAACCAACGTTGCTCACGCACGACGAGGTGCGCACCGCGTTCCATGAGTTCGGCCACGCGCTGCACGGGATGTTTTCCAAAGTAAAGTATCCGCGCTTCAGCGGGACGAGCGTGCCGCGCGATTTCGTCGAGTATCCATCGCAGGTGAACGAGATGTGGGCGACGTGGCCGGAGGTGCTCAAGAACTATGCAAAACATTACAAGACAGGCGAACCGATCCCGCAGGCGTTGCTCGACAAGGTGATCGCTGCGCAAAAATTCAATCAAGGCTACAAGACAACCGAATATTTATCGGCGTCACTTCTCGATCAGGCGTGGCATCAACTAAATCCGCCTGACGTTCCGAAAGATGCGGTCGCTTTTGAAGCGCAAGCATTACACAAAGCCGGCGTCGATTTTCCGCCGGTGCCGCCGCGTTACCGCAGCTTTTATTTTTCACACGCATTCGCCGGCGGCTACTCAGCCGGTTATTACTCCTATCTCTGGAGCGAAGTGCTCGATGCCGACACGGTCGAGTGGTTCAAGGAACATGGCGGATTGAAGCGTGAGAACGGCGACCGCTTTCGCGCCATGTTGCTCTCGCGCGGCGGATCGGCTGACGCCCTGGGGCTATTTAAGAATTTCGTCGGACGCGATCCTTACATCGAGCCGTTGCTAAAGCGGCGCGGGCTCGATCGCACACCCGAAGCCGACGACTCAAAGGTCGAAGCACAGCCGCCGGCTCGCTAATCACTTCGGCCGCGTTCTGTTGCCGATGACTTCTAACGAATTGCCTGTGGAAATGCTGCCGCAATTTTGTTACTGTTACACATTGTGAGCGAACGACCTGACACTGTCGCACAAACCGCCGCGCCAAACGGCGAAAGAGCCGATTTGCGTCCGGAAAACATTCAGGACGCCGTAATTCGTCTGGCCGGAAATTCGCAGGACGGAATTCAAACTGCCGGCGCGTTTCTGGCGCGGTTGGCTGGGCGCAGCGACCACGACGTCATGACGTACATGACCATCCCGGCGACGATTTCAGGTGGTCCCTCCATTTTCCAGGTGCGTATTGGTTCAGGCGAAGTCTTATCGGCGGGCGATGAAGCCGATTTCCTGGTCGCATTTTACCAGCACAGTTACCAGGACCACATTGGGTTCCTGCGTGAGGGCGGCGTCCTCCTTTACGATTCCGACAACGTCGAGCCGAATCTTGATGATAAACGTTTCTTTTATGTCGGCGTGCCGATTACCGGTCTGACCGTCGAAGCGCTCGGCGGCACGGCCAAGGATAAGGGCAAAAACATTTTCGTCCTCGGTCTCATCGCGAAAATTTTCAATCTCGATGTTGAGAAGCTGAAGAGAGTTATCACCGAGAAATTTTCCGGGAAAGACCAGAGCGTGGTCAACACGGCATTAATGGCCTTCCAGGCCGGCTACGCGTATCCGGTCGGAAATGTGCTGACGAAACACTATCGATTTGAGCACATCCCGAGAGCGAGCGGACGCGCCCAGATCACGATGGACGGAAACCAGGCGATCGCCTACGGATTGATCGCCGGCGGCGTGCGGTACGGCGCAGGTTATCCGATCACGCCGTGGTCGTCCGTGATGGAAACGCTCCGGCGCGAGCTGCCGAAATACGGAGGCATCTTTGTGCAGGCTGAGGACGAATTGGCGTCGGTGTCGATTGCCCTCGGCTGTTCGTATTCAGGATACCTCGCGGTGACAGGCAGCGCAGGTCCGGGCATTTCACTCAAGGCCGAAGCGATTGGTTGGGCGTCGATGGCCGAGATCCCGATTATCATTTGCAACATTCAACGCGGCGGTCCGAGCACTGGTTTGCCCACGAACGTCGAACAAAGCGATCTGCATCAGGCCATCTTCGGTAGTCACGGCGACAGCCCACGCGTCGTGCTCGCGGCAGCGAGCGTGGAAGATTGTTTTTACATCGCGATTGAAGCCGCGCGGATCGCGCGAAAATTCAGCACGCCGGTATTCATTTTGAGCGACACCTCCCTCGCAACGCGCATCGAAGCGTTCGACGAGCCCGATCTCTCCAAATTGATGGTCGATCCAAAACCCGATCTCACGCCGCGCCAGACTTTCAAGCCGTATCCGATCGACCAAATCACGCAGCACGTCCCGCCGGGCACGCGCATTCTCGATGGGAAATACCCGCTTCTCGCCGGACTCGAGCACGACGAAATGGGTCACCCTACCGGCAGCCCGAAGCTGCACATGGCCATGACGGCGAAACGCCGCAACAAATTGCGCAAACTCGCCGAAGAAATTCCGGTGCCGGAAATTTACGGCGATCAGGAAGGCGATACTCTGCTCGTCGGCTGGGGATCAACTTACGGCCCGATTCACGACGCCGCGAAGATGGCGCGCGAGCAAGGTGAAAAGATCGGCGCGCTGCATTTGCGCCACATCCATCCGTTGCCGAACGGACTTGAGAAAATCTGGCCGAAATTCAAGCGCATTGTCACCGTCGAGATGAACGACCAGGGCCTTTACGGGTTCGGCCAGCTCGCCACGATTTTGCGTGCGCGCTATTGCGAACCGAAAATCGAAAGCGTTACCAAAACCGACGGTCTCACCTTTCGGGTAAAGGAAATTTTGGACGGCGTGTTCAAAGGCCGCCCGTTTGCCCGGAACATTCCGCGCGACGGCGTTGCGACCGTGCACACCGACACCGGCGCGGAAAACGTGAAATCATTGAGAGAGGTCGTGCCGCAGGGAGTGGGGTAGGATGACCCATGTTTGATGTATGAGGTTTGATGTTTGATTTAGATGAATCTGGAAACCATGAATCCACGAATGAGAAACCAAATGCCAGTCTGGCTTGGACTTCCTGGTTTCCTGGATTCCTGATTAAAATTTTATGAACGAAACAACAACAGGTAACGGCGACGGGGTTACCGCCGTAGCAGAAGCACCCAGAGAAAAACTTACGAAGAAAGCAATTACTGCGGACCTTCCCACGTGGTGTCCGGGCTGCGGGGATTTCGCCGTCCTCGCTGCGTTCTACAAGGTCCTCGAGAAACGCAACCTCGAACACGAAAAGATTGTCACCCTGGCGGGGATCGGTTGTTCATCGCGCTTTCCGTATTTCGTGAACGGCCACGGCGCGCACTACATCCACGGCCGCGCGGTCCCGCTCGCGAGCGGCATCAGCCTTGCCCGGCCCGACCTTCACGTCTTCCTCTTTGGCGGCGACGGCGATGGTTTCTCGATTGGCGGGAATCACCTCGATCACGGCGCGCGCAAGAACATCAACATGACCTATTTCATCATGGACAACTTCGTCTACGGTCTGACGAAGAAACAGACCTCGCCTACGTCGCCCATCGGGTTCAAGAGCAAGACCGATCCCACTGGCGCGATCGATCAGCCGGTCAATCCGATGAAAAAATTGATCTCGGCCGGGGCAACCTTCATCGCGCGCACCCACGCTGCGCAGGTACCTCACATGATTCAAATGATCGAGCGGGCGTTCGATCATCAGGGCTTCAGCGTTATCGAATGTTTATCCGAGTGTGTCGAATTTTTTCCAGACGTGTTCGATCCCGCGAATCCGAAGAAAGGCGGCAGCTTCGAAGTGATACAGGAAAGAAAATGGGACAACACACCGGAGGACGAGCTGCGCCACGATGTCACCGACGAGCTCGCCGCATACAAACTCGCCACCCTTCCATTCCCCGGCGTCTTCGGGGTATTTTACGAAACCGATCGCCCGACGAAAAATGCGCTCGAGAAGAAATGGATCGAAACCACTCGCGAGAAAACCGGCGACGCTTCGGATTTAGAGCTTCTCCAGAAAACATTCGACCGAATGAAGTGACAATGACGACGGCATTGTCATCCTGAGCGCAGTCGAAGGATCTCGCAATTGCTTCTAACGCCGTTCCAGCTCGGCGCGAAAAGCCGACACACTGAGCTCAGTCGGCATGAAACCCGTGTCGGTGTAGGTGATGGTCGCACTCGGCCCGCCTTCTTTCGAGACAGAGACTACGCCGCTCATGCCTGTGACTGAGGCGACATCTTCTTTCCAACCCGCTTCGCGAAATTGTTTTCGCAAGGATTCAACGGCCGCTTTGGCTTTCCCCTTGCCGACAGTGAACTTGATCGAGTCCTTCGTCTGCTTCACGACTTTCGCATCCGCGGGCAGAGTGACGGCGACTTTCGGCACCTTGTTCCTCTCGGCCAACTCGGCGGCCTCCTTCGCCTCCTGCGCTGCTTTCGCTTCCGCGGCGGCGCGCAGTTTTGGAGCTGCCTCTTTTCTTTTGCGATCGCGCTCGGCGATTTCCGCCGCGCTTTGAAAACGAACGGAGAACAGGAGCTTGCCGCTCAGAACGCCAGTGGCCGCAAGCGTCAGCATGTCCTTCGCGGGATTGCGAAAGATCATGGTTGGCTTCTCGTCGACGTCGACCATGTGATCCATCGTGGATTTCCAGCCCGCGGTCGCCAGCGTCTTTCGATAGAAATCGACGATGGCGTCCTGGTTCGTCGTCGTAAACGTCAATTCCGGGGGCTCATCGACATAGCGCAACTCCTCCACGTTCGGCGGCGCGGGAATGTCAGCCGAAATTAACTGATTCGAATACTGGATCGTGGTTTTCCCGCCCTTCGCGGGTGCGGACGAGACAGTCGCGGTGACGAGGTTTGCGTTCTGTTTGAATACGGCAGAATCCCCGGCGTCGCCGTACGGCACCCAGCCTTGCGCGACAAAGAGATTGCGGCAGGCGTCGACTGTCGCGGGCACAGCGGCCTCCGTTTCATACATTGCGGTGGAGTCGCCGACATACACTGGCTTTGCGTTCGGAGGAACCGGGAGCTTGCCGGGCTTCACGTTGCCCTGATTTAGCAGCCTGACCTGCACGTTGCCGTCGCCATTGGGAGTGACCGAGACAAAAACGACGAACCCGCTACGCGAGAACATGCTGTTCGGCAATTCTTTCCAACCTTGCGCAATGAGCGCCTTCCGGTTGAACTCGAAGGCCGTCTTAACATCGCCCGTTGCGAGATAGAAAAGGTTAGCCACCTGGGGCGACTCGAGGGGCTTCGCACCGTCCATGAGCGGGAACTTCGAGAGATCAAGGACCCGGGCCGCTTGTTCGACTGTGGCCGGCGCTTTGATCGCATCGGCAGAAGTCGTGTCGTCCGCCGCCTGGTTTTTCGATCCACATCCGAAGAGGCAACCAAGCGCGCACACCACGAAGAGTTTTTTCATCGCGGCCCGACAGCAGAGGCAAAAAACTTTGTCCATACGCCGCGATGATATTGAAACGATAGGCTCGCTTCGAGCGCGATTTTAGCGCAGTAAAGCGATTCAATCTGGAAACCAGGAAGCCAGGAATAGGTCCAATGGTAGGGACTGCTTCATACTTCCAAACCTTCTTGATTTTTCGTTTTTCCTTCTGACTTTCTTGGCGGTTCCATTTCGAGCACCATCTTCTTGTAGCGGCCGTCTGTGACCCCCGATCCTTTTCTTCTCCGCATTGCGAATTGGCTCGGTCTTCGCTAATCTTTAACGGTGAGTGTTAAAGATCAGGTTCTTCAGGCAATCAACCGGCTGCCGGACGATATCGATTACCGTGACGCCGCCGAGGAAATTGCACTTCTCGCCGCCGTGCGTGAAGCCGAGCGCGACATCGAGCAAGGTCGCCTCGTCACGAACGAGCAAATGAAAGCTCGGATCGGTGAATGGACCGCAAACCGGGATCGGTCTTAGATTCTGTAACGTAAATATCACCTGGAAACTCTCGCGTTTCGTCTAGCGCGGAGTTTAGTGGTTCTTACGCCGTGAAGGAGGAAGTCCTCGATACCCATTCCAAGGCGCTGAAGATCAATCTCGATCCGCGCTGGTACGGCACGTTTGCCGAGATCGGCGCCGGGCAGGAAGTGGTGCGCTGGTTTTTCCGGGTCGGCGGCGCCGCCGGAACAGTCGCGAAGAGCATGTCGGCTTACGACATGAAAGTGAGCGACGCCATCTATGGGCACGCTGACCGCTACGTTTCGCGCAACCGTCTGCAGGCGATGCTCGACCGAGAATTTGATCTCGACGTGGAGCGGCTGGGGCAAGAGCGCGCCGACACTACTTCGTTCTTCGCTTTCGCCGATACAGTGGTGGCGCGGAGCTATCGTGGCACCAGCGAGTGCCACGGCTGGATGGGGATGAAGTTTCAGAGCCGCGCCAACGATCAGCCCAGCCAGATCGTGATGCACGTGCGCATGCTGGACGAGGAAGCATCGGCGCAACAAGAGGCGCTTGGCATTGTGGGAGTCAACCTTTGCTATGGCGCATTCTTTTTAAGTCATGTGCCGGAGGAACTCGTCGAATCGCTGCTCGATAACCTCACCACACGTCGCATCGAGATCGACATGCTCGAGTTCAGCGGAATCGAATTTCGCAACGTGGACAACCGCATCATGGCACTTAAGCTCGTGCAGCTGGGATTGAGCGGCGCTGCCATGTTCGGGCCGAACCGCGAAGTGCTACAGCCTTCCGACATGTTGCATAACAAGGCCGTGCTGGTCGAGCGCGGCAGTTTTCGTCCAGTCACGCACGTGAACCTCGACATGTTGGAGTGCGCCCTGGCGAAGTTTAAACAAAACCCCGCGGTGGCGGACAAGCCCATCCTCTCGCTCATGGAACTGACCATGCGCAATCTGCTGGCCGGCGGAAAGGAGGTCGACCGTCGCGATTTCCTCGCGCGCGCGGACGTCCTCGCCGCGTGCGGCATGACCGTGCTCATCTCCGATTACTTCCAATACTACCGGCTCGCCTCCTATCTCTCCTGGCGAACACGCGAACGCATCGGCATCGTCCTGGGTGTGCCGAGTATTTATGAGCTATTCGACGAAAAATATTACACGGACTTGCCCGGCGGCATTCTGGAGAACTTCGGGCGCCTCTTGAAGAACGACCTAAAGATTTACGTTTATCCGCTGCAGCGGAGCCCCGGCGACGAGTTACAAACGATTCACACCGTCAAAGTGAAAGATGATCTGCAACCGCTGTACGACTATCTCGTCCGTCGTGGCAGCTTCGTACAGCTTGATAACTACAATCCCAAATATCTGTCGATCTTTTCTCGGGACGTGCTCAAGCGCATCGCCGCCGGGGACGAAACCTGGGACCAAATGGTGCCACCGCAAGTTGCCGAGATCATCCGGCGACGCGGTTTCTTCGGATATAAGAAACCTTAAAGGCCGCGCGCGCGGTGTGCCTTCATCGTTCCTAATTGCTCCTTGCTACTTTCTTGATCGACGACTGTTTAAATATTAAGACAATAAACATTATGAAATTCCGTTCCTTTATTTTGGCTGCATTTCTCGCACTGCCCTGGGCGTCCTCGTACGCACAGGTAGACATATCGGTTAATTTTGCTCCGCCGGTTATGCCGGTATACGAGCAACCGCTCTGCCCAGTGGCAGGCTATATCTGGACTCCGGGCTACTGGGGCTGGGGTGACGGGGATTATTACTGGGTGCCGGGCGTCTGGGTCCCTCCGCCGTCAGTCGGTCTGCTTTGGACACCGCCGTGGTGGGGTTGGAACAACGGCGCATACGCGTTTAACCAAGGTTACTGGGGACCAACTGTCGGTTTTTATGGAGGCATTAATTACGGTTATGGCTACACCGGAAACGGCTATTGGGGCGGACGATGGAGTGGAAACACCTTCCAGTACAACACCGCTGTGACGCGCGTAAATAAGAACGTTGTC
>Ga0222623_10000126_pt1 | contig 20544 bp, 16 predicted proteins | sample PLMtaG_FD_177336 | JGI IMG/M metagenome (GOLD analysis project Ga0222623, IMG submission 177336) | Groundwater sediment microbial communities from an aquifer in East River, Colorado, USA - PLM2_30_coex | ecosystem: Environmental > Terrestrial > Soil > Riparian zone | place: USA: East River...
GCGGATGCCGAACGGCGCGCCCGCATCGAACACGGCGTCCCACAGCTCCACGGCGGCCTCGGCCTCCACCCACAGCTCGTAGCCGAGGTCGCCCGTGTATCCGGTGCGTGTGACGTCCGTCTCGACCCCGCCGACCTCGGTGCGGCGGTGACGGAAGTACGCGAGGTCGGACCAGTCCTGCCGGGTGGCGGCCTCGAGCACCTCGCGGGCCCTCGGGCCCTGCAGGGCCAGCGCGGCCACGGCCTCGGACACGTCGGTGATGGACACGTCGAGCCCGTGGGCGTTCAGCGAGAACCATCGATACGAGGGATCGGCGGCCGTCCAGAAGTAGGTGGTCTCGTCGCGCCTGGTCACCGTCCCGTCGTCGATGACCCGGCCGCGCTCGTCGCACCAGGGTGTGTAATAGACCCGACCCACGGTCAGCTTCGTGGCGTCGCGGGTGATCACCCGGTCGACCAAGCGCCCAGCGTCCGGTCCGGCGATCACGTACTTGTACAGGGGAGAAACGTCGATGACTGCCACGGCCTCGCGGATCGCGTTGTACTCGATGTCGTGGAAGTCGGCGTAGACCTGGGCCGAGAGATAGCCGGACCACTCGCCCCACGCGAGTTTCTGGTTGAGCCCCGACGTGCGGGAGTGGAACGCGGTACCAACGGTCACTCCTGACCTCCGAGTCGAAATGGACGGCGTGTAGTGTAGGCGCCGATCCGGCTGGAGGAGAGGGATGGCGCAGCGCTACGACGCCGTCGTCATCGGCGGCGGCCACAACGGCCTCACGGCCGCGGCGTACCTGGCGAAGGCCGGGCGCAGCGTGCTCGTCCTGGAGCGACGGCATGTCCTCGGCGGTGCGGCGGTCACCGAGGAGGTCTTCCCCGGCTTCCGGTTCAGCGTCTTCTCCTACGTCGTCTCACTCCTTCGCCCGGAGATCATCCGGGACCTCGACCTTCCCCGGCACGGCCTGGAGATCCTCCCGCTCGACGGCACGATCACCCCGCTCGACGACGACTCGTTGTGGCGGGTGAACGACCACGGCAGGACCATCCGAGAGCTCCGTCGGTGGTCGAGGAACGACGCCGAGGCCTACGAGGAGTACGGCCGGCTGATGGTGGACATGGCCCGATTCATCAAGCCCATCCTCTCGGTCGTCCCGCCGGACCCGGGCCGCATCAACCCGTTCGACTGGCGACCCGTCGCAGGCCTAGCCAGGCGATTCTCCGAGCTGCCCCAGCGCTTCCAGCAGACGTTCGTGCAGCTGATGACCATGAGCGCGGCCGACTTCCTGGATCAGTGGTTCGAGACCGATCCGCTGAAGGCCACGATGTCGGCGTCGGGCATCATCGGAACGTTCCAGGGCCCGCGGTCGCCCGGCACCGCCTACGTGCTGCTCCATCACTACATGGGCGAGATCGACGGCGCGTTCCGCGCGTGGGGTATCCCCAAGGGCGGCACCGGCGGCATCAGCAACGCCATCGCGTCGGCGGCCCGGTCGTTCGGCGCCGAGATCCGGACCGAGGCGCCGGTGGCCCGGATCGACGTGAAGGGCGGGCGTGCCGTCGGCGTGATCCTGGAGTCGGGCGAACACATCCCTGCGCGCGTCGTGCTCTCGAGCGCGGACTCCCGGGTCACGTTCGTCAAGCTCGTCGAGCCAGGCACCCTCGACGACGAGTTCCTCCAGGAGGTGCAGCGATACAAGTACCGCGGCTCGTCGGGGAAGGTGAACCTGGCGCTCGACCGCCTTCCCGAGTTGGCGTGCAAGCCCGGCAGGGGCGAGTGGTTGCGCGGCGCGATCAGCTTCTCACCGTCGCTCGACTACATGGAGCGAGCGTTCGACGAAGCCAAGTACGGCCACCCCAGCCGGCGCCCGTACATCGACATGATCATCCCCACCCTCGTCGACCCGGGCATGGCGCCACCGGGAAAGCACGTCATGAGCTGTTTCGTGCAATGGGCGCCGTACCACCTGGCCGACGGCGCGGTCTGGGACGACGCCGCACGTGACGCGTTCGGTGAGACAGTGATCGACACGATCGAGGAGCGGTTCCCCGACATCCGGAACGTGATCCTGCACCAACAGGTGCTGTCGCCGAAGGACATCGAGGACGTCACCGGCCTGACCGAGGGGAACATCTTCCAGGGCGAGCTGTCGCTGGAGCAACTGTTCTTCAACCGGCCGGTCCCGGGGTGGGCCCGGTACCGAACGCCGATCAGGGACCTGTGGCTGTGCGGATCGGCCACCCACCCGGGCGGCGGGATCATGGGGGCGCCCGGCCGGATCGCGGCGCTCGAGGTCCTGAAGGCGGGAAAGGCCGGCCGGTGGAGGGCCGCGTGAGCCCCGAAGCGACCTACGACGCGATCGTCATCGGAGCCGGCCACAACGGACTGGTGACGGCGGCGTACGTGGCGAAGGCCGGACGAAGGGTGGTTGTGCTCGAGCGCCGCGAGAAGGTGGGCGGCATCCTCGAGACGGTGGAGGTCGCGCCCGGCGTCCGAGCGCCCGGCATCGCGCACACAGTCGGACGGTTGCGGAGGTCGGTGATCGAGGATCTCGGGCTCGAGCGGCACGGGCTCGTGCTCATCGATCCGCCGGTGCGCGTGTTCGCGCCGCAGCCGGACGGGTCGGGCCTCACGCTGCGGGCCGATCCCGCTCGAACGGCCGACGAGCTCCGAGCGCGCTCGCCGCACGACGCCGAGGCGTACCTCCGCTTCGATATGAGAGTCCGGGCCCTGGCCAGCTTCCTGGCCTATCTCTACGCCGCGACCCCGCCGGACGTGAGGACCCCCTCGTTCGCGGACGCCATGAGCGGCGTCCGTATCGGCAACGCCTTCAGGCGTCTCGGTCGGAAGGCGTCGCGTGAGGCCACCCGGGCCATGCCCATGGCGATCGCCGACTACGTGGCGGAGTCGCTCGAGACTGACCCGGTGCGAGGGGCCATCGCCTCACGCGCCGTGCAGTACACAGCCATGGGGCCGTGGTCGGCCGGCACGACCGCCGTGTTCCTCGGCGACTCCGCCGGGAACGACGGGGGAGTGGCGGGGCAGTCGACGATGGCCCGAGGCGGGCCCGGTGCGCTGGCCGACTCACTGACATCGGCGGCCAGATCGCTCGGTGCCGAGGTGCGCACGGGCGCCGAGGTGGCGCGGGTGCTGACGAGGCATCATCGCGCGATCGGGGTCGCGCTGACGGGCGGTGAGGAGCTCCAGGCGCGAGTCGTGATCTCGGCCGCGGATCCCAAGCGAACCGTCACCACGTTGCTCGACCCGGTCGTTGCCGGACCCGATCTGATGTGGCGGGCCGGGAACATCCGAACGCCCGGGATCGTGTCGAAGGTGAACCTGGCGTTGTCGAGCCTTCCCACGTTCGCCGGCGCCGAGGGCGATGAGCGACTGACCGGCCGCATCGTCATCGCGCCCGGGATCGACTATCTGGAGAAGGCGTTCGACGCCTCGAAGTACGGGCGCGTGAGCGACGAGCCGTACCTGGAGGCCACGATCCCCACCCTGCTGGATCCGACCCTCGCGCCGGAGGGCACGCACGTCATGAGCATCGTCGTGCAGTGGACTCCGCACCGGCTCCGCGAAGGCGATTGGGAGGCCGAACGCGAGCGGGTCGGCGACCTCGTGGTCAAGACCATGGAGTTGTACGCGCCCGGGCTGGGAGAGTTGGTGACGGCTCGACAGGTCATGTCGCCGGTCGACCTGGAGCGCGAGTACGGACTCTCCGGCGGGCATCCGCTGCACGCCGAGCCCGGCCTCGACCAGTTCTTCGCTTGGCGGCCGCTGCTCGGCCACGCCCGGTACCGGTTCGGGATCGACGGGCTGTACCTGTGCGGATCCGGCGCACACCCGGGCGGAGGTATCACCGGCGCACCCGGTGCGAACGCGGCCCGCGTGATCCTCTCGGATCTCACGAAGCGCCGCTAGTTGCTTCGAGGTTCCTTCAGTATCAATTGCATTCATGAGACGAGTGCCTTCATCGACTAGCTCTTCGGGAACGTCGCGCGGCCGGCTGTGCCGGAGGGGGTCGCATCTCGTCGAGGAGTTGCGCCTCAGATCGCGTTCCCGGCGTCGCGCCCCATCCGACGACGGATGACGAGCCCTCCCACGACCAGGGTCAGCAGGGCCGTCACCAGCACGAGTGTCCAGGTCAGCGTCAGACCCCCGCTCGCCTGAGGCATCTCGGCGACCTCCGGCTCCGGCTGGACGAGCGGGTTCCACGGCCCGGATGCCGCGAAGCCGAAGCTCTGAATGTGACTCCCGTCCCGATCAGCGATGTTGAGCTCGCCGCGTCTTCCCACGCCCTGGTACTCGAATGAGATGCGGGAGCCGTCTGTCGACCAGTGCGGATTCTCTCCCTCGGGGATCACGAGCGTGAGACCCGAGCCGTCCACCCCGATCGTGTAGATCCCGTCAAATATTCTTCGGCCGAACGCGAGGTGCGTGCCGTCGGGCGACCAGACGAGGTTGGTGATGCGATACGCCTCCATGTTGTCTATGAGCACGTGCAGATCGCTCCCGTCGGCGTTGACCACGCGCAGACTGTGGCTGTTGTCGCCGAAGCCGTCGAAGAACGCGATCTTCGTTCCGTCGGGTGAGAACGTCGGGAAGTACAACCCGGTACGGAAGCTCCGGTCCTGATCTGGGAGATAGCGGCTGGTCGGTTCGACGAGCAGCCTCGGCACGCCGCCGTCGGCGTCGATGCGGTAGATGCCGGGGTCGAGGTGGGGCCGTACGAGCTCAAGCGACGGCGCGAAGACGACCGTCGTCCCGTCGGGGCTGAAGGAGGCGCCGCTGACCTCCTCGCGGACCAGATGGGTTTCCGTGCCGTCCGCGTGCAGCACGAACAACCCGCGTCTCGAAGCCGGCCCTTTCTCCCCATGCCGAAGTTGACGTCGCGAAAGGAGGACCCAGAACTCGCGCGAGATGAGAAGCTCCGACCCGTCGCTCGACCACGCGAGCGGGATCCCCCCGATGGAGCTCAGTTGGACTCGGCTCTCGCGATCGCCGGGATGCGACGGATCCACCGCCCAGATCCCCCACCGGTTTCCGTACGCAATCCAGCCGCCGACCCCCGAGAAGATGCCCGGGGGCTTCGGCGGGGTCGGGTCGTCCGCGGGACGGTTGGTGCTGCCGAAGGCACGCGTCAGGGCCACGAAGCTCAAGAGCCCGAGAATGATCGCGAGTACCGCGGCGGAGAGACGCCGGTTCCGCTCCTTCCGGTCCCGGCGGCGGATCAGTCGTTCGAAAGCATCTGGTCGAAGCTCGAAGCGCTGGGCTTCACGGTCGAGTGCGGTTCGGGTATCCATCACTCTTGTCCTCCATCGTTCGTCGCAGCGCTGCGCGTCCCTGGGAAGCGAGCGTTCGCACGGTGCCTGGTCGCACGCCGAGGAGCCCGCCCGAGTCTTCGGAGCTGAACCCCAAGAGATCGGTCAGCACGAGCGCGGCCCTTTGGCGCGGCGCAAGCGACTCCAACGCTTGCATCACGGCACTTTTCGTATCCGAGCGTTCGAACTCGTCGACACTCGGCGCAAGCCCGACGGAGCGTCGAAGCGCGAGTGCCGCACGACGGTACCGGCTTCGGAAGAGATTCAATGCGGTCCGGTAGAGGTAGCCCGTAGGGTCGTTCATCGAACTCACTCGTTCCCAGCGCTCCCACAGCTTGAGGAACGCGTCCTGCATGATCTCTTCTGCCTCTGCTCGGTTCCCCGTGATCAGACAGAGCCGGCGGAAGAGAGATTCGCTCTGATCGTGGAAGAAGGCCTCGAAGTTCACCTCGACGCCGATCGCGGCCGAAACCGGTTCGTCGAGACGAGGCGGGGCACCCATGGGCTCACCCATGCGTGATGAACCATCGGGGGACGTGTTTCGAAGAGGCAGGCTCTGAAAATTCGCGCTTTCGCCGAACAAGAACGCCGGATCGCCTCAAGCCCCGTCCCAGGGAGCGTTGTCAGGATACGCTCGCGACAGAGGCGGCATGGCGACCCTTCGCAGGGGCCGACGTGCTGTCGGCAAGCCGTCTTAAGGACGCTGGCGAGCACGAGCTGAAGCGCGTCCCCGACCCCTGGCACCTCTACCGAGTAGTTGGGCCACTTCGCTCAGTTGACCTCGGTCACGTCAGGGCCGGTGAACTGGCTCTGATCGCGTCGCGGACTCTGAACTAGATGGCCCGTCGGCTCGATTCGTCAGGGGGAACAGTAGTGATCGCGCGTCAGCAAGGTCCCGTTCTCACTGAGCCGAAGGTTCAAGGAGAACTCGACACTGGTCGATGACTGTCGAGGGATGCTCTCCACCGAGCCCGACCTTGCCCGCACGGCTGCAGCCCTGCGACGCGTGGTTGACAACGTGGAGCGGGTCATCGCCGGCAGCCGTGAGGCGGTCGAGGCCTCCACGGTGTGCCTGTTCGCTGAGGGGAACCTGCTCCTTGACGGCGTCCCCGGAGTGGGCAAGACCATGCTGGCCCGGGCCATCGCCGCGTCCATCCAGGGCACGTTCAGCCGGGTCCAGGCCACACCGGACCTGCTTCCTTCCGATCTCACGGGCATCTCCGTCTACGACCAGCAGGCCCACGAATTCAGGTTCGTCCCGGGGCCCATCTTCGCCAACGTGGTCCTGGTGGACGAGATCAATCGGACCACGCCGCGCACCCAGTCTGCGCTCCTGGAACCCATGGAGGAGCGTCAGGTCACCGTGGAGAACGTCACCCATCGCCTCCCCCAGCCGTACCTGCTCATCGCGACGGAGAACCCCATCGAGCAGCACGGCACCTACCCGCTCCCCGAAGGCCAGCTCGATCGGTTCACGATGACCGTGCACGTCGGCTACCCCGGCAACGAGGCGGCGAAGGAGGTCGTCTGGCGGCAGATGGTCCGCCATCCGATCGAGGACCTCACACCGGTACTGTCGGCCGAGGACGTGGTGGAGCATCAGCGCGCCGTCCGGGCCGTGCACGTCGCGCAGGGAATCGTCGAATACGTGGTCATGCTGGTGCAAGCCACCCGAGCCCACCCGGAGGTGCTGCTCGGCGCGTCGCCCCGATCGATGCTCGCGCTGACCCACACGTCGCAGGCTCGGGCCATCGCCGAGGGCCGGAACTACGTCCTGCCAGACGACGTGAAGGCCCTGGCGCCGAACGTGTTGGCCCACCGGCTGATCCTGAAGACACATCGCGGGACCGGTGTGGGGCGCTCGGTCGAACTCGTCCGTTCGGTGCTCGATGAGGTTCCGGTTCCCCTGGGGATCACGGAGAGGTCATAGCGTGCTGCGGCCCCGCCGGCGCATCGCGGCGCTCGTGCTGGGGGCTGCGCTGCTGTTCACCGTAGGGACGAGCGTCCAAGCCGGGTGGCTCCTCGTTCTGTCGTCCATCCTCCTCGGCGCCGCGATCGCCGGGCTGCTCCTTCCGCTTCGGATGGTTCGAGGGGTGAAGGTGCAGCGGCGAGCTCCTGAGGAGGCGTTCCAGGGGGAGCTGGTCTCGGTGGAGCTCACGGTGAGCAACAGCGGGCGGGGCATGCGACTGGGGCTGGAGATCCAGGATCCGCACCTTTCGCGGACACGGATACTGGTTCCGCCCCTCGGCCCGGGGGACCGAGCGGTCATCGGGACCACCCGGAAGGCCGCCCGCCGGGGGTCGCAGGAGGCCACGGCCGCCTCGGTCCGCTCGGCGGCGCCGTTCGGCGTGGCCCAGGCCCGCCGGTCCGTCGCCGCTGCCGGTCGCACCCTCGTCTATCCCGCGGTGATCGAGCTCGGGTGGGTCCCGTTGATCGACCTCGCGCCGACCCACGATTCAGCGATGCACACCGCGCCTCGACGCGGGACCGGACCGGAGTACCTCGGCATCCGCGAGTACCGGACGGGCGACAGCATGCGGCACGTGCACTGGCCTTCCACGGCTCGCCTCGGGCAGGTCATGGTTCGGGAGTTCGAGCAGGAGCACACCCGGCGGCTGGCCATCGTGGTGGACACGTGGGCCGACGCGGGGGAGGAGGACACCCCACTCGACGCGGCGTGTTCGGTGGCCGCCTCGGTGGCCTTCGCCGCGCTCGGGCGGGGTCACGGGATTCGACTGGTGGCTGGGAGGGGCGGTTCGCTCGACGCGCTGATCCGAGCCGAGCCGCGCGGCATGCTGGCGTGGCTGGCGGATCTGCCCGCGTTCGGCGGGATCCCGCTCGCCAACGTCGTGGCTCAGCTCGGGGGGCACCTTCGGGGCATCCACACCGTGCTGCTCGCGGTGCCCACGTGGCGGGCCAACGCGGGCATCGCCGACGTGGTCGGTGCGCTCCGGTCGGAGGCGGGCCCGGTGGCCGTGGTCATGATCGAGAGCCACACGTTCCCGTCCGACCGGCGGGCCCCTGTGCTGTCGCCGTCCGAGATCGATCGCTTAGCCGCCGACCTGGCGTCGCGAGGCGTCACCGTGTACCGCCTTCGATCCGGACTGGACCTGGCCGAGTGTCTGCGTCAACCGTTCCCACTCGCGTCGTGACCCGGGAGCAGGAACAGCCCGAGGACTCCATCCGGCTTCGAGTGGTCGTGGCGGCGATGGTCATGGTGGCGCTCGTCGCGGTGATCGCCCAGGGCGCCACCGATACCGGCACGTGGATCGCGGCGATGCTCCTGGTTCCCGCTGGATACGCGTTCTCGTACTTCCAGCGAGACAAGACGAGCGTCGGGACGAAGGTCGTGCTCGTCGTCGGCCTGCTTGCGGCCCTCGGCGGGTTCCTGCAGAGCGTGCGGTTGGCGCAATCGGTGGACGAGGCTCGGATCCCGCTTGCGTCTCTGTTCGTGTGGGTTCAGGTCCTGCACTCGTTCGACGTGCCTCGGCGGCGGGACCTGTCGTTCTCCTTGGTGTCCAGCCTGATCCTGATAGCCGAGGCCGGCGCGTTGTCGCTCGGGACGGGGTTCCTCGTGTTCCTGGTGCCGTGGGCGGCCCTCGGTGGGCTGTGGCTGTATCTGTCGCAGCGGCCGACCCGGGACCGACCGCCCGAGCCGTCGTTCGTTCGGAGGATCCGCCGGTCAAACCGGGGCCTCGGCATCGTCGCCGGGCGCTCGCTCGCGGCCGGGACGACGTCGGTCCTCGCCGTCGTGGCCGTCGTGTTCATGCTCACGCCCCGGCTTCCGGGCGCCTTCGTCCGGCTCCCGCCGTTCGCGGTCCGAACCGCCATCGCCGTACCGGGGTTCCAGGGTCAGGTGGTGAACCCCGGGCTCCCGTCGGGAGGTGGTCACGGCGGGGTCGTGGACTTTTCGCCGTCGGTGTATCCGGGGTTCGGCTCGAACGTCGACCTGCGAGCCAGGGGTCGCCTATCCGACGCCGTCGTCATGCGGGTCCGGTCGCCCCAGGCCGCGCTGTGGAGGGGACAGGCATACGACGCGTACGACGGAACGACCTGGACGGCCTCCGAGACCAGCACGATCGCTGTGGGGCAGGACTTCGACCAGAGCTTCCAGATCCCCTCTAGTCCGAGCGACGTCCCAACCCGGCGGATCGTCACCACGTTCTACGTCCAGGCCGACCAGCCCAACATCGTGTTCGCGGCGTACGAACCGGAGCAGGTCTACTTCCCGGCTCCGGCGCTGACGCTGGACCGCTACGACTCGATCCACTCCCCGATCCTTCTGGACCCGGGTCTGATCTACAGCGTCGTCTCCACCATCCCCATCACCACGCCGAGCATCCTGCGGTCCGCCCCGGCGGTGTGGAGCAGGGCCGAGGCGAACCAGTACACGCAACTCCCAGCGGACCTTCCCGATCGAGTCGCGGCGCTGGCCGAGCGGATCACGGCCTCCGAGAGCACGATCTACGGGAAAGTCATGGCGGTCCAGGATTGGCTGCACCGCAACACGCGCTACAACCTCGATATCCCGCGCGACCCTCCGGGTGTGGACGCGGTCGACGAGTTCCTGTTCGTCCGGCGAGAGGGGTTCTGTGAGCACATCGCGAGCGCCATGGCGGTGTTGCTTCGATCGGTCGGCATCCCCACGCGCCTCGTGACCGGGTTCGGGCCGGGGGAGCGGAACCCGTTTACCGGCTACTACGACGTTCGGCAGTCCGACGCGCACGCCTGGGTCGAGGTGCTGTACCCCGGCGTGGGATGGGAGCAGTACGACCCGACGTTCGGGGTCCCCCCGGCGGCACCGGGGCTGGGAGGGCGGTTCATCGCGCCGGAGGTGATCCGAGCGATCGGGCGGTTCATCACCCACCTCACGCCGGAGCCGCTGAAGGCGGCGGCCCGGGACGCCGGCTCGCTTATCGGCGCAGCCGCGCGGGGGACGCTCGCGTCCTGGCCGATCTCGGTGGCGTTCGCAGCGATCGTCTTCGCCGCCGCCCTGTGGCTTCGCCGCCGCCGTCGCGTGACACGGGCACGCGCTCCGGCGCCGAGCGGCGCCGCCAGGGCGTTCATCGCGCTCTCGGAGACGCTCAGGGGCCGGGGCCACCCGAGGGCCGAGCACCAGACCCCGACCGAGTTCCTGCGTGGGATCGAACGGGACGGGGCCCTGCCTCGTGATCTGCTCGGCGACGCCGAGGTGGTCGTACGCACGTTCGAGGGTGAGCGATATGCGGGGCACAAGCCGGACTACGATGAGGTCGAGGGAGCGCTCGCGGCCGCGTCCCGCGTCGCGAAGACGCGCGTTCCGGCTCCCTGACCCGAAACTGACGGGAAGTCGGGATCCCGGTCAGTCTTCCACGAGACCCAACACGGCCGCCTCAGCAGCCTCCATCGAGAGGTAGTCCGTCACATCCGCGATTCGCCGTCCCTCGAATGTGAACACACTGACGACGGGACCGAAGTCAGCCCCCCGTGCGGTCAAGACGACGTGCGTGGGAGTCGAGCGCATCTCATCGAACGTGACTCTGATACCAGACTCCATGCGGCTGCGGAACATGGTGAAGATGTCATCGCGGTTGCGGCAATGTGGTCCGTTCGGATCGGCGTTCGTCCAGCGCGCATCCTCGGCATAGATCTCTCCGAGGCGGTCGAAGTCAGCGCGGTCGTACGAGTCCATCGTGTCGAACATGAGGCGCATCGTGTCTTGCGCGTCCATATCCACCTCGGACGACATTGCGAAACGACGACCGGTACTCGTTGCTCCGGCCTGATGCTACTCCTCGTAACGCCGGTCCTCACCCGCGCCATCGGGGAGGCATCGGGGTACCACTAGTCCGGCTCGTCGGACCAGAGGGACCTGAGCAGCTCGTCCGGTCCACGTCCGCGAGCGGCCACGGCCCCGACCGGCTCGGGGTCAGAACCCTCGACGTCGGAGAACGTAGTTCGGCGCTCGAACAGACCACGTACCTCCTCCGGCAGGAACCGGGTGATCTGGGCGTGGTGGTAGCGATCCTCGTACCCGTGGTTGCGCCGGTGGTACCGGAGCGGGAAGTACACATACAGGGCGTCGCGGGCCCTGGTGAGCGCCACGTACAGCAGGCGACGTTCCTCCTCGATCCGCTCCTCATCGCCGGTGGCCATGTCCGAGGGGATCATGCCGTCGGCCGCGTGGATGACGTGGACCACGTCCCATTCGCCGCCCTTCGCCGAATGGATGGTCGACAGGACCAGGTAGTCCTCGTCGAGGAGCGGGGGGCCGGCGAGCTCCGCTGTGGACGTCGGGGGATCGAGCGCCAGGTCGGCCAGGAATCGTCCGCGTGTCGGGTAGCCCGCCGCGAGTTGCTCGAGCTGCTCCAGATCTCGGAGCCTCGCGTCGGCGTGGTCGTACCGACGCGCCAGGACGGGCTCCAGGAACCGGCGGACCCGCCCGAGCTGTGCGGGGGGAGGCACGTCGGCTCCGCAGTCTCGGGCCACCGAGGCCAGCTCGTCGAGTCCCGGGCGGGCCGGCCCGGGGATGGCGGCCGCCGTCGAGAGCTCCACGAGCGATCCCTCGACGGCTTCGCCATTTGGTGACACCTCCCGCAACAGTCTCCGCGCGGTCGCCGGCCCCACCCCCTCGAGCAGCTGGAACACGCGGAACCAGCTCACCTCGTCCCGGGGGTTCTCCAGGACCCGGAGCACGGCGAGGGCGTCCTTCACGTGAGCGGCCTCCATGAACTTCAGCCCCCCGTACTTGACGAACGGGATGTTCCGCCGCGACAGCTCCACCTCCAGCAGATCGCTGTGGTGCCCCGCCCGGAACAACACGGCCTGCTCCTTGAGCGGCACGCCCTGCTCACGGTGCTCCAGCACCGCCCGGCAGACGGCGTCGGACTGGTCCGGCTCGTCCAGGCAGGTCAGCAGGACCGGCTGCCGCTCGCTTCGTCGTTCCGACCACAGGGTCTTCTCGTGCCGCTGCGGTGATAGCGCGATCACCGCGTTCGAGACGTCGAGGATAGGCTGCGTGGAGCGGAAGTTCTGCTCCAGGCGAACCAGACGTGTCCCGGGGAACCGGTCGGGGAACTCCAGGATGTTTCGAACCGTCGCCGCCCGGAACGCGTAGATGGCTTGGGCGTCGTCGCCCACGACCATGACGTCTCGCCCATTCGAGCGGGTCGCGCCCAGGATGTCGGCTTGGAGCGCGTTGGTGTCCTGGTACTCGTCGACCAGGATGTGGTCGAACATCGAGGCCACCCGTTCACCTCCGCCCGGCGTGAGGGCCAACGCGTGCCAGTACAGCAGGAGGTCGTCGTAGTCCAGACAGTCGTGCTTGCGCTTGCGGTCCGTGTAGGCATCGAAGATCTGGCGGATCCCGTCGAGCTCATCCGCGCACCACGGGAACTCCGCCTCGAGGACCTCGCGGAGCTTGGTCTGTGCATTCACCGTTCGCGAGTAGATGTCGGCCAGCGTGTCCTTCCGGGGGAACCGCCGCTCGGTCGCCCCCAGGCCGAGGTCGCCCCGGATCAGGTCCATCAGGTCGGCCGAGTCGGTCCGATCCATGACCGTGAAGTCCGGACGAAGGCCCAGGGCCCGGCCGTGCAGCCGCAGGAGCCGGTTGCCGACGGCGTGGAACGTGCCGCCCCACACTCGGCCCACGGACCGCTCCCCGGTCAGGCGCTCGGCCCGGGACAGCATCTCCCGAGCCGCTCGCCGGGTGAACGTGAGCAGCAGGATCCGTTCGGGGAGGACGCCCCGATCGACCAGTCTTGCCACCCGGCAGGCAAGGGTCCACGTCTTCCCGCTGCCCGCGCCGGCCACGACCAGCAAGGGACCACCGAGGTGCTCGACCGCCTCGCGCTGCGATGAATTGAGACGTTCAAGTGCATCGAACATGCGTTCGAGCAGTCTAGGACCCGCCCGGGCCACACGCAAGGAGCCGGTACCATCGATCGCATGTGCCGAAGCATCAAGAAGTTGCGCACCGAGGACGGTCCCGCCACCGAGGAGGAGATCCGTGAGGCCGCGCTCCAGTTCGTGCGAAAGGTCAGCGGCTACCGGGTACCCTCGCAGCGGAACGCCGGGGCGTTCGATGCTGCCGTGGCGGACGTCGCCGAGGCGTCCCGGAAGCTCTTGGACGCGGTGACGCCTGCACCCCGGGCCTGACCGGCGGCCGCCCCACCCGTAGGATGAGCCGCATGGTGCCGCTCGACCCCCCGCCCGAGCAGATGCAGGAGATGGGCGAGGCCGCGCTGGCCTACCTCATCGAGTTCCTCGGCCGGCAGCCCGACCTCCCAGCCGGTGGCGAGCCCGGCGGGCTCGAGGCCGCCCGGGCGGTGCGCGAGTCGCCGCCCGAGGAGGGCGGAGAGTTCAAGCCGCTCATGGAGACCATCGAGCTCGCGGCGGCGAAGGCCTACGGCACGACCGGTCCCGGGTACCTCCCGTTTATCCCCGGTGGCGGGCTGTTCACGGCAACGGTCGCCGACTTCCTGGCCACCGGGATCAACCGGTTCGTGAACCTGTGGTCGGCGGCGCCCGTCGTGGCCCAGATCGAGAACAACGTCGTCCGGTGGCTGTGCGACCTGTTCGGCTATCCGGACGAGTCTCGCGGCATCCTCACCTCGGGCGGATCGATGGCGAACTTCTCGGCCATCGTGGCGGCCCGCAGGGCCCAGCTCCCCGAGGACTTCCTCGACGGCACGCTCTACGTCTCGGATCAGGTCCATGCATCGGTGAACAAGGCCGCCGCGCTGGCTGGTTTCGGACCCCGGAACATCCGGGTCGTCCAGGCCACGCCGCAGCTCAGGATGGACGTCGATCGGCTGCGCGCCATGGTCCGGGACGACCGCGGCGCCGGCCTCAAGCCGTTCCTGGTGGTCGCCTCGGCCGGCACGACCAACACCGGGGCCGTGGACCCGCTCACCGAGATCGCCGACCTGGCGGCCGACGAAGGCTTGTGGCTCCACGCGGACGCCGCGTACGGGGGCTTCTTCCAGCTCACCGAGCGGGGCCGGACGAAGTTCCGAGGCATCGAGCGTGCCGACTCGATCACGCTCGATCCTCACAAGGGGATGTTCCTTCCGTACGGCACCGGATCCCTGGTCGTTCGTGAGGGCGCCCGCCTGCGCGAGGCCCACTTCACCGGGGCCGCCTACCTCCAGGACACGGCGGGCGAGGACGAGATCCCGAACTTCTCCGAGTACTCGCCCGAGCTCTCGAGGGATTTCCGGGGCCTCCGCGTCTGGTTCCCCCTCAAGCTCCACGGCGTGTCGGCGTTCCGAGAGGCGCTCGACGAGAAGCTGGACCTGGCCCGCGTCCTGTACGACGGCCTGCATGGCATTCCGGAGCTGGAGCTCCCCTGGGAGCCGGAGCTGACGGTGGTCCCGTTCCGTCTCGTGGATGGCGACGACGAGGCGAACAAGCGACTGCTCGAGCGGATCAATGCGTCGGGCCGGGTGTTCATGTCGAGCACGATCGTCCAGGACCGGTTCACCATCCGGGCCTGCATCCTGTCGCATCGAACCCACCGCGATCGCATCGACGAGTGCATCGACATCATCGGCCGGGCCGTCGCCGGGAACTGAGACCGTGCCCGAGCTTCCCGAGGTCCAGGCGCTGGCCGAGCGACTCGACGCCGCCGTCGCCGGCGCGCGGTTCGCGGGCGCGGCAGTGCTCCACTTCTCCTCACTGAAAACGGTGTCGCCGCGGCCGGAGTCGCTCGTCGGGGCGACGCTCGAGCGTGTGGGCCGGCGGGGCAAGTTCCTGGTCTTCGAGTTCGCCGGCCCCCGGCTCCTGGTCCACCTCTCGCAGGGAGGCCGGATCGATGTGGAGGACCCGCCGAAGAAGACCCGGCCTCGCGGCGCCGTGGTCCGTCTCCCCTTCGAAGAACGGCCCTCGATCCTGGTGAAGGAGTTCGGCCGGGAGCGCAAAGCCGGCTGGTGGGTCCTCGCCGAGGGCGACGACGGCCCGCTCGTAAAGCTCGGTCCGGAGGCGGACTCGTCAGCGTTCGAGCGGTTCATCCTGGAAAGCGACGAGGCCCGGCGTGTCCACACGATCCTGCGGGACCAGCGCACGGTGTCGGGGATCGGGCGCGGCTACTCGGACGACATCCTGCATCGAGCGAAGCTCTCGCCGTTCGCCACCCTGGCGGCGCTGTCGAGTGAGGAACGTCGTGATCTCATCGACGCGGTGCACGAGATCTTGGCCGAGGCCCTCGAGGTCGAGCGCCGTCGCACCGGCGGCCTCCCGACGAAGATCGGCGATCACTTCACGGTCCACGGTAAGTACGGGACGCCCTGCCCGCGGTGCGGCGACGACCTCCGCCGGATCTCGTACGAGTCGCACGAGGTCACGTACTGTCCGAACTGCCAGACGGGCGGTCGGCGATTGAACGACAGACGGCTCGATCGTCTCATACGCTGACTCCGGGCGGACCAGGGGCAGAGCCGGAGGACGGGGGGTCCTGCCCCCAAAGGCTGACACGCGGAACATCCCGCATGCCGGACAGGCCTCGCTTTCGGTTACGACTTCAGTTCAGGATCGTGCGCGCCGATGTTCGCGGTGAACGGGAGGCACCATGTCGACATCGCGGTCGGATCCTGGCGGAGGTGTCGTCGGGTTCGCGATCGTGTTACTCACTTTCGTGTTCGGCGGGATCGTTCTTGATATCCCGTTGCCTGTCTACTTCCTCCTGATCGCCGTGGGGACGGTGCTCGCCGTGAGTTCCGCAGGCCTGTCCGGGTTCGGACTCGCTGCCCTGGTGTTGGGGGCATTCATCTTCGCGATGCCGCTCGTCACCCGTCTGGGGCTCGCTGTCGGAGCGTCGCCGGACCTGGAGGAGCCGATCCCGGTGCCCTCCGGATACGGCCTCGTGCTCGAGTCGGACTCGACGAACATCATGCACGTGTACGCGTCGAAGACACTCCTCGGACACGAGAAGGCGGTGGCGAAGGCCCAGGGCCCGGTCCTCGACTACTACGTGAAGCACCTACAGGACCTGGGGTGGACGGGCGTGTCGCTCGACGACGACTCGGCGGAGTTCAAGGCACCGGACTCCGACGTCGGCATCGGCGTGCACCTCTATTTCGCGGCCCCGTCGGGTCCGATGGGGGCCGGAACCTTGGTCGTCCAGATCCAAGCCCTCCGGTGTCCCGACGAGAACCACTGCGAGCCTGCCCGGATCACCGACGTCAAGCCCTACACGGGCTGACGACCGCGCGCCAGCCAATGGGGTGACGTTCCCGTCCGGATCCCTGGCCCTCCTTCCGCCATCCTCACAGTGGCGCTACCGCGATGTCCCCGCGCTGCATCTGTCCCGTAAGCGATGCGCGGTTGGTGCCTCTTCGCCGGGCAGCGTCGCTTAGTGATGGAGGCGATCGTCGAGGCGGGAAGCCTTCCCGCCAGTCAGACGGGCGGCAAGGTCCTGGCTGATCGGAGCCTCTCCCGCCTCATCCGCTGACGGCGGGGCGTGAAAACTGTGCAGGCGGGCATCGGATGCTGCTTGACGTTGGCCTCCTGCCGGAAGCGACATCCCTCGAGTGACGACGTGGCGCTCTATGCCCGGCTTTCAGGCAGGGAGAACCGGTACTCGACGATCGGCGGCTCAACGCCCAATTGGTACAGGAGCGTGTTCAGGTCCCCGTGGTGTTGGCGCTCATGCAGCAGGACATGCACGAAGATGTCTGCGGGACTGTACAGCAACTTCTCGCCGTCAACGTTCATCTCGCGAGGCGTCAGCAGCTCACCGTCGCCGAGCGAATCGAGATACTCGCGGGCGTGACCGCGGACGCGGCGGCGGTAGGCCTCCAGTTCGTCCCATGACTTCACAGGCCCTTCTGGCTCATCGGTCGTTCCGGCCGGGTTCGCCAGCCACCGGATGTACGCCCAGTTGATATGGGCCAGAGCATCCACCAGCGCCGGCCACCCGGAGCCCGGCGCCGGCTTCCTCAGCACGTCGTCGCCAAGTGGGCGAATCGCACGCTCGTGCTCGCCCCAGGAGTAGTCCGTGAAGGCGAAGAGCTCGTCGATGGCAACGCGATCCACGATCGAATTTGATCACAGCCGGAGCAATGTCGAATCGTTGCCAGGTCCTTCTTCCCTCTGACCAGTCCGGGAGCCGCGCGAGACCTCAGGAGGTCAGCTCGCCGAGCAGCTCGGCGAAGGCGGACGTGTAGCGATCGACTTCGTCCTCGGTGGCCGGGACCGGCACGGTCGGCCCGGCGCCGGGGATGGCCTCCCACACGCCGCGGTTGGCCAGATAGACGCGGATCAGGTGGACGAGCGGGCGATCCTCGGACGAGCGCGCTTCCGCGGCGTCGCGGGGGATACGGGGAGCGAAGGTGTAACCCGACCGGGGGAAGAAGCGGTGGATGGTCCACGGCAGATCCACATCGTGGACGGCCGCCTCCATCCCGTCGGCCAGCCGTGTCCCGAGCTTCGCCGTGTGGGCGTACGCATCTTCCGTGAGGACCTCGCCGAGGGCGGCTCGGGCCGCCGCCGCGGTCAACGCGTTGGCGAAGAGCGTGCCGCCCGTGGCCACGCCGTGCGGTGCGTGCCCCCTGTCCGTGGTATCCGGGTGCGCGAACACGCTGGCCAGTTCCTCGGTCATGCCGTACGCGCCGATGGGCACGCCGGCGGCGATCGACTTGCCGAGCGAGACCGCGTCGGGCTCGAGATCCCAGATCCTCGTCAGTCCACCGGGCCCGCACACGAGCGTGTGGGTCTCGTCGTACGCCAGGACGGTGCCGGTCTCGCGCGTGATGCGCCGCAGTCCCTCGTGGAACCCGGCATCGGGAAGGATCAGCCCCTGGTTGTTGGTCATGGCCGGCTCCAGGAGGACCACCGCCACGTCTCGCGACTCGAGGGCCCGGCCTACCGCGTCGAGGTCGTTGAACGGAACCACCCTGGTCTGTGCGGTCACGTCCGGCGGCAGCCCGAGCTCCTCGGGAACCTCGCGCCCGTCCTCCAGTGTGACCAGGGCTTGATCGAAGTGGCCGTGGTACTTGCCCTCGAACAGCAGGACGCGGGGCCGGCCGGCGGCCACCCGCGCGATCCGGATGAGCTCGGTGTTGGCCTGCGATGCGGACAGGGTGAACTGCCACTTCGGCAGGCTCCACCGACGAGAGAGCTCCTCGGCCACCCAGATCGAGTCCTCGACCGGGAGCAGGAACTGGTTGCCGGCCGCCATCCGCCGGGACACGGCCTCGACGACCGGCTCGGGCGCGTACCCGCAGAACATGCTCATGTCCGCCACGTTGAAGTCCACGTACTCGTGACCGTCCACGCAACGGAACCGGGAGCCCTTGCCCTCGGTCACCCACACGGGTGGGTGGTCGTACGTGCCGGGGTCGGCCAGCCAGGCCATCGGCACGCCGTTCGGCATCGAGACGCTGGCCCGTTGCAGCAGGTCCAACGACAGTGGATGGGCGTCACGGAACCGCTCGTCCTCCCTGGCCTTCAGACGGCGGACCACATCGGCGTCGACGGTGAGCATGCCGAGTGATTCTCCCGGCTCCCACCTGCTCACGCCAACGGGTCTGCGTGCTTGCCAGGAGCTGTCGCAACCGGTAGGGAAGGGCATGCTCGCGATCCTGGGCGGCCTCGGCGCCGCGATCATGTGGACCGTGACGACGATCTGCTCGTCCCGTTCCGCCCGACTGATCGGTGCAGGCTCCACGCTCTCCTGGGTGATGCTGGTCGGGTTGGCCATCGTGCTCCCGTTCGTGCTCGTCTCTGGCGAACCGGCGAACCTCGACGGCCCGACCATCGGCCGGCTGGTCGTGGCCGGGGGAGGCAACGTGTTCGGCCTGCTCCTCGCGTACCGGGCAGTCAGGCTCGGCAAGGTCGGTGTGGTCTCTCCGATCGCCTCGACCGAAGGGGCGATCGCCGCCCTGATCGCCGTGGCGGCGGGTGAGCGGATCTCGCCCGGCGCCGGCGTGATGCTTGTGGTGATCGCCGCCGGCGTGTGCCTGGCCGCCCTGGCGGGAGATGCCGACGAGGCGACGGAGGCACGCGACGGTCTGGCGGCTCTCTTCGCCCTGGGTGCCGCGCTCTGCTTCGGGATCAGCATCTACGCCACCGGTCGGGTCAGCCAGGACCTACCCATCCCCTGGGCCGTGCTCCCGGCCCGAGCGGTGGGCGTGGCCGCGGTCGCGGTCCCCCTCGCGCTGGCCGCTCGGTTACGCATCACCCGGAGTGCGGCCCCGCTCGTGGTGGTGGCGGGAGTCTGCGAGGTCCTCGGCTTCTCCTCCTTCGCGATCGGAGCCCGCCACGGGATCGCGGTCGCGGCGGTGCTCGGCGCCCAATTCGCGGCGCTCTCCGCGCTCGCCGCCCGGGTGCTGTTCCACGAGCGGCTGACCCGACTCCAGCTCGTCGGCGTCGTCGCGATCGTGGCCGGGGTGTCCATCCTGACCGCGCTCATCGTCTGACGCCTTCCTGGCTCGCGTGAGGGCGTCGCGCCGGTCATCGCCAGGGCGTTTGCTAGGCTCCGCGGGTGCCCGACCCGTTCTCCTGGCATCCCGAACCCGAGCTGATCGGCTTCCGCGACCCGGGCGAGGCCAGAGAGGCACTGGAGGAGCTCGGCCGGCTCACGTGGGGCACCGCGCTCGACTGGCTCTACGAGGACGGCATGCGCCGGCCGGTGCCGACCGAGTCGTACTCCGAGATGCGAAGGACGTACTTCGGCCCGGGCAACGAGCCGGCGCCACCGCCTGAGAAGCCGGCCCGTTCCAGCGAGGTGCTGACCGAGTTCCGCGAGCGCGTGGCCCCCTTCGCGTTCAGCTCGCAACACCCCGGGTCCTACAGCTATTTCACCCCGCCGCCGCTCCCGCTGTCTATCTCCGGCGAGGTCCTGGCCCATTGGCTGAACCAGGGGGTCGACGTGTGGGCGGCGGGGCCGATCGGGGCGTTGGTGGAGGAAGAGGTTACGGCGTGGCTCCGGGAGCTGGTGGGGTTCGGGGAGGGGAGCTGGGGAGTGCTCACGTCTGGCGGCGTGATGGCGAACATCATGGCCCTGACGGCGGCCCGAGACGTGCATCTGCCGACGTTGCTCGAGCGCTCGGAGCCCTCGCGGGGAAGCGCGCTCGAAGGCGTGCGCGTGTACGCCTCGGATCAGGCCCACTTCTCCATTGAGCGAGGGCTCTCGGTGCTGGGGTTCCCGCCGGAGACGCTTCGGATCGTGCAATCGGACGAGCGGTTCCGTTTGCAGGGCCGGCCTGTGGCGGAGGCCGTGGCCGAGGACCGGGCGAACGGCTTG
>Ga0222623_10000128_pt1 | contig 20517 bp, 20 predicted proteins | sample PLMtaG_FD_177336 | JGI IMG/M metagenome (GOLD analysis project Ga0222623, IMG submission 177336) | Groundwater sediment microbial communities from an aquifer in East River, Colorado, USA - PLM2_30_coex | ecosystem: Environmental > Terrestrial > Soil > Riparian zone | place: USA: East River...
GGGTCGGACTCCGACAGCTTGCAGAAGGATGCAGACGCCGAAGCCGCGCCCGAGGCGCGCGCCACGGGCCCGTCTCTCGCGGCGAAGCCCGAGGCCCCCGGTCCCCAGCCGGAGCGCCACGAGCCCGAGCTGACCGATCCTGGCCTGACCGACCTCTCGAAGCGAGACTGGAAAGCGATCATCGTTCGCGCCGGCAAGCAGGCGCTCGAGGACGGGATCACCGATGTCGCCGCCGCGCTCGCTTACTACGCGTTCCTCGCCATTCCAGCGGCGCTCCTCGTCACACTCGGCCTCTTTACCGTGTTGGCGGGAGAGGACACTGTCGCGTCGATCATGGATAGCCTCAAGGGCGTCGTTCCGAGGGAGGCGATCTCGCTCCTCGAGGAGAGCCTCAACCGCTCGCTCGAGAACCAGGGTGGCGGAGTGCTGATGATCGTGATCGGCGTCGTCCTCGCGCTGTGGACTGCGACTGGCGCGATGACGGGTCTCATACGCGGACTGAACCGCGTATACGGCCGCAAGGAGACCCGGAACTTCCTGAAGCAGCGCATCGCCGCCCTCCAGATGCTCGCGTGCCTGCTGATCGCGCTCGGGCTCGTCTTCATGCTGCTCGTCCTCGGCCCGGCGATCTCCGACTGGGTCGGCAAAGCTCTCGGACTCGAGACTATGTTCGGCTGGATCTGGTGGACAGCAGAGTGGCCGATCTTGATCGGCGGGCTCCTCGCCGCCTTCGCCGTGATCCTCTACCTGGGCCCGAACGTCGACCATCCGCGGTGGAGGTTCCTGACCCCCGGAGCGGTCGTCGCGGTCGTCATCTGGCTCGCGGCGTCGGGCCTCTTTGCGCTCTACGTGAGCCTCTTCAGCTCGTACAACAAGACGTGGGGGTCGCTCGCCGCCGTGATCATCATGCTCACCTGGCTGTGGCTCTCGGCGCTCGCAATCCTGTTCGGGGCCGAGATCAATGCCGAGGCCGAGCGCGGCCGCGAGCTCCGGACCGGCCAGCCCGCCGAGCGCGAGCTGACCGCCCCCACGAAAGCGTGACGCAGACCCCCACACGGGGGATGCCTGCAAGCTCGGTCTGGCTTTAGCTACGACGACCGAGGGCAGCGGCCGTCCTCTCCGTGCACGAACGCGCCATGGAAGGTCGCTGAATGAGCATCACCCTGAGCCGCAAGAAGACGTCGATCTCGTTTTGTGCTGCGTTTCTCCTGCTGGCGCTTGCCGCTCCGGCCCAAGCCGCCCCACCGACGCCCGCTCTTCTCAGCCCGGCCAACGGCGCAGTCGTGGCCTCCCTGCCTGCTTTCGCGTGGAACCCCTCCCCGGGCGCCCACCACTACGAGTTCCAGGTCTCGGCCGACTCCGGCTTCAACTCGCCGGTGCTGGGCTACGGAAACGACCGCTTCTTCACCGGGAACACGAGGGCGACCCTCAAGAAGACGATCCCGAACGGGACGCTTTGGTGGCGCGTTCGCGCCGCGACCGAGGCCGGCGCTGTCTCACCCTGGTCAGCCGTCCGCTCCGTGAAGAAGGCCTGGACCTCAGCCCCCACGCTTGTTTCGCCGGCGTATGACGCGACACTGACCTACCCCGCTTCGCCCTTCAAACTGAGCTGGACGCCGACGCCCGGCGCCGCCAAATACCTGGTCACACTGGCGACCGACCCCGCGCTCGGCTCGCCGGTCTGGACCCCGGTCGAGACGGCCGCTTCGCAGTTCAGCCGCGCTCCAGCGCTCGCGCCCGGGCGCTACTACTGGGGCGTCACCCCAATCGACGCAGAGGGCAATCGAGGTAAGCCGTCCAGCGTCGGCACGTTCACCTGGGCGTGGCCCACGACCACCGCGACGAGCCTGAATGACCTCGTTTCCGCTCTGGAGGTCTTCGACCCGCTCTACTCATGGAACGCACTTCCCGGCGCGGCCCGGTACGAGGTGGAGGTCAACTCATCCTCGGACTTCACGCCCGGCTCGAAGGTCTGCTGCTCCGGCACCACCCTCGGGACCGCGTTCGCTTCCACGGTCCTCTACGAGAACAACACGTACTACTGGCGCATCCGCGCACTCGACCAGGCCGGTAACGCCGGCGTCTGGAACCTCGGTCCGGACTTCGCTAAGACGTTCGACAACGTCGCGCCCGTCGGGTCTGTAGTGGCGCCGAGCATCAAGAGCCTCCACATGCGCGACAACCTCACGGATGCAGGGACGGACGTCGACCTCGTGGCCCCCGGCTATCAAACGCAAGTGCCGGTCGTAGCCTGGGATCCGGTCCCCGGCGCCTCGAGCTACCTCGTCGATGTCACCTACTACGACGACGGCGCCGGCATTTGCGACTGGACCCATAGCGCCAATGAGCACTGGACGAGCCAGACCGCCGCCAACGCCTGGACACCACTCGGCTCGGGCTGGAACAGCGTCAAGCCCTACCCGGATGTGATGGGTGTCTCCACCGACAGCAACACGTCCTTGGAGCTCGGGCATTCCTACTGCGTTCGCGTCCGGGCACGAACCGACCGCGACACGAACGGCCAGGACATTTACGGCGACTACACGGATCTCGACTGGGGAGTCCCCGGTGGCCCGGCCTTCACCTTTACCGATTACCCGACAGGTGGTGCCTGCACCCCCTCGTGCACCAATGGCTATCTCGGGACCGGCGACTACGTCCTCCCCGCCCACGGCACCACTACCGGCCGGACGCCTCTCTTCACGTGGAAGCCGCTCTCCGGCAAGCAGAGCTACTTCGTGATCGTGTCGAAGGATGCGGCGTTCAACAACATCGCCGACTACGCCTTCACGCAGATCCCGGCGTATGCGCCGCGGACGCACACCCAGCCATCGACGTTCTCCGACGAGACCACGCTCTACTACTGGGCCGTCCTGCCCGCCGTCAACTTCAACGGAGGGCTCTCGACCGGCAACCCGCTGCTCTCCGCGTTCCGGAACTTCCAGAAGCAGTCGACCCCTCCGGCGCTCCTCTCTCCGGTGGGCAACACGCAGATCACGACGCAGCCGACCTTCACGTGGACGGCCGCAGAGGGAGCTCGCCGATACCGGCTCCAGGTCTCCCAGGACCCGACCTTCGGCTCGCCGATCGACGACGTTCTGACCCGGTCGACCGCCTACACGAGCAACAGCACCTATCCGGCCGACACCGTCCTTTACTGGCGCGTCCGCGCCGACGACGAGAAGCTGGTCGGCCTCACGTGGTCGGGAACCGGCACCTTCCGAAGAACGCTTCCGGCCCCCGTCCCCGATGCGGACAACCCGACCTCGGGCGACCTGATTCCTCTCTTCACCTGGGCTCCGATCACGGGCGCGGTCTCCTACGACTTCGAGATCAACGAGCCTGACGGAGACTCGAGCGTCTTCGAGGATGCCTACTCGTCCGCATTCGCGTTCGTGAAGATGACCGGCACCGGGGTCTGGGGCTGGCGCGTCCGCGCGAACTACCCCACCACGAGCACCTACTCGCTGACGGAAGGCCCATGGTCGGTGATGCGGTACTTCACGCGCACGATCCACGAGCCCGCCGGCGCAACGACCGATCGAGGCGTGAGCCGCGTCCTCTTCAGCTGGCAGCCCGTGCTCGGCATGAAGAACTACCGCCTACAGGTCTCCTCCCGCCCCGACTTCGCCCGGCTCGTCGAGAACGTGATCACCGACAATACGGTGTACGCACCGAGACTGACCACCGGGCAGGAGTACCTGAACGGCGGACTCTTCTACTGGCGCGTCGCCGCGGCCGATGAGGACAGAAACACCGGCGACTTCAGCCCGGCTCTGACGCTCGCTCTCCCGAAGGCGATGCGCGTGACGACGAGCGGAAGCCCCGTGAAAGGCCGCCGAGTCCCGATCACCGTCACCGTCCGCGATGCTGCACGCAAGCCCGTGACGCGCGCAGCCGTCCGGGTCTCCGGCGCCGGGGTGACGGCGTTCACCAGACGGACGAACGCCGAGGGCCGCGTCGTCCTCTATGTCAAGGCAAGGCGAACGGGACGCGTCACCTTCGCCATCACGAAGAGCGGTTACGTGCGGGCGATTGTCCGCCTGGCCGTCCGCCGCTAGAGAACAGGCGAGGGCTACACTGGCCCGGCGGCCCCGTAGCTCAGCGGATTAGAGCAGCGGACTTCGAATCCGCGTGCGGAGGTTCGACTCCTCCCGGGGCCATTCCCGAGAGATCGCAGTTAGCTAGCCATTGTGGGCTCACCCGCGGTAACGATTAGTTGCTCTTTCTAGCGTGGGTGGCAACGAAGGTGGCAACTACCGTCAGCCGTACACAACGCGTTTCGCTTTCAAGGCCCTTCCTGCGCTTCTGGCTGCTTCGCTGCCGCGCACGCGTCTTCATAAGGGTGGATTCCCTGCTTGAATAAACTTCATTAGGCTAGTCTAGTCGCGGCGGTCGAGTGTCCACCGTCCCAGGTCGGGATCGAGCTCGCCGGTCAGGCGAAGATGGAAGGTAGCTTGCGGGGAGCTCATGTTCGTGTTGCTCCTTTCGATGCGAATAGGCGGTGGTGGAAGCGTGTAGGCGGGCTCGAAGCTGAGAGGGGGGCGGAGCCCCCCTCTCAGCTAGTAGCTGGTAGACCTATACCGGCTGCGGAACGGACGTGGGAGTCTCCTCCGGCTGCATGGGCGACGGCTCGACGCGGAGGATGCGCGCGGCCCAGGCCGGGAGCCACCAGTTCCAGCGGCCGAAGAGGGCGACGACCGCGGGTGCCAGGACGCCGCGGATGATCGTCGCGTCGATCAGGATGCCTCCCCCGAGCGCCGTCGCGAAGATCTTCGCCTCCGTGCCCGGTTGAAGTGCGAAGGCGACGAAGGCGAGGAAGAGGATCAGCGCCGCGCTCGTGACGAGGCGCCCGGTACGGCCGATCCCCTCGACGACGGCACGTTCGGTCGAGCCGCTGCGGTCGTACGCCTCCCGCATCCTGCTGATGATGAAGACCTGGTAGTCCATCGAGATGCCGAAGAGGAAGGCGAAGGCGACCACCGGCAGCTCGACGTTGATCGCCTGCGTCGCCTCGATACCCCAGATCGCTTCGGAGCCGAATCCCTTCTGGTAGACGAGCACGATCAGCCCCCAGGCGGCGCCGACGGAGAGCAGGTTCAGGAGGACAGCCTTCAACGGCAGGAGCAGCGAGCGGAACGCCCGCGCCAGCAGGAGGAACGTCAGGATCGAGATGAGGGCGACTATCAGCGGGAAGTTGCTGTAGACAGCGTCGAGGAAGTCGGCGCTCTGCGCCGCCTGGCTACCGATCGTCACTACTGCGGGCATCGTTTTCGCCCTGTCCCGCAGGCGGTCGAGCGTCTCTCTGCCCGTCGGCGAGTTCCCATCCGCAGTCGGGATCACGACCACAACTGCGGTGCCTTTGCGGCGCCAGTCGGCAGGTGCTGCGACGCTGCGGACACCGTCGACCTGCGCGAATGCCTGCGCGACATCGCCGGGGTCGCCTGAGCGAACCAGGACGTCCAACGGCGAGAGCGGGCCGGTACCGATGCCGGAGTCCTCGAGGTTCTCGAGGCCCGAACGTGCGGGCCCTTCCTTCGAGAGCGAAGCAGCGAGTGGGTTCCCGAGCTGGATGTTCGCGGCCGCGACGACCAGCGCGACCAGCACAGCGGTCGAGGCGACGGCGGCAGGCCAGCGGTGACGCACGATCAGATGCGCCCAGGCTGACCAGCCACGACTAGCCTGCGCGTCGCGGCGGTTCCGCGGCCAGTCCAACCTCGGCCCGATCGTCGCCAGCACGACCGGCAGTAACGTGACGGCCACGGCGACGCTGACTAGCGCGATCAGCAGCCCGCCGGCGCCGATACTGCGCATGAGCGGCACAGGCAGAGCCAGCAGCGCGAGCAGCGAGATCGCCACCGTGGTGCCGCTGAAGACGACGGCGGTACCGGCGTGCTGCATCGCGTTCCGCACCGCCATCTCGTTCGTAACGTCCGGCCGCTGCCGCTCCTCACGCCAACGAACGACGACAAGGAGCGCGTAGTCGATCGCGATCCCGAGGCCGATCAAGGCGACGAGGAACTGAACGATCACGGATACGTCGGTGACGCTCGCGAGGGGCCAGACCAGTAGGAAGGTCGTCGGGATCGCGACCAGCGCCATCAGCAGCGGCACGAACGCCATGAACGACCGGAAGACGAAGGCGAGGACGAGCAGCGCGCCCAGCGCCGCCAGCAGCGTCCCCAGCACGACGCCGGCGCCAGCCCCCTCGATATCCCCGGCGGAGGCCCGGAGCGCGTCGAGCCCGGTCACCTCGACCGGGGATCCGCCGACGGTGACGCCGTCGAGCGCGGCCTGCGCCGAACGGGCCTCCTCCAGCCCCGGGTCGACGCCGCCCTTGGCCGGGATGTAGACGAGCGCGAAGGTGGTTCGGCCATCGTCGGAGACGAACGCCCGATCGCCGGTCGAGGCAAATGAGGCACTCATCGACTCCGGCAGCGCCGCTTCCACCTTCGACAGCGCCGCATCGAGCTCCGCACGCACACCCGGCGAATCAACTGTCTTCCCCTCTGGGAGAGTCACCACGGGCACGATCGGTGCGACGTCACCGCCGGCGCCGTAGATGGCGGCGAGCTCACTGTTCGTCTCGAAGCCCTCGCGTCCGGGGATGTCGAACTGCTGTGACAACGAGCTGCCTGCCGGTCCGATCGCAGCAAAGGCGGCGATCGTCACGGCGAGCCAGAACCCGAGCACGAGTCGCTTGTGGTCGAGCACGAAACGGGTGAGCGCGTTCATGGGGTCTCCTTCAGGTTCTCGTGCATTGGGCGAGGTGACGATCCAGGCCTACTGTGTGCTCGACGCCTACCTCAACGGTTTCGCCTTCCAGGAGAAGACCGTCTCGTTCAAGACAGCCGAGGAGGCCGCGGTGCTCGCCCGGGAGGAGGTTCGGAAGTTCGCCGACCTCGCCGAAGAGCGGCAGGTCGCCGCGCTCGCCGATGAGTGCCCCTACCCGCCGAAGTTGTGGGCGGCCGGTGGTGACGAACCAGTCTTCTTGGTCGATGGAGGCTGCGTGCATGCGGGCGCGCACCTCGCACCGCGCGGGTGTCGACGGGTCGACGTCTTGGTGTCGCAGGACGTCGGTCGACCCGTAAGCGTGCTGGACGATCGCCTGCATCGTGGTGCGCGCGGGGCGGCGGCTGGAGGCGTTGATCGGCATTGACACCACGATGACGGCGTCGGCCGGCGGGCACATCGGTCGGCAGGCTCGAGTTGAACTGGCCGCGAGGACGGCGCGCGTTTCGTTCTTTCGGCCGATCCGGAACAGTGCTGGTTCACCTACGCTGTGGGACTGGTGCGAGAAGCTCTCCGAGCGCTCTGGGCCGAATCCAGGCCTCAGGATCCCCCCGTCCGGGTGTGGCGGGACTGGGCGCTCCTCGCCGTCCTCGCGGCGTGGTCGGTCCTGGAGACGATGCTTCGCGAGGACCCCTGGTGGGCGACCTGGCCGGAAGCCAACATCGCGTCGCGCCCGCTCGTGCTCACCGTCAGCCTCGTCGTCGCCGTCTCCTTGCTCTGGCGACGCACCCATCCCCTGACCGCTGTCGCAGTCGCCTTCGGCACGCTGATCGCGTTCGACGTCGCCAGGATCCTCGCGGTTGACGGGACGGCCCTGTCGAGCATCGCGGCGTTGCTCGTGCTGCCCTACGCGCTGTTTCGTTGGGGCTCAGGTCGCGAAGCCGTGATCGGCCTCGGCGTCATCCTGGCCTGGCTCGTCATCACGCACGTCGCCGATCCAACCGGCGCTGGCGAGATGGTGGCCGACTACGGGTTCTTCCTGTCCTCCGCCGCGTTCGGTGCGGCGATCCGTTTCCAGGCCACCGTACGCGTCCGCGACGTCGAGCAGGCAAGGCTCCGTCAGCGCAACGAGCTCGCCCGCGAGCTCCACGATTCCGTCGGCCACCACGTCTCGGCGATCGCCGTCCAGGCTCAGGCAGGCCGTGCCCTGGCGGCATCGGACCCCGCCCGTGCTCTGGCCGTGCTCGCGACCATCGAGGAGGCGGCCTCGCGGACGCTCGAGGAGATGCGCGCCATGGTCGGCGGCCTGCGCGACGGGGCGGAGCCCGACTTCGCTCCGCAACCGGGTGTCGGCGACATCGAGCGGCTGGCCCGCCAAGTCGATGGCTGGCCGCGTGTTGACGTGCAGCTCTCAGGCGATTTCGCCGATCTCCCCCGGTCCGTCGGAAGAGCGCTCTACCGGCTTGCCCAGGAATCGGTCACGAACGCGATCCGGCATGCCCCTCATGCGACCCGGATCACCGTCCACGTCACAGACGAGGGTGAACAGGTGCGACTGACGGTCTCCGACGACGGTGATGGAAGGACGCCGGCACCCAGGTCCTCAGCGTATGGCCTCGTCGGCATGATCGAGCGAGCGACCCTGCTCGGGGGCTCCCTTCGGGCAGGTCCTAATCCACACAGGGGCTGGACGGTCGACGCATTGCTGCCGAAGGGCGGCGCGAGATGACCATCCGCGTACTCATCGCCGACGACCAAGAGATCGTGCGGACAGGGCTCACCATGATCCTCGCCGCCCAGCCCGGCATCGAAGTCGTCGGGGAAGCGGCCAACGGCCGCGACGCGGTGGCGCTCGCCCGCCGGCTGAGGCCGGACGTGTGCCTGTTCGATATCCGCATGCCCGAGGTGGACGGCATCGAGGCCACGCGCCAGCTCGCCGGCCCCGAGGTCGACGACCCTCTGGCAGTCGTCGTCATAACCACCTTCGACCTCGACGGATACGTCTACGGCGCCCTGAAGGCGGGCGCCCGCGGTTTCCTGCTCAAGAACGCCGGCCCCGAACTGCTCACCCAGGCGATCCACGCCGCCGCCCACGGCGACGCACTCATCGCACCGAGCATCACCGCGCGCCTGCTCGCCGCCTTCGCCGACACCCATCCGGGGCAGCCGCTGGCTCAGCCCCGGGAACCGCTCACGAGCCGGGAAGAGGAGGTCCTCATCCCCGTGGCCCATGGGTGGACCAACCACGAGATCGCCGACGAGCTGCACATCAGCCTCAGCACCGTCAAAACGCACCTCGCCAGCCTCATGCGCAAGCTCAATGCCCGCAACCGAGTCGAGATCGCCATGTGGGCGTACGAAAGCCGTCGCACCAGGAAATGACGGCCAAGATCCGGCTGGCCGCGCGGCGACCGATGCGGTAGAGCGCCGCCGGCCGCTCGCATCCGGGAAGCCGTTCTCCGACGGGCGAGAGGCAGGACTGAATGACGGGGCACTTGCCCAAGCGCTCAGGAGGGACGAGGCCGAACCGCCGCCGAGCGCGTGCAGCAGGAACTCGGCGGCGCCAACATCCTCGTCAACAACGCCGGCGTCATGCTGACGGCGCCCTTCGCCTCAGACCAGCGCGAGGAGCACCGGCGCATGGTCGAGACCAACCTGCTCGGCGCGATGACGGCAACGGAGGTCTTCCTCGACCAGCTCCGCGCCAATGTGGCGGCGATCTAGTGAACGTCTCCTCGGTCGCCGGTCGGGTCGCACCGGCCGGCTTCGCCGCCTACGCGGCGACCAAGTGGGGGATCAACGGCTGGTCGGAGGCACTGCGCGTCGAGCTGCAACCCGACGTCCGGGTCATCGTCATCGAGCCCGGCGCCACCGCGACGGAACTCCCCGACCACATCACCCACGCCGCCAGCAAGCGGGTCTCCAAGGCCCTCGACTGGTCCATCCCGCCGCACGACATCGCCGACGTCATCGCCTTCGCCGTCAGCCGCCCGCAGCGCGTGACGCTCAACGAGATCCTCGTGCGTCCCACGGTGCAGACAATGTGAGCGGAGACGTGGCGAAGGAGCCTCGACGCTCGGCGCCGCACGGATGAATTTCCGCCCCGGGCACGTCGACCTCGCCATCAACGTTCCCTTGTTGTCATCACTGGCGATCAGGACGATCGCTTTGGGGCTAGGTCTTGGGGACAGGTTCGGGGGTTTTCCAGGGCCGCTCAGGGCCCCTCGAGGAGATGGTCCCGCACGCGAAGAAAGCGGGCGAATTGCAGGGAAAGCGCCTTACCAAGCGCCTTCTCGGCATCGCATAGCTGCTGGCCGCAGCCTCCATGGTAAGGAGGGGGTCGACGGTTCGAGTCCGTCAGAGGGCTCTGCAAAAGCCCCGCAAAACGGTGCTTCTTCTTTCGCTTCCACTTGCACGATGCAGAGCGTGCGGTTGGTATGGAGCCCTTTATGGAGCCTTCAGGTTCGAAAAGTCTCCGAACCCGGGCTTCGTTCGACATCAAAAGGCATTTGCAGCCAGCGGATCTATCGTAGGAGGACCGATGAGGGAGGATTAACCGGCCGCGTCGACGCGTTTGGAGGGACGATCGAAGTGGCGAGCCCCGTCGGAGAGGGAACGACGCTGCTTGTCATGCTTACGATCGAAGACGGTTAACGGACGATTTCAAGTGCGAGCTCCGGCGGACATCCGCGTTCGACGAGCCCCGCGAGCGTATGCCAATCGACGAGGTCGGCGAACGTGTCCGCGAGCATGTGAGGCAAGCCGAGACGCCGGAGCTGCTCGGCGCGCCACGCGCGAACGCGGAGCGCCTCCATGACGCTGTGATCGAGATCCTCGCCCTGCGCTGTCGAGATCAGTTCCATCGGTCTGTCCTTCCGAGTTGCTTGCGTGGTTGCGAGGACACCATCGCCGTCCATGCTCGCGCTGTCATCGCGGGCAGCCCCGATCTGCGCGCCCCGGTACCTCGTCTCGTGGGATTCCGGCTAGCGGTAATGCGCGGCAGCCGAATTGGTGCGACGCTCACTGTGTGCCGACCCGCTGTCTGATCGTCGATGACAACGAATCGTTCCTCGAGGTTGTGCGCGTGCTCCTGGAACGAGAGGGTTTGAGCGTCGCCGCCGTCGCCTCGACCTACGCCGAGGCGCTCGGTCTCTTCGAGACCTTGCGTCCCGACGTCGTCCTGGTCGACATCTTCCTCGGCGAGGAAAGCGGCTTGGAGCTCGCGCGGCACCTGGCCGAAGACGGGCGCGGGCAGGGCGATGCGGCGACGGTGATCTTGATCTCGACGCACGCCGAGGCCGACCTCGCCGATCTCATCGCCGCAAGCCCGGCGGCTGGCTTCCTACCGAAGACGGAGCTGTCGGCGAAGGCGATCCGCCGGATCGTCGACGGTCTTTCGGGTTGACCGCGCTAGCGGGCGTCGAGATACGTGATCACGGCGAGAACGCGCCGCTGGTCATCTTCGGTTGCCGGCAGGCGCAACTTCATGAGGATGCTGCGGACGTGCTTCTCGACCGTTCCCTCGGTGATCCAGAGCTGATGGGCAATGCCGGCGTTGGAGCGGCCCTCGGCCATGAGGCCGAGCACCTCGCGCTCGCGCGGCGACAGGACGTCCAGCGGATCGTCCGCGCGCTGGGCCGCGACGAGCTCCTGGACGAGCGCGGGATCGACGACCGATCCTCCCTTCACGATCCGCTCCAGCGTCTGGATGAACTCGTCCACGTCCGTGACGCGGCTCTTCAGCAAATAGCCACTGCGCTCGCCGCTGGCCAGGAGTTCGGTCGCCCTCTCGACCTGAACGTGAGCGGTGAGAACGACGATCGCCGTCTCGGGGAACTCCTCGCGGATCGACGCGGCGGCATCGAGACCTTCGCTCGTGTGGGTGGGCGGCATCCGTATGTCGATGATCGCGAGGTCGGGACGGAGCTCGCGGACGAGGTCGATCAGCTCGGAGGGGGTGCCGGACTGGCCGACGATCTCGAAGCCGGAGCGCTCGAGCAGGCCCGCCAGTCCCTCGCGCAGGAGAACGTCATCGTCAGCCAGGACAACCCTGGTCTGGCTTGTGCTCACTGCGTCGATTATGGGGTACCTTGACACAATGGGCACGTCCGCCCGGCTCGCGGAACCCCACGCGAAGCATCGTGTTGAGCCGGGACGGCTGGCGGAGGAGCAGGCGGCGCTGCGGCGGGTGGCGACGCTCGTGGCAGGCGGTGCGCCCTCGTCAGAGGTGTTCGAAGCGGTAGCCAAGGAGGTCGCCCAGGTCCTGCATCTCCGGAACGCTTCGGTCTGCCGCTATGACGACGACGGCACGGTGATGAAGGTCCTCGCGGTTGTCGGCTCCCGTCCGGATACGTTCCATCCGGGATCCCGCTGGCCGCTCGACGGCCCGTCGATGGCCCGAGAAATCCTCCGCACTGGCCGGCCGCAGAGAGTCGAGGATTACGCCGATTTTCCAGGGACCCTGGCAGCCGAAGCACGCGAGGGGGGCTTCAACCGGGTTGCGGGCACCCCGATCATCGTCGACGGCCGGGTCTGGGGAGTGATCGCGACGTCGTCGCCGGACGCACCGCTGCCGGACGACCTCGAGGAGCGGCTCGCGGAGTTCACCGAGCTCGTGGCAACCGCGATCGCCAACAGCCAGGCCCACGAGGAGCTCACGCGACTCGCGGACGAGCAGGCAGCGCTGCGGCGGGTGGCGACGCTGGTTGCAGCGGGCGCGCCACCGGCAGAGGTGTTCGAAGCCGTGAGCGCGGAGGTGGCCGCATTGATTGGCGCGGACGGTTCCGCCCTCACGCGTTTCGAGGACGACGGGAGCGTGATGGCGCTGAGCGGCTGGACGACCGAAGGCGGCTACAACTACGTCGGCAAGCGCTACCCGCTCGACGGCACCGTGTCGGGCTTGATCTTCGACAGCGGCCGGCCCGGTCGGGTCGAGAACTACGCAGAAGCGCCCGGCGAGGCGCCCGAGGCCGCCCGGGAAATGGGCTGGCAGTCGTCGGTGGGAGCCCCGATCACCGTCGACGGCCGCCTCTGGGGCGTCTTGGCCGTCATCTCGAAGAGCGAGAGGCCGCTGCCCAGCGACACCGAGCAGCGACTGGCCGCCTTCACCGAGCTCGTCGCGACTGCGATTGCAAACAGCCAGGCACACGAGCAGCTCGCGCAGCTCGCCGACGAACAGGCGGCGCTGCGACGGGTGGCCACGCTCGTCGCCGAGGGGGCGACTCCGCACCGTGTGTTCGACGGCGTCCGACACGAGGTGGCACGGATGTTCAACGCGCCCCTCAGCGTGCTGCTCCGCTACGACGCCAACGGCACCGCGACCGTGCTTGCAACTTCCGACGGCTACCTCGGCCCCATCGGGAGGAGCTGGCCCGTCGAGGGTGACAGCAGCGCGATCGCGCGGGTCTGCCGAACCGGCCTCCCGGCGCGCGCTGACTACACTCGGCCCGCGCCGGGCCCGATCGCGGCCGCTGCGCGGGGCGTAGGCGCGCGGTCCGCGGTCGGCGTGCCCGTCGTCGTCGACGGAACTCTCTGGGGCGTCATGGCCGTCGGCTCTCGCGAAACCGAGCCGCTGCCGGCTGACTTCGAAGGCCGGCTGGCGAAGTTCACGGAGCTCCTCGCGACGGCAATCGCCAACGCCGAGGGCCGCGCCGAGCTGGACGCCTCACGCGCACGAATCGTGGCCACGGCCGACGCGACCCGGCGCCGGATCGAACGCGACCTGCACGACGGCGCCCAGCAGCAGCTCGTCTCGCTGGCGCTCGAGGTGCGTGCGGCACAGGCGTCCGTGCCGAAGGAGATGAGCCAGCATCAAGACGAGCTGTCCCACATCGCCGAAGGGCTCACGACAGCCCTCGACGGGCTGCGGGAGATCGCGCTCGGGCTCCATCCGGCGATCCTCGCCGAGGGTGGGCTCGGCCCCGCTCTGAAGACGCTCGCGCATCGGTCGCCGATTCCTGTCGAGCTCGAAGTGCGAACCGTGGGGCGGCTGCCTGAATCCATCGAGGTGGCGGCCTATTACGTCGTCTCAGAGACGTTGACGAACGCGGCCAAGCACTCTCGCGCGTCGCGAGTGCAGGTCGAGGTCGAGGTGCGCGACCGAGCCCTTTGTATAGCCGTCGACGACGACGGTGTCGGCGGCGCAGATGCCACCCGGGGCTCCGGCCTGCTCGGCCTCAAGGACCGCGCGGAGGCGATCGGCGGGACGATCAGCCTCGAGAGCTGCCAAGGCGCCGGGACGAACCTGATCGCCGAGCTACCGCTCGACAGCAGCACGCGCTAGACGCGCTCATCAGGCGGCCTGGCGCTCGATCGTCGTCCCACCGAGCGTGAGCGTGACCTCGACGTTGCCGCGCGTGGCCCTTGAGTAAGGACAGGCATCGTGCGCCCGGTTCATCAGGTCGACGGCCACCTCGCGGGTGAGCCGAGGGGCGTCGAGGTCGAGGGATGCGACGAGTCCGAAGCCGCCGCTGGGAACCGGCCCGATCCCTACACGCGCGGTGAGACGCGAGTCGCTCAGATCGAGCTCCCTGCCGGCGGCGAACCGCAACAGCGCAGACTGGAAGCAGGCCGCCGAGCCGGTGGCAAAGAGCTGCTCGGGGTTCGTCCCTGGGCCGGCCGACCCGCCCATCTCAGCCGGAACGTCGAGGTCGACGTCGACCCGGCCGTCGCTGGTGCGGGCGTGGCCATCGCGGCCACCCGTGGCCGTCGCCTCGGCGGTGTAGAGGACGTTGGGCTTCTCGAGCATCGTCTCTTCCTTTCTGGTGGGCATGTGCGTACGCGCCCACGATCGCGCTCGCGAACGCTCGGGTCTTCGGGGCAAGCGCCCAACGCCACTACCCGCCAGCAGGAATTCGAGGACGGCAGTCAGCGGCAACGCGTGACGGCCGGTACCGGCGATGCCGCGAAATGGCCCGGCGGCGACGCTGCTGTCCGTCACGCACCGACGGAACCGAAAGGAGTCACTCCTTCATGACCCGCAATAGATCCATCACCTTCTTGGCCGGCGCGGCAGTCCTTGTGCTCGCGGCGCTGGCCGTCGCCGGCTGTGGCGGCGGCAGTAGCAAGGCGACCGGCCCGCCGAAGACGGCGAGCGGAAAGACCGCGACCGTGGGCGTCTCGAACGCGAGCCTCGGGAACATCCTCGTAAACTCCCAGGGCCGGACCCTCTATCTGTTCAACCGGGACTCCGGAACGATGAGCGAGTGCAACGGCGCCTGCGCCGTCAACTGGCCGCCGCTCCGAGTGGCCGGCAAGCCGACCCTCGGTAGCGGAGCAAAGGCCTCGCTCGCCTCCACGAGCACCCGCTCGGCCGGAGTGCGGCAGGTCACCTACAACGGCCATCCGCTCTACCTCTTCAAGGGCGACAGCAAGCCCGGCGACACGAACGGCGAGGGCTTGAACGCCTTCGGCGGCAGCTGGTTCGCGGTCTCTCCTGCAGGCAACGAGGTTTCCGCGCCCGCAGCGAGCTCAGGAGGCGGCAGTGGCTACTAATCCGATCAGGATCCGAATTGCCTTCGGCGCCGCTCTCCTCGTATTAGGCGTCGCCCTCGCGGGTTGCGGAGGGAGCTCGTCCAACGCCGGGAGCGCTTCTGCCGGCGTGAAGAACCATGTGGCCAGCGTGGGCAACGCACCGCAGGAGTGGGCCGCAAACGCAAACGCGTGGCCCGCCCACAACTACGACCTCTCCAACACGCGCGCGACGACCCGGACCTCGATCAACTCGCAGACGGTCTCGAAGCTGAACGTGAAGTGGCGCTTCGCCTTCAAGGGTGCAAGCGCTTTCGGCATCTTCGCCTCGGCCCCGATCGTGCTCAACGGCACGGTTTATTTGCAGGACCTCAACTCCAACGTGTATGCGCTCGACCGCTCGACCGGCAAGCTCGAGTGGCGGCACGCGTTCAACAAACCGAGCATCGGGCCGAACGGAGTGGCCTTCGGGTACGGCCGCATTTACGGCGCGACCGAGACGAGCGCGTTCGCCCTCGACCCGGCGACGGGGAAGCTGATTTGGAGTCGCAAGCTGACCCGCAACAACCGTGAGGGCATCGACATGGCGCCCCAGGTCTACGACAACACGATCCTTGTCAGCACGGTTCCCGGCAACGGCCTCTCGTCGTTCTACCAGGGCGGCGCGCTGGGCGTCGTTTGGGCGCTCGACGCCGCCACCGGCAAGCCCAAGTGGAAGTTCAACACGAGCTCCGACGGCGCCAAGCTGTGGGGCAACCCGAAGGTCAACAGCGGCGGCGGCCTCTGGTACCCGCCGTCGGTCGACAGCCACGGACGCGTCTTCGTGTCCGTCGCCAACCCTGCACCGCTGTACGGCACGCCGAAGTTCCCGAACGGATCGAGCCGACCCGGACCCGACCTCTACACAAACTCGCTCGTCGCGCTCGACGGCCGGACCGGGAAGCTCCTCTGGTTCCGGCAGGCCGTCCCGCACGACGTGCGCGACTACGACCTGATGATCCCCGCGATCATCACAACCGTTCCGCTGAACGGCGTCCAGACGGAGGTCGTGCTCGTCGCCGGCAAGATGGGCAAGGTCTACGCCTATCGCGCCGACAACGGACGGCATCTCTGGACACGATCCGTCGGCAAGCACCAGAACGACATAGGCCCGCTGCCCCGCAAGGTCGTCACCATCTTTCCCGGTGATACGGGCGGGGTCGAGACTCCGATGGCGCTGGCCGCCGGTCGTCTCTTCGTGCCGTGGCTCGATCTTTCGACGCGTGCCGGTGCCACCGGGCTCCCCGGCGGCCTCGCCGGCGCGTCGCCGAACCTGCGAGCTGGGCGTGGCGGCCTCACCGCCTTCGATGCGGCAAGCGGCAAGGTCCTCTGGCAGAACAAGCTGCCGTCGATGGACTTCGGTGCGGCGACCGTCGCCAACGACGTCGTCTTCACCAGTGACTACGCGGGCACGATCTTCGCGTTCGACACTCAGACCGGCAAGACGCTCTGGACGAAGAAGGCACCTGCCGGAGTCAACTCGTTCCCGGCGATCGCCGGCGACACGCTGCTTGTCGGTGCCGGCACAACCGGCTTCGACAAGAAGCCGCAGTTCGAACTCGTCGCCTACTCGCTATCGGCGCCGCCAGCCGGTGCCAAGGCGCAGACGGCACCTGCCTCCAAGACCGGTTCCAGCGGTAGCGGCAAGGCCGGGGCCTCGGCGAGGCTCCAGGGCACCGCCGTGCAGGTCAAGGGCGGAGAGTTCTTCTTCAAGCTCTCGACCAAGTCGACCGCAACGCCCCGCAACGTCACATTCGTCTTCAAGAACGTCGGCCACGTCGTGCACGACTTCAAGATCAACGGAAAGCACACGCCGCTGATCCAGCCGGGCACGACGGCGAGGCTCGTCGTCACCTTCACGAAGAAGGGCAAGTACCCGTACCTCTGCACGGTGCCTGGACATGCCGCCGCAGGCATGAAGGGCATCTTCACCGTTCGCTGACCAGGACGTATGCGCCTCCGGCCGCCGCATTCGACGGCCGGAGGCGCTCCCCAGAGCGAAAGGAACCAGGATGAGCGGAAAGCCGAGGAAGCCATGAGCCCGGTCGTGCTGGTGACGCTCGTGCTCGTCGCATTGCTCGCAAAGCGGCTCGCCGACCTCTACCTGGGCGGCCGATACGTGTGCCCCTCGTGCGGAACGAGAAGCGCAGGCCGCCACTCGCCCGAGTGTCCCTGGAGCCGCACGCCGCGATGAACGCATCGTCCATTCATCGCCCATGATCCGAAGGGAGTCGTCATGGATCGAGATCTCGTCGAACTCCTCCGCTTTGGGCGGCGCACGGAATCTCACACCGACCTGATCGCCTGCTCGCTCTGCCTGCGGGTGCTCCGCGCTTCGGAGCGGATCGAGCAACAAGTCATCAGGGAGATTAGTTCCTACGAGCTCGAGTCTCCGCCGCGACTACACCCCGGAGTATGCGACCTCTGCGCCGAGTCGATCCTGGATCGCCGAGCGCAAACCGAGGCCGTCGCGGCCTGAGTCATCCGGCATGACCGCCTCCGGGAGGCACGCGTTCCCGGGTAGCAGGGATCGCGCTTTCGCGGTGGCACGGATGCCGGACGGACTACCGCAGGCCATCGTGGTTCCAGTACGGCAACTCGACAGCAAGGAGGACACGATGCGAACGAATCACCGGACAGCCCCCGCGCTGACCACCTGGCTGATCGCGGCCGCGGCAGCTCTCGCCGCGCTCGCGGCAGCGATCTTCGTGCTCAACCCGCCGAAGACCGAGGCTGCGGGTACGGCGGGCACCGTCGTCTCGACAGGCTCGACCGGCCTCGGACGGATCCTCGTCAACTCCCGCGGACACACGCTCTACCTGTTCGGGAAAGACAAGAACGGCAAGAGCGCCTGCACCGGGATGTGCGCGACCTTCTGGCCGCCGCTAATCGCGGCCGGCAAGCCGCGGGTCGCGGGAGGCGCGAAGGCGTCCCTGCTCGGGACGACGAAGCGCGCCGACGGACGACTGCAGGTGACCTACAACCGCCACCCGCTCTACACGTTCGTCAAGGACAAGCAGAAGGGCCAGACGAACGGCGAGGGACTGACCGCCTTCGGCGGTCAGTGGAACGCGGTCTCGCCGGCGGGCGCGAAGGTCGTACGCCAGGCCAAGGCCAAGGCCGAGCCCAAGCCCGTTCAGAGCGGAATTCCGCAGAACAACGGTGGCGACCATGACGCCGATAACAACGGCGGTCCGAGCGACGGCGATGGAAATATCTGATCGGATGATCGACGGCTCGCGGCGGCTACTTGTGGTCGCCGCGGCCATCGCTGCGATCCTCGGTGTTTGGGGCGACGCCGCGGGCGAAAGCGCGTCCCTCAACGCTCAAGCGCCAGCTTTTCGCTGGCTGCATCCGGAGCATCCGCCACGCGGCTGGAAGCTTGCCCGGCTTCCCTCCGGCGCGGCAACATTCGCCTACCCGAGGACCTGGAGGCCGATTCGCACCGACCCGGGAACGGCCTCGGTAGCACTGATCGGCCACGGCGGCAACATTCGCGGCTACCTCAACGCAACTCCCCATCAGGGAACGGAGACGCTTGCGAACTGGCCGAGCTTCCGGATCCAGCACTTGCGTGAGGAGCATTCGACGGACGTGCGTCTGATCACGAGCGCGCACGGGCTCCGGTTTCGCTCAGGGCGAGGCTCGTGCGTGATCGACAGCTATCGCACATCGCGAACTCGCTACCGCGAGATCGCGTGTCTCGTCGCGGGCACTCGCACCAGCTCCGTCGTCCTGGGCGCAGCCCCGTCGAAGACCTGGGCGCAGCAAGCGGAAACAATCGAGCGGGCGATCGCGAGCGTCCGAACCGACTAGGACGGGCGGTACCCGCGGAATCGTTCGCTCCAGACGGTGGAGCCTTTATGGGGCCCCGTGGTTGCAACCGACGGCAATCAGTGGCAAATCGCGCGGCCGCGAAAACGGCGGTAACAAGCGAAATCCGTTGCCACCGGCTGCCACCCGTTGCCTGCGACGTTCCATGGTAAGGAGGAGCGTTGCGCGCGCTAGCGGCCGCTAGCCAACGACCTCCCTTCTGAGAAGGATGGGGTCGATCCCTCTAAAACGCCAAGTCCTGCGAACCCGAAGGCCCACAGGACTTGACCGCGCGACTTTGACAGGCGAACGCTGGCCCGTCAAGCCGAACCGCGCGCTGCCGTCGACGACCGTGGGCGCTATGCTCGGAGCGCCGGGCACATAGTCCCCGGCCGGTGCAGAGGCGGCGAAGTCCGGTGCGAATCCGGCGCTGTCCCGCAACTGCGATGCCCCGCTTAGGGGATGAGTCAGGTCGACCGTTCTGCGCCGAGACGAACGTCAGCCCTCGGAGGAAGGGCGGTTCGGGCGGCCCCCGGCCGCCGGGCCTCCTCCTCCGCAGAAGCGGAGGTTTTTGTGAGCGGACAAACGATCGACTCGAGGCCCGGGCGCTCGCCGCGTCTCGGCGAAACCGCCGCGCTGGGAGAGTGGCCGCGGGCGTCCTTTGCCCTTTCCTGGAGCGGCGGCAAGGACTCGGCGCTCGTCCTCTGGACACTGCGCCGCCGGCTGCTCGAGCCGGAGGCGCTGATCACGACCGTGACCGAGAGCTACGAGCGGATCAGCATGCACGGCGTTCGCCGCGAGTTGCTGGCGCGGCAGGCCGAAGCGCTCAGGATTCCGGTGGTCGAGGTGGTGATCCCGCCGAGTTGCGTCAACGAGATCTACGAGGCGCGGATGGCGGAAGCGTTCGCGGCCGAACCGCTGTACGGGGTCGAGGCGGTCGCCTTCGGCGACCTGTTCCTGGAGGATGTCCGTGCCTACCGGGAGGGTCGTCTCGCCGCGGCCGGCAAGCGCGGCCTGTTCCCGCTGTGGGGGCACGACACGGCCGCGCTCGCGCGCGAGTTCCTCGACGCGGGCTTCGAGGCGACGCTCGTCTGCGTCGACCCGCGCGTGATCGACTCCGCCTTCTGCGGGCGCCGCTACGACGAGCGGCTGCTCGCCGAGCTCCCGCCCGGCGTCGACCCCTGCGGGGAGAACGGCGAGTTCCACACCTTCGTCTCTGCGGGCCCGATCTTCGCCGAGCCGATCGCCTGCAAGCGTGGCGAGATCGTCGAGCGCGATGGATTCGTCTTCTGCGACCTCACCCCAGCATGAAGGAGGCGAAGGATGCGGATCTGTTCACTTCTTCCTAGCGCCACCGAGATCGTCGCCGAGCTCGGCCTCGTCGACTCACTCGTCGGCATTTCGGAGGAGTGCGACTGGCCACCCGAGGTTCGCGGCCTCCCGGTGGTGACCGCCTCCCGCGTC
>Ga0222623_10000130_pt1 | contig 20451 bp, 14 predicted proteins | sample PLMtaG_FD_177336 | JGI IMG/M metagenome (GOLD analysis project Ga0222623, IMG submission 177336) | Groundwater sediment microbial communities from an aquifer in East River, Colorado, USA - PLM2_30_coex | ecosystem: Environmental > Terrestrial > Soil > Riparian zone | place: USA: East River...
CGGCGTCCAGGCGAGCTCCCTCGACCTGCTTGTCCAGGCGGGTGCGCTCCACCGCCACCGCCACCTGCTTGGCGCACGCCTCCAGGAGGGCCCGGTCGTCCCCGGCCGGGGGGTCCAGGCCCGCACGGCGGACCGCAATGAGGGTCCCGAGCTCCACCTTCCCTACGAGGAGTGGCACCGCCATCTCCACCCCTTCCGCGACGTCGGCGCGTTCGGCCTTCCCGTCTAGGGCGAGATCATCGGCTCGCACGTGGATCTCGCACCGGGCAAGCGAGAAGGGCTCGAGGAGCGCGTTGGCGAAGTCGTCGAGGACCCGGTCGAGCGGCTCCCCCGACAGGAGCTTGGACGCGAAGTAGTTGAGGAGCCGCGTCTCCCGTTCCCGGCGTGAGGCCCGGTTACGCTCCTCGAGCGCACGGGCCAAAAGGGTCCCGACGATCACGGCGACGATCAGGAACACGATCAGGGCGACGAGATCCTCCGCCTTGCTCACGCGGAAGGTGTGCTGGGGCGGTGTGAAGAAGAAGTTCAGCCCGAGGAACGAGAGGACGGCCGAGGCCAGCCCGGTCCATAGTCCGCCCACGGCCGTGGCCGCCACCACCGCCAGGATGTAGATCGACACCGCGCTGGCGTCCCCGCCGTGGAACGACAGCGCGATGAGGGTCGCGGCGGCCGGCACGCCCGCCGCCGCGGCCGCCCCACGCACCCAGGGGCTTCGAAGCATCCGCAGCACCCGCCTCACGGCCCAAACGCTAGCCGCTTTACGGGATCTTCATGCTCCCTCACTCGGCTTTCACGGGTCGCTTACGCGCTCGGGACGAAGCTCATCAGCAGGAGGTTGCGGATGGACACGAGGGAAGCGGTATCCGAGGCGAAACCCTCGGCCGCGAGGCCGTCGGCCGCGAGTCCCAGGCCTGCCCGGCCCTCGCTCCTCCCTCAGGGGCCCGGGTACGCGCTGAAGCGGGCGATCCTCGGTCCGGCTCTGCCCACCGCTCACCTGGTCCACGAGCGCCTGGGCAAGCCGACGGCGCTCGCTGTCTTTGCCTCGGACAATCTCTCCTCGGTGGCGTACGCCACCGAGGAGATCCTCAAGGTCGGGGTCCCCATCGCCGGCCTCGCCGCCTTCTCCTTCGTCATGCCGATCACGTTCGGCATCCTCGCCGTCCTGGCCATCCTGCTGTTCTCGTACCGGCAGACGATCAAGGCCTACCCCTCGGCCGGCGGCGCCTACATCGTGACCCGGGACAACTTCGGGCTGTTGACCGCGCAAGTCGCCGGGGTCGCGCTGCTGACCGACTACGTGCTCACCGTCTCGGTGTCGGTGGCGGCGGGCATCGCCGCCATCACGTCCGCGTTCCCGGCCCTGTACGCGTACCGCGTGGAGATGTCGGTGTTCTGCATCTGGTTCATCGCCTGGGGCAACCTCCGCGGGGTCCGCGAGTCGGGCCGGATGTTCGCCATCCCCACGTACTTCTTCATCCTGATGATGTTCGCGCTGCTCGGGGTGGGACTGCTCCGCTCGTTCACCGGTGGGCTGCATCCCCTCCCCATCCCGGCGGACGCGAGCATCGGCACGGGGGTGGTCACGTTGTTCGTCGTGCTCCATGCCTTCGCGTCCGGCGGCGCCGCGGTCACCGGTGTGGAGGCCATCTCGAACGGCGTGCCGGCCTTCCGCCCGCCGGAGTGGCGCAATGCCCGGACCACGCTGATGTGGATGGGGACGCTCTTGGGCGTGATGTTCCTGGGGCTTTCCTACATCGCCGTGAAGCTGCGTGTAGTACCGAGCGAGACCAAGACGGTCATCTCCGAGGTCGGACGGGCCGTGTTCGGCGGTGGCGCCACCGGCTACGTACTCTTCCTGCTGCTCCAGGTAGCAACGACACTGATCCTGATCCTGGCGGCCAACACCTCCTTCGCCGACTTCCCCCGACTAGCCAACTTCCACGCCACCGACAACTTCATGCCCCGCCAGCTCACCAAGCGCGGGCAGCGGCTGGTCTTCTCCAACGGCATCGTTGGACTGGCGATCGCCGCCACGCTGGTCGTCGTGGTGTTCCGGGCCGACGTGCACCGGCTGATCCCCCTCTACGCAATCGGCGTGTTCACCTCCTTCACGCTCTCCCAGGCCGGCATGGCTCGGCGACACCTCCGCATCAAGGAGCCGGGATGGCGCCACGGGCTCGCGATCAACGCGCTGGGGGCGGTCACCACCGCCGTGGTGACGGTGGTCATCGCCGTCACCAAGTTCCTCGGGGGGGCCTGGGCCGTCATGCTCTTTGTCCCCGTCATGGTGTGGCTGCTCGTCCGGTTGAACCGCCAATACAAGCAGGAGCACCGGGAGCTCGACGAGGACCTTCCCGTGTTCGATGCCTCTTCCGTTCATCGCCCCATCGCCGTCCTCCTGGTCGAGGACCTGGGCCATGAGACGGTCCACGCGCTGCAGTACGTCAAGACCATCAGGGCCGAGCAGACGCTCGCCGTCCACTTCGGATGCGACGCACGATCGACGAAGGCCATTCAGGCTGGATGGAACGAGCTCGGCATCGACGTGCCCATAAAGATCGAGCGGCTCGACGGGGACCTCGCGACGGCCCTCGCCGGATACGTGGAAACGCTTCCCGGTGAATCCGATGTGAACGTAATCATCCCGGGATCGGCTTCCATGGGGCTCGTCGAGCGGCTCCGCAGCTCGCGCAGGGGAGCGCACCTCGCGAAGGCGTTGCTCCCGCTGGAACGTGCGCGCATCACGGTCGTGCGGGACCACCTGGGACCCGGCCATCCGATCACCGAGACGATCGGAGGCCGCCGCCGGCTCCGGGTGCTCCCTCGACCGAGCCACCGGGCGGTCGTCCTGGTGGACAAGCTGGACCGGGCCAGCCTCCGCGCGGTTCGCTACGCGCTCAGCCTCGCCCCCACCGAGGTCCGAGCGGTCCACGCCGCCGTGGACCAGGAGAATCAGGAGCTGCTGATGCGGCGGTGGATGGAGCTCGGCGTTCCGGTCGAGCTCGATGTAATCGAGTGCTGGGACCGAAACGTCGCCCGTTCGCTGGAGCGGTACGTGGTGGAGTTGATGGGGAAGCACAGCGAGGTGACCGTGGTCATGCCCCGTCGTGACGACGCCCGACTCAGTCACCGGCTCTTGCACGACCGGACCAGCCGCAAGATCGCGCGAGCCCTCGGCCGCTACGAGCACGTGGACCTGGCAGTCGTGCCGTACTACTTCGGCAAGCAGCGCACCCGGGACGCCGACGGTCGGCTAACCTAGCGACCCGTGCGAGTGATCATCGTCGGGTGCGGGCGGGTGGGGTCCGAGCTCACCATCCAACTGGGCAAGGCCGGCCATGACGTCACGATCGTGGACAAGCGCCCCACGGCCTTCGACCGGCTGCCCCCCGGCTTCGAGGCCCGGACCCTGGTCGGCCTAGGGTTCGACCGGGAGCTCCTGGTGGAGGCCGGGGTCAAGGAGGCGGACGCTTTCATCTCGGTGACGAACGGGGACAACTCCAACATCGTCTCCGCCCGGGTGGCCCGCGAGTACTTCCACGTGCCCAAGGTCATCGCCAGGATCTACGACCCTCGGCGAGCCGAGATCTACGAGCGGCTGAACATCCCCACCGTGGCCACCACGACCTGGGGGGTGAAGCAGATCCTCCTGATGCTGTCCCACGAACGCGAGGAGATCAAGGAGAGCCTGGCCGGCGGGGACCTGTTCCGGATGCGGCTGGAGATCGCGCCGCATCTGGTCGGCAAGCCCGTCCGCGCGCTGAATGTGGAAGGGAAGATCCTCGTGGCCGGTGTGGACCGGGGCGGACATGGATTCATCCCCGGCGCATCGAGCTCCTTCCAGGAAGGCGACATCGTCCACCTCATCTTGCACAAGGACGCCGTGGACCTGCTCGACGAGATGCTCGCCCCCGGAGCGGAGCACTAGCGATGCGCGTCGTGATCTCCGGGGCGGGGGCCGTGGGGCGCTACCTGGGCTCCGACCTGGCGGCCCGGGGCCACGAGGTGCTGCTGATCGAGCAGAACCCCGCGACCCTCGAGGTGGCCAAGAATTGGGCCCCGGAGGTCGGGTTCCTGCTGGGCGACGCCTGCGAACCCTGGGTACTGGAGAAGGCCGAGCTGAAGACGGCGGACGTGGTCGTCGCGGCCACCGGCGACGACGAGGACAACCTGGTCACGTCCTTGCTGGCGAAGCAGGAGTACGCGGTTCCGCGTGTGCTGGCCCGGGTGAACCATCCTCGCAACGAATGGATGTTCAGCGAGCAATGGGGAGTCGACGTCGCGGTCTCGGTTCCCCACCTGCTGACGGCTCTCGTCGAGGAGGCGGTGACGGTCGGCGACCTGGTTCGGCTGCTCAGGCTGGAGGGCGGCCGGGTGGGGCTGTTGGAGCTCACCGTCCCCGAGACCTCTCCCAACGCCGGCCGGCCGCTGTACGAGCTTCGGCTGCCCACCGACTCCGCCATCGTGGCGGTCCTCCGCGACGGCCACGTCGTCATCCCGCAGCCGGAGACCGTGATCACGCCGGGCGACGAGATCATCGCCCTGGCCTCGAACGAGGCTGAGATCACCCTCCGGTCGGCGATCATGGGCGAGGCTGGAGGGAACGGCCCGGCCTAGGCCGCGAACTCGAAAGTCGGGTTCACCATCTTCAGGCCACCGCGCTTTTCGGCCATGACCCCCTCGACGACGATCCGGGTCCCCAGCGTGAGCCCGGGGATCGCTCGCCTTCCCATCCACAGGACGGACAACTCCCCGGTCCCGTCGGAGATGAGGGCCTCCAGCGACTCGAAGCCTTCCAGCGGTCGCACCGTGATCCGCTTGACCACGCCCGCCACCTTGACCCTGCTTCGGATCGGCGCGTCCCCGATCCTGACGGTGCCGGGGACCGTGGCCGCCCAATCCTGGATCTCCTCGGCCAGGCGCTGCTCGTCGGACTCGGCCAAGCGGTTGAGGAACCGCCGGAAGGGATCCAGGACGCTCATCAGCGATATCGAAGAGGCTGGCGACGGCCGCCGCAAGTTCCTTGGCCGGCCCCTAGGAGACCGTGGCGCCCTGCCTGGTGGGCGCCTCATCGGCGGGGACGAGGACCTCGCCTTTCCGGGACTTCGAGTACCAGATCATCGCACCGAGCACGATCGCGCACCCCACCGCGATGGCGATCCCCCACCCCCGCTTGCCCGGCACCGCGTACTCGACGACGAGGGACGCGATGAGGAGCGATACCAGGTTCATCACCTTGATCAGCGGATTCAAGGCGGGACCCGCCGTGTCCTTGAACGGGTCGCCCACCGTGTCGCCGATCACGGTGGCCTTGTGCGGCTCGCTTCCCTTGCCGCCGTACAGCCCCCCCTCGACCAGCTTCTTCGCGTTGTCCCACGCACCTCCGGCGTTCGACAGCATGACCGCGAGGAGCTGCCCGGTGAGGATGGCGCCGGCGAGGAACGCCCCGAGGGCCTCGGCCTTCAACGCGAACCCCACGGCGATCGGCGAGAGCACAGCGAGCAGCCCGGGTGTCAAGAGCTCCCGGAGGGAGGTCTTCGTGCAGATGTCCACCACCCGCGCGTAGTCCGGCTTCTCCTTGTAGTCCATGATCCCGGGGTGGTCCCGGAACTGATTGCGCACCTCCACCACCACCTGCGAGGCGGCCCGCCCTACCGCTCGGATGAGGAGCGACGCGAACAGGAACGGCACGGCCCCGCCGATGAGCAGACCAACCAGCACCTCCGGGTGGTCTACGCGTACGGAGAACATGGAATTCGCCGGCAGGCCGCGCAGGACCTCCTCGGCGAACGAGCCGAACAGCGACGTCGCGGCGATGACCGCGGTGGCGATGGCTATCCCCTTCGTGATGGCCTTTGTGGTGTTCCCGACGGCGTCGAGGCCGGTCATGATCTCGTCGGCGCGCTCCCCCAAGCCGCCGGACATCTCGGCGATGCCGTGCGCGTTGTCGGACACCGGGCCGTATGTGTCCATCGACACGATGACGCCCACCGTGGTGAGCATCCCCATCCCGGTGAGCGAGATGAAGTACAGGCGCTCGGCCAGCGAATCGCCCAGCGCGAAGGCCGAGATCACGGCGGCCCCGATGATCAGGATGGCCCACACCGTCGATTCCAGCCCAACGGCGAATCCCTGGAGGATCGTGGTGGCCGGCCCGGTGAGCGAGGACTCGGCGATCTCCTTCACCGGTCGTCGCTCGGTCGAGGTGAAGTACTCGGTGAGGACCTGGATCAGGCTGGCCAGGATCAGCCCGAGGACCACGGCGAACGCGGGCCGGTACTCCTTCATGTAGAAGCCGGACAGCACGAACACCGCGACCGCGGAGAGTAGCGCCGATGCAAAGAACCCCCGGTTGATCGCCTTCATCCCGGACTCAGTCTCGCTCCGGGGGGAAACGGCCAGGATGCCGACGATCGAGGTGACGACCCCGATGGCCCGGACGAACAGGGGGAACATCACTCCGACGATCGCGCCCTGCGGCGAGTCGGCGAACGCGGCGGCCCCGAGGATCAGCGAGGCCACCAGCGTGACCTCGTAGGACTCGAACAGGTCGGCTGCCATGCCGGCGCAGTCCCCCACGTTGTCGCCCACGTTGTCGGCGATCGTCGCGGCGTTCCGCGGGTCGTCCTCAGGGATCCCCTGTTCGACCTTGCCCACCAGGTCGGCCCCCACGTCGGCGGCCTTCGTGAAGATCCCACCCCCCACCCGCATGAACATGGCAAGGAGCGCCCCCCCGAACCCGAATCCGACCAGGACGCTCGTGGCATCGGACTTGTAGATCATCAGGATCACGGTGGCGCCGAGGAGGCCCAGGCCCACCGTGAACATCCCGGCCACGCCGCCGGTCCGAAACGCGATCCGAAGGGCCCGCCGCAGGCCGGACTCCCTGGCCGCGTTGGCCACCCGGACGTTCCCCCGGACGGCCAGCCACATGCCCGCGAACCCCGTGACGGCGGAGAACCCGGCGCCGAGGATGAAGGCGAGCGAACGCCCGATCCGGACGAACATGGCGCCGTGGGCCGTGCCGCTCGGGACGGGCAGGATGAAGAACAGAACGACCGTAAGGACCAGGATGAAGATACCGACGGTTCGGAACTGGCGGTTCAGGTAGGCCCGGCTGCCCTCCTGGATGGCCCGGGCGATCTCCTTCATCCTCTCCGTGCCCTCGGGAGCGGCGAGGACCTCGCGGACCAGGTAATAGGCGAAGACCAGGGCGACGAACGAGATCCCCAGCACCAGCCAGAGCGCCCGGTCCTCGAACGGACCGAAGACCGCGTTGATGGGCCCGCCCTCGGCGGCCAGGACGTGCATCGAATCCCCCTCGAACCGTGTATGTGTGAGAAGACCGTCTCGCCTGCGGAAACGGACAGATTATATGGGGAAGCCGCGATCACCGAATCGGGCGGCCCGGCTCAGAACGCCCTCCCGCCAGGCGGACCAGCCCGTACCCGACCGCGCCTGCCACGATGGACGCCGACAGGATGCCGATCTTCGCCGTGTTGACCAGCGCGACGCTGCCGAAGGCCAGTTCCGCAACGAACAGCGACACGGTGAAGCCGATCCCGGCCACCGCTGCTGCACCCACCAGGTCCCGCCAGGCGACGCCGGCCGGGAGCCGGGCGATCCCTGCTCTCACGGCGACGAAACTCCCGAGCGAGATCCCGAGCGGCTTGCCCACCACGAGCCCGAGGACGATCCCCAGGACGATCCGGCTGGTCGTCGCGTCGCGGAGCCCCGCCCCCGTCAGATGGACGCCGGCATTGGCCAGGGCGAACAGCGGGACCACGACGAAGCTGGTCCAGGGGTGCAACGTGCTCTCCAGCCGAGCGAGGGGGGACACGGCCTCCCGGGACAGCCATGCCAGTCGCAACCAGTGATGCGCGTCGGCATCGGGCGGCACGGGATCGTCCACCGTCTCGTCCGCCACGCGATGCGCTTCCTCGCTCACGGCGCGAGGTCGCTGGAACGGCACGGCGGGCGTGAGCAGGCCGAGGGCCACGCCCGCGATTGATGGATGGATCCCGGACTCGAACGTCGCCACCCACACGGCGAGCCCGAGCACCACGTAGACCGCGGTGGACCGGACGCCGATCCGCTCGAGCCCGAGGATCCCTACGCAGAGTGCGACCGCGACGGCGAGCGCGCCCCAGGTGACGCCCTCGGAATAGAACAGCGCCAGGACGAGGATGGCTCCGATGTCGTCCACGATCGCGAGCGTCAGGAGGAACGGCTTGAGATTGGCCGGCGCGCGCCGAGCCGCGAGGGTCAGGACCCCCAGGGCGAACGCGGTGTCGGTGGCCATGGGGATGCCCCACCCCCGGACCCCTTCGCCCCCCGTGTTGACCGCGAGGTACAGCAGCGCCGGAACCACCATGCCGCCAAGGGCCGCCACGACCGGGAGGGCTGCCGCCTTTCCCTCGCGGAGCTCCCCGGTGACCAGTTCCCGTTTGATCTCCAGGCCCACGACCAGGAAGAACAGCGAGAGCAGCCCGTCGTTCACCCAGTGGGCGAGGTCCTCGGAGATGGCCCACCGGCCGACGCCGATGGTCAGGCTCGTACCCCACAGCTCTCGATAGGAGTCGCGCCACGGGGAGTTAGCCCAGGCCAGCGCCACGACGGTCGCGGCCAGGAGGAACACGCCGCCCGCGGCTTCCTCCGCAAGGAACGACTGGAGCGGTTGGAGGACCCGCCGTGGCACCGGCCGCTCGGACCTGGACCACGGACGCCGCAGGCCGGGATGCTCGCCGGTGGGACGCCCCATGACTCCTCCCCGTGCCGACCAGGCTTCCCGGCGCGCCCCCGCGTGACGTCCCCATGCTATCCGGAACGGGATGCAGCGAGTCGCGTCCGGCGGTGGTGGGCTGCGGTTGTGGGAAGTGGTTGGCGCCGGTAACCTCTGCCGCGACTTGGTTGAAGGCCGCCATCGCGCGACCCCTCAGCGGCGCTTCCCCCCCGCGGTGTGGATCGTTCCCACGGCGCTCGTCGCGCTGGGGATCGTGCTGTTCCTTCTCTTCAGGGGAGGCGGTGGCGATGGCGGATTGTTGGGCGGTAGCGACAACACCATCCCGGCGTTCGACTTCCGGCTGACGAGGGCCGTCCCCGTCCTGGTGACACACCACGACCCGAAGAAGTTCGACGCGACCGCAAGAGACGTGGGCACTCAGGTGGGCGACACGATGACCGACCTGTACACGGAGGCCTTTCTGGACCCCGCCAACTGGCGTGACGGTTCCTACGACGAGGTGTGGCCGCTGTTCGAGGAGGGATCCCAGGCGGCCGCGCAGCAGGACGGGACGACGCTCACCCTCGGTCCGTCCGCCGGGGGCCAATTCGAGCAGGTGGGCCAGCCCGTCGGCACGCTGAACGTCAGGGTTCTGCTCGACAGGGCGAACCAGCCGGTCACCGCGGTGGCCATCGTGAAGTTCAAGGCCCTGGCGAGCGCCAAGAACGGGACGACGATGGCCGTCGTGAGCACCGGCCAGTACTTCCTGCGGTCCGTCTCGGACGGTTGGCTCGTGTATGCGTTCAGCGTCAGCCGGGACGACCACGAGGTTGTCATCCCCTCGCCCGGCCCGTCCGCGAGCCCGACGGCGGCGGCCTCGTGAGTCGGCGGATCGCCTTCGCAACCTTGGCATTCGCGGCGTGGATCGCCGGGTCGACGATCGGCGCGGTGACCCCGCCCGGAACCGCTGCAGCGCAACCGCTCCTGGAGATCGAGCAAGCGCACGCGGGTTACGTGCCTGCCCTCGATGGGTCGAAGCCGATCTTCATCCTGTTCATCGGGAGCGGCGCTCGGCCGGGTGACGACGTCGAGCACTCGCTGGCGGACTCGATCCACATCGTGTCGATCGTCCCCGCCAAGCACAAGGCGGCCATCCTGGGCATCCCCCGCGACTCGTACGTCTCGATCCCCGACCGCGGCACCGCCAAGATCAATTCCGCGATGGTGTACGGCGGACCGCAACTCCTCGTGGAGACCGTCGAGAGCCTCACGGGGATCAAGCTCGACTACTGGGCACTCACCACCTTCTGGGGCTTCCAGGCCATGATCAATTCCGTCGGAGGATTGACCGTCGACGTTCCCTTCGCCATGCAGGACTCGTCATCCGGCTCCAACTTCGAGCCGGGGGTCCAGAAGCTTCGGGGCAAGGAGGCGCTCGCCTTCGCCAGGGACCGGCACAGCCTGCCCGCAGGCGACTTCGGTCGCTCCGAGGACGGAGGACGGCTGATCATCGCGGCCCTGGCACAGTTCCGTAAGGAGTTCGCCAAGGATCCCAGCCGGTTGCTCACCTGGATCGCCGGCGGCTTTCGCAACGTGCAGTCCGAAGCCCCGCTCGACGAGGTCCTGGCGCTCGCGTTCACCAGCACTTTGATGAACCCCAAGCGCGTGGAGAACATCGTCGCTCCAGGTACCACGGGGATGGCCGGCGGAACCTCGATCGTCAACCTGTCGAGCCAGGCGCAGACGATCTTCGACGACTTGAAGAAAGACGGGCTCGTCTCCAAACGGAACATCCCGCCCAGCCCCAACGCAAGCCTCCTCGGCTAGCCGGTTACCCCGGTCTGGTCAGCACATAGACCACGTACGTGGCGTAGAAGGCCCCCTGCAACAGCAACAGCGGCGCCGAGAACCGCCCCCGGATCCGGATCGTGAGGTACAGGACCGCACCCGCCGCCAGGGCGATTGCCCCCGCGACGAGCGCCTCGTGCGCAAGGTGCCACGGCGTGAGCAGGAGGCCCACCGTGACCGGGAACGACGACTGGAACACCATGGCCCCCGTCATGTTCCCCAACGCAAGCGTGTCCTTGCGCCTTCGGACCCAGATCACGCTGTTGAACTTCTCGGGGAGCTCGGTGGCGACCGGGGCGACCAGCAGGGCGAACACGAGATGGGACAATCCGAACCGCGTGGCAATGGCGTCCACGGCATCGACGAAGAGAGTGGCGCCCCCCACGATCAGGATCAGCGCCACCGCGACCTGGAGGAAGGTCGGCCAGTTCCTCGAGTCCGTCGCAGTGCCCGGAAGCTCGTGGCGGGGCCGGCCCAGCGCGGCAGCGGCGTACAAGGGCCTGACCTCGCTCCTCCCTTCCTCCCCTATCCGTGCCACGACAGGGGCCTGGAAGTGCCGGCGGGCGTAGAAGGCGTAGCCGAGGACGAGCACCACGGCCAGCACCCAGTTCACGATCCGGACGTGCACTAGTCCCGCTCCCATCGCCAGCGCGTACATCACCAGGAAGTACCCGAGGTCTTGTCGCAGGACCGTTCGATCGCCGTCGAGTTCGACGCTTCGTCCGTTCGAGCGGGCATAGACGAAGACGGCGACGGCGATGACGACCATCGCCAGGGTCGTCAGCATGAACGGGGCACCCAGGATGGCCCCGATCCCGATCTCCTCGCCGGCCGCGTGTCCCGAGAGGATGGCGATCAGGGGGAGGATGGTTTCGGGCAGGGCCGTGCCCACCGCTGCCAATACGCTTCCGACGGCTCCCTGCGACAGGCCGAACCCCTCGCCGATCCACTCGATGCCGTTCGTGAACAGCTCGGCGCCGCCGAGGATCACGACCAGCGAGAGGACGAGCTCGAGCCACTCCATTCGGCGCGGCATTCTCGCATCGAAGCTCGCCCGCCGCAGCGGGCGTCGAGCCGTTCGCCGCGCCGCCCGCGTATTCAGAGTGATAGCGAGTGGGACCTGGCAGGCACTGGCCGGCACCGTCATGGGAGACTGAGGTCAGCGTGGGAGGGATGCGCCCGAAGGCGCCGAACCCGATGTGGGCGAAGGCGCCACTCGTTCACCTGCACTTCCCCCGGTTGCTGCTGTCGCTTGCCCTCGGCGCGCTCCTCCTGGCGCTGGTCACCGCGGCGTACCCTCTGTTTACCTCCGCCGAGTCGAGCCATCTCTTACGCGCGGAGATCGCCAAGCCGACCGTGACGCGGTACGGCGCCGGCGTGCTCTACCAGGTCCAGATGCAGCGTCTCCCCTTCCGGCAAGCCCCGGGCGAGAACCCGTCGCCAGAGGAGCTCGGTCGGCTCTTCGCCGATCGGATGTGGCACCCGCTCCTGGGACCGGTCATCTCGAGCGTCCTCGGGCCGGACGTATCCGCATCGCCGGCCACGGGGGCGAACGCCGTTGCGCCGATTCGGCTCTTCGCGGGAACCGACGCGCTCGACCACATCCACGCGATCGCGGAGTCGTCGGAGCCCGGCGTCTGGCTTGCGGACCTGACCGCCCACATCCTGAACGTACGCCCCGGTGACCGGATCGCGATCCGATACGAGGGACGGCCGCCGGTGCAACTGCCCGTCGCCGGCATCTATCGCGCGCTCGTCTCGGAGCCACAAACCGGCTACTGGCAGGCGTGGGAGTCCGAGATCCACCCGACCTGCCCAACCTACCCCGAATGCCCGCTGCCAACGCCGTTCGCGCTCGTCGACGAGGACACCCTGACCCGATCGTTCGGCGAGCTGGGCATCCTTTCGGCCGCATACGCCTGGCAGGCGCCGCTCCAGACCGACGGACCGCTGACGATGGATCAGGCGCGCTCCCTGGCAACGTTCGCTGAACGATTCGAGCAAGACGCGACCCAGCAGGGCGACCTCCGGTGTTGCGGCAGCAGCTCCTCCGGCTCCTACAGCATGACCGTCCGCATCGCTTCGTCCATGCCGGACGTCATCAGGTCGGTCGAGAGGGACATGGCCGCCATCCAGGGGCCGGGGCGAGTGCTCCTGGCCGCCGGCATCCTCGTCGCGCTGATCGTCATCGCGGCGGCAGGCGCCTTCGCGCTCACGGCGCGGAGCGTCGAAGCCTCCATGCTGTTCTCGAGGGGCACCCATCCCGCGACCGTCGCAGCCAAGTCCTGTCTCGAAGCTCTGATCCCTGCTGGGCTCGGAGGATGTGTAGGACTTGGGCTGGCCTTCCTCCTGGTGCGGACGGTGCGCGCCGCCGCCCCGATCGGAGCAAGCGCGAGCCGAGAGGCGCTCGTGAGCGCCGGCCTGGCCACCCTGGTTTCCATCGCCCTGCTCGGCACCGTCTCCGCGGTCGCGTTCCTCAGGCACTCGGAGCACCACCGGGAGCGGTTCGGAAGCTTCGCCCGGGCGCCGTGGGAGCTCGCCCTGGTGGCGCTCGCCGTCTACGCGTATCAGCGGCTCCAGACCGGTGGAGCGTTCGTCGAGGATGCTTCCCTCCATGTGCGGAGCCCCAGCATCAACCTCCTCCTCTTTCCCGTGCTCTCGATCGCGGGCCTGGCGATGATCGGCGTGCGTTTGGTCGGGGCGGGCCTTCGATCGCTTCGCGACCGGAGCGGGCGGTTCGCATCGTGGCTGTACCTGGCGATCCACCGCCTCGCCGGCGGCTCCCGCATGACGCTCCTTCTCGTCACCGCCTCAGCCCTGTGCCTGGGGATCTTCGTTCAGACTCAGACGATCGTGCGATCACTGGAGACGACCGTGGACGCGAAGGCCAAGCTGTTCGTTGGGAGCGACGTCCAGGGGCAGATGCTCTACGAGACGCCGGTCCCCGAGCGGTTCCCCCTGCCGATCACCAGGGTCACGCGGCTGCAACAGCCCGGGACGCTCGCGCCAGGTGGAGAGGACTTCGACCTGCTGGCGGTGGACCCCGCAACGCTCGCATCGTCGGCGTACTGGAACCCTTCCCTCTCCGACGTCTCGATCCAGCAGATGGCACAGCGCCTCGGAGCGCCTGCTGGTGAAGGCATCCCTATCGTCCTGGCCGGAGCGGGGACGACGAACCCAAGCGCGATGGACCTCGACGGCCGTTATGTCCCGGTAGAGATCGTGGCACGGGCGACAGCCTTCCCCGGCGTGACATCCCTGCGGCCGCTCGTCGTCGTGGACGCAGACAGGCTGATAGAAGCGTTCGCTGGACTCCCCAACCCTCTCCACTACTCCCCAGGTTCCTCCACGGAGTTCTGGGTCAAGGGCGACCCCAACAAGGCATCGGCCGCGCTCCGCTCACTCACGTACCAGCCGTACCTCATCCTGACGGCGGATCAGGTGAGGGACATTCCGGAGATCGCTGCGGTGATCGACTCGTTCCTCGTGTTGAACGGGCTGGGACTGCTCGCTGCCCTGCTCGTCGTCCTTGGGATGCTCATGTACCTGCAGGCACGCCAGCGGTCGCAGGTGGTCTCCTACGGCCTGTCGCTGCGGATGGGGATGAGCCACTCGGCCCACCGGCGTTCGTTGACGGCCGAGCTGGGTGCCATGCTGTGCTGCTCGTACGCGATCGGGCTCTTCCTGGCGCTCGGGGCGGCACTTCTGATCCTTCCGTTGCTCGATCCCCTGGCAACGATCCCTCCCGACCCTCTGTACGTCCTCCCTCTGGGAGTGATGGGATCCGCGTTCGTCGCGGTGCTGGCGGCCTCATGGATAGGAGGATGGCTCACCAACCGGAGAGCGGGTGCCGTCCGCTTGGGAGAGGTCATGCGCGTTGCCGACTGAACGACCGGCAGTGCAGTGTGAGGACCTCGTCAAGGTCTACCGGACCGCAACGTCGGCCGTCTACGCGCTCCGAGGCATCACGGCCCAGTTCCCGAGAGCAGCGCTGACCGCCGTTGCCGGACCGTCGGGAAGCGGGAAATCATCGCTCCTCAGGCTGATCGCGGGGATGGATCGGCCCACGGAGGGAACGCTCGTGGTGGAGGGCGTTGCGCTGCATTCCGGTTCCTCGAGGACCATGCGCCGCCTGCGCAAGCGCACGGTGGGCTACGTATTCCAGCGAGCTTCCGACAACTTCTTCCCTCACCTGACCGTTCGCGAGCACCTCCTTGTGGCCGTCCGTGCATCGAGAGCGCCGGCGCGGATCCCACCCGCTGAGCTCCTCGACCTGCTGGGCATGGCGAACCGCGCCGACCACCTGCCCTCCGAGCTCTCGGGAGGTGAGCAGGCCCGAGCGGCAATGTGCCAGGTCCTCGCCCGTGGAGCCACCATCGTGGTCGCCGACGAGCCGACCGCGGAGCTCGACAGCAGCTCGGCCGGCGACGTGCTCAGGACCATCCGGGTGTTGGTCGAGCACGGCGCGACGTTCATCCTCGCAACCCACGATCGCGCGATCAGACGCCAAGCGGACGAGGTCCTCGAACTTCACCACGGCACTCGCCGGGAACGAACCGCACCCAATCCTCAGATGTGGGGGAAAGGGACGCCCTCGCAACCCGCGTCCCAGGAGTGGTCGTTCGGCACGTCACGGCACCAACAGGAAAGGAAGGCTGTCGTGGAGCTCCGGGGAGTGAGCAAGTCCTACCCGCGTGGAACCGAGGTCGTCCGAGCGGTTCAGGACGCGAACCTCACGCTGCACGAGGGCGAGCTCGTCGGTCTCATCGGGCGCTCGGGATCCGGGAAGACCACCCTGCTCAACATCGTCGGCGGGTGGGAGCGCCCGGACGAGGGCCACGTCGTGATGGTTGACGTCGATCCCGACGAGCCCGTCCCTCCCTGGAGTGAAGTTTCCGTTGTTCCGCAGCGTCTCGGCCTGATCGACGAGCTCACGATCCGGGAGAACATCGAGTATCCAGCCCGACTCAGCGGAAGGCTCGAGGAGGTCCGGTGGTTGGTCGATGGCCTCATCGACAGCTTCGGATTGGACGGTTTGCAGGCGCGGTACCCGGGCGAGACGTCCGTGGGAGAGCAACAACGGGCCGCGCTCGCTCGTGCCCTCGTGCTCTCGCCCCGACTCCTTCTGGCCGATGAGCCGAGCGGCCATCAGGATCGGGGGTGGGCTGATGCGGTGTTCGAAGCCCTGCGGCGCGCCAGTGAAGAGGGCACGACGTGTCTGACGGCGACCCACAATGAGGACATCGTCCGGTACCTGGACCGGATCCTCTCCATGTCGGACGGACGGATTGCGGAGAGGAGCGCCTGACCCCACCGGAACGCTTCGCGAGACCAGCGACGGCTCGACGGCGCCGTTTGCTAGTCTGCGGCTCGCTCGAAGGGGAGTAGTCCGGAAGCGGGCTCGCCGTCATCACGGCCGCGCGTCGCGGCCCGGTGGGTCCTCCGCGGCGGCGGGGACGAGACCTTCGGCCTGGACCGGCAAGTCGGGCTGAGGAGGTTTCGAGACGACCACGCGGAAGGAGGAGCTCGAAGGGCTCCATCGAGTCCGCCAGTCGTTCTCGCTCGGCCTGGCCTTGGCCGCGACGGTGCCGGGCCTCGTCCTGCGGGCGACCGGAGCCCACGTCCCCGGGGCCCTGGCCGCCCTGCTCTTCGGGTTGTCCATCGTGGGCGCCGCCTTCCTCCTCTCGTGGGCGGCCGAGGTCGCACAGCTCGACGTCTCGGCCGGGCTCGCCATCGCGGTGCTCGCGTTCATCGCGGTGCTGCCCGAGTACGCGGTGGACATGGTGTTCGCGTTCAAGGCCGGCAACGCGGTGCAGGCGTTCGGTCCCGCATGTCACCCACCGGGCGCGCCGGGCGAGACGGCGTGCTCTCTTGCCCTGGCAAACATGACCGGCGCGAACCGGCTGCTGATCGGGATCGGGTGGTCGATGGTGGTGTTCATCGCGTGGTACCGGGCGCGGGCGCGACGCCGCCCGATCCGGGGGGTCCGGTTGGAGCGGTCACATTCCGTGGAAGTCGCCTTCCTCGGCCTGGCCACCGTGTACGGCCTGTCCCTGCCGCTCAAGCACTCGATCACGCTGGTGGACTCCGCCGTGCTGGTGGCTATCTTCGCCGCGTACACCGTGCGGGTCTCCAGGGCACCGGCGGAGGAGCCGCACCTCGTCGGGCCGGCGCGGTATCTCGCAACGTTCACCCCCTCGGCTCGGCGAACGTGGGTCGTCGGGATGTTCCTGTTCTCGGCCGCGGTCATCCTGCTCTGCGCGCAGCGCTTCGCCGAGGCGCTCGTCTCCACCGGCCAGGAGCTCGGGATCAGCGAGTTCCTCCTCGTGCAGTGGGTGGCCCCGCTCGCGTCGGAGGCACCCGAGCTCCTGGTGGCCGGGCTGTATGCGTGGCGGCTGAACACGAACGCTGCGCTGGGGACGCTGGTGTCCTCGAAGGTGAACCAGTGGACCCTGCTCGTCGGCACGCTTCCCATCGTGTTCGCCCTGGGCTTCGGCGGTCTGCACGGTCTGCCCATCGACCCGCACCAGCGTGAGGAGCTGTTCCTGACCGCTGCACAGTCGTTCTTCGCCCTGGCCGTGTTGGTGTCGCTGTCGATCACCACCCGAGAGGCACTCCTGCTCTTCTCGCTCTTCTGGGCCCAGTTCGTCATCGGGGCTGCCGTCCCGGAATCGTTCGGAGGGCTGGAGCTGGTCGGCCTGGGCGTGGCATACCTGGTCCTTGGTGCGCTCGTCTTCCTCAGGGACCGGGCGCACGTCGTCCCGCTGGTCCGCGACGGCTTCAGGACGCCGTACCGCGACTTCGGCGAGCCGGGTGGAGCGGCGGATCGTTCCTAGCCTCCCCCGATACCATCCTTCCCGTGGACCCCCGCGCGTTCCTCGCCTCCGTCGCCGGTGACGAGTCGCTCGCGCACGTGCGAGAGCTCCCCGCACGGCCAACGGCGCTCCAACCGTTCCCGGACGATCTCCCCGAGGTGGTGGTCGGTCGTCTGGAGATGCTGGGGGTCGAGGGGTTGTACCGGCACCAACGCATCGCCCTCGACGCCGTGCGAGAGGGCCGCAACGTCATCATGGCCACCGGAACCGCGAGCGGGAAGACGCTCGTATACAACCTGGCATTCGCGGCTGAGGTCCTGTCCGATCCCAAACGCACGGCCCTGTACCTGTTCCCCACCAAGGCGCTGGCCCGCGACCAGCTCCGCCAGGTTCGCGCGCTCAAGCTTCCGCAGCTCAAGGCCTCGGTCTACGACGGCGACACCCCACGATCCGAACGGCCCCTGATCCGAAGGAACGCGAACGTCGTGATGTCGAACCCGGACATGCTCCACGCGAGCATCCTCCCGGACCACGCGAGGTGGGCGGACTTCTTCCTCCGCCTGTCGATGGTCGTGGTGGACGAGGCGCACGTCGCCCGGGGCGTGTTCGGCTCGCACGTGGCCATGGTGCTCCGACGGCTCCGCCGCCTCGTCGCCCACTACGGCGGCGATCCTCGGTTCGTGCTGGCCTCGGCGACGGTGGGCAACCCCGAGGAGCTTGCGGACCGGCTGGTGGGCCTGCCGTTCCAGGCCGTCACCGAGGACGCGTCGCCTTCGGGCGAGAAGCTCTTCGCCCTGTGGAACCCGCCGGTGCTCGACGAGGACTCCGGCGCGCGCCGAAGCGCGCTCACCGACGCGTCGATGCTGATGGCCCGGCTGGCCGAGGAAGGCGTGAAGTCGATCGGGTTCACCCGCTCCCGCCGCGCCGCCGAGCTGCTCGCCGAGTTCGCCCGTCGCGAGGTCCCCGGTGAGCTGCGGAGCAGGATCAAGTCCTACCGAGCCGGGTACCTGGCGTCCGAGCGCCGGGAGCTCGAGCGCAAGCTCGCGGACGACGAGCTGGTGGCGGTGGCCTCCACCAGCGCGCTCGAGCTGGGGATCGACATCGGGTCGCTGGATGCCGCGATCCTGGTCGGCTATCCGGGGACGAGGGCCTCGATGTGGCAGCAGGCCGGCCGGGCCGGCCGGCGAGAGGACGGCTCGCTGGCGATCCTGGTGGCCCAGGATGATCCCCTGGATCAGTACCTGGTGACGCACCCGGCCGATGTATTCGACAAGCCGGCCGAGGCGGCGGTGGTCGATCCCTCCAATCCCTTCATCCTGGACCCCCACATCGCCTGCGCGGCGCGCGAATACCCGCTGGCACAGGACGAGCTCTCGTTCTTCGGCCCCGACGCGCCGAAGGCCGTGGAGCGGCTGGAGGAGGCGGGCGTTGTCGTCCGCCGCCGCGGGCTCATCCACCATCGGGGAACGGCATCGCCGCATCGACGGGTGGACATCCGAAGCGCTTCAGGCCACCTGTTCTCCATCGTGATCGAGGAGACAGGCGAGCTCCTGGGCACGGTGGACGAATCGAGGGCCTATTACCACGTGCATCCGGGCGCGATCTATCTCCACCAGGGCGAGCAGTTCGAGGTGACCGAGCTCGACCTGTCGACCCGCGTCGCGGTGGTCACGAGGTCGGACCCCGACTTCTACACGCAGTCCCGGGATACGACGGACATCGACGTGGTCGCGGCCATGCAGGAGGCGCTGACTGATGGTGGGGTTCCCAGCTTCTACGGGTCCGTGCGCGTGACCAACCAGGTGGTCGGGTTCGTCCGAAAGCTGGTCGCAACCGGAGAGACCATCGACACCGTTCCATTGGCCCTGCCGCCGCAGACGCTCGAGACGCGGGCCGTGTGGTGGGCCATCCCGCCGTCGGTGATCGAGCGAGCGGCCATCAAGCCCGCGGACCTCCCGGGGGCCGCCCATGCGGCCGAGCACGCAGCCATCGGGCTGCTGCCGCTCGTCGCGACGTGTGATCGGTGGGACGTCGGTGGTGTCTCGACCGCGTTTCACCCGGACACGGGCTCGTGCGCGATCTTCATCTACGACGGGTACCCGGGGGGCGCCGGGATCGCCGAGCGCGGGTTCCGTTCCGCCGCGAGGCTGTTGGAAGCCACGCTGGAGACCGTCCGCCAATGCCCCTGCTCTCACGGGTGCCCCTCCTGCGTGCAATCGCCCAAGTGCGGCAACGGCAACGAGCCGCTCGACAAGCCCGGAGCCGTCGCGCTCCTGGCGGCCATGCTCGGCCGGTCCTGGGGCTGAGATGGCTGAGACGAGGGCGCCCTACGTCGTCGTGTGCGGATCGGGGCAGGCAACCACGGAGGAAGTGGCATGGGCCGAGGAGGTCGGGCGGCTCATCGCCGACGCCGGCGCGGTGCTCGTCTGCGGCGGCCTCGGCGGCGTGATGGACGCGGCCGCCCGCGGGTGCGAGGCGGGAGGCGGCCTGTCGATCGGCATCCTTCCCGGTGAACACCGTGACCCGGCCAGCCCACATCTCACGGTCTCGATACCGACCGGGCTCGGCGAGGCTCGCAACGCGCTGGTCGTTCGGGCCGCCGATGCCGTGATCGCCATCGGTGGGGAGTTCGGCACGCTGTCGGAGATCGCGCTGGCGCTGAAAGCGGGCACGCCCGTCGTGGGGCTCCACACCTGGGAGCTCGCCAAGGCGGGATCCCTCGTCCATGCCATCGTCGAGACCGAGACTCCACAGGAGGCCGTTCGGGCCGCCCTCGAGGCCATCGCGTAGGGTCCTACAGATCTCGCTCGAGCTCGAACTCGTCGGTGATCGGCACGCCGCCGGCACCGATCAGCGGGATCGAGGGCTTGATCTTCCGGGCCTCGTCCACCGCCCCCTCCCGCACGCCGACCACCCGAAACCCCAGCCTGTCGTAGAAGCCCTGCGCCCGCTCGTTGTCGTTCGTGGTGACCAGCCACAGGCGAGCACACCCCGCCCGATGCGCCCGCTCGTGCACCGCCTCGACCAGCGTGCTCCCCACGCCCCGTCCCTCGACCAGCGCGTCGA
>Ga0222623_10000136_pt1 | contig 20019 bp, 18 predicted proteins | sample PLMtaG_FD_177336 | JGI IMG/M metagenome (GOLD analysis project Ga0222623, IMG submission 177336) | Groundwater sediment microbial communities from an aquifer in East River, Colorado, USA - PLM2_30_coex | ecosystem: Environmental > Terrestrial > Soil > Riparian zone | place: USA: East River...
GTTCCCGGTGGTGACCATTAACCCGGACGACGAGTCCATCACGGTCGTCGCCGGAATCAACGCCACGAGCGTCAAGCTCCTCATCGAGGGCATGCAGGTGATCGGGACGGTCCGCCCGCCGACCACCGCCACCAGAACGACCAACGCCGCCCCGTCCGGCAGCGCCGCCAATGCGCCAACGACGACGCTAAGCGACGACGGTCAGGAGCTCGTCATCCTCGCCGTCACCGCCCAGCAGGCGGAGCTCATCAAGTACGCCCAGCTCGACGGCGACATCTCGCTCCTCCTCCGCAACTCGCGAGACTTCGTCGATGAGAACGGCGAGCCCGTTGTCAGCCTGCCGGCCGGAACGACCGGTGTGATCCTCAAGACCCTTGTCGACGGTGGCTATGGCGTCCTCCGACCGGAGCTCGTCGAGGCCATCATCCCGGCCCAGTGACCCGCACATCGAGATAACCCGGTCGCACCCGCGACCGCGATCCCGGCGGTGCGACGGGCGCGAAGGACCCCACCGGTCCCGCGCCCGTTCGCCTCTCCGGGGCACATGATCCAGGCAATACCAGAAGGCAGAAAACGAACCACCAGATGGCCGATCCAATCCGTGTCCTCATCGTGGACGACATTCCGGAGACCCGCGATCACCTGACGAAGCTCCTCAGTTTCGAGAGCGACATCGAGGTGGTTGGGGCGGCCGCGTCCGGCGCACAGGCGTTGGAGCTCGCGGCCCAGCTCCTGCCCGGCGTCGTCCTGATGGACATCAACATGCCGGACATGGACGGCATCGCCGCCACCGAGCGCATGAGCGCAGAGGTCCCGGACGCCGCCGTCGTCATGATGTCGGTGCAGGGTGAGGCGGACTACCTCCGGCGCTCGATGCTCGCCGGCGCCCGTGAATTCCTCGTCAAGCCCTTCAGCAGCGACGAGCTGACAGCATCGATCCGACAGGTCTACGCCAGGGAGGTCGAGAAGGCCAACCGCCGAGCGGCGGCCCCCGTCATGGCCCCGGGCGGACCGACCGGCGCTGCCGCCGGCAGCAGCCGCGATCGCGACGGCCAGATCGTCGCCATCTTCAGCCCGAAGGGCGGCGTGGGCCGGACGACGATCGCGGTGAACATGGCGATTGCAGCGGCGACCGAGCTCGGTCAGACGGTCGTGCTGGTAGACGCCTCGTTCCAGTTCGGTGACGTCGGCGTCCTGCTCAACCTGAACCCGAAGAACAAGTCGATCGCAGACCTGGTCCCGGAACTCGAAGCCGGTGAGCCCGAGTCGCTCGACACGTTCGTCATCAACCACTCGGCCGGCGTGCGGGTCCTGCTCGCGCCGCCGTCGCCGGAGATGGCCGAGCTCATCACGCCGACCGTCGTGAAGCGCGTGCTCGAGGCCCTCCGCCGGGAGCACGACCTCGTCATCGTCGACTGCACGTCGTGGTTCAACGAGACAACCCTGGCGATCCTCGACGTCGCCGATACGGTCCTCACGGTGCTGAGCCTCGAAATCACCAGCATCAAGAACATGCGCCTGTTCCTCGAGGTGGCCGACCAGCTCGGCTACGAGCAGAACAAGGTCAAGCTCGTCCTGAACCGCGCAGACTCGAGCCTCGGCATCCGCGTCACGGACGTCGAGAACTCGATCGGCCGGAAAGTCGACCACACGATCGTCAGTGACGGTCGAAGTGTTGTGTACGCCCTCAATCGAGGGGTACCCTTCTTTCTCTCCAACCGGGAGGCCCAGGTCTCCCAGGACATCCTTCGGCTCGCCGCATCAGTGGCGGGCGAACGCGCCTCCGAATCCGCGGAGGAGCGGCCCAAGGCAGTTCAGAAGAAGTCGTTGTTCTCATTCCGATGATCATGTCGGTGGTAGCGTGCCCCTCGGGGCAAAAAGGGGTTTGATGCGATGTCACTCCTGAAGAGAATCGAGAGCGCTCGGCCCGGGGCCGGTCCCGCTCCCGCGTCCGGAGTTCCCGCGGTTCCAGGTGGGGGACCCGGCGGGCCGGGCGGCCTGCCGCCGACCGCATCCCAACGCCTGATGACTCAGGCTCCCGTTCGGGAGTCATTCCGCGACGTCAAGTTCCGGATCCAGAGCCGCGTGATCCAGGATCTCGACCCGAAGCTGGACCTGTCCAACCAGGTCGAGGTGCGGCGTCAGATCGAGGAGATCTTCGGCAAGGTCATCGACGAGGAAGGCCTCGCCCTGACCCGTGCCGAGCGCGTCCGGATGCTCGAGCAGATCACCGACGAGATCATCGGTCTTGGACCGCTCGAGCCGCTCCTCCGCGACGAGTCGATCTCGGAAGTCATGGTCAACGGCCCCCGCCAGGTCTACATCGAGCGGTCGGGCAAGCTGGAGCTGACGAACGTCGTCTTCCAGAACGACGACCACGTGATGCGGATCATCGACCGGATCATCGCGCCGATCGGTCGCCGCGTCGACGAGTCGAGCCCGATGGTCGACGCTCGCCTGACTGACGGTTCCCGCGTCAATGCCATCATCCCGCCGCTGTCGCTCGTCGGTCCCGTGATCACGATCCGGAAGTTCTCGGCCTCGCCGTTCACGACCGAGGACCTGATCCGCTTCGGAACCGCGACCTCCGACATGTTCGACTTCCTCCGCGCCTGCGTCGAGGCTCGCTTGAACCTCTTCGTCTCCGGCGGCACGGGTTCCGGCAAGACCACGACACTGAACGTCCTGTCGTCCTTCATCCCGAACGACGAGCGAATCGTCACCATCGAGGACGCGGCCGAGCTCCAGCTTCGCCAGGAGCACGTCGTCACCCTCGAGTCGCGCCCGCCAAACATCGAAGGCAAGGGCGCGATCCCGATCCGCGAGCTCGTCCGCAACTCCCTCCGGATGCGGCCTGACCGCATCATCGTCGGGGAGTGCCGTTCGGGCGAGGCGCTCGACATGCTCCAGGCCATGAACACGGGCCACGACGGCTCGATGTCCACGGGCCACGCCAACAGCCCTCGCGACATGCTGTCGCGCCTCGAGACGATGGTGCTCATGGCCGGCGTGGACCTCCCGGTCCGGGCCATCCGCGAGGGCTGTTGGCGTGCGGTCGACTTGATCGTCCAGCAGAGCCGCCTCAAGGACGGCTCCCGCCGGATCGTCAACATCACCGAGGTCCAGGGGATGGAAGGCGACGTCATCGTGATGCAGGATGTGTTCGTCTTCGAGCAGACCGGCATCGTCGAGGGCAAGATCCAGGGTCGGCTCAAGCCGACCGGCATTCGTCCAAAATTCGTCGAGAAGTTCGAGGTGATGGGAATCAACCTGCCACCCGGCGTCTTCGGCTTCACGTACTAAGCGGGGAGGAGGCGGAACTGTGCCGATTACGCTGATAGTCGCAGGTATTGCTGCCGCGGCGATCTTCCTGATCGCCATTGGCATTGCGACGTCCGGCAGCGGTTCCGCGGTCAGCAACCGCCTGGAACGTTACGCTTCCGGCAAGGATCCGACCGCTGCTGTGGCCGGCGGCGGGATCGCCGAAATGATCTCCCAGAGCGTGGCCCTCGCCTCGCTCAACCGGGTCGTCGAGCAGCGCGACTTCGGGGCGAACCTCGCCCGCGACATCGCCCGTGCCGACCTGAAACTCAAGCCAAGCGAGTTCCTCGCGATCTGGGGCGCATCGATCATCGGTGTCCCGCTGCTCTTCATCGTCTTCTCGCTGGGTCTCCCGGCGCTGCGGACGCCGATCGCCCTTCTCGTCGGGGTCCTGCTCGGCTTCTTCCTTCCCCGAATGTGGCTTGGACGCCGCAAGAGTGGCCGCCTCAAGTCCTTCAACAAGCAGCTTCCGGACACGATCACCCTGCTCGCAAACGCGCTTCGCGCAGGTTCCTCGTTCCTCCAGGCCATCGAGCTCGTCGTCCGCGAGTCCCGACCGCCGATCTCGCTCGAGTTCGGGCGGGTCATCCGCGAGGTCAACCTCGGACTGCCGTTCGAGCAGGCCCTCGAGAACATGGTCCGTCGCGTCCGATCGGACGACCTCGAGCTGATGGCCACGGCCATCTCGATCCAGCACACCGTCGGTGGCAACCTCGCCGAGATCCTCGACTCGATCGCCTACACGATTCGCGAGCGAGTCCGGATCAAGGGCGAGATCCAGACGCTCACCGCCCAGCAGCGGCTGTCGGGCTACGTCGTCGGCTTCCTGCCGATCGGCCTCGCCGGCTTCCTGTTCGTCGCAGCCCCGAACTTCATGGATGCGATGTTCCTCAACCCGCCCGCGGTCCTCGGCCTCCCGGCCGGCGTCATCCTCCTCCTCGTCGGCGGTTTCATGATGTTCATCGGTTTCATGCTCATCCGAAAAATCGTCGACATCGAGGTCTGAGCAGTGCCACCCACCCTCCTCCCGATCATCGTCGCGGCAGTCGCCGCTGGAGCCATCCTGCTCATCTTCGTCGGACTCACCGGCAGGTCCCCTGTCGACCCGGTGCAGGCCCGTCTCACCCAGCTGGGCGCCATGCAGGCCCGGAACCTTGAAGAGCTCGAGCTCCAGCAGCCGTTCCTCGAGCGCACGCTGCGGCCACTCGCCGCCGCGCTATCCGGCCGGGTCTCGCGGATGGCCAGCAGCTCGTTCCAGGAGAAGGCTGAGAAACGCCTTGCCCTTGCGGGCAATCCCGGCAACCTTCGGGTCGCTGACTGGCTGGGCGTCAAGGCCGTCGCGGCCGTGATCGGCGCCATCATCTTCGTCCTGCTGTTCGTCGTGGTCGGCTTCATGAAGCTGCCGATCCCGCTGAACTTCGGGATGGGCGTCATCGGCCTCCTGCTCGGTTACACGGTCCCGGAGTTCTGGCTCGGCGGGCGAGTTCGCAAGCGCCAGCATGCGATCCTGCTGCAGATCCCAGATGCTCTTGACCTGCTGACGATTTCGGTTCGGGCCGGTCTCGGCTTCGATGCCGCGCTCGGCAAGGTCGTGGAGAAGCTCCAGGGCCCGCTGACCGAAGAGTTCCGCCGGGCGCTCGCCGAGGTCCGCGTCGGCAAAGCGCGCCGCGAGGCGCTGCGAGACATCGTCCCGCGAACAGAGGTCGGGCCGCTGACGAACTTCATCGGCGCGATCATCCAGGCCGAGCAGCTCGGTGTGTCGATCTCGAAGGTCCTTCAGGTCCAGTCGGAGCAGCTCCGCATCGAGCGCCGCCAGCGCGCCGAGGAGCAGGCCGCGAAGGCGCCGATCAAGATGCTGTTCCCGCTCGTCGGGTGCATCTTCCCGTCGCTCTTCATCGTCATCCTCGGGCCGGCCATCATCCTGATCATCCTGAACCTGTCGCCGGCAGCGGGCAACTGAATTCGGTCTGCGGGCAGGCGGGGCCACGGTCTTGGCACGGAACCTGACCCGGGGCACGGTCCTCGCGGAGAGCGTCGAGCACGCCACCGGCCTCTGGGCGAAGTTCAAGGGCCTCATGGGGCGGCCGACGCTGGCCGCAGGTGCAGCCCTGTGGCTGCCTGGCAGCAACGGCATTCACATGATGTTCATGCGATTCCCGATTGATGCCGTGTTCCTCGGACACCCGGATCGCGCCGGCGAGCGTCCGGTCGTGTCCGTCCACGAGCGACTACCCGCTTGGCGCGGACTCGTGCCGCTTGTCAGGGGAGCCCACGGGGTGCTCGAGCTGCCGATCGGAACGGTCGCGGCGACCGGGACCGCCATCGGGGACCGAATCGCCCTCGATTGACGGCGGCAATTCCGCCGCTCAGCGCTCCCTCGCGACCGTTACCGCCGACACCCCGATCGCACCTGCTTCCATCAGTGGCTCTGCGCAAGCGGCGAGCGTGGCTCCGGTCGTGACGACGTCGTCGACCAGGATGATCCAGCGGCCTGCGAGCGGGCGCCGCTGGGTCGTGGTGCCGGCGGGCGCCTCCGCGCGTCGCAGCCGAAACGCGCCGTCGACGTTCGTCGCGCGGGCCGATCTGTCCAAGTCGAACTGGGCGATCGTCGCGCGAGCTCGTTCAAGGATCGGGGTGCAGGGAAGCCTCAATTCGAGCGCCGCCGCTCGCGCGATCAACTCCGCCTGGTCGTAGCCGCGTACCCGCGCCCGGTCCGCGTGAACTGGAACGGGGACGAGCAGATCGCCGCCGGCGCCTGCCCTGCGCCAACGCCGTGCGATCGCCGCCCCGAGCGGTGTGGCGAGCCGCTTCTCGCCGGCGTACTTCAGCTCATGGAGGGCGTTCCTGATCAGCCCGGTGAACGGCGCGCACCACTCGAGCTGGAGGAGCGGCGGCGGAATGTCGGACGGCAGCCCGATCGCGATGCCCGCCGGCAGCTCCAATCGGGCGTCGAGCGCCGGCAGGCACGCGGCGCAGATCGGCGGTCCCTCCGCCCCGCAGCCCGGACAGCGGGCCGGCAGCGCGAGGTCAAGGACGCGTGTCCCGAGCGCCGCCAGGCCGTTCATCGCCAGATCGTGGCAGGCCCCGCTTAGCTGCGACCAAACCGCGGCGACAGGTGGGTCGTGATCCGGGTCGGGTGTAGACTCGGACGGCGGCGGGTCGTCCTGCCGATCCGCCTCAGCTGGCCCAAAACCCCCGCGTCGAGCAGAGACGCGTCTCCGGGGAGGTGAGCGTGAGGACGATCGTCAAGGGCAAGAACATCGAGGTCTCCGATCGCACTCGGGCCTACGCGGAGCGGAAGCTCAAGCGCCTCGAGCGGATGCTCGACGATCGGTCGGACGCCCTCGTGGAGCTGTCCATCGAGCAGCACCGCAGCGCCTCCGATTCCCACATCGTCGAGGTGACGCTCGTTATCGATGGCCAGCCTCTCCGGACGCACGCGGCCGCAGTCAGCCATCGCGCCGGCGTCGACGAGGTCGTTGACAAGCTTGAGCGGCGGGCCGTCGACCACCGTGAGAAGCCCCGGGTTCGCGCCCGTCCCGAGCAGGAGAAACAGATCCTGCGGCGCATCGCCGACGGCACGTCGACGACGGACCGCGAGCACCAGATCGTGAAGACGAAGCGGTTTGGCATCGAGCCGATGTTCGAGGAGGACGCCGCGGCGCGGATGGAGGAGCTCGGCCACCAGTTCTTCATCTTCGTCAACGCCGAGAACGAGCGGATCAACATCCTCTACCGGCGCGGCGACGGCGATCTCGGGCTGATCGAGCCGATGGTCGGCGGCGAGTACACGACCTATCCGGTCGACCGCTCCAAGGCGAGCCGCAGATCGAACGGACAGCACTGAGCCCGCGACGCCGGCGCGACCCGGTTTCGACTGCGCCGGCTCACTCGCCTGTTCTCTCGCCCTCTTCGCCCTCTTCGCCCCGCCGCGGGCGGCGGGGTGGTTGAACCGAGGGCCACGGATCCGGCCGAGGCGTCCCGGTGTTCATCGGAGCCGCGCGGCGGTAGATGCCCGCATCACGAGTCATGAGCCCGCCGTCGACGAGGTAGCGGCGCAGCGCGGCGACGTCACGGTGAAGGAGGGCCAGCCGCTGGTTCACCTCCCCCTCCTCGTAGTCGCGGTCGTCCGGAAAGGCGACGTCGAGGAGGTACGGCAGGAGCAGCTCACGCTTCCGCGGCTTGGCCGGGATCGACACGAGTCGGCCGTCCTTGACGAACGCCCGAATCACGCGCTCTTCGTCCGTCAGCCGGCGCAGCTCGTCGGTCATGGTCGAGACCGTAGCACCCAAACCGAACGCGAACGCGGGCCCGACCCGAGCAGCGTCGGATACGATGGCGGATATGCTCCCCGACGGCCGTCGACTCGGCGCCCATTTGCCGCTCGGCGCCGGAATGGTGAAGGCCGTCGACCGGGCAAAGGAGATCGGCGCGAACGCGATCCAGATCTTCGGCGACAACCCCACCGCGTGGCGTCGACGGGCAGACCCACCGAGGGAGCAGGCCGCGTTTCGAGAACGCCTCCTCGAGCACGGGATCGGCCCGGTCGCCATTCACGCCGCCTACCTCGTCAACCTCGCCGGCCCCGACGAGGACTTCTTCGAACGGTCGGTCGGGGTCCTGACGAACGATCTCCGGAGCGCGCCCGGATTTGCCGCGAGCTTCGTGAACGTCCACACCGGGTCGCATCGTGGCGACGGCGTCGCGGCGGGTACCCAACGCATCGCTGAGGGCGTCGCCCGCGTGGTCGCCGAGACCGACGGCGCTCCTGCCGGCGCCATGCTCGTGCTCGAGAACTCAGCGGGTGGCGGCTTCGGGATCGGAACGACGGTCGATGAGCTCGCCGGCATCGCCGACGCGATCGCCGCCCGGGGCGTCCCCGACGAACGAATCGCCTTCTGCCTGGACACGGCCCACGCCTGGGGGGCGGGCTATCGCCTGTCCGACCCCGACCAGATCGACGAGCTCCTCACAGCGTTCGACGCCCGGATCGGTATCGGCCGGCTGCCGATGGTCCATCTCAACGACACCAAGTCCGAGCTCGGCTCGCATACCGACCGCCACGAGCACGTCGGGGCCGGGCAGATCGGTGAGCGTGGCATGGCCCATCTCCTTCGCCACCCGCTGCTCGCCCACGCCACCTACTACCTCGAGACCCCAGGCATGGACGAGGGCTACGACGCGATCAACATCGCCCGCGCGCTCGCCCTCGCCGCGGGACGTCCGCTCGAGCCACTGCCACCCGGCGCGATGACCGTTCGCGGCAGCCGGGCCAGGTCGGCCCCGGCCCCGGACGCCGAGCTGGACCTGGACCCGGCGCGGTCCTGAGGCCCTGAGCCCACTCGTGCTCGCTCGTCTCCGCGCGTCGGTGTCCGACGCATCGCTCGACCGGCTGGTGCTCATCGGCCTCGTGCTCATCGCAGCGGTACTTCGCTTCGTAAACCTCGCGACACGCGGGACGTGGGACGCGGACCAGGGTCACGACATGCTGGTGCTGCGGGCGCTCGTCGGGGCGGGCGAGCTGCCGCTCCTTGGGCCGCCGACCTCGATCGGGGACTTCCATCACGGCGTCCTCTACTACTACCTGCTCGCGCCCGCCGCGGCGCTGACCCGCGGGGATCCACTCGGCGTCGTCGCCGCGATCGCGCTCGCGGGTGTGGCCGCCGTTGCCGTCACGTGGTGGCTGGCGCGGTCGATCGGCGGGCCCGTCGCAGGCGCCGTGGCCGGTCTGCTCATGGCCGTGTCGGCGAGCGCGGTCGACGAATCGACCTTCATCTGGAACCCGAACCTCATCGCCCTGTCGAGCTCCATCGCGCTCGCCGCAGCCTGGCGGGCGTGGACGGGCGGCCGGGCCGCCTGGTGGTTCGTTGCCGGCCTCGGGGTCGTCGTAACGATGCATTGCCACGTGCTTGGCAGCGTCCTGCTGCCGCCCGTCGCCGGGTTGTGGGTCGCGGACGCTCGCCGGTGGCACCCGGGTGCGATGCGGGCGGCCCGATTACGGGCAGGGATGCTGGCCCTGGTGATGCTGATCCTCAGCTACGTCCCGCTCGGCATCCACGAGCTCGGCAACGACTTCTCGGAGGCGCGAGCCGCGCTGGATTTCATCGCCGGAGGCGGGGAGTCGTCGGCGATGGCGCTGCCCATTCGGTTCCTGGTCGTCGCCCTTCGGGTCCTGGCGTGGCCACTGACGGGGCTCGTGACCGAGGCACCGATCGCTGCGCTGCTGGCGACGGCCCTCGTCGTCGGGCTGCTGGCCTGGCGGGTCTTCGCGGGCGTCGGCCCGGAGCGAACGGCCGCCCGATGGTTCGCGGCGACCCTGGCCTGGACGATCATCGCCCTGACGCTCGCCGCCAGTGGCCTTGCAACGGTCATTCCGGGCCTGCCGAACGACCATTACCACGCCTTCGCCGATCCGATCGTGTTCGCCGTGGTGGGGCTTGGGTTGGCCGCGCTCGCCCGATGGCGACCGGCGGGCGTGTCCGTCCCCCTGGGGAGTGCGGCCGCCGCGGGACTCGTGGCGATCCTCGTCGTCTTCAACCTGTCGCGTCAGCCACCGGCCGTGGTCGCCGATGGAGGCTGGCCCGCCGCCCGTGCGGCAGCCGCACGCGTCATAGCTGTCGGACCGTCCCCGATCTCCCTCACAAGCCTGCCATCCTTCAAGTCGGCCGATGCGATGCGGTTCCCCCTCGTCGCCGCCGGGGCTGTGGTGCTCCCTGGATCGGCCGGAACGGCCGCGCAGCCCGCCACCACGCACGTAATCCTCTGCGACGCCCTGTTCGAGGCCGCAATTGGGGCGCCCTGTGGTGGCCCAGCCGAGGACGCCCTAGCAGGCGATCGCGCACTCCTAGACCGCTTCGAAGCCGCCCCAGGCCGCTGGGTGTCGATCTACCTGGCCCGTTAACGCGACTGCGTTCGTCGCGGATGGGCGTCGCTGGCAAGGCGCCCGGGAGGACCGGAGCGAGCGGGCTTGAAGGCCCGTGAGCGAGGACCGCAGCGGGCAACGCGGCCAGCGGCGTCCAGGCGCGACAGCCGTTGTTCCCCGCAAGAAAGCGAAGGGCCGGCGCCCCAGACGCCGGCCTTCGCTGTCCCCGAGACCCGGACGTGGAGGGCGATCCGGGTCGAGCCCTGAGGTGTAGTCGGAAGGGGGCCTTTAGGGGCGACCCTGGCGGCCCATCGGCCGGCCCATGGGTCGAGCGTCGGCGAGACGTGTCGTTGCCTGCCCGACGCCGGCCACGACGGGTCCGCCGATGGAAGGCTGCGATCGAGCGACGGGTCGCTCAGGAGGCCGGTTCGTGGGACTCTCGGACGGCTGGAACGCGCGGCCGAAGCGACGCATCCGGACGGCCAGGTAGTACTCCATGATCTGTCGGACCTGCGGCTCGCTGAGCATCTCGTCGGCGCGAAGGGCATATTCGACGCGGGCCGTGGGATTCATGGCACCGGCGGTCACGAGGCCGAGGTACTGCGCGGTGTCGGCGTCCTCGCGAAGCTCCCGCAGGCCACGAGCGAGTTTGGTCGCCGTGCCGAGCGAGGGCATCCGGTCGCCCCGGATCAACCGGGAGATCGTCGAATGATCGACGCCGGACTGCTGTGCGAGTTGTCGCTGCGACATCTTCTTGGCCTTGAGCTGGGCTCGAAGCCATTCATTGAATGCGCGGCCGTTCTGGCTGGTCATTGTCTGGTTCGGCGCTCCGTGAGTCGCGCGCGCGGGATGTACCGCGCTCATCGCACTATCCCGTCTGGGCATAGTCCGGCTGTATCACCCGTTCGTACCCCCTCAGAACGGTCCGGGGCCGAGGGATGGGTCGGCTGCGGTGCGGTCTGCGACGGTTCGGGCGTGAGACAGTTGGGAGCGGCGGTCATCGAACGCTGATGTGACACGCAGGAAGACTCACATGCTGGGGCGGCGACTCGGACCGGTGGTTTCGTCGGCCGCTGGGCACGCGGGGCCGTTCCGTGATCGCCACAGACTTCGTTGGTCACACCACGCGGCGCGGTCCCGGCGAGTCCGTGGCGGTGAGGCCGCCAATGTACACACCGCGCCTTGCATCGGGCATTGCAACCCGATTTCGGGGCCGGCAGGCGCTCCCGGCGCGGCCGAGCGACGATTGAAGGGCCGAACGGGCGTCAGCCGGCGGGTTCGGGCTCGGGGCTGTGCCCCGGACCCTCCAATCCCTCGCCACGGCGTTTGCCGGAGACCGAATACGCGACCGAGCCAAACACGATGATGGAAAGCACGCTGATCACCCTGTCGACGAGGGTGATCGCGATTGCCTCGGTCGGCGAGATGCCGTAGACCGTCGTGAGCACGAACACAACCGCGGCCTCGACCACCCCGATTCCGGCCGGCGTGAACGGCACCGCGGTCAGAAGCGATCCGGTCAGCGCCACGAAGAAGGCGCCGCTGATGCCGAGGTGGACGTCGGGGAAACCGAGCGCCTCGACCACCAGGAAGAGGCGCATCGCCTCGGTCGTCCAGATGAGCCCAGTCAGCAGGACGAGGCGGGGCAGCGCTCGCATCCCGACAGCCGAGAAGACCCCCTCCTCGAATCGGTCGTAGAACTCGATGATCTTGTCCGGCAGCGGCAGGGCGAGGATGACGCGCCGCCCGAAGTTGCGCATCGACAGGAGCCCCCCGGCCAGGACGACCACGACGATGACGCCGATAAGAAACACGACCTGGACCTGGTCCGGCAACCTGCCGCGGAAGCTCCAATAGCCGGAGCCGAGGCCGAACACGACGATCGCGAAGAGGTCGAGGACCCGCTCGATGAAGACTGTCCCGAACGTCCGGCTGAGCGAGACCGTGCTGTTGATCTTCAGGAGGTACGCCCGGTAGAGGTCGCCGAGCTTGGCCGGGACGAGGCAGTTGACGAGCCACGAGATGAAGATGATCTCCGTCGCGTCGCGGAGGCGGAGCGGATAGCCGGTGGCGCGAATCAGCAAGGCCCAGCGCAGCCCCCGCAACGGGAACCCGAGATAGAACACGGCGAATGCGGCGAGCAACAGCAGCGGGTTCGCCTCGAGGATGAGGCCGGGAACCGCATCGAGCTTGAAGCCCGGCAGGGCTCGGGCGAAGAAGTACAGCAGGATGATCGGCAGGATGAGCGAGACGATCGTCTTCGGCTGGCGCAGGCGGCGACCGAGCGACAGCGAGTCGGCGCTGACCCGGTCGTCCGTACGCCGCTCCTCGGGGACTCGTCGCTCGCTGCCGGACCGGCGATCCGGTTGAGCCGCCCCTCGCCGATCGCGGCGGCGCTGGCCGCGACGGCGGTCGAATCCGGAGCGCCGCTCGTCGTCGGGCGGCGAGCCCTCCGCTGGCGTCGCGGACGGATCGGTCGGCGGACGGTCGCTCATCGGGCGGTCTCTCGGCGGTCGCGGCCCTTCCCGCGAACTCGCTGAATCAGCTTCGCAATTGGCGTCACGGCCCGGACGAAGAACGTTGCCCGCCCGGTGACGAGCTCCGAGTTGCGGAGCGCAACGAGCAGGCCCGCTGCCGTCGAGGGATCGCCGTCCACGGCGGTGTAGGCAACCCCGATCTCCATCGTTGAGTGAGCGTCGGAGACCGCGACGCCGGGCAGGGCGTGAGCCCGAGCGAAGCCCACGGCCTGCTCGTTACCCCTGCCAACCATGATCCGGGCGTTATGCGTCTCGACCCAGTCGACGAGTGGGGCAACCGCGGCAAGCAGCTCGTCGGTGCGGAGCGACCCGCGGAAGCGGTCGAAGGGATGCGGAATCCCCACGAGGCCGCCCTGGGCGCGGATGTCTGCGATCGTCTCCGCCGGCGGGAGCCCGCTCGGAACGTCCCTGTCGAGAAATGCGCCGATCAGGTCGCCGTCGCGGGTCCTGACCTCCTGGCCAACGATCACAGTCAACTCCGGGGCCGCCGTTCGGGCGATCTCACGGGCTGCGACGGCGCCGTCGATCCGGTCGTGATCGGTGATCGCGATGTGGGTGAGGCCGCGCGACGCCGCGGCGCGAACGACGGATTCGGGCGATGCGATCGAGTCGAACGATGCCGACGTGTGGACGTGAAGATCTATGAAGGCGCGGCTGCCGGCCATCAGCGAGGGTGCCGGCCCTAAACCTGCGAGACGAGCGACTTCTTGAAGAAGTCGAAGTGCTCGAGCGCGAGACCCGTGCCGATGGCGACGCAGTTCAGCGAGTTCTCGGCCACGTGGCACGGCACGCCGGTGACCTGTGTGAGCAGCTTGTCGATGTTCCGCAGCAGCGAGCCGCCGCCCGACATGACCATGCCCTTGTCGATGATGTCGGAGCTGAGCTCGGGTGGCGTCTGCTCGAGGACCAGGCGAACTGCCGCGACGAGCTGCTGCAGCGGAGCCTCGATCGCCTCCATGACCTCGGAGCTGGTGATCGGGATTGTTCGTGGCAGCCCGGCGATGAGATCGCGGCCGCGAACTTCCATCGTCAGCTCCCGCTCGAGCGGCAAGGCGGTGCCGATCTGGATCTTCACCTCTTCCGCCGTCCGCTCGCCGATCATGAGGTTGTACTTCTTGCGGATGTACGTCGCGATGTGCTCGTCGAACTTGTTGCCGCCCACCCGGAGCGAGGTGGATACGACGATCCCGCCCAGGGCGATAACCGCGATCTCGCTCGTTCCGCCACCGATATCGATGACCATGTTCCCGGATGGCCCGCTGATCGGAACGTTGGCGCCGATCGCCGCCGCGAGCGGCTCCTCGATGAGATAGGCCTCCTTCGCGCCGGCCTTGAGCGCGGCGTCGCGAACGGCCCGTTTCTCGACCGACGTCACGCCGGCAGGGACGCTGATCATTACCTCCGGTCGGGTGAAGCCGATCCGGCCCTTGGTCGCCTTGGCGATGAAAAAGCGGAGCATCGCCTCCGTGATGACGTAGTCGGCGATGACGCCGTCCTTCATCGGGCGGATGGCCTGGATGTTGCCAGGCGTCCGGCCGATCATCTCGCGGGCCTCTTCGCCGACGGCCACGATCCGGTTGTCGTCTGAGACCGCCACGACGGAGGGTTCCGTGAGGATGACCCCCTTGCCCTTCACGTATACGAGGACGTTGGCGGTGCCGAGGTCGATGCCGATCTTCATGAGTTGGTCGAATCGTTCCCTTCTGCGAGGCGTTCGATCCTGGCGCCGAGATCCAGGAACTTGCGCTCGATGTTCTCATACCCCCGGTGCACGTGGTGTGCGCCGTGAATCGTGGTCGTACCCGTGGCAGCGAGAGCGGCGAGGATAAGCGATGCGCCGGCGCGGAGGTCGCCGATCTCCACCTCAGCGCCGTGGAGCGGCGTGGGTCCCGTGATCGACGCGTGGTGGCCGTCACGGATTTCGGCTTTCGCGCCCATTCGGTTGAGCTCCGTCAACCATTCGAGGCGGTCCTCGAAGATGGCCTCGTGGATGTTTGAAACGCCGCGGGCCTGGGTCAACAGCACCGACGTCGGCGGCTGGAGGTCCGTGGCGAGCCCGGGGTACGGTGCCGTCTCGATGTCGACGGCACGAATGCCACTGATCGAGCTCCCGTCGACTTCGATCGTGTCGCGCCCGCAGTTGAGCGAGACGCCGGTCCGGCCGACCGTCTCGATAAACGCGCCGAGGTGCTCACAGGGTGCACCCGTGAGCGTGATGCTGCCGCCGCTCACGGCTGCGCCGACGACGAACGTGCCGGCTTCGATCCGATCGGGGATGACATGGTGCTCGGCGCCGCGGAGGCGTTTCTTGCCCTGGATTTCGATCGTGTCGGGATACGTGCGCTTGACATCGGCGCCCATCTTCTGGAGGAACGCGATGAGGTCGTCGATCTCGGGTTCCTGGGCGGCCGGCCGGATGACCGTCTCGCCCTCGGCGAGCGTCGCGGCCAGCATCGCGTTTTCCGTGCCCATGACCGACACGAACGGGAACCGGATCTCCGTTCCCCGGAGACGACCCGGCGCCGTCGCGAAGTAGTAGCCGTTCCGGTAGTCGATCTGGGCGCCGAGCGCGCGCATGGCGTCGACATGGAGATCGACCGGCCGTCGCCCGATCCGGTCGCCGCCGGGGTTGCTGATGATGACCCGACCGAATCGGGCAAGGAGCGGGCCGAGGAGCATGAAGCTGGCCCGCATCTTGGCCGCCGCCTCGAGCGGCACGAACAGCCATTCGACGTCGCCCGATGCCACTTCGTAGGTGTTCGCGGCCGGATGGTCGACGACGACGCCGAGATCGCGCAGTGTCTCGGCCATCACGCGGACGTCCTCGATCTCCGGCACGTTCGTGAACCGGCATCGTTCGCCGGTCAGCGTCGCGGCGGCAAGCAGCTTGAGCGCGGCGTTCTTCGACCCGCTGATCGGGACAGTCCCATTCAGCGGCCGGCCACCCTCGATCCGGAAGACCTCGTGAGGTACCGGGTCAGGCGTGAATTCCCAGTGAAACGGCTTAGCGTCCGCCAAGTTGTGCTACCCGCGCCGGCGCGGAGACCTCGGGCCGATGGCGTCGCGGAGCTCCGCCTCGGGCCTCGGTGGGCGAGGGGCCGAACGCCATTGAGGTTGCCTGTTCATGTCGAACCGCGGCGCCTTGGACCTTCGCGGTGTCGGCGCTGGGCAAGCCGTTCTCGGAGGAGCGCGCCCTGGAGAGCCACTCGTGCCTGGGCGAGGTCGGAGGCCTCGACGTGACCGGCCTCGAGAGCACGTTCCGCTTCCCGTCGGGCCTCCTGCGCCTTCTCGAGGTCGATGTCGGACGCCATGTCGGCCGTTTCGGCCATGACAACGACCTTGTCCGGCAGGACCTGGAGGAAGCCGCCGACGATCGCGAACGACTCCTCCGTGGCGCCCTTCCGGATTCGAAGCTCGCCGACTCCGAGCGTCGACACAAGTGGCGCGTGATGCGGCAGCACGCCGAGCTCGCCTTCGCTCCCCGGCAAGGTCACCGCATCGACCTCGTCCGCGTAGGCCTGCTTCTCCGGCGTGACGATCTCGAGTTGAAGAGGCATCAGCTTGCCAGTTTCTCGGCGTTGGCGCGGACATCCTCGATCGTGCCGGCCAGAAAGAACGCCTGCTCCGGGAGCGTATCGGCGTTCCCCTCGAGGATCTCCTTGAAGGACGCGACGGTGTCCTTGATCGGTACGTACTTGCCCTCGCGGCCGGTGAAAACCTCGGCGACCGTAAAGGGCTGGCTCATGAAGCGCTGGAGGCGCCGAGCCCGGGCGACCGTGGCCTTGTCCTCCTCGGAGAGCTCGTCGATGCCGAGGATCGCGATGATCTGCTCGAGGTCCTGGAAGCGCTGGAGCACGCGCTTGGTCTCCTGGGCGACGTCGTAGTGCTCCTGGCCGACGATGTTCGGGTCGAGGACCCGCGACGTCGAGGTCAGCGGGTCGACGGCCGGGTAGATGCCGAGCTCGGCGATGGCCCGCTCAAGGCGGATCGTCGAGTCGAGGTGGGCGAATGTCGTGGCCGGCGCCGGGTCCGTGTAGTCGTCGGCCGGCACAAACACGGCCTGGAGGGACGTGATCGAGCCCTTCTTCGTCGACGTGATGCGCTCCTGGAGGGCGGCCATCTCGGTCGCGAGGTTCGGCTGGTAGCCGACCGCCGACGGCATCCGGCCAAGGAGCGCCGAGACCTCGGAGCCCGCCTGCGTGAACCGGAAGATGTTGTCGATGAAGAGGAGAACGTCGCGGCCCTCCTCGTCGCGGAAGTACTCGGCCATCGTCAGCCCCGACAGGCCGACCCGCAGGCGGGCGCCTGGCGGCTCGTTCATCTGGCCGAACACGAACGCCGTGCTCTTGATGACGCCCGACTCGGTCATCTCGTGGATGAGGTCGTTGCCCTCGCGGGAGCGCTCGCCGACACCGGCGAACACCGACACGCCGGCGTGCTCCTTGGCGACGTTGTTGATCAGCTCCTGGATGATGACCGTCTTGCCGACGCCGGCCCCGCCGAAGATGCCAATCTTGCCGCCCTTCTTGAATGGGCAGATCAGGTCGATGACCTTGAGTCCCGTCTCGAAGACCTCGACCTCGGTCGTCTGCTGGTCGAAGGCCGGCGCCGACCGGTGGATCGGCAACGTCTTGGACCTGTCGACGTCACCCTTCTCGTCGATCGGGTTGCCGAGCACGTCGAAGACCCGACCGAGCGTCACGTCGCCGACGGGCACCGAGATCGGGCCGCCGGTGTCGAGCACCGCGATGCCGCGGGCGAGGCCGTCGGTCGTCGTCATGGCCACCGCGCGGACCCAGTTGTTGCCAAGGTGCTGCTGGACCTCGCAGACGAGCGGGGGTCCTTCCCGCTGGATCTCGACGGCGTTGTAGATCGCCGGCAGCTGGCCGGGTGGGAACTCGATGTCGACGACGGGTCCGGTGATCTGGATCACCCGGCCCGTTCCGGTTTCTGTGGCGGTCGCCATGGGTCTTCGTCTGCCTCCTGGGTGCGGCTCGCGCGTCTGGCGGGCTTGCGTCTAGCGGGCTTGCGCGCCCGACGCGATCTCGATCATTTCGCGGGTGATGTTCGCCTGGCGAACCTTGTTGTAGGCGAGCGTGTAGTCCTCGATCAGGTCCTCAGCGTTGTCCGTGGCGTTGCGCATCGCGACCATCCGGCTCGATTCCTCGCTCGCCTTGCTCTCCAGGACCGCCTGGAAGAGACGGGTGGCGATGTAACGGGGCACGAGCCGTTCGAGGACGGCTGCCGGGCTGGGCTCGAAGATGAACTGGTTGCCGGGGATGCCCTCGGTGTCCTCGGACGGTTCGATCGGCAGCAGCGTGTCAAGCGCCGGCCGCTGCGTCAGCGTCGACACGAACTGGCTGAAGACGATATCGACGCGGGCGTACGTGCCGGCGAGGTAGTCATCGGTGATGAGCCGCGCCAGCGGCAGGACATCGGCGAACGTCGGCCGATCGCCGAACCCCTCGAAGTGAGCCTCCATCGGGACCCGGGCGCGGCGCATCGCGTCGCGGCCCTTGCGGCCGACGGTGACGACGGCCAGGTCGCCCTTGTGCTCGGTAATGGCCTGGGCCGCGAAGCGGATCGTGTTCGTGTTGAAGGGGCCCGCGAGTCCGCGATCGCTGGTGATCAGCACGACCAGCCGCTTGCCGCCCTCGCGCTTCGCGAGGAGCGGGTGCTCGTCGCCGCCGAGGACCGTCGCGAGGTCAGCGAGGACCTCGTCGATCTTCTGGCTGTACGGCCGGGCGGACAGCGTCGCATCCTGGGCGCGCTTCAGCTTCGACGCGGCCACGAACTGCATGGCGCGCGTGATCTGCTTGATGTTCTTCACGGCGGCTATTCGCCGCCGGATTTCTCGCTGGCTTGCCATTTAGCGTCCTTGGCCGCCGCGGGGCCGCGGTTCCCTCCTCGTTCTAAGCAAGGAACAACTTGCGGAATTCGTCGAGGGCTTCGTCGAGGGCCGTACGCAGCTCGTCGGTCAGGTTCTTCGTCCCGCCGAGCTCATCCAGGATGTTCGGGCGCTCGGTCTCGAGGAAGCGGTAGAACTGGATCTCGAATTCCTTGACCCGCGGCGTCGGGACGTCGTCCAGCTTGCCGGTCGTCGCCGCGTAGAGGATCGCGACCTGCTTCTCGACGGGCAGAGGCTGGTACTGCGGCTGCTTGATGACCTCGCTGAGTTTCTCGCCGCGGGTCAGCTGGTCGCGCGTGGCCTTGTCCAGGTCAGAGGCGAACTGGGCGAACGCGGCCAGGCTCCGGTACTGGGCCAGGTCGAGCTTCAGGGGCGCGGCCACGTTCTTCATCGCCTTCGTCTGGGCGGCGGACCCCACCCGGGAAACCGAGATACCGATGTTCAGGGCGGGCCGCTGGCCGGCGTTGAAGAGGTCCGTCTCGAGGAAGATCTGGCCGTCGGTGATGGAGATCACGTTCGTCGGGATATAGGCCGACACGTCGCCGGCCTGCGTCTCGATGATCGGCAGGGCCGTCAGCGATCCGCCGCCGTTCTTGTCGTTCATGCGGGCGGCGCGTTCTAGGAGCCGGCTGTGGAGGTAGAACACGTCGCCTGGATACGCTTCCCGGCCGGGCGGGCGGCGCAGGAGGAGCGACATCTCGCGGTACGCCCAGGCGTGCTTGCTGAGGTCGTCATAGACGCACAGCGCGTCCTTGACAAGGCCCTGGCCGGCAACCTCGACACCGTTCTCCATGACCTCCTCGCCCATCGCCACGCCTGAATACGGGGCAAGGTACTGGAGCGGCGCGGGCTCCTCGGCGCCGGCGACGACCACGATCGTGTGGTCCATCGCGCCGTGCTCCTCGAGCACCGCGACGGTCTGGGCGACGGTCGAGAGCTTCTGGCCGATCGCGACGTAGATGCAGACGAGGCCCTTGCCCTTCTGGTTGATGATCGTGTCGATCGCGATCGCGGTCTTGCCCGTCTGCCGGTCGCCGATGATCAGCTCGCGCTGGCCACGCCCGATTGGGATCAGGGCATCGATCGCCTTGATGCCGGTCTGGACCGGCGTGTCGACCGACTGGCGGACGATGACGCCCGGCGCGATGCGTTCGACCGGGCGAGCCTTCTTGGACGCGATCGGGCCCTTGTCGTCAAGCGGGCGGCCGAGCGGGTCGACGACCCGGCCAAGGAGCGCCTGGCCGACGGGCACCTCAGCGACCCGACCCGTGGTCTTGACGGTGTCGCCTTCCTTGATCGCCTCGGCATTGCCGAGGATGACCGCGCCGACCGTCTCCTCTTCGAGGTTCAGGGCAAGGCCGAAGACGTCCCCAGGGAACTCGAGGAGCTCC
>Ga0222623_10000141_pt1 | contig 19410 bp, 18 predicted proteins | sample PLMtaG_FD_177336 | JGI IMG/M metagenome (GOLD analysis project Ga0222623, IMG submission 177336) | Groundwater sediment microbial communities from an aquifer in East River, Colorado, USA - PLM2_30_coex | ecosystem: Environmental > Terrestrial > Soil > Riparian zone | place: USA: East River...
CTCACCCGTGGTCGTGGGAGCGACGGCCCTCGTGGGTCTGGGCGATGGCCGCCTGGTGGCCGTGGACGCTTCGTCCGGTCACGAAGTCTGGGAGTCGGGGACCGGTCCCGGCCTTGTCGGGGGGATCGCCCCCGCCGGCGATCTCGTCCTCGCAGCTACGGGGGGCCTCCGTGGCGGGGTGGTGGCCTTCGAGCCGGATCCGCAAGGGGATCTGATCGACGTGACCTCGCCGAGCGTCGCCGACCCGCCCCGGCTGGTAGGGAACTTCGTCATCGCACTGGTGGTGATGACCGTCCTCCTGGCTGTTCCTCTCGGGTACGTCTCGCGGCGGGCGAAGGCTCCCGATTTCGGCGAGCCGGCAGGCCCTGGGGACGGGAACGAGGACGGGACCGGATGACGGCGAAGAAGCGGAGCAGGGGGAAGGGCCAGCGGCCTCAACAGGCCCGGACATCCGCTGCCTCCGAGCGAGCAACCGTCGGGCGCGCGTTGGAGAGCCCGCCCCGGCCCGGGTTGTTCGGGGGCCTGTTCGGTCGCCGGTCCACCGGCCCCTCCGCGCTCGGCAGGCTCACCACGGCCCTGGGGAGGGGATTCCTGGCGGCCGGGGGATCGTTGCCGATCCTCCTCGTCTCCTTCGTGGCCCTGTTCGGGGAATGGGCGGTGCCCATCGCCATGGGAACCCGTACCACCCCTCGGTTCCTGGTGACGGCGATGGCCCTGCCGCCGATCGGCAGCGCCATCGACTACCAGTCCGCCCAGGCCCTCGGAGGGACGGCAGGCATCGTCGTCGGCTTCGCGCTCCTGGTCCTCCGGGCGTTCGTGGTGGCGGTGCTGGCCGGGCTGATCATCGGGGTCCTGGAGGGGGGCCGCGCGTCGCTCCGCGACGCGCGGCGCGGCCTCCGGGCCGTTCCCTTCGTGGTGGCCATCAACGTCGTGGGCCTTTCCGCATTGCTCGTGGGCGGCTCGCTGCTTCAGGTGCTCGGCTTCGGCCTGCAGTTCCTGGGAAACGTCATGCTGATCACCGCGCTGCTGCATTTCCTGGGATTCGTGCCGGCCATCGCCGTTCGGGAGCGGTTGGGTCTCATCGACACCCTGCGCAGATCCCGGGCGGCCGCATCGCTCGCCGGTGGCCAGCAGTTCACGTTCTGCCTCCTGTACGTGGTGGCCCTCCTCTTCGTCCTCCCGCTCCTCGGTACACTGAACGAGAGCGGCGGGCTGATCACCGCCAACCCGAGCGTTTCCGCATGGCTCTACGGGATGGTGGCGACCTACGTGAACGTCTCGTTCCTCGCGGCCCTGTCCTACCGGTGGATGGCCGCCGAGCCATACCTGGCCACCCAGCCGGTCCGGCGCCGGGCCCGCTGAAGCCGGACTTCCTCGAACCCGCTGCTAGACTGCGTGTTCGCCGGTGCCGTGGGGCGCCGAGCACACACGCCCGGGGACCGCACCCGGGGTCCCGGTGTGAGCCGGGCCGGGGCGGGCCGAACCGGGCGGAGGGACAACCGGAAGGAGGAAGCATCGTGCCTGTCGTCACCAGGCGGGAGCTCCTCGAGGCGGGTATCCACTTCGGACACCAGACCAGGCGCTGGAACCCGAAGATGGGCCGGTACCTGTACGGGGAGCGCTCCGGCATCTACATCATCGACCTCGAGAAGTCCCTGGACGGCCTGGAGGAGACGTATCGCTTCGTCCACGACCTTGGTCGCCGAGGGGGCATCGTCCTGTTCGTGGGGACGAAGAAGCAGGCCCAGGAGGTCGTGGCCCGGGAGGCCGGCCGGGTAGGCATGCCCTACGTCAACACCAGGTGGCTGGGGGGCATGCTGACGAACTTCCAGACCGTGTCCCGCCGGCTCCTTCGACTCCGGGAGCTGCGCGAGATGGAACGAGGCGGCGCGTTCGAGTTCCTCCCCAAGAAGGAGGTCCTGAAGCTCCGCCACGAGAAGGAGAAGCTCGAGCGCAACCTCGGTGGCATGCAGAACCTCGAGCGCCTTCCCGACGCGGTCTTCGTCATCGACACCAAGAAGGAGCACATCGCGGTGGCCGAGGCCCGCAAGCTGGGGATCCCCGTCATCGCCATCGTGGACACCAACGCCGACCCCGACGAGGTCGACTACGTGATCCCGGGCAACGACGACGCCATCCGTTCGGTCGCACTGGTGACCCGGATCATCGCCGACGCTCTGGCGGAGGGGCGTGGCGAGGGCCGTCGGGAGCTGGTCACCACGCGGGACGAGCCCGAGTTCCAGCCCGAGCCCGACGCCGGCCGGAGGCAGGCGGACGAGCCGGCCCCCGCAGCCGCGGCCGCGGACGGTGAGTCGGCATCCGCCGGGCAAAAGGCCGAGGCGAGCCCGGAGCAGAGTTCGCAGGAGAGCGTATGACCGATATCAGCGCAGAAGAGGTGAAGCGGCTCCGCCAGCGCACCGGCGCCGGGATGATGGATAGCAAGAAGGCCCTCCAGGAAGCCGGTGGTGACGTGGACCGCGCGGTCGAGATCCTCCGGGAGCGGGGCCTGGCCTCGGCCCAGAAACGCGCCGGCCGCTCGGCGACGCAGGGCGCCATCGACGCCTACATCCATCACAACAACACGGTGGGGGTCCTGGTCGAGGTGAACTGCGAGACGGACTTCGTGGCCAAGACCGATGAGTTCCGCCGGCTGGCCAGGGACGTCGCCCTTCACATCGCCAGCGCCATGCCCCAGTGGGTGACCCGGGACGAGGTCCCCGAGGAGATCCTGGAGACCGAGCGGCGGATCTACGAAGCGGAGGCCCGCCAGAAGGGCAAGCCCGACAACGCCCTGGATCGCATCGTCGAGGGCAAGCTCCAGGGGTTCTTCAAGACCACGGTCCTGCTGGACCAGCCGTTCGTGAAGGAGCCGGAGAAGACCGTCCAACAGCTGGTCGACGAGGTCTCGGCCAAGGTTGGCGAGAAGGTTGCCGTGCGACGGTTCGTCCGGTACAAGCTGGGCGAGGACCTGGACTAGAGGGGTGAGCGTGGGCGACCCGGGACCGGCCGGAGGGGGGGCGTCGCGACCCGTCTATCGCCGGGTCCTGCTGAAGCTCTCCGGCGACGCCTTCTCCCCGCCCGACACGGGCTATGGCATCTCCACCGACTCGACGGCACTCCTTGCCCACGAGCTCCGCGACGTGGTGGATCTCGGGGTACAGGTCGCAGTCGTCGTCGGCGGAGGCAACATCTGGCGGGGGCGTGACGCGCCGAGCATCGACCGAGCCCGAGCCGACTACATGGGCATGCTGGCCACGGTCATGAACGCGCTCGCGCTCCAGGACGGCCTGGAGAAGCTGCGCGTGACCACTCGGGTGCAGACCGCGATCCACATGGCACAGGTGGCCGAGCCGTACATCCCGCTCCGGGCGGTCCGGCACCTGGAGAAGGGCCGGATCGTGATCTTCGCCGCTGGGATGGGGGCGCCCTTCTTCTCCACGGACACCACAGCGGCCCAACGCGCGTTGGAGATCGGAGCCGAGGCCATCCTGAAGGGTACGAAGGTCGACGGCGTGTACAGCGCCGATCCGCTCGTCGACCCCAGCGCTCGCCGCTTCGAGTCGATCGAGTACCTCGACGTGTTGCGCGAGGGATATCAGGTCATGGATGCCACGGCGATCTCGCTGAGCATGGAGAACAAGCTCCCCATCATCGTGTTCGATTTCCGCCGGGAGGGGAACATCCGCCGGGCCCTGTCCGGCGAGCCCATCGGGACCCTGGTCCACGGGGGTGCCGGATGACGGTCCAGGCCACCCTCGGTGAGGCCGGGGAGAAGATGGACAAGGCGATCTCCGTGCTCAAGGAGGAGCTCGGCTCGATCCGGACGGGCAGGGCCGCACCGGCCCTACTTTCGCGGATCGTTGTGGACTATTACGGTACTCAAGTGCCGATCCAGCAGCTGGCCTCGTTCTCGGTGCCGGAGCCCAGGACGCTCCTCATTCAGCCCTACGACAAGAACGCCATGACCTCCATGGAGAAGGCGATCATGTCGAGCGACGTGGGCATCACGCCGTCGAGCGACGGCAACGTGATCCGCCTCTCGTTCCCGCCGCTCACCGAGGAGCGGCGCAAGGAGCTGGTCAAGGTGGTGCACCAGCGGGGCGAGGAGGCACGAGTGGCGGTGCGGAACGTGCGACGCCATTCAAAGGAGGAGCTGGAGCGACTGCAGCGCGCCTCCACCATCTCCGAGGACGACCTGACCCGTTCCGAGAAGGATCTGCAGAAGCTCACCGACCAGCACGTGGCGGAGGTCGACGAGATCGTGGTGCACAAGGAGCGGGAGCTCAAGGAGATCTAGTGCCCGAGGGCGACAAGAAGGACGACCTGTTCGAGGACCTCGACAAGTTCTTCGCGCCCATCCAGGACGTGGACTGGCCGGAGAACCCCTCCACGGCACCCCCCGGCGAGCAGGCCCCGCCCGACGCCGATACCGGGGTGATCGACGAGCCCGACGATTCCTCGAGCGCCGGGTCGATCCCCCGCCAGGAGGACCCGTTCGAGGAGTCGTCACCCTCGGAGGCGAGGCCCGAAGAGTCGGTGTGGGGGGAGGAGGAGGCAGCCGAGATCTCCGAGGAGACATTCGGCCGCGCGCCCTCCGCGTACGTCGACCTGCCCGGCCCTTCCGAGGAGGCAGAAGGGGAATCGGAGATCGACTCCCCCCTCCGGGAGACGTCGGCCGAGGACGAGGAGCCGAGCCCCGAGGCGGTGGAGGCGGCCGCGGAGCACTTCGCCAAGTCGGTGCGCGATGAGGCCGACCTGGACCTCGAGGACGAGACCTCGCTCCCGGAGCTGTTGGGTGGGGGCGAAGAAGACATCGCCACGGAGATTGAAGAGCCCGTCGGGAGCGGCCGGGCAACGGGCATGTCAGGCTCCGGCTCCGAAGGGCTGGGCGGGCCGAGCTGGCAAGAGCCCACCACTATCGAGGTCGGGATGGAGAACGAGGCCAGCCGCACCGGCCGGGATGTCCCGGCCGCGTTCATCACCGGATTGGTCCTGGCCGGGGTGGCCCTGGGCAGCCTGGCGGTGGGGAAGTGGGCGTTCGCTCTGACCGCCGGGGCCATCGTCCTGTGGGCCCAGGGTGAGCTGTACCTCGCGCTCCAGCGCCATCACCTCCAGCCCGCAACGGCTCTCGGCCTGGTGTCCGGAGGTCTCGTGCTCGGGGCGGCCTACTTCCGGGGCGAGGCGGCCATGCTGTCGATGTTTGTCCTCTCGGTGTTGGCCGCGTTCCTGTGGTACATGGCAGCGCCCGCGTCGCACCGGCGAGGCACCACGACGAACATCGGCGTCACGGTCCTGGGCATCGCGTACGTGCCCCTCATGGCCGGGTTCGCCTTGGCCATGCTCGATCTCACCGATGGCCGGGCCGTGGTCCTGTCGGTGATCGGACTGACGTTCGTGTACGACACCGCCGCGTTCATCGTTGGGTCCTGGTGGGGGAACCGGCCGCTCGCTCCGACCATCAGCCCCAAGAAGTCACTGGAGGGTGCCATCGGGGCGACGCTCGTGGTCATCGCGGTCTCCGTTGGGGCCGTGGCTCCGGCGGTGACCGCGCTGAACACGGTGGGCAAGTCCGTGGCCCTGGCGGTGGTGGTGGCTATTCTCGCGCCCCTGGGCGACCTGGCGGAATCGCTGATCAAGCGGGACCTTGGGGTGAAGGACATGGGCAGCGTGCTCCCGGGCCACGGGGGAGTGCTCGACCGGATCGACTCGGTGCTGTTCGTGGTGCCGGCCGCCTTCCTGTTCCTTCGCGTGATCCTCCCCTGACCCTCAGCTGCCACGGTTTGTCCGTCTCCCGGGGTACCCTTAGAGAGCGATGCGCTCGCTGACAATCCTCGGATCGACCGGATCGGTCGGGACCCAGGCCCTGGACGTGGTCCGGCGAAATCCCGATCGGTTCAAGGTCGTCGGACTGGCCGCCCTGACCAACCATGAGCTTCTCGTCGGTCAGATCCGTGAATTCCTGCCCCCGTACGTGGCCATCGCGGACCCCGAGGCAGCGGAGGAGCTGCGCGAGATGCTGGGCTCGAACATCCGGGGGGTCGACATTATGGACGGACCCGACGCCGCGGAGCGCCTTTCTCGCGACGTGGAGGCGGACATGGTCCTGAACGCGCTGGTGGGCTCGGCCGGACTGCCCTCCACGCTGGCTGCCCTGCAGAGTGGGAAGACGCTCGCGCTGGCCAACAAGGAGAGCCTGGTCATCGGGGGCGAGTTGGTGATGGACCTGATCAAGGCGGAGCCCGAACGGCTCATCCCGGTCGACTCGGAGCACGCTGCCCTAGCCCAGCTCCTCCGGGGCGAGCGCAAGGAGGACGTGAAGAGCGTGATCCTGACCGGCTCGGGTGGCCCGTTCCGGGGCTGGACCCGCAACGACCTGGCCCGCGCGTCGGTGAAGGAGGCCCTGGCGCACCCGGTGTGGCAGATGGGCCCGAAGATCACCGTCGACTCCGCGACCCTGATGAACAAGGGCATGGAGGTCATCGAGGCCCACTATCTGTTCGCCATCGACTACTCGCAGATCCACGTGATCCTCCACCCCGAGGGCGTCGTCCACGCACTGGTCGAGTTCCGCGACGGCACGATGCTGTCCCATCTGGCCTCGCCGGACATGCGACTGCCCATCCAGCTCGCGCTGGCCTGGCCGGAGCGCCTGCCGGCCGGCATCGCTCCCGTGCCCCTCGCCGACAAGCGGCTCACGTTCGAGCCGGTCGACCGCGAGGCCTTCCCCGCGGTCGACCTGGCCTACCGGGTTGGTCAGCTGGGCCTGACGTTCCCCGCGGTGATGAGCGCGGCCAACGAGGTCGCGGTCGTCGCCTTCCTGGAGGGAAAGATCCCCCTCACGCGGATCGTCGAAATCGTCCAAGGTGTCGTGGACGAGCACGAGGCGCCAGCATCGGTGGTGTCGGTGGTCAACCTCGAGCGGGCCGACTCCTGGGCCCGACGGCGGGCCGCGGAGATCATCGAGGCCCGCTGACCGAGGGCTGGATGGCCGGAACCGTCGCGCAGGTCGCGTTCTTCGTCGCCCTCATCGTCGTGATCGTGATCCACGAGGCCGCCCACTTCGGCGTGGCCAAGTGGTTCGGGATCAAGGTCGAGGAGTTCTTCGTCGGCTTCGGCCCGCGGCTGTGGTCGTTCCGGCGGGGCGAGACCGAGTACGGGATCAAGGCCATCCCGGCGGGCGGCTACGTGAAGATCGCCGGCATGAACCCGTATCAGGAGACGCCGGAGGAGGAGCTGCCCCGAACGTTCGGGGCCAAGCCGATCTGGCAGCGCGCCCTGGTGATCGCGGCGGGGCCCGCCACGCATTTCGTATTGGCCTTCCTGGCCTTCGCCCTGTGGCTCGGGTTCGTCGGAAGGCCGGTGGCCACGGACCCGCTCGTAGCCGGGGTCTCCCAGACGTTGGGAGGGAAGACTTCGCCGGCCTCCCAGGGCGGACTGAAGCCGGGGGATCGGATCGTCGGCATCGAGGGCGTCGAGGACCCTACCGGTGACGAGCTCCGCCAGATCACCAAGACACACGTGGGGGAGCCGGTCACACTTCGGATCCAGCGTGACGGGCGCGTCTTCACGGTGACCGTCACGCCGGTGTTGACGGTGGAGGAGGGGGAGAAAGTCGGTCGGATCGGTGTGCTTCTCTCGGCGGCTCGGGAGGCGGAGGGGCCGGTGGCATCGGTGACTGGGGGAGCGAGGCTGGTCGGCTCGACGCTCGTAGGCCAGCTCGAGGGCATCGGCCGCGTCTTCAGCCCAGAGGGCATCTCCCGCGTCGGCCAGCTGCTGTTCACCGACACGGCTCGCAGGCCGAGCGACGCTGTGGGCGTGGTGGGGGCCGGTCGAGTGGCGGGACAGATAGCGGCCAGCGGCCGGTTCTGGGACATCCTCCTGATCTTCGGCAGCCTCAACGTACTTATCGGGTTCCTGAACCTGCTCCCGCTTCCACCGTTCGACGGTGGCCACCTGGCGGTACTGGCCGTCGAGAAGGTCAGGGGTAAGAAGGTCGACATGCGGAAGCTCGTCCCCATCTCGGTCGCGGTCGTGGCCTTCTTCGTCCTGATGTCCGTGGCGATCAACTATCTGGACATCGCCAAGCCCGTGAACCTGAGTCCCTAGGCTTCGCCACAACTTCTCAACAGGGCCCCCGAAGGGCCGCCACACGCTGCGGATACGATGGGTCCGTGACCGAGCAGACCATCCTGGTGGTCGACGACGAGGAGGCCATCGCGGAGGCGGTGCGAGCCCGGCTCGAGAGCGAGGGCTTCCAGGTCGTGGTGGCCGGCGATGGTCCCGAAGCCATCGGGCTGTGCGAGCAGGTTCATCCCGACCTCGTGGTCCTGGACCTCATGCTCCCGGGGATGGACGGACTGGAGGTCTGCCGGCAGATCCAGCGGGACCGGTGGGTCCCCGTGCTGATGCTCACGGCCCGTACCGAGGAGGCGGACAAGGTTGCCGGCTTCGCCGTGGGAGCCGATGACTACCTGACGAAGCCGTTCAGCCTTCGCGAGCTGGTGGTGCGGGTGCGGGCCATCCTCCGCCGGATGGAGCGGATCGGCGCGCTCCCCGCCGATGAGCCGATCGACCGTGCTGGCCTGGCCATCGACCAGGCGCGCCGCACGGTGGCCGTGGACGGCTCCCACGTCCAGCTGACCCCGCTCGAGTTCGAGATTCTCCTGACGCTCGCTCGGACGCCCGGCGTCGTGTTCACCCGGGAACAGCTCATGGACAAGGTGTGGGGGTATCGGGACTACGCCGGGGGACGGGTGGTCGACTCCCACGTGGCCAGGATCCGCCGCAAGATGGGCGAGGACGGTACCGAGCCGAGGTTCATCCGGACCGTGCACGGCGTCGGCTATGCGTTCCGAGAGCCGGCCGAGGCGCCATGAGACCGCTCGAGAAACTCCCCACGATCCGGGCCAAGCTCGGCTCGACGATCGTGTTCGCCGTGGGCATGACGATCGTCCTGGTCTATTTCCTCCTGGGATTCGCGCTTCGAAACGCGTTCCGGGAAGCCGACCTGGGCCGCCTCGCTCGGGTGGCCGCGCGCGCCGCGGCGTCCGACCTCCGCGACATCCCGGACGGGGTGACCGTGGTGAACCTCAGGGAGGGCACGTTCACGTGGTACGGGCCGGAGGGAACCGCGCCGCCGACGTTCCAGGATGGCCGGGTTCACATCGGCGTGGCGGGCGGTATCGAGTATGCCGCGGTACCGGTGCAGCAACCGGGACAACCCTCCGAGACGGTATACGCGATCCGCGACGCGCCGGGCGTGCTAGGCGCGACCCTCCGGTTCCTGAGCGACTTCTGGTGGCAGTTGCTCGTCGCCGGAGCCATCGCGGCCGCCATCGCGCTCGGGTTGGCCCGATGGCTGGCCCGCGGCATGACCCAACCGCTCCGTGACATGGCTCAGGCCGCTCGGCAGATGGAGACCGGCGACTACAGCAGGCGGGTCCACACCACCTCACGGGATGAGGTTGGCCAGCTGGCGACGGCGTTCAACGGCATGAGCGGGGAGCTGGAGAGCCTGGAACGGTTGCGGCGCGAGCTGGTTGCCAACGTCTCGCATGAGCTGAAGACGCCGATCTCGGCGCTCCGGGCCCACCTCGAGAACCTCCTCGACGGCGTGGAGGAACCCGATCCGGAGACGCTGCAGGTGATGCTGTCGCAGTCCGAGCGGCTCTCCCGCCTGGTTGAGCAGCTGCTCGACCTGTCACGCCTGGAGTCGGGGGAGCTGACCCTTCGGCGAGAGGGCGTGCCCCTTCGCCGGCTCGTCGCCGAGGTCCTCTCGGAGGTGGAGGTGGTCCGATCCGGCCGAGAGGTGCGGGTGGAGGACCGGGTGCCCGACGACATCCCTGCAGTGTTCGGCGACCGCGAGCGCCTGCACCAGGTCCTGTTCAATCTCCTCGACAACGCCGTTCGCCTGACGCCCCCGGGAGGCGAGGTTGTGGTCTCGGCTCACCGGGTCGACGGGCGCTGCGAGGTGAGCGTGAGGGACACCGGGCCGGGGATCCCCGCCGAGCACCTGCCCCGGTTGTTCGAGCGGTTCTACCGGGTCGATCCGGCTCGAGCGCGCGACGACGGCGGGACCGGGATCGGCCTGGCCATCGCCAGGTCGGTGGTGGAGGCCCACGGCGGGCGCATCCGCGCCGAGAGCCAGGTGGGGAAGGGAAGCGTGTTCACTTTCGACTTGCCGGTCGCCCCAGCGGCCGGGACCGAGACAAGGAGGGCCTCGTGAAGTCATCGACCGTCACGATCGAGGTGTCGGCACCCGCGCGGTACACCTACCTCGATCTGACCGAGGAGCTGGAGCGGGCCATCAAGGACTCGGGCGTCACCGACGGGGCGGCCATCGCGTTCTGTCCCCACACCACGTGCGCCCTGCTGATCAACGAATGGGAGGAGGGTGCTCTGGAGGACTTCCGGAACCGAGTGCTGCACCTGGTGCCCGAGGACGTCTACTACGCCCACGACGACCTGGACCGGCGGACCCAGAACCTTGCGGAGTCCCACGAACGGCAGAACGGCCACTCGCACGTCAAGTCGATGCTGCTCTCCGCCAGCTCGCACGCCATCCCCATCTCGGCCGGTGATGCCGTGCTCGGCCGGTGGCAGCGTCTCATCCTGTTCGAGATGGACGAGCCCAAGGGCCGTCAGGTCGTGTTCCACGTGTTCGGCGGCTGACCGGCGAGCGTGAGGTGACGATGCAGGTGGAGCGGAGGAAATCCCGGCAGGTCAGGGTGGGCGACGTCACGGTGGGCGGCGACGCGCCCGTCCGCGTCCAGTCCATGACCATCACCAAGACGGCGAATATCGATGCCACGCTCCAGCAGATCGCGTCGTTGGTTGCGTCGGGCTGTGAGATCGTCCGAGTGGCCGTGCCCCACTGGGAGGATGCGGAGGCGCTCACCGCCATCGCGGCCAAGTCCACGATCCCGGTGGTCGCGGACATCCACTTCCAATGGAAATATGCGATGGCCGCGCTCGAGGCCGGGGTGCACGGACTGCGGATCAACCCGGGGAACATCAAGTACCAGGACAAGGTCCGGCTGATCGCGCGGGAGGCGAAGGCGCGCGGGGTGCCCATCCGGATCGGGGTGAACGCCGGCTCTCTGGAGAAGGATCTGTTGGCCCGCTACGGGTCCCCGACTGCTGAGGCGCTGGTGGAGTCGGCCCTCGACGAGGCTCGGATCCTGGAGGACGAGGACTTCCTCGACATCAAGATCTCGGTGAAGCACTCGAGCCCCCGGGTGATGATCGAGGCCTATCGGATGCTCGCCGAGAAGTGCGAGTACCCGCTCCACCTCGGCGTCACGGAAGCGGGGCCCATGCCGATCGGTGGCGTGAAGAGCGCGGTGGGCATCGGGACGCTCCTCGCCGAGGGGATCGGCGACACCATCCGCGTGTCCCTGACCGATGACCCGGTGGAGGAGGTCAAGGTGGGGATCGAGATCTTGAAGTCGCTCGGCCTTCGCAAGGCAGGCCTGGACCTCGTGGCGTGCCCCTCGTGCGGGCGAGCGGAGGTCGACGTGCTCGGCTTGACCAAGCAGGTGAACGAGGTGCTCCTGGCCAAGGGCATCACCGTCCCTATCCGCGTCGCGGTGATGGGCTGCGTGGTGAACGGTCCCGGCGAGGCCCGGGAGGCCGACCTTGGGATCGCCGCGGGCAAGGGGCAGGGGTTCCTCATCGTGAACGGTGAGGTCAAGGGCAAGGTCCCCGAAGGGCGCTTCGTGGAAGCCCTGGTGGAAGAGGCCGAGCGGATCGCCGCCGAGCGCGCGACCGAGCCCGTCGCCGACTAGCGCGCCGGCTTGGCCAGCGCCAGGAAGTTCTCGACGATCTTCGGGCCCTCGGGCGTGAGGATCGACTCCGGGTGGAACTGCACGCCGAAGCGCGGAAGCTCGCGGTGCTGGGTGGCCATGACCAACCCGTCCTCGGTCCAGGCGGTGAGCTGCAGCTCAGCCGGCAGAGCATCGCCGACGACGACAAGTGAGTGGTACCGGCCGGCCTCGAACGGGTTGCCCACGCCCTCCAGGATGCCGGCGCCGTCGTGGTACACGAGCGACGCCTTCCCATGGACGGGCGAGGCTCGATCGACCCGCCCCCCGCTGGCCACGCCGAGGGCCTGATGGCCGAGGCACACACCGAGCATCGGCGTAGTCGGGGGAAGGATCCGCAACAGCTCCGGGAAGCAGCCGGCCTCCTCGGGACGCCCCGGCCCCGGGGACAGGATCACCGCGGCCGGGTCCCGTTCGACCAGCGCCTCGGCGGGCTCGGCGTCGCTCTTCACCACCTCGGTCGCGAACCCGAGGCCCTCGACCAGCTGGACGAGGTTGTAGGTGAACGAGTCGTAATGGTCGACCACCAGGATCATCGGGGAGTCTCCACGCTGTCCTCTATCCTCGCCATCGGGTCCGCGCCTCCTGCGACGGCCGGAAGGAGCGCCGCGGCCTTGGCCTTGGTCTCCCCGAGCTCCATCTCGGGATCCGAATCGGCCACCACGCCGGCTCCCGTCTGGACGTGCGCCTGTCCGTCGGCGATCACGGCCGTGCGGATCGTGATGCAGAAGTCCAGGTCCCCGGAGAACGTCCGGTAGCCCACCGCTCCCGCATAGGGCCCCCGCGCCGTCGGCTCGGCCTCGGCGATCAGTTCCATGGCCCGTCGCTTCGGGGCTCCGGTCACGGTGCCCGCCGGAAAGGTCACCGCCAGCGCGTCCAGCGCGTCCTGCCCCTCGCCGAGCTCGCCCTCCACCGTGCTCACGATGTGCATGACCTTGGAGAATCGCTCCACCACCATGAGCTCGGTGGGACGCACCGTTCCCGGCCTGCAGACGCGGCCGAGGTCGTTGCGGGCCAGGTCCACGAGCATCGCGTGCTCGGCCTGCTCCTTGGGGTCGGCGAGCAGCTCGTGCTCGAGCAGGCGGTCGCGCACGTCGGTCGCGCCCCGCGGCCGGGTCCCGGCGATCGGCCGGGCGGACGCCCGCCGTCCTTCCACCCGAACGAGCGGCTCGGGCGAGGACCCGGCGAGCTCCATCGACAACATGCGGAGGAAGAACATGTACGGGGCCGGGTTCGAGACGCGCAACCGACGGTAGATGGGGTAACCGCCGTTGGCTGCGGGGAAGGAGACGCGCCGGGACGGCACGCCCTGATAGATGTCCCCGGCCAGGATGTGGTCCTTGAACCCTGAGACGATCTGCCGGTACCGGGCGTCCTCCATGTTCGCCCGACCGGCCGCGGCTGCCTCGACGCCGGTGTCGGGATCCTCATCGATCGGCGTGGGGGCGGGAGCGGTGGCTGTCGAGACGGTCTCGGCCAGCCCCTCGAGTGCTGAGGCTCCCTCCTCATACGCGCCGGGGGGGACATGCGCCACCAGCAGCAGGCGCTGGCGCCAATGGTCGAACACCACGGCCCGATCAACCACCAGGAGCCCGATGGCCGGACACGGCGCCGTGTCCGGGCTGGGGACGGGCTGGCCGTCGAGAAGCTCGGCCGCCTCATACGCCAGGTAGCCCATGAGTCCACCGGTGAGCGAGGGGAGCTCGGGCAACCGGGGACCCGCCAACGAGTGGGCCAGGCGACGGAGCTGCTCCCGTACCCCTTGATCCGGCCGCGGCTCGGCGATCGGAAGCCCACGCCGGAGATCCTGGATGGCCACGCCTCGGCGGTCCGCGGTGATCACCGCGGCGGGGTCGCCCGCGGCGAATGAGTAGCGTCCCCAGCGTTCGGATCGCTCGACGCTCTCGAGCAGGATCCCCGGCCCGTCCGCCGCCAGGGCGGGGAAGACTCCGACCGGTGTCGACACGTCGGCCAGCAGCTCCGTCCACATCGGGACGAGCGCCCACGACGAGGCGAGCTCGTCGAACGTGCTCCGATCCGGCCGTACCTTCACCGCTTCGGCCTCCCGTTCAAAGACGAAGCCCCGGGGTCGCTGCCCGGGGCCTCCATCGAGTCGGTGTTCGTGGACGTGCTAGATGCGCGGCGGCTCCGGGCTCTTCGAGCCCCAAGGCCAGGACCAGCCGTTCTCCCCGTCGCGCCATCGTGGCGGTGATTGTGCGTGTTGGGCCGGGGGACGTCAACGGGTCCGGCGGCGGCTCGTGGTGTGCGGGCACCGTTTCCGATACGGTCACGGACCATGCCGACGGTCCCCATGCCCGCGACGGTTGAACGATGAGGAGCTCAGTCCGTCGGCCCCGCGTCTGGGTGGCGATCGCGGTGCTGGTGGCCATTTCTATGGGGTCATCGGGACTCGCCGCGGCGAAGCCGCCGATGTCGTCCCTGCACTTCGACGCGATCCCCCGGATCGGACCGAACTGGCCGGGCGACCCTTCGGGGGCCATCGGGCACGCGGTCATCGTGACCGCGGTGAACACATCGATCGCGGTGTACGACCGGGCCGGTGTCGCGCTCCTCGCCCCGACCCCGCTCGAGCCATTGGGAACGTTTCCGCCGGGGACCGACGTGTTCGACCCCAAGGTGGTCTACGACCCCTACGCGCAGGAGTTCGTGCTGGTCTTCCTGGCCATCCACGACGCGCTCGAGCGGTCCTGGATCGTGCTCTCGGCCATGCCCGACGCGACCGCGTCGGACCCGGCAACCTGGTGCGTCCACCAGATCGGCGCGGATCAGGTGAACCGAGACGGGAAGCAGTGGGCCGATTACCCGGGACTCGGCTTCGCCCGAGACCGGGTGACCGTCACGAGCAACCAGTTCGACTTCGCCGGACCGCAGGGCTTCGCTTACGCGCAGGTGCTGTCGTTCGACAAGACCGGTCTGTACGACTGCACGAAGCCCCTGAAGTTCCAGCCCTTCGGCGGCGCGGCCACGAGCAACCCCGACGGCACCCGGGCCTTCACCGTGCAGCCGGCCACGAGCGCGGGGACGGCGCCGGCGGACCAATACCTGATGTCCTACAGGCGAGCGCGTCGCGGCAGATCGGCCTTGGTGCTATGGCGGCTCCGACAAACCACGGGCGGCCTCAGGTTGACGCGGGTGGCGATCCCGGTCGCCAAGGCCACCGTCTCCCCATACGGAACGCAGGCGGGCGGCGGGCTCAACAACACGAACACGTGGTGGGATCCCGGAGACCTTCGCCTGGTGAATGCGTTCTACGATCCGGACCTTCGGCGAGTCTATGCCGCCCACGTCATCTTCAGGGATCTGAGGCCCGATAGCGTCACCGGCGGGTACGAGGAGGCCGCGATCCGGTGGTATGAGGTTGCACCCGGCTCCTCGCTGAAGACGTCGGCGGTCACGCGACGGGGAATCGTAGGAACGGCGGAGACCGACGCGGGATGGCCGGTCGTCGCCACCGACGGGGTGGGCACCCTGTTCGTCACCTACAGCAGGGCCAGTGTGGTCACCGGGGAATACCTCTCCGCGTACGTGGCGCAGATCCCGGTCGGATCCACCGACGCCGAGATCGGGCTGCTCGCCGCGGGCGATGCCCGGATGGAGGCCGTCCGCGGTCCGGAGCGGTGGGGCGATTTCAACGCGATCAGCCGTGATCCCCTCGACCCCGCCGTGATGGCCGTGGTGAACCAGTACGCGAAGTCGGACGGTTCCGGCCCCACCGAGGACTGGCAGGAGACCGTGGACCTGGTCGGCGCCTGAGTTCGGCCTCGCCGTGCGGGTACGGGGAGGCCGGTATCCTGGGTCGTCCATGAGGATGTCCAGGCTCTTCGCTCGCACGCTCCGAGAGGATCCGAGCGAGGCCGAGGCGCCCTCGCACCGTCTGCTCCTCCGCGCCGCGTACATCCGCCAGCTGATGGCGGGGGTGTACACCATGCTCCCGCTTGGCCTGCGGACGATGCGCAAGATCGAGCGCATCGTCCGCGAGGAGATGGACGGCTCCGGGGCGCAGGAGATCCGCATGCCGATCGTCATCCCGGCTGAGCCATGGAAGATCACCGGCCGGTGGCAGGCCTACGGCGATCTGCTGTTCAAACCCACGGACCGGCACGGCCGGGAGCTCCTGCTCGGCCCGACCCACGAGGAAGTCGTGACCCCCCTCGTCGCCGGGGAGCTTCCCTCCTACCGGGACCTGCCGGTGAACCTGTATCAGATCGAGTGGAAGTACCGGGACGAATTCCGCCCCCGGTTCGGCCTCCTGCGGGTCCGGGAGTTCCTGATGAAGGATGCCTACACGTTCGACCGGGACGATGAAGGGTTGCAAGCCTCCTACGACACGATGTTCCAGGCGTATCGGCGCGTGTTCGACCGGTGTGGGCTCGCGTACGTGATCGTGGAGGCGGACCCGGGCACGATCGGCGGTGGGGTCAACCACGAGTTCATGGCCCACGCCGATGTGGGGGAGGACTTGTACGTAGCGTGCCCGAACGGTGATTACCTTGCCGATCTGGAGGCGGCCATGCCTCGCCCGCCCGAGCCGGTCGACACCACGGAGGTCCAGCCGCTCACCGAGGTCTCGACGCCGTCGGCGGCGACCATCGATGCTGTGTCGAGGCTGTTCGGCCGGCCGGCGTCCGAGATGCTGAAGTGCATCCTGTTCGACGTGGGCGGGCAGGCAGTGGCGGTGCTCGTCCCCGGCGACCGGGAGGTGAACGAGACCAAGGTGGCTCGGCGGTTCTTCCCCGCCTCGGTCCGCCGGTTCGAGGACGCCGACTTCGTCACCCACGGGCTGGTCAAGGGCTACGTGGGGCCGCAGGGCCTGCCCGACGACATCATGATCCTGGCCGACCACTCGGTCCGCGGGGGCAAGGACTGGGTGACCGGGGCGAACAGATCCGAATACCACGTGACCGGGGCCAATGTCGGACGTGACTTCCGGGTCGACGAGTACGCGGATCTGGTGCAGATCCGGGATGGCGATCCCTGCCCGGCCTGTGGCCGGTCGCTTCGAATCGAGCGGTCGATCGTGGTGGGGCACATCTACCAACTCGGCACGACCTACAGCGAGCCCCTCAAGGCGACGTTCGTCGACGAGGACGGAACGGAGCGCCCGTACGTGATGGGGTGCTACGGCCTGGGCATCACCCGGACCATCGCAGCTGCCGTGGAGCAGAACCACGACGAGCACGGAATCCGGTGGCCCAAGGCCCTTGCGCCGTTCGGGGTCGTGGTGATCGTGGCCAACCGCGACGACGAGCAGGTGACGACGGAGGGGGAGCGGATCTACCTGGAGCTGGCCGGGCTCGGCCTGGAGGTGCTGTTCGACGACCGAGATGAGTCGGCGGGGGTGAAGTTCGCCGACGCCGACCTCATGGGCCTCCCCGTGCAACTGGTGGTGGGGCGCCGCGGACTGGACGCGGGGACGGTCGACCTCAAGCTCCGCGCCACGGGCGAGCGATCCACGGCGCCGCTTCCCCGGGCGGCATCGGCCGCCGCAGAGCTGTTGGCCGCGGCACCGTAGCCCGGTACGCTCGCGAGATGGCCGTCGCCGCGCCGGGCCCGCTCAGGGACTTCGTGAAACTCCATCCCGAGGTCGAGGCCGTGCTGCAGCACGTGGGCCTGCGCACCTGGGATCTGCTCCTGATCGATCTCGAGGGGAACTGGGTTCGCGACGAGTTCCCGTCCGAGGCCCGGGCCGAGGCGGCCTGCCGAGCCCTCGGCATCCGGATGCACCGGGGGTGGGACGATCCCCGGATGGCGAGGAGGATGGGCCGGCGGGACCACTGGAACCGACCCGGCGGCCAGCGCCGAGCCCTCTGAAGGCGCCGCTCGAACCCTTCAGAACAACTGGTTCGGTATACTCCAAGTGCAAAGGAGCGGTTTCACCCGGAAGTGGGCGCGCGCCCACTTTCTTTTTCGAGGGGCGCGATGGACGTGGAGGCGCTGGTCCGGCCGGTGGTCGAGTCGGCAGGACTGGAGCTGTGGGAGGCCACCTTTCGCAAGGAGGGAGGCCGGATGGTGCTGCGCGTCGTGGTCGACCGGGAGGGCGGTGTCGACCTCGACACCATCTCGGAGGCTTCCGAGCGGCTGTCGAGACGCCTGGACCTGGAAGGCTTCGGGCGGGGCCGCTACGAGCTCGAGGTGAGCTCGCCGGGCCTGGAGCGACCGCTCCGTCACCCGCGACACTTCGAGCGAAGCGTGGGAACGAAGGTGAAGGTGAAGACGGTGGAGCCCATCGAAGGGGCGAAGGTGTACGAGGGCGCGCTGGTCTCGGCCGACGCGGAGGCGATCGTGGTCGCCACCGACGGCGGAGAGTTGCGCGTCCCCTACGAGAACGTCGCCTCGGCGCGGACCGTGTTCGAGTGGGGTGCCGACAGGAGCAGACGATGAATCCAGACATGATCGCGGCGCTCCGGGAGCTGGAGCGAGAGAAGGGGATCGCGTTCCAGACGATCCTGGCAGGCCTGGAGGAGGCCATGGCCTCGGCCTACAAGTCGTGGTGGAAGCAACAGCATCCCGACCTGGAGGACGAGAGCTTCGGCGTGCGCGCATCGATCGACCCCGAGTCCGGGGACCTGCGGGTGTGGATCCAGGAGCTGGCCGAGACCGAGGAGGGCGAGCCCGAGGTGGTCTCGGAGAAGGAGGTCGAGGTCACCGACGAGTTCAAGGGCCGCATCGGCGCGCAGACCGCGAAGCAGGTCATCTTCCAGAAGCTCCGAGACGCCGAGCGGGAGATGACCTACGAGGAGTTCGCCGGACGCGAGGGCGACGTGGTGACCGGCATCGTCCAGGCCCAGGAGCGGGACCGGCGGAGCGTCCTGCTCGACCTGGGCAAGGTCGAGGCCCTGTTACCCCACACCGAGCAGATCCCGTCCGAGCAGATCCGCCACGGCGAGCGAGTGAAGGCGTACATCACGGAGGTCCGGCGGGGGACGAAGGGTCCGCAGGTCGTCGTGTCGAGGAGCCATCCCGGCCTGCTGCGCAAGCTGTTCGAGATGGAAGTCCCCGAGATCGAGGAGGGCATCGTCGAGATCAAGGAGGTCGCACGAGAGCCGGGACACCGCTCGAAGATCGCTGTGGCGTCGCGAGAGCCCGCGGTCGATCCGGTCGGCGCGTGCGTCGGGCCCAAGGGCTCACGCGTCCGCATGGTGGTGAACGAGCTTCGGGGGGAGAAGATCGATGTGGTGCCTTGGAGCGCCGACCCGGCGCAGTTCGTGGCGAATGCGCTGCAGCCGGCGAAGGTGAAGGAGGTCATCACCGACCCGACCACCCAGACCGCCATGGTCGTCGTTCCCGACTACCAGCTGTCCCTTGCCATCGGCAAGGAGGGCCAGAACGCGCGCCTGGCGGCTCGCCTCACCGGTTGGCGGATCGACATCAAGAGCGAGACGCAGCACGCCGAGGAGCTGCGCGCACCTCGGGCGGCGGTCCCCGCGGTCGAAGAGGTTCCGCCGGAGCCCCGTGTGGTCGTGGAGCCGGAGCCCGCGCCCGCGGCCGACGATGAGAAGAAGGCCGGGGCCGGGACCGCAGACGAGCTGGCCGCGGTTGAACCCACGCCAGTCGTGGTCGAGGAGAG
>Ga0222623_10000148_pt1 | contig 19079 bp, 19 predicted proteins | sample PLMtaG_FD_177336 | JGI IMG/M metagenome (GOLD analysis project Ga0222623, IMG submission 177336) | Groundwater sediment microbial communities from an aquifer in East River, Colorado, USA - PLM2_30_coex | ecosystem: Environmental > Terrestrial > Soil > Riparian zone | place: USA: East River...
CCGATATGAATGTTGCCGGCCGCGTAGGCGTCGCGCATCGCCACCGGATCGTCGATCAGGACCAGATCGACCCTGAAGTCCTGACCGTTCGGCGTGTGCCACACCTTGCCGGCCTTGAAGCCGCCGTTCGCGTAGATGACGGGCGCCCAGCCGGCCCACACGTTGAGCGCCATGCGCACTGTCCGATTCGCCAGCGGCTTGTAGTTCGAGATGCCGCGGACGGCCGGCAGGCGCTGCGCCGGGACGTACGTGTACTCCTTGGACGTCGTGACCGTCGTCGTATCGCTCGCTTCGATCCCGGAGCGATCCGACGGGTGGATCAGCGCGCCGAGGCCGCCTTCTTTGCCGCCGAAACGGTGCAGGCCGAGCCAGACGAGGCCGGCCACCACCGCCAGCAGCACGAAGTAAAAGAGCGCCCTGGGCTTTCCGCTCGGCGCAGGTGCAGTCATGTGTTCTTCTCCGTAGCAGGACCGAGGTTCTTGTTGCTGTCAACGACTGGTGTCGTCTCGGGAGACTTGAGGCCCAGCTCCACTTCGTATTGCTGCAACACGTCCTCCGCGAGCTGCGACTCGACGCGCTCGCGCGCCTTGATGTCGGCGACGCCGCGCGAGGAGAGATCCGCGGCGACCCGCACCTTGCCGCGATTGGTATCGATCTTCTGCTGGATGATCTGTTCGATCTGTCCGAAGTCGGTCGTGACGTCGAAGTTCAGGTCGCCGGCGATGCGCGCGATTTCCGCCTCGGCCGCCGTCATCTTGAGATCGGCGTTGTAGCGCTCGATCTTCTCGCGGACCTCGGCGAGCTGCTTGTAGGCGTACTGGATTTTCTTGAGGTTGTTTTCGTACGCCTCTTCGTGGAGCTTGAGCTGCTCCTGGTTCTGCGTGAGGTCGGCCTCGGCCTTTTGCAGCTGGAGCGCGAACTTGCCGGCCGTCTCGCGGTCGCCCGCCTTCAGATAGGCCTTTACTTCCGCCTTCAGCTTGTCGACTTGCGACTTGCCCATCGTCGTTTGTCGCACGACACGCTCGACGAGCCCGCGATACAGCTCGAGGCCCTTGCGGCCCTCCTGGAGCTGTTCGACGGAGCGGTCGTATTCGAGCCGCATGATGGCGATGGGATCGCGCTCCCACAGCGCATTGGCGATGCTGTTGAAGAATGCGCGAATTACGGTGACGAACTTATGGAAGATCATGTCGCCGTCCTCGTCGTGGATTGGCTAGGCGCAAATATATATCAGCCCCGCCGCGCTGCGGCCTCACGGGCGGCGTCGATCGCCAAGCGCAGTTGCGGCTCCGTGACATACGGCGCCGGCCCGAGCCGCAGCCGGTCGCCGCGGTGGTCGGTGGAGATGTTGGCGCGCCGCAAGCGCTGTTGAAGCTGCGCGGCGTCGACCGCGCCAAACGACACAAACCCGCCCAGCGTCGTTACGGGGACTTCGGGCGCTCGCTCGAGTCCCTCGACCAGAATCTCGATCTGCCGCTGGCTGAGCGCCCGCAATCGTTCCACCGTGAGCCGCTGCTGCTCGAAGAACCTAAACACCGCCGCGCCGCGGTAATGACTCGTGAAGTCGTACGTCGCGCCGGCGAACCGCGCCGGTCCCGGTCCATAGCCTACCCGCCCGGGCATCGGTGCTTGGCTGAGATCTGTGAATTCACTGAACCAACCCGTGACTACGGGGCGCAATGCGCAATCAGCAGGAAACCTCAAGAACGCGTTCCCCGGGCCGAGCTGGCAATACTTGTAGCCGCCGCCCACGACATACGCCCGCTCCAGCGCTTCCTTCTTTAGTGAAAACGGCACGACGTTGAGCGCGTGGTATGCGTCCACCAGCAGCTCGGCCCCGTGCCGCTCGCACGCCTCGAGCGTCGTCCGGAGATTCGGCACGATGTGCGCATTCGTGTAGAGCACCGCCGAGACCAGCACTGCCGCCGTCTTGTCGTCCACCACCGCCGCCAGCCGCTCGGCCAACGTCGCGGCGGGTGTCGCGGCTACCTTGATCACCTCGACACCTTCTTCAGCGAGACGATCGAGCTGGCGACGGATGGTGTGAAACTCGCCGTCAGTCGTGATCAGCCTGGGACGCTTCTTTAAAGGAAGGGCCGACAGGAACCGCACGACGAGCTCATGGGTGTTCGGTGCGAGCGCGATCCGGTCCGGCGAATCGTCGAGCAGGCGAGCGAAGCCCCGGCGCACATCGTTCGCCTTCTCAAAGGCCTTGTCCCACACATCGTCAACCAGCTCCGCGGCGTCGAGCCAGGCCTGCTGCTGCGCCTCGAACGCCACGTCCGGCCAGGCTTGATGGGAATGGCCTGTCAGTAGAATCCGCTCGGTGACACGAAACCGTGTGTAGTGTTTCGCCAGCTCTTCCGGATTGATCACAGCTCGGAGCGGATCGCCCACAGATCGGGGAAGGCCGGCTGATTCAGCGTCGTCAGTAGATACTCGGCACCCGCCGAACCACCCGTCCCCTGTTTCGTGCCGATGGTGCGTTGGACCATCTTCACGTGCCGATAGCGCCACTCCATAAATCCCTCATCGAGATCCACGAGCCGCTCGGCGATCTGCGCGACGGCTGGATTTTTCTTGTAGATCTCGACCAGGATCCGCTGGACCTCAGGCGAGGGCTCGTACGGCTGGCTCGGATCGCGCTGCAACAACGCCTTCGGCACCGAATACTTGTTGGCGGTGAGATAGTACAAGAACGCGTCCCACAGAGTCGGCTGCGCGAAGCGACGCTCGACGCGCTTGCGATTCTCGCTCCCCTCGGGATACCGCTCGAACGACGGCCGTCCCTTCTTGCCGAGTACGAACTCGATTTCTCTGAACTGATGCGACTGAAAGCCGCTGCCCGACTCCAGTCGGTCACGGAACGCGAGGAAGTTGAGCGGCGTGATTGTCTCGAGTACGTCGATCTGTGCAACGAGTGTCTTGAGGATGGTGAGAATGCGCTTCAGCGTCGCGGCAGCCAGGGGCGTGTCGTTCGAGCGCAACAGCTTCTGCAAGTAGTCGAACTCGTGCAGCACCTCCTTGAACCACAGCTCGTAGACCTGATGGATGATGACGAACAGCGTCTCGTCATGTTCGAGCTCACCCGAGCGCGGGGTTTGCAACGAGAGCAATTCGTCAAGCTTGAGATAACTGGAATAGGTGACGGTCATAGTCTCGGCTTGTAGCGGTTGAGCGTCGCATAGGGATCAGGCCAGGGCAGTGCATAGCCCTGCTCGTAAGCAGCGTGCCGCGTCCAATACGGATCCCACAGATGTGCGCGCGCCAACACACAGAGATCGGCGCGCCCCGCGGCCAGAATCGTGTTCACATCCTGATACGACGAGATATTGCCGACCGCCATCGTCGCGATTCCCACGTCGTGGCGAATCCGGTCGGCAAAGGGCGTCTGAAACTGGCGGCCGTACTGCGGCTTGGCGTCGGCCACGGTCTGCCCCGCGGACACATCGGTGATGTCGCACCCGTGCTGCTTCAACAGTCGCGCGACTTCGACCGAATCGGCCGGCTGCATCCCTCCGGGGGCCCAGTCGACCGCCGAGATCCGGACCGACATCGGCTTAGCCGCCGGCCACACGTTTCGTACTGCGTCGAAGACTTCGAGAGGAAACCGCATGCGGTTGTCGAGTGATCCGCCGTATTGGTCACTGCGCTTGTTGGTCAGGGGCGAAATGAAGCTCGCGAGCAGGTAGCCGTGCGCAAAGTGGAGCTCGAGCAGATCGAACCCGGCGTCATGCGACATCTGGGCGGCGCGGACGAAGTCGAACTTCACCTCGTCCATGTCGCCGCGCGTCATCTCCTTCGGCACCTGGCTGTACGGGAAGTAGGGCAGGGGTGACGCCGAAATGATCGGCCAGTTGCCGTCGGGCAGCGGCTCGTCCATGCCCTCCCACATCCGCTGCGTCGACGCTTTGCGTCCGGCGTGACCGAGCTGCATCGCGATCCTCGCGGTGCTGTTCACGTGCACGAATTCCACGATCCGCTTCCACGCCGCGACATGCTCCGGCTTGTACATCCCCGTGCAGCCGGGGGAAATCCGCCCCGCACGCGACACGTCGGTCATCTCGGTAAAGACCAGCCCCGCGCCGCCGACCGCGCGGCTGCCGAGGTGCACCAGATGCCACTCGTTCGGCATGCCGTCCTCGGCGACGTACTGGCACATGGGCGAGACGACGACCCGATTGCTGAGCACTAAATCCCGGAGCTTGAACGCGGTGAACATCGGAGGAGGTGCGCCGTGCGCCGTGCGCCGTGCGCCGGACTGCTTCTCCGCTTGCTCTGCATACCAGTCATCAATCTTCGCGACGAATTGTGGATCACGGACTTTCAGGTTGTCGTGCGTGATCCGCAGGCTGCGGGTGAGGAGATTGAACGCGAATTGCAGCGGCTCGAGGCTCATGTATCGCTCGGTGTCCTCGAACCACTGGAGGCTCACCTGGGCGGCACGCTGCAGGCTCTCGACGGCCGGCCGGCGCTCGGCTTCATAATCGGCCAGCGCATCGGGCACATCGCGCCGGCGTTGCAACGCTCCAGCCAGCGCGATCGCATCCTCGATGGCAAGCTTCGTTCCCGATCCCACGGAGAAATGCGCGGTATGCGCAGCATCGCCCACGAGCACGACACTGTCGTGCGACCACTTGGCGTTCTTGATCGTGGTGAACGTGCGCCAGAGGGAACGGTTTTTCAGCAAGCGGTGGCCCTGCAGTTCCCTTTTGAACAGCGCCTCACAGAACGCGACCGTCTGGTCCTCATTCGCGCGATCCATCCCGGCACTCCGCCACGTGGCCTCGGTGGCTTCGACAATGAACGTGGAGTGACCGGGCTCGTACTGGTAGGCATGCACGCGCCACAAGCCGTGCTTGTCGCGCTTGAAGTAGAAGGTAAACGCGGGGAAGGGACGGGTCGTCCCCAACCAGACGAAGCGGTTGGGACGCTCGTCCATGTTGGGTTGGAATTGTACAGCGTATCGCTCACGTACGGAGCTATTGAACCCATCCGCGCCGACGACCAGGTCAGCCCGTTGCCGATAGACCTCCACATCCTTCACATCCTTGCCAACCTCCACGCACACTCCCAGGGCCTCGCAATGCTGTCCCAACACCGATAGGAGTTTGCGCCGGGAGATCCCACTGAACCCATGGCCGCTGGACGTGATCACCTGGCCGCCGTAGTGAATATCGATGTTGTCCCAGTGGGCGAAGTGGCGCGCCATCGCGTCGTAGGTGTCCGGATCGGCCGCGGCCAGATTGTTCTGCGTCGCGTCAGAGAAGACGACGCCAAAGCCGAACGTGTCTTCGAGGCGATTGCGCTCGAGGATCGTGACCTCGTGATTGGCGTCCGCCTTCTTCATCAGGATTCCGAAGTACAGCGCCGCCGGCCCGCCGCCGATCGCGACGATTCTCACTTGACGAGCTGTCCCGCGATGATGAGGTGCTGAATCTCCGTCGTCCCTTCGTAGATCCGCAACGCGCGCACCGAGCGATACAACCGGTCCACGGGATGGTCGGCGAGCACGCCGCGGCCGCCCAGGATCTGCACGGCGTCGTCGACGATGCGCTGCGCTGCTTCGGTAGCGAACGCTTTCGCCATCGCCGCCTCGAGCGTGACGCGCGGCGCGCCGCGATCCTTCTCCCACGCGGCGCGATAGACGAGCAGCCGCGCGGCGGTCAAATCGGTGGCCATTCGGGCCAGCTTCTCCTGAATCAACTGGAACTCCGCCAGCGGCTTGCCGAATTGTTTGCGCGACTTCGCATGGGCCAGCGCCTCGGCGAGTGCGCGCGACCCCATCCCGCACGCGGCGGCGCCGACCGTGGCGCGCACGCGATCGAGCGTGGCGAGGCCGAGCTTGAAGCCTTCACCAACTGCATCGAGCCGGCATTCGCCGGGGACGCGGACTTTCTGGAAAGCGATTTCACCCAGAGGATGCGGCGCCGAGAGCACCAGCGGCCTGACGAAGCGCAGCCCCGGCGTATCTGCAGCCACGACAAAACAGGCGATGCCTTTGTCCTTCTTGGCGCGATCGGTGGTCGCGAACACCGTGTAGAAATCGGCGATCCCGGCGTTCGAGATGAATGTCTTGGTGCCCGACAGCACGTACCCATCGCCATCGGGCTCGGCGGTCGCACCGAGCGACGCGACATCGGAGCCGGCCTCCGGCTCGGTCATGGCGAACGACGCCATAGCCTGACCGGTGAGTGCCGGTGTGGCCCACCGGCTTCGCATCTTCTCATTCCCTGATAGCAGGATTGGCACGGTGCCGAGCGCCTGCAGCGCGAAGACGGCATCGGCGAGCGGCGACGCCGCGGCGAGCGCCTCGCGCACGATGCAGCAGGCGCGCCAATCCTCGTCGCGAATCGGTTGGAACCAGCCTGCGGCGCCGAGTTTGCCGAGGAGCTCGCGGGCCTGCTGGCGTGCGGCCGCATCGTCTTTCGGCTCTGGGAATGGCGCGAGCTGGCGCGCGGCGAATTCGCTCACGCGCTCCGCCAAGGTCACATGCTTGTCGTCGAGAAAGGCGCGGACCGGGGCGGGATCGACCATCAGATGAACTTGGGGTCGCGCTTGGCGCGGAATGCCTCGTGGGCCTCGCGGAAGTTCGGTCCCAGCATGAGCTGCGCCTGCACTTCGGCCTCATACGCGAGGGCCGCCTCGAAGTCGAGCGCCGCCTCTGCCTCGAGCGCCTGCTTCGTCACTCCGAGCGCGGCGGAGGGTCCTCGCGCGAGCTTCTCGGCGACCGCGCGGGCCTCGGGGAGCACCTGCGCCTGCGGCACGACGCGATTGTACAGGCCGATTTCATAGGCGCGCTTCGCATCCACGAAGTCGCCGGTCAGCAGCATCTCGGTCGCGCGGCCGTACCCGACGATGCGCGGCAGCAGCCAGGCGGCGCCCATGTCGGCGCCCGACAGCCCGACCTTGGTAAAGAGGAAAGCGATCTTCGCCGATTCCGCGGCCACGCGGATGTCGCAGGCCGCCGCGATCACGGCGCCCGCGCCGGCCACCGTGCCGTTCAGCGCGCCGACGATCGGCCGGCGGCAGCGGCGCATGGCGAGGATCAGGTCGCAGGTGAGTCGCGTGAAATCTTGCAAAGCCTTGAGATCGCGGCCGAGCAGGGCACCGATGATGTCCTCGACGTCGCCGCCGGAGCAGAACGCCCGTCCGGCGCCCGTGATGATGATCGCGCGTACTCCTGGCTCGGTGTCGAGCCGCTGGAATGTGTCGCGCAGCTCTTTGTAGACCTCGAATGTCAGCGCGTTGAGCCGTTCGGGACGATTCAGCGTGATGGTGGCAACCTGTGTTGAGTCGTCCACCTGATAGCCGATAGCCGATAGCCGATAGCTCATAACACCGCCACCGCTTCTATTTCCACCAGCGCTTTCGAATCCATGAGCGACTTGACTTCGACGACGGCCATCGCGCAGTAGTGGCGGCCCATATGTTTGCGGTGCACGTCGCCGAGCGGCGTGAGGTTCGCGAGATACGCGGGGCGGTCGGTGACGTACACGACCATACGGCCGATATTCTCGGGCTTCCCACCCGCAGAGCGCACGACTTCGATCACACGGCCAAGCGCGCCGTCCCACTGCGTCACGAAATCGCCGACGGGAACGATCTGGCCGGCGACGAACAGAATGCGGCCGCCGTTCTCGGCCAGCATGCCGTGATTCCAGCCGCTGGGCCGAGCACCAAAGACTGCAGGGTTGATGATCTCGAACGCCATGGTCCTCCTAGCCTGCGATCGTGACAGCCTTGCCATTGGGCCGCTGGCCGCGCGGGTCACACAGCCTGAGCACCGCCTGCGCCACTTCCTCCACCGTAATCAGTCGCTTCTGTCCGGCCGAGGCGAGCATCGCCGCGAGTGCATCACTTGAGTCCTTCCCGGTCTTGGCGACGACACGCGCGACGGACTCTTTGGTCATGTCGGTGTCGACGTAGCCGGGACAGACGGCGTTGCAGGTCACCTTGGTGCCCTCGAGCTCCGCGGCGACGCTCCGCGTCAAACCAATCACGGCGTGCTTCGCGGCCGCGTAGGCGGCGATGTACCGGGCGCCCGCCAATCCAGCAACCGACGCGACATTCACGATCGATCCCTGCTTGCGCATAACCATCGCCGGAATGAACGCCTGCGTACAGAGAAACGTACCAGTCGCGTTGACAGCGAGCACCCGATTCCAATCTTCCAGCGTGATCTTGCCGAGCGGTGCGCTGTGCGCGGTGCCGGCGTTGTTGACGAGGATATCCACCACTCCGGCGCGCCGGGCTGCTGCCTGGGCGAGACTATGCACGCTCGCGGCATCGGTGACGTCGCATCGCACGGCCCACGCCTTGCCGCCTCCACCACGAATTTCCGCGGCCACCTTCTCGATGCGATCGGCCGTCCGCGCCGCGACGACAATCGCGGCTCCCTCGGCGGCGAGGGCGTGCGCGATTGCCGCGCCGATCCCCTGGCCACCGCCCGTCACGACGGCGACAGCGCCGTCAAATCTCTGCACTGACGGCCTCTTCGAGGATCGAGCCCAGCGCGTCGATCAGGCGTGCGCCTTCATCCACGGTGGCCGCCGCGGGATCGCCGAAATAGGCGCGCGGCCCTCCCGCTGCTTCGAAGGTTCGTTTGCCCGCCTTGATCGCCTGTGAGAGGGACTGGGGGTTGGGGGCCAGGGACTGGCGAACTTCATCGCGGACGGCATCCGCCCTTTCGTGCAGGACAATCGAGGTTTCGAACTGTCCGGCGTGGCAGGCGCCGCTCTTGAATTCATCTCCGAGCCTCAAGGCCCACGGCTTCCGTGTGAGGTCGGGGAACACGACCGGCAGCAGCCGATCGGCGCGAGCGAGCTTGACGGCTTCATTCAGCGCCGTGAGGTGCTCCGGGTCGAGATGCGCGTTGGCAATCGCCAGCACCTGAAAGCCCTGCTCCGACAGGCTGCGCGCGAGATCGACCACGAGTGCCGTGACGGTGACGCGGGAAATGGACAAAGTGCCCTGAAAGGCGGCGCCAAAGCCTGCTGCGGTGTAGGCCAACGCGGGCAGAATCAGCACCACCTTGTCCCGAGCCCCGAGTCGCTTGGCCCCAGCACGCGCCATTGCCGTGGCGATGACGACGTCGGTATCGAGCGGCAGGTGTGGCCCGTGGGCCTCGATCGCGCCGACCGGGAGCACGACGAGCGTGTGTTCCCGATCCAAATCGCGGACTTCTTCCCACGTCAGTTGCGCCAGCTCATGCACCGGCATCAGAATCCTTCTTTACCCGGGCTGAGAGCCCGGGCTCGGCATCTGGTGCGCCCTCTAAGGGCGCACTCTCAGCCGAGCGCGCGCTCTTAGCGCGCGAACACAGACTGGAAAACATGACCAATAATCTGCCCGAGCATCTCAACATCGCGGATTGGCTCCTCGACGCGCGGGTGCGCGAGGGAAGGGGAGATCGGCCGGCGCTGCTCACGGACCAGGGCACGTTCACCTACCGTGAGGTGCAGGTGCTCGCGAACAGGTTCGGTCATCTGCTCGAGAGCGCCGGCGTGGAGCCCGAGCAACGGGTCATCATCGCCCTGCCCGACGGCCCGGAGTTCGTGGCGGCGCTGTTCGGCACACTCAAAGTTGGCGCGGTGGTGGTGATGGTCAACCCGCAGCTTGCCGTCGACGCAATCGAGTACTTCTACTCCTATACCCGCGCGACCGTCGCGCTCGTCCATCGCTACACCGCACCGGCATTTCAGGCTGCCCAGCGAGGGTCTGGACATCTCAAGCAGATCATCATCGTCGGCGAGCCGGTGACGACTCGGGCTGTCGAGGGGGCCTCGCCGGAGCTCGAGACTTTCCCCAGTCACCGCGACGATGCCGCGATCTGGCTTTTCTCCGGAGGCACGACTGGAAAGCCGAAAGCGGTGGTGCAGAGCCACGGGTCGTTCGCCAATACGACGGTGTGCTATGGACAGAATGTCCTGGGCCTCACCGAGCGCGATATCACCCTGGGAGTGCCGAAGCTGTTCTTTGGCTACGCGACCGGCTCCAATCTGTTCTTTCCCTTCTCCGTCGGCGCGGCCACGGCGTTGTTCCCCGACAAGAGCACCGCGGAAACGCTCTTTGCGAAGATTCGGAAGTTCCGGCCAACGGTGCTGGTGAACGTCCCGACGATGGTGAATCAGATGGTAGCCCACCCGGACTCTGCTCAGCAGGACCTATCTAGCATCCGGTTGGCAACATCCGCAGGGGAAGCCCTGCCCATAGAACTCTATGAACGGTGGAAGAAAACATTCGGTGTGGAGCTGCTCGATGGTCTGGGGACGGCCGAGATGTGGCACATCTTCATTTCGAACCGGCCGGGTGCCGTGCGGCCCGGCACCATCGGCACGGTCGTACCGGGGTTCGATGTGAGAGTGCGCGACGATCTGGGCCACGATTTACCCGATGGGGAAGTCGGCATGCTGTGGGTGCGAGGGGATTCGCGAGCGATTGGCTACTGGCAGCAGATGGAGAAGACGAAAGCCGCATTCCGTGGCGAGTGGTACGTCTCGGGCGATCTGATTCAGCGCGATGCGGACGGTTACTTCACCTACTGCGGCCGTGCCGACGAATTGCTCAAAGTCGGCGGCAAATGGCTCGCGCCGCAGGAAGTCGAAGGGTGCCTGTTGCAACATCCATTGGTGAAAGAGGTCGCGGTCGTCGGGGTCGAGGACGCGAGTGGTCTCACAAAGCCCCAGGCCTTCGTTGTCGCGACAGAACAGCGGCCGGGTCTTGCCGAGGAGTTGCAGGCATTCGCGCGTGAACGGCTCGAACCCTACAAGGCGCCACGATCGGTGACGTTCTTGGACGTCCTTCCTCGGACGCACCTCGGAAAGGTCGATCGAGGCAAACTCCGGCTTCAATGAGGGCAGTGCACCGATTACTTTTGGTGCCGGGACGGGTGGCCGAGTGGCTGAAGGCGCACGCTTGGAAAGCGTGTTAACGGGCAACCGTTACGTGGGTTCGAATCCCACCCTGTCCGCCTAGCAGGACAGGTGGGTGAGCGGTTGAAACCGCCGGTCTCGAAAACCGGTATGCCCGCAAGGGTATCGAGGGTTCGAATCCCTCCCTGTCCGTCCCCATGGGAATATGGAATAGCACGCTGGTGTATGTCGGCGCGCGCACCCTGCTCGCGGGGGCGATGATCGCGCTCCTGCTGCGCCGCCGCGTCGGCGCGGTCTATGCCGGCGGACAAATCGTGTCGGATCTTTCCTGCGCCGCGTTTCTCCTCGCGTACGTTAACCCCGCAGTCCGTGATGACATCGGCATCCTCGTCATCCCTTTGTTGCTGTTCGTGCTGTACTGGGAGACGATGCGATTCTTCGAGAATCGCCGGGCCGCCGCGATGAGCGAAGCGGAAGACAGCTGGCTCGACAGCGGTCTGCGCGTGTACGGAATGGTGTGGACGTGGGGCTTCGTGCTGCCGGCGCTCCTGTCCGGCGCCTTCCTGATGTTCGATCTCGTGGCGCCGAACGAGTGGCCGTTTCCCAATCCCAAGGCGCCCTTTGCGTGTGCGCCACAGCGCCTGCGATTCGGCGACGAGCTCACGTTGGAGATGAGCGTCCCGCATGGCAGCCAACTCGCCGTATTCACCCCGCGCCGCGGAGTAATTATCCTGATTCCGTATGGGGCAAAGGCATTCCAGAACGTCGCTCGTCTGACGCTGGCGACGGATACGCTGCGTCATGTCTTCGCCGACTCCGGCGTCTACGCCCTCACCGTCAGCACGGAAGGCGAATTCTCGGCTTCGCTGATGTGCCGAGTACAGTACACGACCTAATGGGAACCCAAGACAGGACTCTGTGATCTTCCTGTTTCGGGATCATGGCTTCGGACAGGCGATAGGGGAGAAATCACCATGGGATTCGTCACGTGGATCGTTCTCGGGCTGGTTGCGGGGGTATTGGCCAAGATCGTCATGCCCGGCAAAGACCCTGGCGGGATCATCGTCACAATCTTGCTAGGCATCGCCGGCGCGCTGGTTGGGGGGTTTGTCGGAACCCGACTTGGCTTCGGCAACATTTCAGGTCTCGACCTGCGAAGCATAGCGATCGCGGGGGGCGGCGCAATTCTACTTCTGTTCCTTAACCGGTTCCTGAAACGGCGAGGTGCAGTCTGATTTGCAACAAGGCTCCACCCTGGGTCTACTTCAGCGAAACGCTGGAGGCGGCTACCTGGGGAGCGGAGCTGGCGAAGGGCGAAGGGCAAGGCCGAATCTACCTGGTGGAACCGACCGGCTCGTTTATAAGGAATGAGTCTTTCTTCAGCGCGCCGCAGCTTAAGCGCGATCGTTAGGCGGAGAAGCCCGGGGAGGGTCCATGGCCACGAACGCTGGCGAGCTTCCCAAAAACACGTCCATCATCATTCCCCGTCTCGTCTGTCGCGATCCGGCTTCAGAGATCGACTTCTGTGTGCGGGCCTTCGAAGCGATAGAAGTCAATCGTCGGCCGGGGCCCGATGGCTCGGTAGCGCATGCGCTGTTGACCATAGGTCCGGAGATGATCATGGTCGAGTCAGAATGGCCAAGCTTGCCGAGTCGCGCGCCGACCGCTGACGGGACTTCACCTGTTGTCATCTTCCTGTATGTGCCAGATGTCGATCAGACCGTCGCGCGAGCGTCCGCCTGCGGGGCGAAGGTGTTGGTGCCCTTGCAGAACCAGTTCTGGGGCGACCGGATGGCTTGGCTCATGGATCCGTCGGGACATGTCTGGACGGTGGCGACGCGCATCGAGGAGACGACCGCGCAGGAGCGTACCGATCGGTGGGAGAAGACTCTGGCACAGAAACAGGCCGAGTAGGCGTACGCGACGAGCGGCGGTGAATCGAATTGCGTTGGTCTTGGCGGGCACCCTTGTCGTGATGCTGGTCCTCCCGCTCGGCGTGCCCATGTGGCAGCATGAGGACGCGCGCACCCTCTGCTATCCTTTCGTGGGACCCGTGGAGCGCTTCGATCCCGATTTATCTGGTGCGTTGCTCGCTCGTACCCGAGCGCACGAAGATGCCCACGCCGAGCAATGTCGGCGCGACGGTGCCCTCTGGCACTTCGTGCGCCGACTCGCTACCCGCGAGCGGCTTAAATCCGAGGCCGAGGCGTACTGTGCTGAGGCGACATTCGCGGTCGCCGCAGGAGGCACGGCCCGCCTCGAGTACGCCCGCGTGCAGGACGAGTTGCGCGAGACGGGTTGGTTTCGCCGATTGTCCAGTCAAGTTTTGACCGACGCTCTCGTGTCGCAGTGTCCGCGCTTGGCGGCTACCGCCGTTCGTGAAGAAGCAGAGTGGCAGGCCGCTCGAGGTCGACGTCGTGCCGCCTAACACGCGCCGGAAGGTGCCGGCGCCGGTCATCTGGGGTAGAATTGCGTTTGTGAAAAGCACCGCATGGCGCCGCAGCTTAGTCGCATTCCGTTAGGGGGCCCAACCACCCGTGGTTAAGGTCGACCTTCCCGATCTCTACACTCAGAAGGACGTCGAAAGCGCGCGCACGAAAGGCGAGCTGGTCGGTTGGGTAAAGGGGACCGCCCTGGGTGTAGGCGGAATGCTGTTGCTCGGAGTGATCGGCTGGATCCCAACATTGGCGGTAGTCGGTGTCGGGGGCTTCGTCCTGTACAAGTTGTTCTCGGGTCCCAAGAGGGGCTCCTAGGAGCTCTGTGAACGCGCGCTCTCTTCCGCTACTGCTCGTGACAGTACGAGGCGCAACGCCTCCACTATCCTGCGAAAGCGCGCGCTCGCGGTGTAGAAGGTCGCGTCCTGCTTGCGGTCACGATCAATGCGGATGGACTTCCCGATGTTCCATCCATCCAGATGATTAGCTCGCCGGATTCCGAACTCACCGTTGCAGCGGTACGGTGGGTGCGCAGTGCCAAATTTGAGCCTGTCTGTCTCGCTACCAAGGCCGTCCGGGTTCGCGTCGCAATCCCTGTGGACTTCAAGCGCGGCTTGTAACCGATGTAGATTTCCCGCGCGACTTTAGCCGGGAGGCTATATGGCCAAGCATCGGAAAGACCGCGACTCGCTCCACTGCTTTTGAGCCCACGCGTAAGCGCCGCCGGGGGTTCCCTGAGCGAATCCAGAGTGAAGCGCGGCACGCGGGTGGTTCACGGCGACAAGGAGCTCGCCGAGAAGGTGGGGCGCAACGACTTGTGTCCGTGCGGATCCCGGCGGCGGTTTCAAGAAGTGCTGCATGAAATCAGGCCGCTATGATGGCGTGCTGCGGAACCATTACTTCCGCGAGTAATCACGACGGGTGAGCGCCTTCCCAGGTGCTCACCCGTTTTCGCTGCAGCCACGATAGCCGGGCCGCACTTCCGGCGCGATGCGGCAGGCTGCAATATGGCGGCTATGTCCACCCTACTTAGTGTTCTCGCGCCACTCTGCCTGCTGCAGTCCGTCGAATACCGCTCGCCCGCGGGAGTCGAGTATCGCTCCCAGCGCGACACCGGCGCCATCGCCCGCGCCGAGAGTGCTCTGGCGGCCGATCCGCGCAACGTCGACCGGATCATCGCGCTGGGCGTCGCGCAATCGGGCGTCCGGCAGTATCGCGAAGCGATCGCTACGTTCACGCGCGGCTTGGGGCTCGCACCGAACAACGGCTTGCTGTATCGCTGGCGCGGCCATCGCTATCTCTCCACGCGGCAATTCGACAAGGCGATGGATGATTTGCAGCGCGGCGCCAAACTCGACAGCACGATCTACGGGATCTGGTATCACCTCGGCATCGTGAAGTTCGTGCGCCGAGACTTCCGCGGCGCGGCCGACGCGTTCACCCGCGCGCTGCCCATCTCGCCCGACTCGGCGGAGCGGGCGGGCTCGACGGATTGGCTGTGGATGTCGCTGTCACGCGCCGGCCGTAAGGCTGACGCCCAGGCGCTGCTCGATCGCCATCCCGACACGCCGAATGCGGGTAACGCCTATGCGCAGCGGCTGCGCCTCTATCGCGGCGAGGTCTCTCCCGATTCGGTGTTCACACCAGCCGATACGAGCGACATCCAGGTTGCAACGCTGAGCTACGGGATCGGAAACTGGTATCTCGTGCAGGGCGACACGGCACGCGCCCGCAGCTGGTTCGAGCGCTCCGTGGCGTCGGGTGGTTGGCCGGCGTTCGGTTTCATCGTCTCGGAGGCGGAGCTGCGGAGCAGCCGCGCGCATTGAGGGTAATGAGGAAGCCTTCAGGAGGTTCTATGCGTGCAGCGCTCGTCAGCCTCGCAGTTCTCGCCGCGTGCTCGGACAGCAGCGGCCCGCCGGTGAACACCCCGGCGTCATTTTACGTCGCCAACAAGGCCAGTAATACGCTCTCCGCTTTTACAGCCGCGGACACCGGAAATGCGACGCCGGCACTCACGATCAGCGGAACGAATACGACGCTGGATCAGCCGGAGGGAATCGTGGTCGATCCGGTGGGTGTCGTAATCACGACCAGCGCGAACCCCTCGCGCATCGTGGTCTTTGGCGCCCATTCCGTCGGCGACGTCACGCCGGTGGCAGCGATTGTGGGCTCGAACACCCGGCTGTCCCAACCCAAGGGTCTCGCGCTCGATCAAGGGGCTCGCCTCTACGTCGCGAACTCGGCAACCGACAGCATTCTGATCTTTGATCGCGGGGTGTCTGGAAACGTCGCCCCGTTCCGCGTGATCGGTGGGAGCAACACGCTGCTGCAGGCACCGGAAGGCATTGCGATCGACACCAAGGGCCTCCTCTTTGTCGCGAACCCTGGCAATAACGCCATTACGGTCTTTAGCGCCGGCGCGAGCGGTAATGTGAAGCCCGCCGATACGCTCGCCGGCACCAGTACGGGACTGGATCTGCCGATGGGAATCACGCTCGACCCGGTCGGCCGCATTTATGTGGCGAACAACGGAACCGGATCCAGTGCCAACTCGAGCGTGACCGTCTACGCCAAGGGCGCAAAGGGAAATGCGACTCCGATTGCCACGATCAAGGGTGCCAGCACGCTTCTCGATCACCCCATCGGCATCGCCCTCGATGCGGCCGGCCGGATCTACGTGGCGAACAGCGTAAACCGCATCACGGTGTACGCGATGGGCGCGAACGGGGACGTCGCGCCAATCGTGACGCTCACAGGCGCCAACACGGGGTTGAGCGCACCTGCTCATCTCGCGTTCTGATGGACACCGCCAAGTAGTGCTGGCTCTCAGGAGCATCTTCTTCGCGCTGCTCCTGCCCGGCTCGGTGACGCTGCTGATTCCGTACTTCATTCTGTCGCGGCGTGCCGTTCCTCATTGGGATGTCTTCGGGTTGGCTGGATCCATCGCGATCGCCGTCGGAGCGGCGATCCTGATCCGTTGCATTGTAGACTTCGCGCGCCAGGGGCGCGGCACCCTAGCGCCGGTGGACCCGCCGAAGGAGTTGGTGGCTCGCGGGCTGTACCGATACGTCAGAAACCCGATGTACGTCGGCGTGGTTTTGGTCTTGCTGGGAGAGTCGGCGCTGTTCAGGTCGACCAGCCTGCTGCTCTACACCGGTGTATGGTTCCTGATCGCCAACCTGTTCGTGATGTTGTATGAGGAGCCCACGTTGCGCGCTCGATTCGGCGAGTCGTATGAGCAATACCGCCGCTCGGTGGGGCGGTGGATCCCGTGGAGAATGAAATGAAACGTGTGTATCTGCTCGCGCTGCTGATCGGCTGGACGATGCCGTTGCGCGCTCAAACGCAACGCACGCTGTCGGCGAACGACCAACGTGCCCGCGACATCTTCGAGCAGCTGATCAACATCAACACCACGGGCTCGAGCGGGAGCACGACTATCGCGTCCAATGCGATGGCAAAGCGGCTCATCGATGCGGGTTTCCCCGCGGCCGACGTGCAGGTGATCGGACAGGAGGGGTCACGGAACTTCAACCTGGTCGCGCGCTTTCGGGGAACTGGATCGCAAAAACCGATCCTCCTGCTGTCGCATATCGACGTCGTTGAAGCGAAGCGAGAGGACTGGTCCGTGGATCCCTTCACCTTCCTCGAGCGCGACGGGTTTTTCTACGGCCGGGGCACGATGGACGTCAAGGACGGCTCGGCGATCCTCGTCGCCACGCTGGTCCGCCTCAAGCAGGAAGGCTATCGCCCCAACAGCGACCTGATTCTCGCGCTCACGACGGGTGAGGAAGGCGGGAGCGACTACAACGGCGTCCAATGGCTGCTCGAGAATCACCGCGACATGATCGACGCGGCCTATGTGATCAACATGGACGCGGGCGATCCCGTGATCCTCAACGGCAAGCGCGCGTTCCGATCGGTGCAGGCCGCCGAGAAGGTCTACGTGACCTTCAAGCTCGAAGTGCACAATCCGGGTGGCCACAGCTCGCTGCCGCCCAAGGAGAACGCGATTTACCGCCTCGCCGCGGCACTCGGCCGGCTGAGCGCGTACGACTTTCCGGCACGGCTGAACGACATCACTCGGGCGTCGTTCGCCAAGTGGTCGCAGCTGCAGCAGGGCGCGATCGCCACGGACATGGCAGCGGTTGGCCGGACCACGCCGGACACCGGCGCGATCCGGCGGCTCTCGGACGCGAGCCCGCTGTACAACGCGCAGCTGCGCACGACCTGCGTGGCGACGCAGCTCGCCGGCGGGCACGCCGAGAACGCGCTGCCGCAGAGCGCGAGCGCCACGGTCAATTGCCGGATGCTGCCTGGTACGCCCTCGGACGAGGTGCAAGGCACGCTGATCAGAGTCGTGAATGACACGGCGGTGAAGGTGACCGTCGTTACGGCGGCGACGCCGAGTCCGCTGGCGGCGCTCCAGCCCGACGTCATGAGCGCCATCGAGCGGGTCACGACGCGGCTTTGGCACATCCCCGTCATCCCTGTCATGGAAACCGGCGCGACCGACGGTTTGTATCTTCGCAATGCCGGAATTCCGGTGTACGGCGTGTCGGGCGTGTTCGTGGACATCAACGATATCCGCGCGCACGGTCGAGACGAGCGCATCGGGGTGCAGGACTATTACGACGGCGCCGAGTACATCTACCAACTGGTAAAGGTGGTTTCATCGGCACCCCGGTAAAGCCTCGCGGTCTGGACGGGGTCGTAGCGGCGCAGACCCGTCTCAGCCACGTCGATGGTTTGGCGGGCGAACTCGTCATTGGTGGCTATCAGCTCAAGGAGCTGGCGGGCCGCGTCAGCTTCGAAGAAGCGGCGCACCTGTTGTGGCGCGGCGCGTTGCCGTCGCGCGACGAGCTGAACACCCTCAGTAAGGAAATCGCAGGGTTGCGGGCGTTGCCCGAGGAAACCATGGACGTGGTGCGGGCGGCCGCGAAGGCGCCGCCGATCGACGCGCTGCGCATGGCCTGCGCGACGATGTCGCTCGATCTGAAACAACCGGACGACATTTCGCCCGCTGCCGACACGCAGGCTGCGAAAATGCTGACGGCCCGCTTCCCGACCGTCGTCGCCGCGCACGCGCGGCTGAGCGCCGGCAAGGAGCCGATCGCGCCGCGCACCGACTTACCACTTGCCGCGAACTTCTTGTACATGATCCACGGCAAGGAGCCCGATCCCATAGCCGCGCGGGCGATCGATTCGTACTGGGTGACGGTGATCGACCACGGCATGAACGCCTCGACATTCACCGCTCGCGTCATCGCGAGCACGCGCTCGGACATGGTGAGCGCCGTGACGGGCGCGATCGGTGCGCTCAAGGGTCCGCTGCATGGCGGTGCGCCGGGCCCGGTGCTCGACATGCTGAAGGACATCAAATCCGCCGATCGCGCCGAGGCATGGGTGCGCAACGAGTTGGCGGCGGGCCGGCGCATCATGGGATTCGGGCACCGGGTGTACAAAGTGCGCGATCCTCGCGCCCAGGTCCTCAGCAGCGTTGCCGACAAACTGAGCTCGGCGGCGCTCGAAAACCGAAAGCTGTTCGAGCTGGCGCGCGCCGCGGAACAGACCATTCTGAAGGTGCTCGACGAGGTGAAGCCGGGGCGGAATCTGCGCACGAACGTGGAGTTCTTTACGGCGCTGGTGCTCCAGGCCCTCGGGCTCGAGCCGCGTTCATTCGTGGCGACGTTTGCGTGTGGGCGAGTCGCTGGCTGGTGCGCCCATGTCATTGAGCAACATGCCGAGGATCACCTGATCCGTCCGCAAT
>Ga0222623_10000149_pt1 | contig 18942 bp, 17 predicted proteins | sample PLMtaG_FD_177336 | JGI IMG/M metagenome (GOLD analysis project Ga0222623, IMG submission 177336) | Groundwater sediment microbial communities from an aquifer in East River, Colorado, USA - PLM2_30_coex | ecosystem: Environmental > Terrestrial > Soil > Riparian zone | place: USA: East River...
GCCGCCGTCCTGGGCGTGAACGAGGTGAGCACGCTCGAGATGGCCTCCGCGTTCGGCACGCTCGCGGATCTCGGCGGTCACGTGCAGCCGACGCCCGTGATCTCGGTGACCACGTCCGACGGGGAGGTGCTGTACCAGGCTCGCCCGCGCGTCTCGCAGGCCGTCGAGCCCGCGATCGCGGCCGAGGCGGTCGACATCCTGAAGGGGGTGGTGTCGTCGGGCACCGGCGTCGGCGCGAACATCGGGCGGCCCCAGTTCGGCAAGACCGGCACCGCGCAGAACGCGAGCGACGCGTGGTTCGTGGGCGCGATCCCCCAGATGGTCACCGCGGTGTGGGTGGGGTTCCCGCAGGGGCAGATCCCGATGTGCTGCGGCAACGTGCGGATCTCGATCGTCTACGGTGGGACGTGGCCGGCCTCGATCTGGCGAGCCTTCATGCTCGCCGCGACCGAGGGGCTTCCCGTGAAGGAGTTCGGCACGGCCCCGAACGTCGGCTACGTGACGCTGCGGGTGGACGTCACGCAGGGATGCCTGGCGAACCCCTACACGCCTCTGGGCGATATCGACGTGCTCCAGTACCCCGCCGGCGCCGAGCCCACCCTCGAGGTCTGCACCGAGCCGTCCTCCTACCAGTTGCTGGTGGTGCCGTCGCTGATCGGCCTCGAGCGCCAGGCGGCCATCTCGGCGCTGCACAACGCGGGGTTCTCCGTCGCGGTGGTGGGCGCCCCGTCGGACCGGCAGCCGGGCACCGTGATCGCGCAGGACCCAGGGGGCGGCTCGCGCTTGATCCAGAACGGCACGGTGACGATCACCGTGGCCGAGGGCGCGCCCGAACCGTCCCCGGCGCCCGACCTCGCCACGGTACCCACCGTGGTCGGCATGCAGCGCGGGGCCGCCGAGGCGGCGATCCAGCAGGCCGGGTACGTCGCGTCGGTGTCCTACGCCGAGGAGTGCGACCCGGACGACCCCTCGTGCGACTACCGGCCGGGCGTCGTCTGGTCGCAGTCGCCGGACGCCGGAGAGCAGCGGGAGCAGGGGTCGACGGTCACGATCGTCGTGAACCCGTAGCCCTCCGTTCCGCCCGGTCGACGTGGGGAACGGACGGCTTGCCCGGGGAGATGAACGCGCTCCCCCGTTCGAAGAAGCGCCACCGGTGCTCGACCCCGACCTTGACGCCCACCCTGGTGCTCCTGCCGGTCGCGCGCGGGCCGACCGGCGACCCGGCGAGCAGGAACAACGAGGGATCCTTCACCAGGTCCGTCCCGTTGTCGGCGCGATCGATCTCGAGCGCCCGGGTCAGCCGCGCCGGGCCCGAACACAGGAGCCGGACCGCGTCCGTGCCTCGGTTCGCCGCCATCGTCTCGAACCCGTCCAGCGGTTCGGCGGCCCGGAGCAGGACCGCGCTCCCGTACCCTTCGGGGCCGGTCACCACGTTCGAGCAGAAGTGCTGCCCGTAGGTGAAATACACGTACAGCCGCCCCGGGGGGCCGAACATCACCTCGGTCCGGGGCGTGGGGCGACCGCGGAACGAGTGGCTCGCCGGGTCGCCCTGCTCGTACGCCTCGACCTCGACGAGCCGGCCGGCCAGCCGCGTGCCGTCGGGCAGGATCCTCACCACGACGCGGCCGAGCAGCTCGGGGGCGACGACGGTGGACGGCCTCGCGAAGAACGAGCGGGGCAGCCGGCGGCCGAGGCCCGCCGCGCCGTGCGGCTTCCCGCTCACCGGCCCTTCCGCAGGAAAGCCTTGAGCTTGGCGAGCGGCCACGCGTTGATCACGTCGTCCTTCGTGAGCCACCCTCGTTGCGCGGTCGCGACGCCGTAGCGCATGTGCTCGAGGTGCGTGGTGGCATGTGAGTCGGTGTCGACCGAGAACTTCACGCCGTGGCGTCGCGCCCACAGGATGTGCTCGTCCCGCAGATCGAGCCGGTCGGGGTAGCCGTTGACCTCGAGGGCCGTCCCCGTGCGCGCCGCGGCCTTGAACACCTCTTCGAGGTCCACCTCGACCGGCTGGCGTTTGTTGATGATCCGGCCGGTGGGGTGACCGATCACGTGCACGTGGGGGTTCTCCATCGCTCGCACGATCCGCCGGGTCATCTCGTCCTTCGGCTGGTTGAAGAGCGAGTGCACCGACGCGACGCAGACGTCGAACCCCTCGAGGAAGTCGGCGTCCCAGTCCACGTTGCCCTCGGCGTCGATGTTGAGCTCGGTGCCGTGCAGCAGGGTCATCTTCGGGTACGAGGACTGCAGCGACCGGAGCTGCTCCCGCTGCGCGAGCATCTTCTCGTCCGTCATCCGCTGCATGAACAGGTTCGGCGCGTGGTCCGTCACCGCGTAGTACGCGTACCTCAGCTCGGAGGCTGCCGCGAGCATCTGGTCGAGCGAGGCCAGGCCGTCGGTGAGGTTGGTGTGCGTGTGCAGGTCGCCCCGCAGCTGTGTGCGGACGAGGACGTCGGGGAGCGTGCCCTCCAGCGCCGCCTCGACCTCGCCGCGATCCTCGCGGAGCGTGGGCGGGATCCACGGGAGCGAGAGCTTCTCGTAGACCTCCTCCTCGGTCTCCGCGACGATGAGCTTGCCCGACTTCGCCCGGTACAGGCCGTACTCGTTGAGCTTGAGGCCCTTGCGGACGGCCATCTCGCGGATCCGGATGTTGTGGGCCTTCGAGCCGGTGAAGTAGATCATCGCGGCCCCCCACGCCTCGAGCGGGACGACGCGGAGGTCGACCTGGAGGCCCTTGCGTGTCAGGATCGACGACTTCGTGTCGCCCCTCGCGAGCACGCGTTCGGTCATCCCGACCGTCGTGAACGCCTCCATCACCCCCGCCGCGTCGTCGCTCGCGACGAGGAGGTCGAGGTCGCCGATCGTCTCGGCCATCCGCCGGAGTGAGCCCGCGAACTCGATCCGGCGCACGTCCTCGCGGGAACCGAGCCGCTCGATGAAGTGGTCCGCGAGGTCCATGGCGACGGAAACGAGCACCCGACCCGTCGACTGGCTCATGCGCTCGATGCCGCGGCGGATGTTCTCCTCGGTCTTGGCGCCGAACCCCTTGACCTCGGCCAGGCGGCCCTGCTCCACCGCCTGAGCGAGCTGCTCGACGTCCGCGATCCCGAGGTCGCGGTAGAGGAGGATCGCCTTCTTCGGACCCAGGCCCGGGATCGCCGTCATCTCGCGAACCCCCGGCGGGATCTGCGCGCGTAGCTCGTCGAGCGCCTCGAACGAGCCCGTCCGGACGAACTCGTCGATCTTCTCGCCGATCGACTTGCCCACGCTCGGGATCTTCAGGATCTGCGTCAGGTCCATCGTGGCCAGGTCGCTCGGGTAACCACCCACAGCCCGAGCGGCCTTCTCGTACGAGCGCGGCTTGTAGGGGTCGTCGGTCAGGATCGACAGGAGGTCGGCGTATTCGATCAGCGCGGCCTCGACGGTGTCGTTCAGACGCGCCACGACGGGTCCTCCCGGATCGGGCTCAGGCGAGACCGATGAGCCACAGCATGAGGGCCTTCTGCGCGTGCATCCTGTTCTCGGCCTGGTCCCACACGACCGAATGCGGCCCGTCGATCACGTCGGCGGCGATCTCCTGCCCCCGGTGGGCCGGCAGGCAGTGCATCACGGTGACGTCCGGGGCGGCGACGGCCACCTTCTCCGCGTCCAGCGCGTACGCCGGGAAGACGAGGGCGCGCTCGTCGGCCTCGGCCTCCTGCCCCATGCTCGCCCACACGTCGGTGTACAGGACGTCCGCGCCGCGCGACGCCTCGATCGGGTCGTGCGTGATGGTCACGCTCCCGCCGCTCTCCGCGGCGATGTCGGATGCCCGCTGCACGACCTGCGGGATCGGCTCGAAACCGGGCGGCGTCCCGGCACGCACGTGCATCCCCGCCTTGGCGCCGCCGAACAGCAACGAGTGCGTCACGTTGTTGCCGTCCCCCAGGTACGTGACGATCGTGCCCGCGAGCTCTCCCTTCACCTCCTTGATCGTCAACAGGTCGGCCAGGCACTGGCACGGGTGCTCGAAATCGGACAGGGCGTTCACCACCGGGACCGAGGCCGCCGAGGCGAGCACCTCGAGTCGTTCCTGTTCGAAGGTCCGCAGCACGATCGCCTGGACGTACCTCGACAGGACCCGCCCGGTGTCCTCGATCGTCTCGCCCCGCCCGAGCTGGAGATCCGCGGAGGAGAGCGCCACCGGATGGCCGCCGGTCGAGGCGACCGCGATCTCGAAGGAGACCCGGGTCCGGGTCGAGGGCTTCTCGAAGATCATCGCGACCGAACGCCCCGCGAGGCGATCGGCGTAGTCCCCCGGCTGCGCCTTGACCTTGGCGGACAGCTCGAGCAGCTGGCCGAGCTCCCTCGGCGAGAGGTCGTCGATCGACAGCAGGTCGCGGTCCATCGTCCGAGTCTAGACCGCGGGTCCGACCCGCCGCTCGCAGGCCGTGAGGACGTCGGCCGCGATCCGGAGCGAGCCCGGCGGGTTCAGCCCGACCGGAGCCGGGCGCCGACGTCGCGCGACAGCCGTTCGACGATCGCCTCCACCGCGCCGTCGGCCTCCTGATCGGTCAACGTCCGGTCGGCGGCGCGGAAATCGACCGAGTAGGCGAGGCTCTTCGTTCCCTCGGGCAGCGGCGGGCCCTCGAACACGTCGAACAGGAGCACCGAGCCGAGGATCTCGCCCGCCGCGTCCACGAGCGCCGAACGGACGCGTCCGGCCGGGATCGACGCGTCGACGATGAAGGCCAGGTCGCGGCGGACCGGCGGGAAGCGCGGCACGTCCTCCACACCCGACACCGGCCGCGCGAGGCGCATCAGGGCCTCGATCTCGAACTCGGCCACGGCGACCCGCCCGGTGAGGTCGAACCGATCGGCGACGCGGGGGTGGATCTCGCCGAGGACGCCGATCCGCTCCTCGCCGACCACGATCGCGCCCGACCTGCCGGGGTGGAAGGGCCGGCCGATCGGGTCCCCAAGCGTCCACGCGATCCCGAGTTCGGCCATCACGGCCTCGACGATGCCCTTCGCGTCGAACACGTCGAACGGGCGGTCGTCGCGCGCCCACCCGGGGTCGGCGTTCCCGTTCAGCGCGAAGGCGGCCTTGGGGCGTTCCTCGGGCCGCTCGTCGCGCATCCGGAAGACCGTGTCGACCTCGAAGACGGCGACCGATCTGACGTGGCGATGAGCGTTGTGCCGGACGACCTTCAGCAGTCCTGGGGTCAGGCGCGTCCGAAGCCATCCGTCGTCCGCCTGGAGCGGGTTGGTGACCCGTATCGCGTCGTCGTCCCCCACCATCCGGAGGTCGGCCTCGGAGACGAACGGGATCTGCCGAACCTCGCGCAGGCCGGCCCGTCGCAACGCGTCACGGACACGGGTCCGGAACCCGTACGCGGCGGGCAGCCCGCCCGGCCGCGCGATCGGCGGGAGCGTGGAGCCGACGCGCTCGTACCCCTGCACACGCACGACCTCCTCGATCAGGTCCACCTCGCGCTCGAGGTCGACGCGGTAACCAGGGACCTCGACGCGGATCGTGTCCTCGTCGACGGTCTCGGTCTCGATCCCCAGCCGCTCGAATACCTCCACCGCGTCCACGCTCGTCACCGGGTACCCGATCAGCGCCGACGCTCGCGGCGCCCGCAGCTCGATCCGGCGCCGTGGCGGGGGCCCGCCCACCTCGACGACGCCGCGGAGCACGCGCGCACCGCACCACTCGGACATCAACCGGCACGCCCGGTCGGCGCCGGTCGGCGCGGCCTCGGGATCGACGCCACGCTCGAACCTCGTCGACGCCTCCGTCGACAGGCCGATCCGCCGGCGCGTGCGTTGGACGCCGCCGCGTTCGAACCACGCCGCCTCGAGCAGCACGTCGCCCGTCTGCTCGGAGACCTCGGCGAGCTCGCCGCCCATCACGCCGGCCACGGCGACCGGGCGCTCGGCGTCGCAGATCAACAGGTCGTCCTCGGTGAACGCCCGCTCGATCCCGTCGAGCGTCACGAGCGTCTCGCCGGGTTCGGCGCGGCGGACCACGATGCCGGGACCCTTCAGGAGCGCGAGGTCGAACGGGTGGAGCGGCTGCCCGATCTCGAGCATCGCGTAGTTCGTCGCGTCGACCACCGCGGAGATCGGCCGCATCCCGGCCGCGAACAGACGTGCCCGGATCGCGATCGGCGAGGGCACGTCCACCACGTCACGGACGATCCTGGCGAGGTATCGGGGGCAGCGTTCGAGATCCGCGACCTCCAGCGTCGCGACGTCCTCTGCGTGCTCCGCGTCCTCCTCGACCGGGGTGTCGGGGGGCGACAGCGGTGTGCCCGTCGCGGCCGCCACCTCGCGTGCGATCCCGAGCACCGAGAGGAAGTCGGGGCGGTTCGGCGTGACCTCGATGTCGAGGACCGCGTCGGTCAGCCCGAACGCCTCGGCGACGTCCGTGCCCGGCTCCAGGTCCCCCGGCAGCAGGAGGATCCCGTCGTGCGACGCCGAGATGCCGAGCTCGTCGGGCGCACAGAGCATGCCGTTGGAGACGACGCCGCGGATCTCGCGGGCCCCCATGGGTTCGGGCAGCGTGACCACACTCGCGCCGGGCGGCGCCAACGGCACGAGGTCGCCGGGAGCCATGTTCCGGACACCGACGACCACCTCGAGCTCGCCCGAACCGGTCTGCACTCGGGCGAGGCACAGGGTGTCGCTGTTCGGGTGGTCGCGGACCTCGAGGACCTTGGCGACCACGACGCCGGAGACCCGCTCCCACGGGTGCTCGATCGCCTCGACCTCGGCGCCCTTGCCGGTCAGCAGCTCGGCGAGGTCCTCGGCGGACCGTTCGGTCGGACACAGCTCGCGGAGCCAGGAAAGGACGACCTTCACGCCGCGCCCTCGAACCGTTCGAGGAAGCGAACGTCACCCTCGACGAACAGCCGCATGTCGTTGACGCCGTACCTGACCATCGCGACGCGCTCGATCCCCATGCCGAACGCGAACCCCGTGTACCGCTCGGAGTCGATCCCGCAGTTCTCGAGCACCTTCGGGTGGACCATCCCGGCGCCGAGCAGCTCGAGCCACCCGTTCCCGCAGACCCGGCATCCGACACCACCGCAGACGAAGCACGACACCGCCGCCTGGCAACCGGGCTCGACGAAGGGGAAGTAGTCGGGCGTGAGCCGCACCCGCACGTCCTCGCCGAACATCTCGCGGGCGAAGGCCTCCAGCGTGCCGCGGAGGTCGGCGAACGAGATCCCCTCATCGACCGCGAGCCCCTCGACCTGATGGAAGACCGACAGGTGTGTCGCGTCGACGGCCTCGCGCCGGTAGGTGCGCCCCGGGACGACGACCGAGATCGGCGGCTCCTGCGACTCCATCGTCCGGATCTGGACCGAGCTGGTCTCGGTGCGGAGCAGGAGCCCCTCCGCGTCGACGTACAGGGAGTCCTTCATCGTCCTCGCGGGATGGTCGGGGGGGATGTTGAGCGCCTCGAAGTTGTGCCACTCGTCCTCGATCTCGGGTCCCACGGCCACCCGGTACCCCATCCGCGTGAAGATCTCGACGATCCGGTCCTGCACGAGGCTGAGCGGGTGGAGCGAGCTCGGACGCGGGCGCCGGCCGGGCAGGGTGACGTCGACCGCGTCGGCCCGGAGCAGCTCGTCCTCCGCGCCCTCCTCGAGCTCGGCTCGGCGCGCGTCGAGTTCGGACCGCAGCTCCGCGAACGCCTCGTTGGTCCGCCGGCCGAGGTCGCGGCGCGCGTCGCCGGGCAGCGACCCGATCGAGCTCTGGACGCTCGCGATCGGCGCCTTGCGCCCAAGGACCGCGGTCTTCGCCTCGTCGAGATCCTCGACCGATCGCGCCGCCGCGATCAGCGCGCGCCCACGCTCGAGCTCCTGCTCGAGGATGCGCGTGGCCTCGGTCGGGTCCATGGTGCGGCGAGTCTAGCAAGGGCCTTTTCCGGCCTTCCGCGGCGCCGGCCCGCGAGTCAGGCGTCCGGCCCGGACGGGACGGGGAGGTCGAGCGTGAAGGTGAGCGCGCCGTCGGCAACGCGGGCCGACACGCTGCCCCCCTGGGCCTCGGCCACGCCGAGCGCCACGAACAACCCGATCTTGCTCCCGGAACCGGTCCCCGGCGCGCGGGGACGGAACAGGCGCTCGGCTTGCTCCTGCGTGAGCTCGGTCTCGGCGCGGCGGGCCTCGACGGAGAGCCGGCCGTCCCGAACGCGTCCCTCGACGCGCACCGGACCGTCGCTCGCCCACCAGACGAGGGACTCGACGAACGCCTCGAGCACGAGTTGGAGGCGCTCGGGGTCGACGAACACGTTCAGCTCGTCGCTCCCTGCCCACTCGACGCGAACGTGATCGGGGTCGCGGGCCAGGGACGTCGCGATCTCCTCGACCACCCGCGCGACGGCGGTCCGTTGCGGGAACAGGTCGAGCGCACCGGCGGCGACCCTGGCGGCGTCCACGAGCTGACGCAGGATCGCGTTCAAGCGATCGGTGTCGAACTGGATCCCTCGCAGCATCAGCTCGCGGTCTTCGGGCGTGATCTGCTCCCACCGGGTGGCGAGGGCGTGCCCGATCCCCTTCAACGCGGTGAGCGGCGAGCGGATGTCGTGAGCGGCGGCGGCGATGATCGTCTCGAGCACCGCCCGCCTGCCCTCGCGACGCTGGCGCTCCCACTCGAACAGGCAGACGGTCGCGGCCGCCGCGAGGTTCAGGGACTCGGCTCGACCCGTGATCGGCACCCGCACGGTCGCGTCGGCGAGGGTCGCGATCTCCTTGGGCAGACCCCACGCCTCGTTGCCGAACACGAACACGACCGGATCGGACAGGTCCTGCTCGTAGAGGTCGCCCTCGCCGTCGGCGTCCATCGCGAGGATCCGCATCCCCCGCGCCCGCAGCGCCTCGATCGCCGACGCGGTGTCGGGGCCCCGCACGACCGGCAGGTGGAACAGCGAGCCCGCCGAGGCCCGCACGGTCTTCGCGTTGTACACGTCGACCGAGGATGAGGAGAAGACGACGGCGTCGGCACCGACGGCGTCGGCGGATCGGAGCACCGTCCCGGCGTTCCCCGGATCTCGGACCTCGTGCAGCAGCGCCACCCCGACCGGCGCATCGGGCAGGTCGTCGAACGGGACGTCGAGGAACGCCGCGACCCCGACGAACCCCTGCGGGGTCACCGTGCCGGCGAGGCGGGCCATCACGTCAACGCTCACGTGCGTCGTGGCGACGCCCCCGGCGCGCGCGCGTTCGACCAGGGGATGCGAGGGCTCCGTGTGGAACAGGGTCGAGATCCCGCCGCCGGGCATCGAGAGCGCCTCGCCAAGTGCCTGCACCCCCTCGACCAGGAAGGCACGTTCGCGTTCGCGGAACGCCCGCTTGTGGAGCTTGAGCGCCGCGGCGACCTTCGGGTTCCGGACGGAGGTGATCACGCGCCCTCCCAGCCTCCGAGGCTAGGCCGCGAGCGCGTCCTTGGCGGCCTCGACGAGCTGGCCGAACGCGGCCGGATCGTGCACGGCCATGTCGGCCAGCATCTTGCGGTCGACCTCGATCCCGGCCTTGCTCAGGCCGTGCACGAACCTCGAATAGGACAGGCCGTGCTGGCGAGCGCCCGCCCCGATCCGGGCGATCCACAGGCGGCGGAACTGCGCCTTGCGGTCTCGTCGGTCACGGTAGGCGTACTGTCCCGAGTGGAGGAGCTGTTCCTTGGCCACGCGGTAGCGCTTCGATCGCGATCCGAAGTACCCCTTCGCCTTGCGGAGCACCTCACGGCGCTTCTTCTTCGCGTGGACCGATCGTTTGACCCGTGCCATCTTCGCTACTTCCCGAGGAGTCGACGGATGTTGGTGCGCTCGGCCGTGACCGGCGTCATGCCCTCCACGCGGCGTCGACGGCTCCCGCTCTTCTTCCGCAGGAAATGGTTGCCGGTCGCCTTGCGATGGAGGATCTTGCCGGTCCGCGTGATGCGGAACCGCTTGGCCGTTGCTCGGTGCGTCTTCTGTTTGGGCATCGCTCTTCTTCCTCTGGTCGAACGTCTGCCGCGTCCGACTCCTCTTAGGTCTCCGGGGGGGCTTCCGCCGGGGCCGCGACCACCTCGTCCGGCGCCTGCTCCGGAACGGGCTCCGCCGCGGCCCGGGCAACGGCGGCCTCCGGCTCCCGCCGGTTCCTCGGCTCGGCGCTCTTCGGTTCGGGGGGCCTCTTCGAGGGCGCCAGGACCATCACCATGTTCCGTCCGTCCTGCTTGGGATGGGCCTCGACGACCGCCTGATCCGCGAGGTCAGCCACCAGCCGATCCAAGATCTTGCGGCCGAGCTCGGTCCGGGCCATCTCGCGACCCCGGAACATGATGGTCACTTTGACCCGCGCGCCCGTCCGGAGGAACCGCTCGACGTGGCCCTTCTTGGTGGCGTAGTCGTGCGGATCGATCTTCGGGCGGAACTTGATCTCCTTGACCTCGATCCGGGCCTGCTTCTTGCGCGCTTCCTTCTGGCGGATGTCGCGCTCGTACTTGAACTTCCCGTAATCCATGATCCTGGCCACGGGGGGGTTCGCCTGCGGCGCCACCTCCACGAGATCGAGATCGAGATCCTGTGCCTGACGGAGCGCGTCCTGGGTCGAAACGATCCCGATCTGCGACCCGTCTGCACCCACAAGGCGCACTTGCGCCGAGCGGATGCGGTCGTTTATGCGCGGATCAGCCGAGACCCCGCATCACCTCCTACCGATGAGAAGGCACCGGCCGTTCGCCGGTGCCGATCGAACACGGTGAACACAACCCGCAGAGTATAGGTGCCGCTCGGGGAGGCTGTCGACGCTCGGGGCAGACCCCGGCCGAGCTCGGTCAGACGGGTCGGACGTTGGCCGCCTGCTTGCCCTTCGGGCCGTCGACGACGTCGAACTCGACCGCCTGGCCCTCCGTGAGGGACTTGTACCCCTCGCCTTCGATCGCCGAGAAGTGGACGAACACGTCGTCCTCCCCCTCGCGCGAGATGAACCCGAAGCCCTTCTCGTTGCTGAACCACTTCACGGTGCCCTGCTCTGCCAACGTGCCCTCCTGTGCCTGAAGCGCGCGGAGCGTAGCACGGGCCGCGCGCGGCACTCAACGCGCAGGACGGGGCCACGAACCCATGTGGCCGGAGGCTCACCAGTCGGGTTCGAGCGGGCGGCCGTAGTCGTCCTGGAGGCGGAGCGTGTCGTCCTCGGTCGTGTAGCCGTAGGCGATCTCGAGCACCCGGCCGCGCGTGGTCCCGGGGTTCGCGATCCGATGCGTCGTCTCGGCGCTCACCATGAACTCCTCCCCCGAGGACGCGTCGACCTGACGGTTGCCGATCTGCACGGACAACCCCGGGTCGAGCACGACCCACACCTCGTCCCGCATCTGGTGGTAGTGGACGCTCGTCTCCTGGCCGGGCTCGACGGTGATCACGCGGACCGAGCTCGGCTGGTTGAGCGCGTAGGTCACGACCTTGCCCCAGGGCTTGTCGACGATCACGGTTCGGCCTCCTTGGGCAGCTGTTCGAGGAGCGACGCCATCTCGATCGCCGCCGTCGCCGCGTCCCATCCCTTGTTCCCGTGCTTGCCGCCCGCGCGATCCAGGGCCTGCTCCAGCGTCTCCGTCGTCAGGACCCCGAACGTGACCGGGACGCCGGTCGCCTCGGCGGCCTCGCGGATCCCGGCCGCCGCCTGCCCCGCGATGAGCTCGAAGTGTGCGGTCTCGCCCCGGATCACGGCGCCGAGGCAGATCACGGCGTCGAACGTCCGCGACCGCGCGAGCCGCCGCGCCACCAGGGGCAGCTCGAACGCCCCCGGCACCCACACCACGTCGACGTCTTCCTCGGCCACCCCGTTCGCGTGGAGACCGGCGAGCGCGCCCTCGAGCAGTTTGCGCGTGACGAGCTCGTTGAACCTCGCCACCGCGATCGCGAAGCGGCGACCACGTGCGTGCAGGTCACCCCGGAGCTCGCTCACGGCGCAGCCTCGGGCTCAAGGTTGTCGAGCAGGTGGCCCAGCTTCTCGCGCTTGGTGCGCAGGTAGCCGATGTTCTCCGGGGTGGGGCGCGTCTCGAGCGGCACGCGCTCGGAGATCGACAGCCCATAGCCCTCGAGCCCTGCCCGTTTCGCGGGGTTGTTGGTGAGCAGCCGCATGGAGCGCACGCCGAGGTCCACCAGGATCTGGGCGCCGATCCCGTAGTCGCGCGGGTCCGCCGCGAACCCGAGCTCGATGTTGGCCTCGACGGTGTCCCGTCCCTCCTCCTGGAGGCGGTAGGCGCGGAGCTTGTGCGTCAGCCCGATCGCACGCCCCTCGTGGCCCCGGATATACAGGACCACGCCGCGGCCCTCCTTGCCGACCTGGGCAAGCGCACCGTGCAGCTGGTCGCCGCAGTCGCACCGCATCGAGCCGAACACGTCGCCGGTCAGGCACTCCGAGTGCACGCGCACCAGGATCTGCTCGCCGTCGCCGACCTCGCCCAACACGAGCGCGACATGCACCATCCCGTCGACGGAGCTCTCGTAGGTGTGCGCGGTGAACTCGCCGTGCTCGGTCGGGATCTGCGCCGAGGCCGTCCGCGCCACCAGATGCTCGCGATGGCGGCGGTACTCGATCAGATCCGCGATCGAGATGATCTTGAGGCCGTGCTCCTTCGCCACCCGCGCGAGCTCCGGAGCTCGCGCCATCGAGCCGTCGGGATGCAGGACCTCACACAGCACCCCGGCCGGGTACAGGCCGGCGAGCCGCGCGAGGTCGACGGTCGCCTCGGTATGGCCGGCCCGCTTGAGAACGCCCCCCTGCTGCGCCATGAGCGGGAAGACGTGGCCGGGCATCCGGATGTCCTCCGGCCGCAAGGAAGGGTCGGTGATCGCCCGCACCGTGGCCGCGCGGTCGAACGCGCTCGTCCCGGTCGTCGTCCGCCCCTCGATGTCGATCGAGACCGCGAACGCGGTGCCGTGGCTCTCGTTGTTCTTCGAGACCATCAGCGGGATCCGAAGCTCGTCGAGGCGTTGCGCCGTCATCGGCACGCAGACGATGCCCCGGCCGTGCGTGACCATGAAGTTCAGGTTCTCGGGCGTCGCCTTCTCTGCGGCCATGATGAAGTCGCCCTCGTTCTCGCGATCGGCGTCGTCCACGACGATCACCATCCTCCCGGCGCGGATGTCGGCGAGGGCCTCGTCGATCGTCGCGAACGTGGGTCCGGTCTCCTGGGTCATGGTGTCTTTCCCTCCATCTGGCCCTCGATCGGGTCGAGGAGCGCTTCCACGTACTTCGCGATCACATCGACCTCCAGGTTCAATGGGTCTCCCACCTCGGCGGTGCCGAGCGTCGTCACCTCGAGCGTGTGCGGGATCAGCGCCACGCCGAACGTCTCCCCGTCCCGGGAGGCGACCGTCAGGCTGACCCCGTCGACGCACACCGAGCCCTTGTCCACGAGGTATCGCGCCACCCGGTCGGGGGCGCGAATGGTGATCCACGCGCTCCCGTCGTCGGCGAGATCCATCGCGACGACCTCGCCTACGCCATCGACGTGTCCCTGCACGAGATGACCGCCGAGCCTGCTCGACAGCGTGAGCGGCCGCTCGAGGTTCACCGGGTCGCCCGCCCGCAGACGCGAGAAGCTCGTGCGCCGGAGCGTCTCCTCGGACACGTCGAACGCCAGATGCTCGTCCGAGCGCTCGACGACCGTGAGGCAGGCGCCGTTCACCGCGATCGACGCGCCCTCGGTCGCGTCGGAGGTGACCGTTCGGCAGCCGATGGACAGACGCGTCGTCCCCACCTCGCGGACCACGCCGCGCTCCTCAACGATCCCCGTGAACATCCGCCTCCACCCTCAGGTCCTCGCCGACCCGCTCGACCGAGCGGATCCGTAGCGGCAGCGCCTGCCCGATCGGCGCGAAACCACGTCCCTCCAACACGGTCGGGGCGTCCCTCCCGCCGAGCAGCTTCGGCGAGAGGTACAGGACGATCGTGTCGACCAGGCGCTCCTCGACCGCCGACCAGGCCAGGGTCGGGCCGCCTTCCAGGAGCACCCCCTGGACGTCGCGCTTGCCGAGATCGCACATGAGCGCGGTGAGCCCCACGCCCTCGCCGTCGGTCTCCACCACCAAGACCTCCGCACCGGCATCCCGCCATGCGTCACGCGCCTTCGCGGGCGCGAGCTCGGTCGTCGCGACGAGGGTGGGCGCCTGGTCGTCGAACAGGTCCCCCGACGGGCCCACCCGCCCCCGCGCGTCCACCAGGACCCGGATCGGCGGTCTCCCCCGGTAGTCGGGGTCGCGGACCGTGAGCTCGGGGTCGTCGGCGAGCGCCGTGCCCGCACCCACCACGATCGCGTCCGCCCACGCTCGGAGGCGATGCACGTCGGCCCGTGCGGCGTCGCCGGTGATCCACCGCGAGGAGCCGTCGCGCGCCGCCACCTTGCCGTCCAGCGACGCGGCGGCCTTCCAGATCACGAACGGCATCCCGGTGCGGACGTGCTTGGCGAACCCCGCGTTGAGCCGCTGCGCCTCGGCTTCGAGGATCCCCTCGAGGACCTCGACGCCGCGGGCGCGGAGGCTCCGCACCCCCAGCCCGTCGACGACCGGGTTCGGGTCCCGAGCCGCGGAAACCACCCGCGCGATGCCGGAGCGCACGATCGCCTCCGTGCACGGTGGCGTACGGCCGTAATGGTCGCAGGGTTCGAGCGAGGTGAAGAGCGTGGCGCCTCGAGCCCGCGCGGCCGCCTGTTCGAGCGCCACGACCTCGGCGTGCGGCAGGCCCGGGCCTTCGTGGAAGCCCTCGCCGACGATCGAGCCGTCTGAGACCACGATGGAACCGACCATGGGGTTGGGGGACACCAGGCCTCTGCCCCGCCGCGCGAGCTCGATCGCCCGCTCCATGTACGCCTCGTCGGACATGTCGCTCCGATCTCGAGGCGGCGATGCGGGGAGAGGCAGGACGGGCAGCCGTCGGCTGCCGTTCCGCCCGTCCTCTCCCATCCCGACTTTGACGGTCGGTCCCGGAATCTCACCGGGTCAACCCCCGAATGGCATTCGGGGGGTCGCGGACTCTCACCGCCGGTGGGGACTTGCACCCCGCCCCGAAGACAGGCTCTTCTGGAGCCCAAGTATAGGTCGCCCGCGCACGCGGCGTGCGAGGCCGGACGACGAGGGTTGGTCAGTCGATCTTGCGGCGGTCGACCGCGTAGGAGGACTTCGGCTGGCGTTTGGCGTACTGCTTCATCTCGGTGGCCACGGAGACCGCCTCGCCGTAGTGGGCGAACGAGCGCACCTTCGTGGTCGCGATGCCGATCGAGATGCCGGCGAGCGGCAGGCGTTGCAGCTCTCCCTTGCGATCCTCGACCTCGACGTACCCGCGTTGCACGTCCTCGGGGTCGTAGAACCCCTGGATCTGCCGGTCGAAGGTCTCGACCACGAGTCCGGCGACGTCCTCGGCGACGTCGGGCGGCACGACGGCTACGAAGTCGTCTCCTCCGACGTGCCCGACGAACCCGTCGGCGCCCGCACGCCCGGCCACCGCGTCCTGCAGGATCCTCGCCGTCGCCTGGATCAGGCGGTCACCCTGCACGAACCCCTTCTGGTCGTTATACGCCTTGAAGTTGTCAAGGTCCGCGTACAACACGGCGAACGGTGACTCCTCGCGGACCATCCGCTCGATCTCCTCCTGGATGCGGATGTTCCCGGGCAGCCCGGTGAGCGGCGAGAGGTTGCGCATCTCCTTCGCTCGCCGGAGCGTCCCCTTGACCCGCGCGAGGAGCTCGATCGGGTCGAACGGCTTGATGATGTAGTCGTCGGCGCCCGCGGTAAGCCCGAGGACCTTGTCGGTCGCGAGCGCCTTCGCGGTGAGCATGATGATGGACGTGTTCGAGGTGTGCGGGTTCCGGCGGAGCCGGTGCGCGACCTCGAAACCGTCGATGCGGGGCATCATCACATCGAGCAGCACGAGATCGGGGCGCAGGCCGGCGGCCTTCTCGAGCGCCTCCTCCCCGTCCGAGGCGACCGAGACCTCGTAGCCCGCGCTGCGGAGGTTCACCTCGACGAATCGGGCGATGTCCGGATCGTCATCGACGACGAGGATCGACTCCGGCATCAGACCGTGACCTCCGCCGACGCTTTCAACTCACGGGCCGAACGGACCGGATCCGCGGCCCCGAAGATCGCGGTCGCGGCGACCAGGACGTCGGCGCCTGCCTGCACGCACCGGGCGACCGTCTCGAGGTTCACGCCGCCGTCCACGTGCACCTCGACGTCCAGGCCGCGACGGTCGATCTCGGAACGGAGCGCCTCGATCTTGGCCACGGCCCCGGGCTGGAACGATTGCCCCGCCCATCCTGGTTCGACCGCGAGGACGACTACGTCATCGGCGTCCTCGAGGAAGGCGAACGCGGCCTCCGCCGGCGTCCGGGGCGCGAGCGCCATCCCGGCCCGCATCCCCAACCCTCGGACCCTGCGCTGCGTGGGCGCCGGATCGCTCACGGCCTCGAGATGGAAGCTCACGGCATCGGCACCCGCCCCCGCGAGCTCGTCGAGGAACCCATCGGGCGCCTCGACCTGGAGGTGCGCGTGGAGGGGCCGATCCGTGTGCGGCCGCAGCGCGGCCACCACCACCGGACCGATCGTGAGGGGCGGGACGAAGTGTCCGTCCATGACGTCGATATGGATGAGGTCGGCATGCTCACCCACGAGCTTGACCTCCTCGGCCAAACGGGCGAGGTCGGCCGACAGGATGGAGGCACCCAGCTTGGCCACGGCGCGATTCTAGCCGGGAGGGGTTGCTCGGCCGCGGAAGGCCGCGACGAACATCGCGTCGCAGCCGTGCGCATGCGGCCAGAGGCGGACCCGTTCGGCGGGGCCGTCGGGGCCGGCGATCTCGATGGGCTCGAGCTCGGGCACGCGCCGTAGGATCGCGTCGCACGCGGCGTCGGTCTCGGCACGCGGGAACGTGCAGACGCTGTAGACGAGCCGGCCTCCGGGACGCAGCAGCCCCGCCGCGGCGGTCGCGACCCCAACCTGCAGCCGGGCGAGGCTCGAGAGCTCGTCTTTGCGGGCCCGCCACAGGAGCTCTGGGCGCCGGCGCGAGGAGCCGAGCCCCGAGCACGGCGCGTCCACCAGGACGCGGTCGAACCCGCCTCGGACGGCAGGCCGGCGACCGTCCTGCACGAGCAACTCCGTCCGAACGCCGAGCCGCTCGACGTTGGCTCGAACGAGCTCGAGGCGGGCCGGCGATACATCCGCGGCGACCGAGCGCCCCTCGGGCCCGACCAGGCAGGCGAGATGACCGGTCTTGCCGCCCGGTCCGGCGCACACGTCCAAGACCCGGTCGCCCGGCCGTGGATCCAGCGCCGCCACGACGAACGAGGAGGCCTGGTCCTGCACCGCGAACCTTCCCTCTCCGAACCCCGGCAGCGCCGAGGGCGCCCCGGAGGCGAGGACGAGCGAGTCCGGGTACAGCGTTCCTCGTTCGGTCCGGACGCGGGCGGCGTGCAGCTCGCGTTCGAGCTCGTCGACCGTCGTGCGGCAGGTGTTCGTTCGGATCGTAAGCGGCGCCCGTGCGGCGAGCGCGGCGGCGGCCCGCTCCGTCTCCTCGTCCGACGACACGATCCGGCGGAGCTCGCGCACCGCCCACTCGGCGAGCCCGGTCCGCAACGAGACCGCGAGATCGGTCCGACCCTCGGGCACCTCCGGCTCGAGCGTCGCGAACCGCCGCAGGACCGCGTTCACGAAACCTCGGTGGCGCGGGTCGGCGAGGGCGACGGTCTCCGACACCGCGGCGTGGGCCGGGACGCGAAGGAAGTGCAGCTGGTACGCCCCCAGGCGCAGCGCCGCACGGGCGCCCTTGGGGGCGGTGTCGATCGGACGCTCGAGCAGCGGCGCGAGCCGGTGGTCGATCGGGATCAGCCTGCGCAACGTGCCGTAGACGAGCTCGGTCGCGAACGCCGCGTCGCGCTCGGACAGGCGGATCCGCGCGAGCGTCCGGGCGAGGGTGAGGTTGGAGTAGGCGCCCTCATCGGTGACGCGCCGGATCACGTCGAGCGCGACCGAACGCGCGGACGGCGCCGGCGTCGGCCGCCCCGGGGCACCGACCTTGCGCGTCGATCCGGCCCGCCTCCGGTCCACGGGACGGGTCACCCGAGCGACTCGCCGATCACCGGGCGGTAGCCGTTCACGAAGTCCGACGAGCTCATGCGCCGCCGGCCCGCCGGCGCGAGCTGGATCGCCCGGAACCCCTCCTCGCCCGTCGCGACGACCAACCCCTCCTTGCTCGCCTCGACGATCGAGCCGGGCGGCCCGGTCGCGGGGACGGCTTCCGCGCGGAAGATCTTCAGGTCCTCGCCCCGGAACCTCGTGGTCGCGCCCGGCTCGGGCGACATCGCCCGGGTTCGGTTGACGAGATCGCGCGCGGGCTCGGTCCAACGAAGGACGCGATCGTCGGCCCCGAGGCGCCTGGTGAACGTGGCGGCCGCCTCGTCCTGTGGACTGGGCTCGGCCGCGCCCTCCGCGAACAGGTCGGCGGTCTGCACCAGGATCTCCGCCCCGATCCCTGCGAGCCGGTCCCCGAGCGAACCCGCGTCGTCCCCGGGCTCGATCGGCTCGGCCCGGCGGAGGATCACCGGACCGGTGTCGATCCCGGCGTCCATCACGATCGTCGTGACGCCGGTCTCGTCGCGTCCCTCGAGCAACGCCGTCTGCACCGGGCTCGCGCCCCGGAGCTCCGGCAGCAGCGAGAAGTGCAGGTTCACGGGGGCGATCGCCGGGAGGTCGAGCACCGCCTGCGGCAGGATCTCGCCGTAGGCGACCACGATCAGGAGGTCGGGGGCGTTCGCGGCGAGCGTGTCGGCGCCCGGGCCCGACGTGACGGTCTCGACCTCGTGCAGCGGCAGCCCGACCTCCGCCGCGGCGTCCGCGACCGGCGTCGGGCGGAGCTCGTTGCCGCGACCGGCGGGCCTGCGTGCGGCCGTGATCACCGCGACGAGCTCGTGGCCGGAGTCGGC
>Ga0222623_10000150_pt1 | contig 18925 bp, 12 predicted proteins | sample PLMtaG_FD_177336 | JGI IMG/M metagenome (GOLD analysis project Ga0222623, IMG submission 177336) | Groundwater sediment microbial communities from an aquifer in East River, Colorado, USA - PLM2_30_coex | ecosystem: Environmental > Terrestrial > Soil > Riparian zone | place: USA: East River...
ACACGAAAATATTCATCAGTCTCGAAGACGGACACATCGGTCTGGAAGAAGGTTACGCCTACTGGACCGGCCTGCCCGGACACATCCGGCTCGATCTCGGCAAATACCGCCAGCAATTCGGCGAGCTCAATCGCTGGCACTTGCATGCGGTGCCCGAGACCGAGTATCCGCTCGCGGTCACGACGTTCCTGGGAGAAGATGGACTCGCCGGGACGGGGATTTCTCTCTACCGCGCGTTTGGCGGATTGGGGACGCACGAGCTCACCGCGCAGGTGACCCGGAGCGCGAGTGACTCGGAGCTGTTCGGAAATAGCGGCAGACCGACGTTTTTGCTGCATCTACTCAACTTCTGGCAGCTCAACCATTCGACCTACATGCAGATCGGTGGCACGGGTCTGTACGGCACCAACCCTGACTCGGCGCTGCGTACGAAGGTTGGCGGGCTCGAGTTCCGGCTCACGTGGCGGCCGCCACTTCGCGCGATGTACCGCGAATGGACGCTGCGCGGCGAGCTGCTCGCGCTACAGAAGCAAGTAGCCGGCACGGGACCGACGCGTCTGGGCGGCTACGTCAGCTCCACGTACAAGCTGAACCAGCGATTCATCCTGGGTGCTCGCTATGACTACGTCGAGTCACCGGATTTCGGGGTGATCACGAGACAGTTCGTCCCTTCGCTCACGTTGTGGCAGAGCGAGTGGGTCTTCCTTCGCGCTCAATATCAGTGGCAGCGAGTCGCCAATGCCGAGGCGAACCACCAGATCGCCCTTCAGGCGGTCTGGGCCATTGGACCTCATAAACACGAGACATACTGACATGCTATCGATCATTGCTCTATTACTGGTCGCCGTCAGCAGCCCGTCGGACGCTCGGCCAGCACCGGCGGCGCCGGTGAAGGTCGTTACGTCGCTCACCACGTACGCCGCCATCGCCACGGAGATCGTAGGAGATCGTGGCAAAGTCAGCTCGATCGCCGTGGGCGACGAGAACCCGCACTACGTCCAGCCCAAGCCGAGCTTCGTGCCGACCCTGGCACAGGCCGACCTGTTTGTGACGACCGGGCTCGACCTCGAGCTGTGGGTGCCGGCACTGCTCGACAAGGCGAACAACGCAAAGATCACGGAAGGCGGACCCGGATACGTTGCGGCCTATCAGGGCTTGCCGCTGCTCGACGTTCCCGTCAACCTGTCGCGCTCGCAAGGTGACATTCACGTCTACGGCAATCCACACATCTGGACCGACCCGCTCAACGCGGTGCTCATCGCCCGCAACATTCTGCGCGGCCTGAAGCGCGTCGCGCCGCAGGATGCCGATTACTTCACGGCGCGCGAGAAGGACTTCGAGGACCGGATGTATCGCGCGTTGTTCGGCGCCGATCTGGTGAAGTTGATCGGCGGCGAGACCCTGGCCGACCTCGATCGCCAGGGCAAGCTCTTCAATTTCCTCGGGCAGCAGCAATACCAGGGCGCTCCGCTGATCAACCGGTTGGGCGGCTGGCTCAAGCAGGCGATGCCGTTCCGCGGGAAGCTGGTCGCGTGCTACCACAAGGAATGGGATTATTTCTCGCGGGAATTCCAGGTCACCTGCTTCGATTACATCGAGCCGAAGCCCGGTATTCCGCCCACGCCGCGCCATGTGCAGGAAATCATCACCGCCATGCGGGAGCAGCACATCCAGGTGCTCCTGTCGACGAACTACTATGATCGCAATCAGGTGATGGACGTGGCCCAGCGGACGGGTGCCAAGGCAGTCATCGTGCCGTCCAACACGGGCGGTCAGGCGGGCGTAAGCACGTACTTCGATCTCATGAATCTCTGGGTGACCGAGCTCGGACAGGCCTTCGGCGCGAAGGAGGTTCCGTGAGCGGCTTTGAGCTGATGCTGCCGCCGTTCGTCGCCTGCATGATCCTGGTGGCCATGCTGTCCTACCTCGGTCTGCACGTGATCGCGCGTGAAGTGATCTTCGTAGATCTCTCGCTCGCGCAGATGGCAGCATTGGGCAGCCTCTCGGCTCTGCTCTTCCACGTGGCGCCGGACTCGTCGATGACGTACGTGTTTGCTTTACTGGCGACCGCCATCGGTGCATTTCTGTTCGCGTTGACGCGGACGTCGGGGCACGGCGGAGCCAGCCGGAGCCGAGTGCCGCAGGAAGCGTTCATCGGCATCGTGTACGTCGTGGCGTCGGCGGCGGCCGTGCTGGTGGCGAACAAGGTCCCGGGGGGCGGCGAGGCGGTGGAGAAGACGTTAGTGGGCAGTCTGCTGTGGGTCACCTGGCCGACGATCGTGAAGCTGGCGATTGCGTACGCGGCACTGGGAGTCTTTCACTTCGTGCTACGCCGCCGCTTCCTCACGATCTCCTTTCATCCCGCGGAGGCGGAAGCGCAGGGATGGAAGATCCGGCTGTGGGATTTCTTCTTCTATCTCTCCTTCGGCGTCGTCATCACGCTGGCGGTTCCCATCGCCGGCGTCCTGATGGTCTTCAGCTTCCTCGTCGTTCCCGCGGTGATCGCGAACCTGTTCACGGCTGACAAGCGGCAACTCACGATCATCGCCTGGGGCTCCGGGGCCCTGGCATCCGTGCTCGGCTTGTGGCTTTCCTATACCAAGGATTTGCCCACCGGCCCGCTGGTCGTCTGCATGTACGGGTTGCTGCTCATTGTCGCCGCGGTGCTCCGCAAACTGGGCGTCGGCAACAGCAACAACACGGCGACCCCGTAAGTCCGCAGCTACCGAATTCGCAGGGCAATCAAGCGCGGCGCCACTGCCGGGGAAACGGCGGCCGTCCCGTTCGCGCTGAAGCGCAGCGTGAACGCCGCGCCGTTTGGCGCCTGCACGGCGCGGACGTATTCCCCTGATCCGGACCACAGCTTGCCACTGATGTTCACCGCGTTCCCCGCCGAGAACGTCGGCACGAGAGGATAGGCGAGCGGAAAATCAGTCGGGTCCTGACTGTGCAGACTGCTGTACGTGTTGCGGAAGTGCCAGGACGTGTACTGCAGCTCACTCGCCGCTGAGAACCCGGGCAGATCCGACACCCAGTTGGCGAGCGCCCAGCGGCTGATCGTCTGGTCGAACGGCTGGCCGATCTGCGCCGCGACGTTGGCGGCTCCCGTCAGTGTGGTTCGGACAAGTTTGCCCGGCAACGAATCCCCGAACTGATCCACGATATACCGGGTGAACAGCCAGCTGGCGCCGACGATCGCCAGAGTCCCCGTGTCCGCGGGAATCAACAACGGCGTGTCACCGGTCGCCAGCAGATACCGATAGGCGTCGTCGACCGCTCCAATAGCATATTGGCTAAAATGCGGATCGGTTGTGCCGAAGCTGCGTCCCGCGATCTCTTCGGCGTACTTCGACAGCCCTTCATCCAGCCAGCCGTCTTCCGAATTGCCACCCCTCACCAGCACGTGCTCGACAAAATTGATCATGTGTTGGAACTCATGCGTGAACGTGACTGGCGTAACGAAGTTGATATCGGAGTTCTTGTGGGCGCAGCTCAACGTCCCGTTCGAGTCCGCGACGACGGAGTAGAAGATCTCGCCATTGTTGTAATTCTGGGAGAAGCCGGGAGCGAGGTCGCCAGGAAAGAAGAATCCGGCGACGTAACCGCTGCTGTTGCACTGCGCGGTGGTGACCAGCTTGTTCACCCGGTTGGACATCAGGACGATGACAACCGTATTCGAGTCGATGTCCGATACGTTGCCGAACGTCACCGTATCGAGCGAATACAGCCGCGTATCGAACACCGTCTTGAGCGAGTCGAGCTCACTCGCGCTGATGCCGGGAGAGGGCGCGAGCGTATCGATGTAGATGGCGACATGAGTTCCCACCGCCCGCGCCACCGCGCTCACATCGACGAGCGGCGAACAGCTCAGGTTCGAACAGACCTTGAACGTCCGGGCATCGCCCACCGTGGGTGGTCCGGCCGCCGCCGACGGGCGCGGCACCGCCGAAGCGGCGACGGGCCCCGACCGATCGGCCAGTGGATAGCGACGAGTGCGCGCGAGTTGGCGCAGGAAATGATCGAACGCTACCGGCGTCGCACCGCGCGTCCCCGCACGAGCCCCCGGCAGCCGAGACATCGCGATCGACGCGACCGGACTCGCCGACTGCAGCTTGAAAGGCGCCGATGCTTGTGGTGTTCCGCCGGCCGACCACGGTAACACCAGGTACTCTGCGGTGTCGGTTCCGGTATTCGCGGCGAACGTCATACAACCCGAATCGCTCGCGGGGTCGATGGAGCTGTACGCGCCCACAGCCAGCGACAACTGTGTGCCATGCGCCCCACAGGACGGCAGCTGGCTTGGCCCCGCCGAATCGCCGCTGCATGCGACCGCCAGGGCCAAGCCCCCGATGACTAGAAACGCGAAAAGCTGGGTATTCCGAGCCACTTAGAACTCCGTCGTCACTCGAACCGTGAGGGAACGCCCCATGCCGGGATTGAGCGCGTTGGTCTTGATCCGGCTCAGGTAATCGGCGTACGCCTTATCGAAGGCATTGCGCAGGGACAGATCGACGTCGACCGTGCGCGCTCCGACTACCCACCCCGCACCCGCCCCGAAGTTTATGAGCGTATAGGAACTCGATTGATACCCCGCTCCACCAAAAGCATCTGCGTAAAACTGTTGCTCCGCCGGATCCATGCGGGTCTGCTTCGCGTTCGTCTCACCGCCCACGGACAAATAGCGCCGTCCCCCCTCCAGCCGTGCCAACCAGGTCGCGCGGAAGGGAGGCATGTTGGGCAGAGGATTGTGCGTGGTCGTGTTCTTACCGTTGACGTAGTCCGCCGTCCCCTGGAGATGGAGGTAGGCGGTGGGATGCCACTGGAGCGAGCCCTCCAGGCCGGTCAGCCGGGCATCGCCCTGCGTCACGTCGTAGATCTGAAATCCCGACGCGGTGTCGGTCGTGCCGGTCGGAACAGAATAGATGTAGTCCTGGATCAGATTGAGGAACGTCCCCACCTCGAACGAGACCCGTGCGGTCTGCGCCCGCAGGGCGACGTCGGTGTTGATCGATTTTTCCGTCTTGAGATTGGGATTGCCGCGCTCGAACGCCACGGTGCCCTCGTGCACGCCGTTGGAATACAGGTCGAAGGACGACGGCGCACGGAAGCCGCGACCAACGTTGATCACCAGCGCGGCCGGCTCGCTCAGGTGGAACAACAAGCCGACGTTGCCGATCAGCGAATTCCAGGTGTGCGTCCGCGCAGGATTGCCCAACACCGTATCGGCGTCGACGTCGAGATGCCGGTAGTCGTAGCGCGCGCCGAACGACACATTCACGCGCCGGCCCTCGGCTTGTTCAAACAGGTAGACGCCTGCAGTGCTGAGCTGACTTGGCGGGATCAGCGTCTCCTCGCCGAACTTGTCGAAGGTGTTGCGCAGCCCCGAGAACCCCAGCAGTCCGGAGAATTGCCCGATCGGCGCATGATGGTAATGGACGTCCGTGAGATACGTCTGTGACAGCAGGCCGAGCCCCACCGTGGTAGTGGTGGCATCCTCGAACTCGCGCCGGCGGCTACGCTCGTAGCCGCTGGACACCTCGAGCCGGGCCGCGCCGAGCGGCAGCGTCAGATCCACGCGGCCGTGACTCGTGGCCATCCGCTGGGTCGGCGTGGCGGCCGGATCTTCATCGGTGAGTGAAAGCGTCTCGTTCCGTTGCGAGAAGCTTCCGGAGAGACTGCCCCACGGCCCATGCGTTCCCAGCGTGGCACTGCCGCCGACCTGACGCAGGCCGCTGTTCCACAGCGTGTAATCGGGCGTATGGACATCGCCGCTGCTGCGGCCGCTGAGACTCGCCCGGAAGCCGACACTTCCGCTGCCCCCCTCGACATCGAACGCCCCATCCTTCAGACTGCTGGCGCTGCCGTAGGCGGCGCTCGCGCTGCCGCGCACGAAACCCGGTACGCCGGTCGCGTCGGGCAGATCCTTCTGCACGACGTTGACGACGCCGCCAAGAGCATCGGATCCGTACAGGACACTGGCTGGGCCGCGAATCACTTCGATCCGCTCGGCGCTCGCCGTTTCGACGTTCGGACTGTGCTCGTCACCCCACTGCTGCGTCTCGACCCGCTGTCCGTCGTCCAGCACGAGCACGCGGTTGGACGACAGGCCGCGGATCACCGGTTTGCCGATGCCGGGGCCCGTGCTCCAGCTGTGGACGCCCGCGATGCCCTGCAATGTCTCGCCGAGGTTGGGCGATTGCGACTCGCGCAGCTCCTCGCCCGAGCGCACACTGGTGGGTTGCGGCGAGTTGAGCGCGCTCGTGGCATTGGCGCTGGCGGTGACCTGAATGCCCGTCAGCTCGACGACTGACTCTTTCATCGTGACATCCGCGGTGACGTCACTGCCGGTCGAGACAACACGCTGGACGGCCGGGGCAAAGCCAATCCGCTGGAACGTGACCGTGAAGGTTCCGGCCGGGAGTCCCGCAATGGAATAACGTCCCGAGCTGTCGGTCGTTGTGGAGCGGTGCAAATCGGGAAGTGAGACCTGCACGTCTGCAACCGGCGCGCCCGCCGCCGTGGTGACGCGACCGGACAGTGTACCCGTGCTCGCGGACAGCAATGTCGTGAGCAATGTAAGGAAATGCATGACGCTCTCCTGGTTCACACGCGCGCGCACGTCTCCATCGGGAGTCGTGACCCGCGAGCTTGGCTGTGGATTGCGGTCGCCGCGGAAGCGCGGCGCCGTTACTCAGGAGAGGGTCGGGGGAGCGCGGGAATCGGGTAGAGTGAGATCAGCGGCAGTTGCCGAGCGCTCCACGACCGCGAGCGCCCACCGAATCCCAAGCCCTTCGCGAATTCGAATGACGGTCGAGGGATTGCGCGCGAGCGGCGCCGAGAGAAAGCGATGGAATGCGCAGTCGGCCGGGTGGATACGTGCGCAGCCGGCGGTGGAGTGCGACTCGATGTGCGCCGGTCCGGAGGGTTCGCCGAGCCGAGCGTCGGCCCATGCGGCAGCGGCCGGCACGCTGAATTGCAGCAGCGTGAGGAGGAAAAGCGGGGTGCGCACCCACCACGAGCGTTTCCGCATCGGCGGCATATTACTAGATACGATCCGCTCTTGACAGGCTCCGTCACGCCGCTTTAGCATAACCCCTTCTCCAAAAAGGACTTCTGTCCTTGGCTCCCCCCAGCCGCCGCCAGGAGGCCCTCGACTATCACTCGCAGGGCCGCCCTGGGAAAATCCAGGTCACGCCTACAAAGCCGTTCAAGGATCAACGCGACCTGTCCCTGGCCTATACGCCGGGGGTGGCGGAGCCTTGCCTGGAAATCGCCAAGAACCCGGACAGTGCCTACCTGTATACCACCAAGGGCAACCTCGTCGCGGTCGTCACGAACGGGACGGCCGTCCTGGGGCTCGGCAACATCGGTGCCCTGGCCGGTAAACCGGTCATGGAAGGCAAGGGCATCCTCTTCAAGGCCTTCGCCGACATCGACGTGTTCGACCTGGAGGTCGGGTCCGAGAATCCTGAAGACGTGATCCGTTTTTGCCAGCTGCTGGAGCCGACCGTCGGCGGGATCAATCTCGAGGACATCCGCTCACCGGATTGCTTCTACATCGAGCAGCGGCTGCGCGAGACGCTCTCCATCCCGGTCTTCCACGACGACCAGCACGGTACCGCGATCATCTCCGGCGCGGCGCTCCTCAACGCGCTGCTCCTCGTCAAGAAAGACATCTCCGAGGTCAAAGTCGTCTTCGCGGGCGCCGGCGCTGCGGCGATCGCGACCGCCGAGCACTACGTGCGTCTCGGCGTGCAGCGCGAGCACATCGTCATGTGCGACCACAAGGGCGTGATCTACCAGGGCCGCGAGGGACTGGACGAGTTCAAGCAACGCTTTGCGATCGAGACGAAAGCGCGCTCGCTCGCCGAGGCGTTGCAGGGCGCCGATGTGTTCGTGGGACTTTCCGTAGCCGGCATTGTCACCGGCGGCATGCTGGGGGAGATGGCGAAGAAGCCCGTGATTTTCGCGCTCGCCAATCCGACGCCCGAGATCATGCCGGACGAGGCGAAGAAGGCGCGCCCCGACGCGATCGTGGCGACGGGCCGGTCAGACTTCCCAAATCAGGTGAACAACGTGCTCGGCTTTCCGTTCATCTTCCGCGGCGCGCTCGACGTGCGCGCCAAGAAGATCAACGAAGACATGGAGATGGCCGCCACGCGCGCGCTCGCCGAGCTGGCCAAGGCGGAAGTGCCCGAGTCGGTGACGCGCGCTTACGGGGGCGAGAAGCTGAAGTTCCCCAAACCATTCGATCCGCGCGTGCTGCTGTGGGTTGCACCGGCAGTCGCGTGGGCGGCGGTCGCCTCGGGGATCGCCGGCCGGATCATCGACGTGGAGGAATACCGCGCCGAGCTGGAAGCGCGACTGGGACCCGAGCGGCAGGTGATGCGCGGGCTCATCTCCCGCGCACAGCAGGATCCGCCGAGCATCGTGTTCCCGGAGGGCGACGATCCCCGCATCCTGCGCGCCTCCCGCATTCTCTCGGACGAGGGTATTGCTCGGCCCATTCTGCTAGGCGATCTCGACGCGATCCGCCGCCAGGCTGACGACGCTTCGCTGACACTCGAGGACATCGAGCTGGTCAATCCACGGACCGCCACCGATCGCGATCAGCTCGCGCAGGAGCTGTGGCAGCTCCGTCGCCGGCGCGGGATGACGCTGCGAGAGGCGAAAGACCGTGTGCTCGATCCGATGTACTACGGTCTGTTGATGCTGCGCGCCGGACGCACCGACGCACTCGTCGCCGGGGAGGAGATCGACTATCCGGATGCGTTGCGGCCGGCGCTCGAGGTGATCGGCGCCGAGCCGGGACGTAAGCACGTCAGCGGCATTTACATGATGATCTTTCGCCAGCAGACGTTCTTCTTCGCCGACACGACGGTGAACATCGAGCCTGACGCCGAGACCCTCGCGGAGATCGCGACCGCCACCGCCAAGTTCGTGACCCGGCTCGGCATCGAGCCGCGAGTGGCGATGCTCTCGTTCTCGAACTTCGGCTCCGTGAAGCATCCCGCCGCAGCCAAGGTGCAGGAGGCTGTCACATTGTTGCACGCGCGGGACCCCGAATTACAGGTCGACGGCGAGATGCAGGCCGATACGGCGGTCGTGGAGCGGATCCTGACGCGCGTGTATCCCTTCGCCAAGCTGCGGGGGCCGGCTAACGTGTTGATATTCCCAGACTTAAATGCCGCCAACATCGCGTACAAGCTGCTCGCCCGCCTCGGGGACGCCCAGGCGATTGGACCTATCCTTGTGGGGATGGCCCGTCCGGTCCATGTCTTGCAAAGGTTGTCAGAAGTCCCCGACATCGTGAATATGGCGGTGATTGGCGCCATCGATGCTTTGGAGTATCGCCGCCAGGTGCGGCCAACCCAATAAAGGCAATGGGCATATCCACTGAGCAGCGTGTGTACCGGAATCTGACGCCTTCGCAACTGTACGAACACGCCCTGCGCCGCGGCGAAGGTGTGGTGACGTCGGGGGGGGGACCGTTCTGTGCGGTGACATCGCCGCACACCGGCCGGAGCCCGAACGACAAGTTCCTGGTGCAGGAGCCCGACTCCACCGGTCGGATCTGGTGGGGGAAGGTGAATCAGCCGATCGCGCCCGAGAAGTTCGCGCGTCTCAAGGCGGACGTCGAAGCGCACTTGAGTGGCCAGGAGCTGTTTGTGCGCGACGTCTATGCCGGGGCCGATCCGGCGTTCCGTCTCCCGATTCGCTTCATGACGCCGAACGCGTGGCACGCGCTCTTCGTCTACAACATGTTCCTGCGCCCCGCCGACGGCGAGTTGTCGAGCTTCGAACCGGAATTCGAGGTGTTGCACGCGCCTGAATTCCAGGCGGACCCGGCCATCCATGGAACCAGGTCGGGCACGTTCATCATCGTGAGCTTTGCGCAGCGCACGATTCTGATCGGCGGCACGCGCTACGCGGGCGAGCTCAAGAAATCGATCTTCAGCGTCCTGAACTACCTGCTGCCACTGCAGGGCGTGCTCTCGATGCACTGCTCCGCCAACGTCGGCAAGCAGGGTGACTGTGCGCTGTTCTTCGGTCTCTCCGGCACAGGAAAGACCACGCTCTCCGCCGACCCCGAGCGGCGCTTGATCGGCGACGACGAGCACGGGTGGTCCGACGAGGGCATTTTCAACTTCGAGGGCGGCTGCTACGCGAAAGTGATCCGGCTGTCGCGTGAGGGCGAGCCCGAGATCTTTGCCACGACGGAAATGTTCGGCACCGTGCTCGAGAACGTGGACGTCGATCCTGAGACCCGTGCCGTGGATCTGGACTCGCAGCGCATCACCGAAAACACGCGCGCCTCATATCCGATTCACTACATCCCGAATCACGTCCCCGAAGGCATGGCGGGCCATCCCGCGCACGTCGTCTTTCTGACCTGCGACGCGTTCGGCGTGATGCCGCCGATCGCCAAGCTGACGCCGGAGCAGACGATGTATCACTTCCTGTCCGGCTACACCGCCAAGGTCGCGGGCACCGAGCGGGGGGTCACGGAGCCGAAAGAGACGTTCTCCGCCTGCTTCGGCGCGCCGTTCCTGCCGCTGCACCCGAGCGTCTACGCCAAGATGCTCGGCGAGCGGATCGCGCGGCACGGCGTGCAGTGCTGGCTCGTGAACACCGGATGGACCGGTGGGCCGTATGGCGTTGGCCGGCGCATGGACCTGAAGAGCACGCGAGCGATGATTCGCGCGTCGCTGGCGGGAGAGCTCGACAAGGTGCCGACGCGCCGCGAGCCGGTGTTCGGCCTGCAAGTGCCGAAACATGTGCCAGGCGTTTCCGACTCGCTGCTCGATCCTCGCACGACGTGGAAGGATCCGGCGAGGTACGACGTCCAGGCGAACGCACTGACCGCCCTCTTCCGCAAGAACTTCGAGCAGTTCGCCGAGCTCGTTCCGGTGAGTGTCCGGGAGGCCGGACCGGAGACTTGAGTCAATTCGAGGTCGTTCGCGACCCGCTGTGGAACAACATCCGCCTCGAGCCCGACGCGCTCGCGATCATCGACACGCCGGCGTTCCAGCGTCTGCGGTACGTCCGGCAGCTCGGCCACGCGTTTCTCGTTTACCCTGGCGCCACGCACACCCGGTTTGAGCACGCACTCGGTGCGTACCATCTTGCCTGCCGCGTAACCAAAGAGCTGGAGGTACAGCTCGCCGCGCTGCTTCACGACATCGGGCATTACCCGTTCTCGCATGCGCTCGAAGAAGCGGGCCTCCCCCCCCACGAGAGCCTCGCCGCCCGCCATCTGTGTTCGGGCGCGTTGGCGACGACGCTCGAACGTCTAGGTGTTTCGGCGGAGCGCTTGCTGCAGCTGATACAGGGAACGAGCTCGTCCCCGCTCGCCAGCCTCGTGTCGGGATCCATCGACGTCGACAAACTCGACTATTTGTCGCGCGATGCGAAGATGTGCGGGGTCCCCTATGGCGTCATCGATGTCGATCGTCTGCTTACGTCACTCACGGTATCCGCCGACGGCTTGGTGCTGCACGCCAAAGGACTGGCGGCGCTCGAGTCGTTGCTGTTCGCCAAGTATCAGATGTACCGCAACGTGTACTGGCATCACGCGGTGCGCAGCGCGACCGCGATGTTCAAGCGTCTGGTGCGCCGCGCCATCGCCGCCCGGCGCATGTCTCCCGACGACATCGCGGTCGCGACAGACGACGGACTGAGCCACGAGCTGCAACAGAGCGATCAGACCGGCCTGGCGCGCGCGCTGCGCGAACGGCGGCTCGCCAAGCGGGCACTCGACATTCCGGCGACCGAATTGCCGGCCGAAACGTTCGACTGGCCGTCCCGGGATCCCGATCTGCTCGAGCGTGTGGAGGAGCGGCTGGCGCAGGAGCTCGGTCTGCACCCCGACCACGTCTTTCTCGACTTTCCTGCGAAGCCGGACATGTTCGACGTGTCGCTCCCGGGGCTGGGGAGCCTCGGCTTGCCGCGCGTCGCGGCGGAGCTGCATCGGTCCGCGCAGCGTCTCCGCGTCTTCGTGCTCGAGCCGGCGGAGATTCCAGCGCGTCCGATCGTCGAGCTGGTGACACTGCCGCGCGAGGAAGTGGCGGCGCGGCTCGTGAGTGGTGGACCGTTGGTGGGTCGTCGTCCAGGGGGTGAGGACTAGCGCGGCCGGGCGGGGGTCTGCTGCGTCGTGACGTTTTCCTGCGTGGGAGCCTCGACCGAATCGATGCGCACGATGATCGCGGTGATGTTGTCGAGACCGCCGTGGCGATTGGCTTCCGCGATCAGCGCATCCACTTCCTCCTGCGGCATCCGATCGGGCGACAGCAGCTCCGATAGCTGATAGTCCTCCAGCATACCGGTCAGCCCATCCGACGCCAGTAGGAAGAGATCCTTCGGCTTCACCGTCCCCGCATAGATGTCGGGCATGACGTCGCTATTGGCGCCGACGCAACGGGTGATCACGTTGCTGTAGGGATGGGTGCGGGCCTGCTCCGGCGTCAAATAGCCGGCATCCACCTGCTCCTGAACGTACGAATGGTCTTTCGTCAGCTGGCTCAACCGGCCGTCACGCAACAGATAGGCGCGACTGTCGCCCACCTGCCCGATCAAGAACCGTGTTTCGAACAGCGTCAGCGCGGTGACCGTCGTCCCCATGCCCCGCTTGTCGTGCTCGGTCAGCGTGCGCTGAAAGATGGCGCCGTTCGCTGTGCGAACCGCCGCACGCATGCGCTCGGCGACCTGGTCGTCGGTCAGACCGCGGACTGAATGGATCTCGTCCGTGACAATCCGCACCGCCATCTCGCTGGCGACTTCCCCAGCGGCGTGACCTCCCATGCCATCGGCGACGACAAAAATCCCCCGGTCGGGAATCATGCGAAAACTGTCCTCGTTCCCCGACCGAATGACGCCGACGTCGGTGCGACCAGCGGAAGTGATATGCACGTGATCCCTAGATAAACATCCAATACACCAGTCCGACGATCCCGAGCAGGAGCACTGCGGCGCTGCCGCCACAGCCTTTGCCCTTCTTCTGCTGTGCCACCGGGGGGGGTGGTTTCGCTCCCGGCTTCGGTTTTGCCGGCACCGGCTTGGCAGCGGCCGGTTTCGCCGCTGCGGGTTTTGACGCTGGGGGCTTCGCGGGAGCCGATGCAGGGACCGCGGGGTTGGGTTTCGTCGGCGGTGCAGACCGAGGAGGCGGACTCATGACCATCTGTTCCATTACACGAGTCCCACCGCCCCTGGCCACCTCCGCCCCGTCATCCGTCGGCTCGAAGACCAGTGAGACATCCCCGAACCGAACCGTAGCCCCTGGTGCAAGCGGAGCCTCCCCCTTGATTTGATCGTCGTCGACGAACGTCCCGTTCGTGGAATCGAGGTCCACCAGTATCCATACGCCTTCGCGGCGTTGTAGCTTCGTATGGGTCGTGGACACCGATTCATCGGGCAGCACCAAATCGTTGTAATCGGCCCGGCCGATGTTGACGACGGGAGTTTTGACGCCGAACCGCTGTCCTTTCAGCGCACCCCCGCGTACGATGAAGCTCGCCAACGGGGCTCCGGACGGTCGCGGAGCGGCCGGGACGCCATGGACGGTCTCCCTGAGCTTCTCGCCCTTCGGGGGGGGTACGGCCGAGGGCGCGCTAGCGGCCGGCCCCCGGGGAGGGGGGACAGGGTTTTCAGGAGGCGCCGCCGCGGTATCCGCATAGAACCGAAACTTCTCTTCGCCGATTGTGATCACGTCCGCCCGAGCGAGCAACCGCTGCCCTTCGATGCGAGTGTCGTTTACCGACGTGCCATTCGTGCTGGAGTCGACGATCAGGTAGCCCTTGGGCGTCGGCATGATCTCGGCATGGCGGCGTGAGACGTCCTTGCCGGCGACAACGACATCGCAAGTGGCGTCACGGCCAAAAACCAGCGACGTACCGGCGACGGCGTACTCCCTTCCATCCGTGAGCGAGACGACACGCCCGCCGGTGTTCACCGTGATCTTCCCGCCCTTGGCCTCAGCCTTCGCGCGCTCCATCGCCTGTGGCACGCTCATGGCCTGCACGTACTGCGTGCTACCGCTGCGCCGCTCGTCGACGAAGGTGAGCTCCTGCCCTCCCACCTCGACCTTGTCGCCGTGGAGAAGGGGGGTCGGTTCGGCACCCAGGCGCACGCCGTTGATCAGAACGTCCGCCTCTGGAACTGCCTTTGTAATGACGACTTGCCCGTCTGGCAGGGATTTGAGCTTCGCGTGCTTGGGGAGAACACCTGCAACGGCGAGCGGGATGGCGCAGCTGGGATCTGCGCCGAGTAGCACTTCCCCTTGCGGGAGTGTGAATCTCCGCCCGCCCAATTCAAGCAACGCCATGCACGCCCACTCCCGTATCTGAGGCCAGGCCGTGAAGTTACGCCCGGCTTTGTAACCGGGCAAGGAAGCTGCAGTTAGGTGAGCCCCACAGCCTCTTCGCGTCCGACGAGTCCGCGCCTAAGCCAATACCAGAAGATCAGCGAGCCGACGATCACCGTCGCGTAGCTGTTGATGAAGCGCCAGATCAACGTGTAGCTCGGCGTCAACTCGCGCGGAACGTAGATCGACATCACCGCCGCCGAAGTCAGTTCCGCGAGGCCGGAGCCTCCCGGTGTGGGCGCGAAATATAGAAGGAAGGAAATCAGCGTCTGCAGTAGCAGAATGTCGGTGAAGTCTGCCGGTATGCCCAACACCCTCATGGTCACGTATCCGGCGAGCAGCTTATTCGCGTGCGACGGCGCGGAGATCACGATCGCGAGGAGCAGCGTCAACAACCCTTTCGGCGACCCGAACGCGACCATGCAATCGTGGGCGCGGTCGACCCCGGTGAGCAGCTTCTCCATGCGCGCCGCCGCCTTCGCGCTGCGTCGGGCGGCGCGTGCCGCCAGTCGCTGAATGAGCCGCTTCATCACGCCGGGGAAGATCATGGCGGTCAGCATCAGCAGGCCGAGGAGCCCAAAGATCGTGAGGCTGGTCTTGAAGAGGTCGTAGAGGGTGATGCCGAGGACGAGGCCGTGTTGGGACAGTGACTGGCCCGCGCCGAGCACCACCGCCAGGGGGCCGGCGATCGCGAAGAAGCCGACGGTGGCGATGAACGTGACGAAAATCGAGCTGAGGGCTACGGGTACCGGGACGCCGGCGCGCTTCATGACCCACATCGACATCGGGGCCGACCCCGACTGAAACGGCGTGAGGTAAGCGCCCCAGGCCCCGAACCCGCCCGCGAGCACCGTGTCGCGCAGCCGGACGCTCGGGTACACATGTCGCGTACACACCCACAGTCGCAGTCCCCCGCCAAACCAGTCCATCGAGGCCAGGACGAGGCCAACGGCCACCCACCCCCAGTGCAGTCGCAGGAACGGCGTAAGGAAGACGTCCACCCGATCGCCGAAGCGAATCAGGTAGTACGCAAAGAGCAGGGCGACTCCACCGAGGGAGATGGCGGCGAACAACTCGAGGCCACGACGAAGCAGCCGCGGGGTCAGGGCGAGGGCCACGCGCGAAACTAGGAAGGATTGGTGGATTTGGACAGGTGTCAGGTGTCTGGTGCCAGAGTCGTACTCCCTGACCCCAGACACCAGACACCTGTTTTTGTTATTTTAGTGGGTTATGCGCCATCCCCCCGAGCGCGTCGTTCTCCGCAACGTACGCCAGCATAATCTGAAGGGCATCACCGTCGAGTTCCCGCGCCGGGCGCTCTCGGTCGTCACCGGCCCCTCGGGCTCGGGGAAAAGCTCGCTCGCGTTCGACACGCTCTACGCCGAGGGGCAGCGGCGTTATATCGAATCGCTGTCGACGTACGCCAAGCAGTTCCTCGAACGTATGCCCAAGCCTCTGGTCGACTCGATGGAGGGACTGTCCCCCGCCGTCGCGATCGAACAGAAGAACCCCACGACCTCGAGCCGTTCGACCGTCGGGACCGCCACCGAAATCAACGATTTCCTCCGGTTGTTGTGGGCTCGCGCCGGCACGCAGGCGTGTCTGCAATGTGGGCGGGATGTGAAGCGGGATACTGTGCAGGAGGTTGTGGATGCCGTCCGTGCGGCGTGGGGCGTGCCGCGTGCGGCGTACCCGGTCGTCGTCTCGTTTCCGTTGCCAGCATCGGCTCATCGTCCGGACGTAGAAGTTGCGGCCCAGCTGCGCGCTGCCGGTTTCGTGCGAGCCCAGATCGACGGCGAGACGGTTCGATTGGACGAAGAAGGCGCCGAACAGCGCGTGCGCGCTGGTAAGGACGTACTGGTTCTGGTCGATCGCATCGATCCCACCGAGGAGAATCGGGGTCGACTGGCCGATGCAGTTGCCACGGCGTTCAGCGAGGGTGAAGGCGTTGCCATCGCCCTGAACAACGGCGACCGGCGGCGCTTTTCCGAACATCCCGCGTGTTCGGCCTGCGGGTGCGCCGCGCCCCTGCTCACGCCGACGCTCTTTTCCTTTAATAACCCGCGCGGGGCGTGTCCCACGTGCAACGGCTTCGGCGCGGTGCTGGAGTACGACGAGTCGCTGATCGTCCCGGACCCCAAGGCGTCGCTTGCCGATGGCGCGCTCGATCCCTGGACCAAGCCCCGCTACGAGGGGCGCCGGCGGCTGTTGCGCGAGACCGCGCGTGCCCGCGGCATCGACCTCGATACCGCATGGCAGGACATCCCGGCGCGCGAACGACACTTCCTGCTCCACAACACGGGTGGCCGCTACCTGGGGATCTTTCCCTTTCTCGAGCGGCTCGAGGAAAAGCGCTACAAGCAGTACATCCGGGTATTCCTGCGGCAATACCAGCTCGCCAAGACCTGCCCGGGATGCGGTGGCGCGCGGCTCAAACCCGAATCGCTCGCCGTCCGCGTCGCGGGCAAGACAATCGCCCAAGCCGCGGCCCTCACGGCCGCCGACCTCGCGAACTGGCTGGACAATCTTCAGCTCCCGGCGTTTCAGCAACAGGTCGCCGATCACATCCTCGACGAGTTGCGCGCGCGCGTCGGGTTCGTCAACGACGTCGGCCTCGGCTATCTCACGCTCGACCGCCAGACGCGCACTCTGTCGGGCGGCGAGGCACAGCGTATCGCGCTCTCGAACGCCCTGGGTTCACACCTGGTGGACACGCTGTACGTGCTGGATGAACCGTCGATCGGCCTCCACCCGGCGGATGTGGACCGGCTTCTGGGGCTGTTGCGGCGGCTGTCCGACGCCGGCAATACCGTGGTGGTGGTCGAGCACGATCCCGCCGCCATGCGGGCGGCCAGCTGGATGGTCGAGCTCGGTCCCGGGAGCGGCGAGGCCGGGGGGCAGGTCGTCTACCAGGGACCGGCTGCCGCGGTGCGCGAGGCGGGCACGCTCACCGGCCAGTATCTGTCCGGTGAAAAGCGCATCGGCGTGCCGTCGGCACGCCGGCCCGCCGTGCGCTGGCTCGACGTAAAGGGCGCGCGGCTCCACAACATCAAGGGCATCGATTTTCGGATCCCGCTCGGCACACTCACGGCGGTTACCGGAGTGTCCGGGTCCGGGAAATCGACGCTCGTGCACGACGTGTTGTACCGGCAGCTCGAGGGACGGCTGCACGGCGAACACACCGCCAAGCAGCACCTCGGCGAGCCCGTCGGGGACGTCTCCGCGCTGAAGGGATGGGAGTACCTCGAGGATGTCGTCCTCATCGATCAAGCCCCGATCGGACGCACGCCGCGGTCCAATCCGGTGACGTACGTGAAGGCCTTCGACGAGCTCCGTGCGCTGTTCGCGAATCAGCCGCTCGCGCGCGCGCGCGGCTACGAGCCCAGCACGTTTTCCTTCAACGTTGCGGGAGGCCGGTGCGAAGCCTGCGAAGGCGCCGGTCACGTGCTGATCGAGATGGTGTTCCTCGCCAACGTGTTCGTCCCGTGCGAGGTCTGCGGCGGCTCGCGCTTCAAACGCGAAGTCCTCGACGTCAAGGTACAGGGCGCGAGCATCGCGCAGGCGCTGCAGTGGACCGTGGATCAGGCGATCCAGCGGCTGCACCGCCATCACCGCCTGGCGCGCTGTCTCTGGTACCTGCAGCAAGTGGGGCTCGGCTACCTGCGGCTCGGTCAGCCGGGTACGACGCTGTCGGGCGGTGAGGCGCAACGGCTGAAGATCGCCCGCGAGCTGGCGCGCACGAAGGGGGCGAGGAGGCTCTACATCCTCGACGAGCCGACTACCGGGTTGCACATGGACGACGTGCGCGTGCTGTGTCGCGTGCTCGACCGGCTGGTGGATGCCGGGCATACCGTGCTCGTGATCGAGCACAATCTCGACGTCATCAAGCGCGCGGATTGGGTGATCGACTTGGGGCCGGGGGCTGGGGATCAGGGTGGGCGCATTGTCGCCGCGGGTACGCCCGAGGATGTCGCGCAGATCGCCGACTCGGTCACAGGAAGGTACTTGCGGGATTTGGCGTGACCAAGCGTCGCGCCGACTTGTTGCTCCTCGCCGCCACGTTCACGTGGGGCGTGAGCTTCGTGATCGTCAAACGCGCGCTCGCGGACAGCTCGCCGCTCGCGTTTCTCAGCATCCGCTTTGCGCTCGCGACCCTCGCGTTGTCACCGTTCGTCAAGCTGCGTGGCGGCTGGTCGAGCGCGGAACTTCGCGCGGGAGCGGTGCTGGCCGTGCTGCTCGCCAGCGGCTTTGCGTGCCAGGTCGTCGGGCTCCAGTACACGACCCCCGCCCGGTCAGCGTTCATCGTCGCGCTCTCGTCGGTGCTCGCGCCGGTGTTTGGGCTGCTGTTGTTGCGCCATCGCGCGGGATGGATGGTGGTGCTGGCGCTCGCCATCGCAGGAGTCGGGATCTATTTCCTAACCGCGCCCGATGCCGGCGGCCTCAATCGCGGCGACCTCTGGACGATGATTACGGCGGTCGTATTCGGCGGGCACATCGTGGCTGTGGCCGAGCTGTCGCGACGCTACGATCCGCTGCGGCTGGTCTGGCTACAAATCGCGGGCACGG
>Ga0222623_10000151_pt1 | contig 18917 bp, 13 predicted proteins | sample PLMtaG_FD_177336 | JGI IMG/M metagenome (GOLD analysis project Ga0222623, IMG submission 177336) | Groundwater sediment microbial communities from an aquifer in East River, Colorado, USA - PLM2_30_coex | ecosystem: Environmental > Terrestrial > Soil > Riparian zone | place: USA: East River...
TTTTGGCGCTTTGCTATGTGCCGCACATTGGCCTGCGCCTGAATGGGTCCCGCCGCTGGATTGGCTGGGGTCCAATTACTGTTCAGCCATCGGAACTGGCAAAGGTGGCAATAATCTTTTTTCTCTCTGCGTGGTTTACACGACACGAAAAGCCCACCCGCAAACTGCTCCTGGGATTCGTTCTCCCCCTTGCGATCATCAGCCTGCCGGCTGCGCTTGTGCTGGGCGAAGTCGATTTGGGAACAACGGCTTTAATTGGAACCACGGCGTTTGTCGTAATGTTTGTCGCCGGAGCCAATCCTCTATGGCTCGGCATTGTATCGCTCAGTGGCCTGGGAGCTCTTTTAATCGTTGCTACACAGATCTCCGAGCGGATGGGAAGGCTGTCCGCTTTTCTTCATCCGCAGCATTTCCAGGAAGATGCTGGTTTACAGCAGATGCAGGCGTTGATCGCCTGGGGCAGTGGCGGAATGGAAGGCCTCGGTTTGGGCAACGGGCGCCAGAAGATGCTGTATCTGCCTTACGCGCACACTGATTTTATTTTTCCAATTGTGGGTGAAGAGCTTGGTCTGCGGTTTAGTCTCCTGGTGGTTTTTTTGTTCGTAGTGATAATTGTCTGCGGCACGATGATCGCGCTACACGCCAAAGATCGTTTCGGTTTGCTCCTGGGTTGCGGCGTGGTTTCGCTCCTGGCTCTGCAAGCCGCAGTCAATATAGGCGTGACCACCTCGCTGCTGCCGAATAAAGGCCTGCCACTGCCTTTTATCAGCTACGGAGGTTCAAACCTCGTCGCGTGCATGTTTGGCGTCGGTCTGTTGCTGAACATTTATCGGCAGGGCATCCTTGAACCGCCAAATAAGAAACACGCCACGATGCATGCTCGAATAGCACCGCGGATTTAGAAACCAGTGATGAATCCTAAATCCGCGCAGCAACCAGAGACTGGGAATCGAAATTTATGAATGCAGTGATCGCATGCGGAGGCACTGGTGGCCATCTCTTCCCCGGCATCGCGGTGGCAGAAGTGCTGCGCGATCGTGGCCACGAAGTGATGCTGTTGATTTCCGAAAAGGATATCGATGCCCTTGCGCTGTCGGGGCGCAGCAATTTTCGAGTTGAAAAATTACCCACTGTTGGGCTGCCTTCAGCGTTTTCTCCTGCGTTCTTTGGTTTTGTTCGCCGGTTTTACGAAAGCTTGTCGCTTTGCCGCTCTCTTTACCGCAAATTCAAGCCTCAGGTGGTCCTCGGCATGGGGGGATTCACTTCCACTGCGCCGGTGTTGGCCGGACGTATACGAGGGATTGCCACCTTTATCCATGAATCAAATGCTGTTCCGGGAAAGGCGAACCGAATGACGGCGCGGATGGTGCAAGCGGTGATGCTCGGGTTCAAGGAATGCGCGCCTTTCTTTCCAAAAACGCACACCGAAGTCACCGGCACGCCAGTCCGGACCGAACTAGTGCGTTTGGATCGGCGAGTCGCGCGCCGAAAACTCGGACTGGATGAGGATCTGGCCACGTTGCTTGTAATGGGAGGCAGCCAGGGAGCGAGCGGAATTAATCAGGCACTAATCAAATCCCTGCCGTTCTTGCAAGGTTTGCCCTTGCAGGTGATCCACCTTTCCGGCGCGCGGGACGAACGTTTACTTGCAGATAACTATCGCCGCGAGAACCTCCCTGCCTACATCGCAGCGTTTCATCATCGAATGGAAGAAGTTTACAGCGCGGCGGATCTCGTTGTGGCGCGAGCCGGCGCGGCCAGTCTCGCTGAGTTCGCGGCTTTTTCGCTACCGGGCATCTTGATCCCATTTCCCTATGCCACTGACGATCATCAGACTCGCAACGCAGAGATTTACGCTCGCGTTCAAGCAGCGATTCTTCTGAAGGAGTCAGAGATCTCGGGCGAACTGCTCGCGCGCAAGATCCGTGAGTTGATCGAGGACCCAAAGCGGATTGAGCAAATGGCTGCGAATTGTGCACATCTGGCGCCGAAAGATGCGGCTGGCCGCGTGGCCACCACGATGGAGAAATATACGACCGATGAAGCCCGCTTTTGAAGAACGCAGCGCGCCCGCTGATCGCGTGCTAGCGATTGATTTGCCGCGGTTCCTCACCCGTGAGCATCACCGGATTCACCTTGTTGGGGTGGCCGGAAGCGGTATGAGCGGTCTGGCTGCGCTTTTGATTGAGCTTGGGCATTCGGTGAGCGGCTCGGACAAGGTGACCACAATGGAAACAGATCGATTGCAGCGACTCGGTCTGCGCTTCTATGAACAACATCGCTCAGAACATGCAGACGCCGCCGAGCTTGTTGTTTTTTCCTCCGCAATCAAGAGCGACAATCCAGTTCTGGTAAAAGCGCGCGATTTGACAAGACCAGTCGCGCGACGCGCGGAAGCCCTGGCTGCAGTCATGCGCGCGAAGCGCGGCATTGTTGTCGCCGGAATGCACGGCAAAACAACAACCTCGGCAATGACAGCACATGTTTTGCGCGAAGGTGGATTGCATCCATCGCATTACGTTGGCGCGGAAATTCCGATTCTGAGCACAAACGCCCATTGGGACATGCGCGGCGAATGGTTCGTCGCTGAAGGGGACGAGAGCGATGGCACGCTGGAGCTCTTTCACCCCGAGCACGCGCTGGTTCTGAACATCGAGGAGGAGCATCTCGATTTTTACGCCGATCTTGCTGCAATCGAAAAAGTCTTCGCCCGGCTAATCGATCAAACCAGCGGAATAGTTTTTTACAACACCGACGACGCGAGCACGGCGCAACTTTGCGCAACCCGCAAAAACGGGATCTCGTTCGGGTTTTCGGACACGGCCGATTACCGAGGCACGGAAGTGGGCTTGCACGCCTTCAGTTCAAATTTTTGCGTTTATTCACGAGGCAAAAAACTGGGTGAAGTGCTCCTGAATGTTCCTGGCTGGCACAACGTGCATAACGCGATCGGCGTTGTTGCGCTGGCAACTGAGCTTGGGATTGCTTTCGACAAAATCGCAAAGTCACTGGAAAAGTTCGAACACGCCCGGCGGCGATTTGAAATCAAGTATGCGAGTGAGCGGTTCTTGCTTGTCGATGATTACGCGCATCATCCTACAGAAATTCGCGCGACGCTGAAAGCGGCGCGCGCGGTGGGACGGAAGCGCGTTCTGACGATGTTTCAGCCGCATCGCTATTCGCGCACCGCGGCGCTGCGGAAAGAATTCGCCAAGGCATTTGATGACGCCGACAGGGTTGTGGTCACCGATGTCTACCCTGCGAGTGAATCGCCGATCCCCGGCGTCAGCGGGCAGACGATTGTCGAAGAAATCGTGAAATACGGTCATCGCGGTGCCAGTTACCAGCCGCGATTTGAGCACCTGCATTGCGATATCGGCAACACTCTCGATGTCGGCGATCTCGTATTAAGCCTCGGCGCTGGCAACATTCACGAGCAATTATCGATCCTCGCGGCGGATCTGGTGATTGCCGAAAAATTGACGGCCATCGTAGGGGAAACCGGTGGAGTCCGCCTTTACGAGCCGCTCTCGAAACACACTACGCTGCGCGTGGGCGGACCCGCACAGTTTTGGGTTGAGCCGCAGAGCGAAAAAGCATTTGCGGAGCTGATTCGGTTCTGTCGCGACGAAAACCTGCCGCTTTTCGTCATCGGTCGCGGATCGAATCTTCTTGTCCGCGACGGTGGCATCCGCGGAGTTGTGGTTCATCCGTGCGGCGATGAATTCAGCAAAGTTGAGGTCAATGGCTCCGAAATCACCGCAGGCGTCGGCACGAAATTCAGAGAAGTCGCTTATGCGGGGAAGGCAGCCGGCATCGGTGGGCTGGAGTGGATGGAAGGAATTCCGGGAGCGGTCGGGGGCGGATTGCGCATGAACGCGGGAGCAATGGGCGCGCAGACATTCGAGAACGTCGTGAGCGTTCGCTATCTAGATGGAAACGGCGAGGCGCACATGAAAACACGCGACGAACTGGAAGTGCATTACCGCAACTTCCCGTTGCTTGAAAACAATTTTGCAGTTTCTGCTGTTTTTCGCGGGCAACCGGCGCCGCTGGAAGAAATCGTGCGGAAGTTGAGCGCGTCGCAGGAAAAGCGTCGCACGTCGCAGCCAGCAGCAAAGAGCGCGGGCTGCATTTTTAAAAATCCCGATTCGTGCCCGGCCGGAAAACTGGTCGATGAGTTGGGTCTCAAGGATTTGCGGGTTGGCAAAGCGCGGGTGTCGGAGGTGCACGGCAATTTCATCGTTAATGACGGCGGGGCGACGGCGGCGGAAATGCTCGAATTAATCGAAATGATCAAGGCAAGGGCGCGGACAAAGCGCGGGATTGAATTGGAAACTGAAGTACAAATTGTGGGGGAACCGGGTTGATGAAGCACGAGGATTTACCGAAAAAAATTGCGGTTCTCATGGGAGGCCCTGGCTCCGAGCGCGACGTTTCACTCGCAACGGGGCAAGGTGTATCAAAGGCACTTCGCTCGTTAGGCGCAGAGGTAGCAGAAATCGATGTGCGGGATGAAAACTTCCAATTACCAAACGATGTCGATCTTGCGTTCCTCACCATTCACGGAACTTTCGGTGAAGACGGGCAGCTCCAGAAAATTCTGGAGCGCCGCGGCATCGCTTATACCGGTGAAGGCATAGAGGGAAGCCAGACCGCTTTCGACAAAATTCGCGCAAAGGAAAAATTTCGTGAACACGGCGTAACGACTCCGCTCTGGGAAGTGATTCATCCCGGACAGCGCCCAACAATTCCGCTGCCGATCGTCGTCAAGCCGCCACGCGAAGGATCGACTGTGGGTGTTGTAATCGTGAAGAATGAAGACGAGATCGAATCCGCCACCAGCGAAGCCGCAAAGTACGGCCGCGAATTATTGATAGAACAATTTGTGCCTGGCCGGGAATTGACGATAGGTGTCCTCGGTGACGAAGCCCTGCCTATTATCGAAATAATTCCGAAAGGCGGCTTCTACGATTTCACCAACAAGTATCCTTTTCTCAATCCGCAGGCCGGCGGTGGAGCAGAGCATGTCTGCCCGGCGAAGATCGACGCCGAAAAAACAAAGGAGATTCAAGAGTTAGCGCTCCGCGCATTTCGCGCGGCTGGCCTGCAGGTGTACGGGCGAGTGGACGCCATTTTGTCCGAAAGCGGCGAGCCGTTCATCCTGGAGATCAACAACATACCTGGAATGACCGAAGCTAGTCTGCTGCCCGAGGCTGCTGCGGCAGCAGGCGTCAGCTACATCGATCTGTGCGCCCGTATTATCGAGCTGTCTCGCGCCAGAACAGAAGGGAGTCGACAATGAGTTTTGGCCAAAAAAGCTCGAGATCGCGCAATCGACGAGTGTCCAATGTGCGCCAGCGGCGTCAGCAGCATTTGCTCGATGTGAAGGTCCGTTCCCGCAGAGCGACGCAGCATCGCGTTCGGAGAGCGATGGGCGTACTTATCAAGATAATTCTGGTCGCGGCATTGCTTGGCGTTTCTTATGCCGGAGCGCGCGCAGCTGCAAAACGGCTGTTGTTTGAAAATCCAGATTTCCAACTGAAGACAATTGAACTGCAGACTGACGGCTCTTTGCAGCGTGAGCAGGTTTTGAAAACAGCCGATCTGCACGAAGGCGAAAACATTTTTAATGTGAACCTGGCGCGCGTGCATGATCGCATACAGCAGCTTCCTCAGACGGACGAAGTGCAGGTGGTGCGGAAATTGCCGGGCGAAATCGATATTCGTGTAGTGGAACGAAAACCGGTCGCTTGGATCACAAGTGAAAAGGAAATTTCGGATCCATTTGTGTCAGATGGCGCTTTTTTGGTGGACGCGCGGGGCGTTTTGATGAAACAAAAGAAGTTGTTGCCCGAATACCTCGGACTGCCGCTCATTGTGGGATGCTCGAGCGAATCGCTCGAAGCCGGAAAAGTCGTCGAATCATTCGAAGCGAAAACAGCACTGGAGCTGCTGCGCCTAAGTGAGCGCAGTTTTTTGCAAATGCGTTTCCAGATTCGCGAGATCGACGTTTCAAAAGGCTATTGCCTGCTGGTGACGGACAAAAATCGCGCACGCGTGACGTTCGGGTTTAATAATCTGGAAACGCAACTGCGTCGACTGGAACAATTTCTTGTCTATTGCGACGGCTCAAAACAGGAACTCGGGACTGTAAACCTGCTTGTGCAACGAAACATTCCCGTGACTTTCGCCGAGGCTCCGGCAGCCGTGATTAACGACACGATTGAGCCCGCTGTGGAGCCGCGGATCATGAAGGCAATCCCGGTGCGTGCACCCGATAAACCTGCGCCGCCTGCGCCCAAGCCGCGCGTCGGTTCGACGCCCGTTACCAAAAAAACTTCCAGCCAACGACACAAAACGGATTAACAACACATGGCGAGCAATAATCTGATGATCGGTCTTGAGATTGGCACATCCAAAATCTGTGTCGTTGTTGGCGAAAGTCGACCCGACGGCACAATCAAAATCTTAGGAGTCGGCCAGGCGCCATCACGCGGCGTGCGCAAGGGCGAAATCGTTGATTTTGAGACGGCGATGAAATGCGTGCACGAAGCAGTGGTGGATGCCGAACAGAAAAGCGACGTGATGATCAGGAGCGTTTATGTCGCTGTCGCCGGCTCGCATCTGCAAAGTTTTAATAATCGGGGATGCGTCATGCTACCGGAGGATCGCGATGAAATTGATGAGCAGGATGTTGAGGACGTAAAAATTAATGCGCGCGAGGTGAGCATTCCGGCGCAAAACGCGTTCCTCCATTCGCTCATTCAACATTACCACGTCGATGGACAAGACGGCGTGCTGAACCCAATCGGGATGCTGGGGCAAAAATTGGAAGCCGATTTTCATATCATTCACGGGGTGCGCACCCGGATTCAAAATACCATCCGCTGTGTCAAAGAGCTGCCGCTGGACGTGGAGGACGTTGTTTTTGGCGGGCTTGCTTCTGCGCAAGTCGTGCTCACGCAGCATCAGAAAGATCTTGGCGCGCTCGTGATCGATATGGGCGGCGGGACGACTGATTACGTGTTGTACGCCGACGGTGCTGTAAAACAAAGCGGTTGTCTGGCTCTGGGTGGCGACCACATCACCAACGATATCTCCATGGGGCTGCGCATCCCGATGGCCCGGGCGGAGAAGTTAAAGGTTGAAGAGGGTAGTTGTATCCTCGGCAATTGTTTGCCCGGCGAAATGATTTCGTTGAAGGACGACTCAGGGTTCGCGGGAAAAGAGATCGAGCGGGAAACGCTGAACACCATAATTCACCTGCGCGTGCGCGAAGGATTTGAGCTACTCAAACGCAGGCTCGATGAGGGGCAATATCTCAGTTATCTCGGCGGCGGCATTTTCATTACCGGCGGTTGTAGCCTCCTTGGCGGAATCGATCACCTCGCAGAGGAGATTTTCGAGATGCCTGCGCACGTGGCGCACGCGCAGACCACCTGGGGCGTAACAGCCGCAGTAGAGGATCCCCAGTTCTCGACTGCGATTGGATTGGTGAAGTTCGCACAAGTGATGCATACGGATCGGCCGCCGCGACGGCTTGGCCGAATCTTTGGAAAGCTTTTCAGCGGAATGCGATGATAACGAATTCAAGTTTACGGAGGGCGCGACCGCCGGACGCGCCGCAAAACGCTAAATCTCGGACGACCCGGCGGGCCGTCCCTACTTTATGATTCAACTCGATAAAAACTACAGTCTCCCCGAGGGGCTGGCAGAATCCATTCCGGTAAAAGTTGTGAGCGTCGGTGGCGCTGGTTTAAATGCGCTCGATCGAATTGTGCTCGACGGCTTGGAGAAGGCCAGCGTGGTTGCAATTAATACCGACGTGCAGTCACTCACAAGTTCGGTAGCGGCGCATAAGGTGCAGCTCGGCCGTACTATGACGCGCGGTTTGGGCACGGGCGGCGACCCCGAACTCGGTTATGACGCAGCCGTGGAATCGGCTGATGAAATTCGCGAAGCGATGGCCGATGCGCGTATGATTTTCGTCTGTGCAGGGCTCGGCGGCGGCACCGGGTCGGGTGCGGCGCCGTACGTCGCGCAGCTGGCCCGCGAAGCTGGCGCCCTTGTGATCGCCTTTGTCACTCTTCCATTCACATTTGAGGGCAAACGGCGCAACGCACAGGCACGAGAGGCGCTTGCCAGGCTCACCGAGGTTGCCCACTCGGTGATCTGCTTCGAGAACGATCGAATGGGCGATATCGTCCCGCCGCAAGCGGGAATTCATCAGGCGTTCGCGACGGCCGACACCACAATCAGCCAAAGTGTTCGATCAATTGTGAACTTGATCCAGCGGCCGGGACTCATTCGCATCGGCTTCGATGATTTGCTGGCAGCATTGCGCCCGCGCAACGGTAGTTGCTTGTTTGGCTTCGGTGAATCCGATTCGGACAATCGCGCCCACGACGCTCTCACACAGGCGCTTAAAAATCCATTGATGGATCGTGGCCGGATGCTGGCAGACGCCACAAATGTGCTCGTGCAAGTAGCGGGTGGGCCCGGAATGACGCTCTCCGAGGTCGAAGTCCTCATGCAGGAGCTTGGCCGTCACGTTCACGAGCAGACCCAAATTCTGTTCGGTGCAGTCGTGGACGGGCGATTGGGAGATCGTTTGACCGTGACCATTATCAGCTCCCTCGCTGCGGATGAGGATTTGATTTCGCAACCTCCGGACTCCGGGACCTTGAGCAGCCCGGCCGCGGCGTTGCGAGCCGAGGAGCATTACCAGCACCCTCCGCCACAGATTTATATCGAACCAGAACCGCTAGCGATGGAACCTGCGCCTCTTGAGGAAGGTACTTCGTTTGAGGAGCCGGTCGCGGCAGAAGCAGTGCCCGCCCCACAACCCATTGCAAGCAAGCCGGAGCGGGTCACACATAGCCCGCAGAAGAGGACAGCGCCGGAGAAGGAAGAAAAACCACTCGCCGAAAAATCTGTTCCGGCGAAACAGGAAACTTTGCAATTCGAGCCGGTCACGCGCGGACGATTTGAAAAAAGCGAACCTACGATCGTGGAAGGCGAAGATCTGGATGTGCCCACTTATCTCCGGAAGAACATCAAGGTGAAGTGACTCCGTGCGTTAAATCGTTAAAGCGGATCCCGTTTTAACGTTGTAACGAATCACGCGACCTGCCTATTTCTTCATCAACTCGAGCACCGCATCTGTCATCGCGACAACGCCGGTGCGGATTGTCGGCTCGGGGACCGGCGCGAACTTACTGGAATGCAGGGTTGGCAATTCTTTTCCCTTCTGTTTGTACTCCGCGATCTTCGCTGGCTCGACTGCGCCGAAGTGAAAATTAACCGCCGGAATGGAGTGGTCCGGCAGGGTATATTCGGAAAAATCGTCGCCACCCATCACTGCATCGACAATCTTCACGTTCTCGTCGCCTAACGAGCTCTTCCAAACGGTGATGAGCCGCTTGGTCAGTTCAGGGTTGTTGTAAGTTGCGGGGCAGAATTCATCTTTGCTTATCGTCACGATCGGAGCGCGCTCTGGCGGTACGCCAGCCGCCGTTGCACAGCCTTTTGCAATCCGATCAATAGCCGCCAACACGCGCTCGCGTGTCTCAGGTTTGTAGGTGCGCACGGTCAACTGCATTTTCACTTCGTCCGGAATGATGTTGCGCTTTGTCCCGCCATGGATCCAACCGACCGTGACAACGATTGGATCGAGCGGATTACTCTCCCGGCTTGCGATGGTTTGCCAGTCGTTGATCATTTCCGCCGCGAGTACGATCGGGTCTTTCGTCTTGTGCGGGTACGCGCCGTGCCCGCCCACCCCTCGGACGGTGACGTCGACTGAATCGACGTTTGCAGTTGTGTAACCTTCAGTCACGCCAATGCGGCCGGTTTCCAGATCGGCTTTGTCATGGAATCCCAACGCGAAATTCGGCTTGCCGAATTTTTCATAAAGACCGTCTTTGAGCAGCGCGCGTGCGCCGTTGCCAGTCTCCTCCGCTGGTTGCCCGACGAACACGATCGTGCCGTGCCATTGATCTTTTAACTTCGCCAGAGCGCGCACGGTGCCGATAAACGCCGCAATGTGTACGTCATGCCCACAGGCGTGCATTACATGGACGTCCTTACCTTCATCGTTTTTGGCGACGACCTTGCTGGCGTACGGCAAACCAGTGTCTTCTTCGACTGGCAACGCATCCATGTCCGTGCGCACAAGCACGGTCGGCCCGTCGCCATTCTTCATCACTCCAACCACGCCGTAGCCCTTAAGCTTGGAATTTTCATATTTTCCGAGATGCTCAGTGACTTGGCAGCCCGCCGCGCGCAATTCTTTCGCGACTAACGCTGCGGTTCGCTCCTCATATCCGGATAATTCCGGGTGAATGTGAATATCTTTGTAGATCCCAAGCAACGAGGGAAGCTCAGCGTCAGCGAGCGATTGCGGCGTTTGCTGCGCGACTGCAAGCGTCGGAACGAGGATGGAAAGTAATACGATCGACGACGAAACTGTCTTCATTGTGTCATGCTAAGCGAAGCCGAAGCATCTCTTAATTCCTATTCCGTGCAATCACAGTAAGAGATTTCTCGACTTCGCTCGAAATGACACAAACTTGGATCACTCATGGAATTTGAGAAAAACACGTTGCTTTTTGGCGCTGATCCTACGCCGCGAATTGTCGCCATCGAGCTCGGCGAAACTGGAACGATTAAAGTTTTTCGCCGGGAAATTGATGGATCGATAGTCGCCGATGTCGAGCCGTTCCACCCGTTCGCATGGGCCGATAGTGATGTTGTCGACCTCGGTATCGAATCCGAAAAACTCCAGGGCGACCTTAACTATGGCTGGCTGATCACTGTCGATAGCTGGAAGGAGCTAATCGCCTTGCGGAATGGACTGAAAAACGCCGGTCGCGATTTCTTCGCGTTCACCGACCCGGTGCAGCATTACCTTACGGCCACAGGCCGCACATTGTTCAAAGAACTGCCGTTTGAAGAATTGAAACGAATGCAGCTCGAAGTGCTTTCTGTAGCCGGGGTCGCTGACCCCGGGGGCGCGGCCGACGCCCCCGGCAACCACGATCACATCATGAGCGTCGCGCTTTCAGATAGCACCGGCTGGGAAGAATTGATCGTTGTCGCTCCGAATAACATTGAAGAATCCGAGCGCGATGCACTGAAACGACTAACCAGTCTCGTTAAAGAGCGCGATCCGGACGTGATCGAAGGCCACAACTTGTTTCGGTTCGATCTGCCTTATCTCGTTAATCGCGCAAAGAAGCTGAAAACGAAACTCGATTGGGGACGTAGCGGCGGATTCTTACGTTCGCGTCCGTCGCGACTTCAAATCGCCGAAAAAACGATTGATTACCCGAAGTTCACCGTCGGTGGACGCCATTTCGTCGATACCTTTTTACTCGCGCAATTCTACGATGTCGGCATGCGTTCCCTGGCCGGCTTCGAACGCGCGGACGTTGCACGACATTTCGATCTCTGCGACAGCGAAGAAACTTCAGCGCTCACGGGCAAGGAATTGCAGCGCGCGTACCTGGGGGATTCAGAAATTTTCCGGCGACGTGCTTTGTGCGGCATTCGGGAGACGCGCGCCTTATCCGACTTGCTGAGCCCGAGCTACTTCATCCAGGCTCAAATCTTTCCCTACAATTATCAGGATGTGATCGTGCGCGGCAACGCTACGCGCATCAACGCACTTTTTGTCCGCGAGTATTTTCGGCAACGGCATTCCATTCCCGAACTGCCGATGGTAAGCGCATTCGAAGGCGGGTACACCGACATTTTCTTCACCGGCGTCGCGCGCAACGTCTGGCACTGCGACATCGCCTCGCTTTATCCGTCGGTGATGTTGCAGTTCGATTGTTTTCCTGCAACCGACCAACTCGAAATCTTCCGGCATTTGCTGACCGATCTCCGCACGTTCCGCCTGGAAGCGAAGGCGAAAATGCGCGCGGAAAAAGATCCAGCAAAGCAACACCACCTTCAGGCGCTGCAAAACACCTTCAAAATTCTGCTCAACAGCTTCTACGGATATCTTGGATTCGCACAGGGCCATTTCGCCGATTTCGATGCCGCCGCGCGCGTGACGCAGATCGGGCGCGATCTGCTTAAGAAAATGATTGACTGGCTCAACGCACGCGGCGCGCAGGTCATCGAAGTCGATACCGATGGAATTTATTTCGTGCCCCCCAAGAACATTTATGTTGAGGATTTGCAGAAAGATCTGGCGAAGGAACTACCACCGGGAATCGACGTCGAAATCGATGAGCAATTCGACGCGATGTTTAGTTACAAAGCAAAAAACTACGCGCTGCTCACAAAAGACGGCGACGTGATTATCAAAGGCGGCGCGCTGAAATCGCGCGGGCTCGAAAAATTCCAGCGGGTTTTTCTAGAGCAAATGATCAAGCTCATCATGCAGGGAAAATCGGAAGCAGTGGGCGAGCTGCGCAGCGAATTCGAGCAAAAGATTCGGAATCAGGAATGGAAGATCGACATGCTAATGAAGACTGACACGCTCCAGGATTCACTCGATAAATATCGGGCGAAGATTGCCGGCTCTGCGCGGAATCGCGCCGCCGCGTACGAGCTTGCTCTCGCGAGCGGCCGCAATTACAAACCCGGCGACCAGATCAGCTATTACATCAAGGCTACGCCGAAAAAGGTTCCCGCGTACGAAGCCGCCAAACTCGCCAGCGAGTTCGACGCGCAAAACCGTGATGAAAATGTCGATTACTATGTAGCGAAGCTTGACGAGCTCGCGAAGAAATTCCGCAGCCTTACTGATGTGACTTCAACTCCGAAACAGGAGAGCTTAGCTTTTTAAGGAAGTATTATGAACACACGAATCCTATCACTCGTCGCATTTATCGCTCTTATCGTAGGCGCTAACCGCGGCGTCTCAGCGGAAACCCCTCTCGATCCAATCAAAGCCGAAATCACAAACCGCCACGAGGAGGCGGTGAAGCGGTTGCAGGATTGGATCGGGCAGGTGTCGATTGCGGCGGAGAACCGCGGCTATCCCGAAGGCGCGGAGTACATGGCGAAGCTTGCGCGCGACGCGGGATTTCAGCAGGCGACGGTGATCAATACCGAAGGGAAACCGGGCGTGTTCGCGACACTCGATGCGAGCGCGCCGAAAACGGTCGGACTCTATTTCATGTATGACGTGAAACAGTTCGATCCGGCCGAATGGTCGTCGCCGCCGACGGAAGCGCGAATCGTGGACAAACCGCCGCTGGGCAAAGTCATCATCGGCCGCGGCGCGGTGAATCAAAAGGGACCGGAGGCGGCATTCCTCGCCGCGCTGCATGCGATCCGCGGCGCAGGCAAGAAGATGCCAGTGAATCTGGTGCTGGTCGCCGAAGGCGAAGAAGAGATCGGTTCGCCGCACATTCCGCAACTCGTCAGGCGGCCGGAAGTGCTGGACGCGCTGAAGAAATGTGTCGGGGTGTTTATGCCTTCAGCGACGCAGGACTTGGACGGCATTGTGACGGTAAACCTCGGATCGAAAGGCGTGATTGAGCTGGAGCTGGTATCGAGCGGCGAGAAATGGGGACGCGGTCCGGCCAAAGACATTCATTCGTCGCTCAAGGCAATGGTGGACAGCCCGGCGTGGCATCTGGTCAAAGCGCTCAACACGCTCGTCTCAGACGACGGCAATGAAATCATGATCGACAACTATCCGAAGCCGCTTCCGCTAAGCGCCGAACAAAAGACAATGATCGAAAAAGTGTCGAAGGTTCGCAGCGAAGCACAGGCCAAGAAGCAATTCAGCGTGCAACATTGGATTAATGATCTGCCGTGGGACCAAGCGAACGAACGGCTCGAATCACAGCCGACGGTCAATATTGAAGGATTAGTCGGCGGTTACACCGGCTCCGGCGGCAAAACGATTTTGCCGCATCGCGCCGTGGCAAAGATCGACATGCGTCTGGTGCCAGAGATGAAAGCGGCGGACGCCCTCGCTGCATTAAAGGCGCATTTGGCGAAGCGCGGCTTCGGCGACATCGAAGTGAACATGACCGGCGGATACGACCCCACGAGCACGTCTGCTGATTCCGCACTCATCGAGGCACAGGGCACCACGTATAAAAAATTCGGAATCGATTCGCTGCTCTGGCCGCGCAACGCCGGCTCATATCCCGGCTATGTGTTTACCGGTGAGCCGCTGAAACTTGCCGCCGGCCATTTCGGACTTGGTCACGGCAGCGGCGCGCACGCGCCGGACGAGTATTACATCATCGAATCGGCGAACCCGAAGCTACAGGGATTCGACGGTGCCGTGATGTCATTCGTTGAATATCTCTACGAATTGGCAAAGTAAGGCGAGGCCGACATCTCGCGGATTGTGGAGATCGGCACTAAGCACGGAATTCATTTCGTGCAGAGATAACCGAGAACATCTTCGCTCACGGAGCCGCGCTTACTTTATCATTCGGTACAATGCAACGATCATCGAGACGATCGGCCAGGCCGCAACTCCTGTGATCAGGCTGAAGACCGCGAGTTCGGCGACATAATTGCGGCTCGCTTCTGCGCCAAGGAAATCGCTGCTCAATTTGCGGAACATGCGGAGCTTCGAAACACGGAATGTGTCTCCGGAAATTGGAGAAGAGCTGCCGCCTGGATTTGTGTTGGATTGATAGAAGCAATCCATTAACGGACTGCTTTGGCGATTGCGCCGGGCGCGACTATCGCGACGTGAGTCACGCTGATCGATACTAATGTAAGGTTTTGGTTTCATAACTGTTTCCTGAAGTGAGGTGGTGTTCGATTCGAATGACCTCGGCAAAAGCCGCCGGGGGATTCCACCACTGGGGTGCCGTAGAGAGCGGGCTCCAACTTGGCGAGATCGAGACGCGCGCTTATCGAGCCTGCCGGTTATCGGCGGCCAAAAGTGGCGCGTTGATCGTTTTCATCCGCACCTATCTACAGGGGTTTCGGGATTTGTCCAGGACGTTAGAGCAATTTAAGTCGTAAATGCCTCACGCAGTGAGAGAAGCAGCCTGCTTTATTTTCACGTTTGCCTATCAAAAGGCAGAGTTAGCGTCGTACCTTGGTGGCTTACCCGGACGAGATCGCCGGCAGCGGTTTGTCATTTTCGTAGGCGATCTTTAAACACGCCGCCATTCAGCTTCTGCGGCTACACTACTAACTTGGCCTCGAGATTGATCTGCGTACCGGCGAGAGCGACCGATACCGGGCAAGTCTTCTTGGTTAGCTCGGCTTGCTCGCGAAAGGTTGCTTCGTCGATTCCGGGAACATCGGCTTCAGTCTTTAAGTCGATCGTGGTGATTTTTGGTCCGCTGCCGACCATGTCGAGTCTCACTGTCGCGGTAGTGCTAACGCGTTTTGCGGGATGACCAGCCTTTTCCAGATTCGCCGAGAGGGCCATCGTGTAACAACCGGCCTCGGCCGCGCCGATGAGTTCTTCCGGATTAGTGCCTTTTCCCTCTTCAAAGCGCGATGAAAATGAGTAAGGGCCTTCGAAGGCGCCGCTCCCAAGTTTCATGGTTCCCCTGCCCTGCTTCAGTGTGCCTTCCCATACAGCCGATCCAGTTCGTGTTGCCATTGTTTTACTCCTTTGATTGTTGCTCGGTTACGATTCTGCCGGATCCGGGCAAGCGCAATTTCTTTTCAGCCTAACGAACTCACGCCGGTTTCGCAGCTGCGACACCTTCAGCCAGACCAGCTTCTGAGCGATGCTGAGCATCCGCGAGAGCGCGTTGTTTGCGACCCAGCCAAACGCTCAGCGCGCACCATGCAGCAATAATTGGCACAGCAATGAAGCTGATCGCGTTCAAGCTCAGCCCCACCGCGTGCATCGCGCGATACGACCACGCGCCAACTTGATCGCCGAGGCGATAACCAAATGTGTCGATCACGCTTTTCGCTTTGTATTTGTCTTCGCGTCGCAAAACGGTGAACAGGATCTCGCGCGCCGGACGAAGCAACGCGAACCCCGTGGCGCGTCGCACCACCTGAAAAACCGCGAGCACAATCAGGATGGGCGCATAACCGATAGCGAGAAAACCCAGCCCACTTAACGCCGGCATGAGCACGAGAGTGAATCCGACACCGAACGACTTCAGCAGACGACTCGTTAGGCAAAGTTGAATCAGCACAGTGAGCGTGTTGACGGAGAAATCCAGTTTGCCGAAGAATGCAGTGCGGGCCGATCTATCCGCCAACTCATGTTGCGTGAGATCAGCCTGTTGAAAATAGGCCCATGTATTTGTCAGCGTGTAAATGAAGATGAAAAAGACGAGCGCCAACAAGTAGGGCGAACGCCCGATATGTGTAACGCTGTCCCAAATATTTCCGCCGATTGGTTTTTCGGCTGTCGCGGCTTCAGCATGCTCGCGAAATTCCGTTGGAAAAAAGCGGACGCATTGCGCCGCCATTTCGAACATCGCCGCTGACATGAGGCAGAAAATGCCGGTGCTGAATCGATCGACCAGAAACGTCGGGACGAGCGGACCGAGGATTGCACCTAACGAACCGCCCACCGCGATGAAACCGAAAAGGCGCTTGCCTTGTTCGGCGCTAAATAGGTCGGTCATGAAGGCCCAAAAAAGCGTGGTCGCGAAAAGATTGAAGACGCTAACCCAGACGAAAAACGAGCGCGCCAGTAGCCATTGCCAGTTCGCCGGCACGAAGCGCATGAGAATGAAAAAGATGAAAAGATTAGCGATCGCAAACCGGTAGGCGATCGGCAGAAATTTGCGGCGCGACATACGGGACACGATGGCGGCGAAGAGCGCGTTCGCGATGAGCATGCCGATCAGTGTGGCCGTGTACATCCAAGGCAAATTTTCCACGCCGCTGGTCGCACCGATTTCTTCTCGAATCGGCCGCAGAATGTAGTAACCGGCAAGGACGACGAAGTTGAAAACGAAAGCGAGCCAGAGAGCGTGGATTTCGTCCGGTTTTACGTCAACGATTTTGGTGAGGAGTCTTTTCATGTTGTAGCCGCGTGCGCGCGTCGCATAGCGACGCGGCTACAATTTTTGTTTGTGCCACGCGGTGAGAACTTCCACTTCGCGTTCGGGTGTTAGTCCGGCATGCAATTTCGATTGTCGATCTTTCGGCAGCGACTTGAACCAGGCGAGCGTGTCGCGCGCAGTTTCGGCGAGCGGCCGGAATGTCAGTCCTTTGCTCAGCGCACGATCGATTTTCGTGCGAGCGACACCGCTCTCTTTTCCAGTCCAGACGGGCATGTCAGACCAGGCCTCGACTTTTTGTTGCGTGAGAAAATCTTCCGTCACCCATGTGAACGCTGTGTTTGATTTCGGTGCGGCTTTGATTTCATCAAGCATTCCGCCGATGCCCAATGGCTTTGCCGGACCGGTTGCATTGAAAATTCCAGTTTCGCGGTTTTCGGCCATGCGGATCGTCCATTCGGCAAGGTCGCGCGCATCGATGAATTGCACTGGATCGTCAGGCGAACCCGGCGCGAGAACTTCACCGCCGCGATCAATCCGCACCGGCCAATACGTAAAGCGATCGGTCTCGTCGCGCGGGCCGACGATCAGCCCGGGACGAATGATCAGTGTTTTCCCGGGAAACCATTTCTCGGCTTCTTTTTCGGAGAGCGTCTTGAGCGGGCCGTACGTCTTGTATCCCGACGCCTTCACCGCTTCGATTGTCTCCTTGTACGGATCGGTGCCATCGTATTTTTCTGTCGGCGCGTTTTCGTCCGGCCCCGTCCTCGATTCGGGGTAAACTGAAATCGTCGAGATAAAGACGTATCGCTCGACATTGCCTTTGAGAATCTGTGCGGCGTCCCGCACCCACGCCGGAAGCGTTGTCGGATTGTCAATCACAACGTCCCATTGCCGGCCTTTCAGCGCATCCAGCTTGCCGTTGCGATCGCCGATGAGTTGCTCGACGTCGCCAGGCAATTCGCCGGGGTGCGTCTTGCCGCGGTTGAACGTTGTCACTTTATGTCCGCGACTCAACGCGTACCGCACTTGATAGGGGCCGGTAAATCCCGTGCCGCCGAGAATCAGAATGCGCATCGGTCTTGCTGTCTTCTCCGCAAACAACAGTGGCAATGTTGCGCGCGACGCAAGAGCACTCGCGGCGCACATTTTGACGAAACGCCGGCGATTCATACTGCCGGCAACCTTGTTGTCATTCCGATCAAAGTCGAGGAATCTCTCATCGAAATGACGAGACGCGAAGCTACAAAGGTGATTGGCGGCACAGCGGCCGCTCTGGCCTTGCCGATCACCGGTCGGGCGGCAACCGAATCTTCAACGATGCTGACGCGCACCATCCCTTCGTCTGGCGAAAAACTGCCGGTCATCGGCCTGGGAACATGGCGAACATTTGATGTTGATCTAACCACAAATAATCGCAGACAGCTTGAAGAGGTCCTCTCGCTTTTCGTGAAGCTTGGCGGACGCGTGATTGATTCGTCGCCGATGTACGATCGCGCTGAAGAAGTAATTGGCGATCTCACAACGAGTCTGGGAATTCGAGACAAACTTTTTCTCGCTACGAAAGTGTGGACGCACGGCAAGGAGAGCGGCATCAAATCGATGGAACGCTCGATGGCACTTTTGCGCACCAACCGAATCGATCTGATGCAGGTGCATAACCTGCTCGATGTCCACACACATCTGGCGACATTGCGCGAATGGAAACAGCAGGGCCGCATTCGTTATTTCGGCATCACGCACTACGAGGCGGGTGCTTTTGCTGACGTCGAGAAAATTATGAGCAGTGAAAAGCTCGATTTTGTACAGATCAATTATTCGCTAATGGAACGCGACGCCGAAAAGCGCGTTCTGCCGCTGGCGCAGGAGCGCGGGGTCGCGGTGATCGCCAACCGCCCGTTTGGAGCTGGCGATCTCTTCGACAAGGTGCGCTCAAAACCCCTGCCCGAATGGGCGACCGAATTCAATTGTCGCTCCTGGGAGCAATTCTTTCTG
>Ga0222623_10000152_pt1 | contig 18915 bp, 19 predicted proteins | sample PLMtaG_FD_177336 | JGI IMG/M metagenome (GOLD analysis project Ga0222623, IMG submission 177336) | Groundwater sediment microbial communities from an aquifer in East River, Colorado, USA - PLM2_30_coex | ecosystem: Environmental > Terrestrial > Soil > Riparian zone | place: USA: East River...
CGTCGCAAACCGGACGCGGAGCTTGGGGAGCCGTCGCTCGTGCACTTGGCGACGATCTTCCGGCGAGGGCTAGGAGACGGCCATAGGAAGATCGGCTCAGCGGGGTAGCCCGGTCAGGGTCGATCCACGATCGAACGACCTGCTTCGACGCCGTAGACTGGCGGCGTCCGTGTCCCCGTAGCTCAGTGGACAGAGCAACCGCCTTCTAAGCGGAAGGTCGCAGGTTCGAATCCTGCCGGGGGCGCCACCTCTGGCTCGCCAGCGCGGCGCGCGCGGCGCTACGTCATCTATCCTGCGGACCACGCGGGTGGTCGCCGCGTGCCGACAGGTGCCAGGGGATGGACCAGCCAGCCGAATCACAGCTCCGCTACCGCGAGCTGTTCGACCGCGTCCCGATCGGGCTCTACCGCACGACGCACGACGGCGACTTCTTGGAGGCCAATATCGCCCTGGCGGAGATGCTCGGCTTCTCGGACGTGGCGGATCTCGCGGCACAGCGCTGGAAGGATCTTTGGGTCGAGCCGGCCGACTGGGAGCGCTGGTTGGTCTCGATCGAGCGCGACGGTATCGCCCGGGGCTTCGAGACGCGGGTGCGCGGCGCGGACGGATCAATCCGCTGGCTCGTCGTCGAGGCGCGGGGCATCCCCGACGAGGACGGCCAGATTCGTTGGCACGAAGGGAGCGCCCTCGACTTCACTGAGCGTCGAATGGCCGAAGAGGCCCTGCGCGCGAGCGAGGCGCGAAAAGGCGCGATGCTCGAGGCCGCCATCGACGCAGTCATCACGATGGACGAATCCGGCCGGATCACCGAATTCAGCCCGGCGGCGGAGCGGATGTTCGGTTACAGCCGCGACGACGTCATGGGCAGGGAGCTGGCCGAGGTCCTTGTGCCACCCGATCTGCGCGATCGCCATCGGGCCGGCATCGCGCGCTACCTGGCAACCGGAGAAGCCTCGATACTGGGGCGCCGGATCGAGCTGCGGGCCATGCGCGCGGATGGCGAGGAGATACCCGTCGAGGTAGCCATCAACCGGATCGACGTGCCGGGTCCGCCGACATTCACGGGCTACGTCCGGGACATCTCCGCCCAGCGGCGTCTCGAGGAGAGCCTTCGTCAGGCCCACAAGATGGACGCCATCGGACAGCTGGCGGGCGGCGTTGCCCACGATTTCAATAACATGCTGACGGTGATCGACGGTTTCTCGACGCTGCTGCTCGACGAGCTCGACACGACAGATGCCCGACGCGAGCTGGTCGAAGAAATCCAGCGGGCGACGGGGCGAGCGGCCAGCCTGACCGGTCAGCTCATGGCGGTCAGTCGTCGGCAAGCGCTCCGGCTTCAACCGGTCGACCTCAACAAACTCACCACAGGGCTGCAGCCGCTCCTCGGGCGGGTGGTCCTCCAGGGAGTCGTCGTCATCATCCGCACGGCCGACGAGCCGGTCGTCGTGGACATCGACGACGCCCAATTCGAGCAGGTCATCCTCAATCTGGCGGTCAACGCGCGGGACGCGATGCCATCGGGCGGAACGCTGACGATCGAGACGGGAATCGTCGAACTCGATGCCGCCTACGCCGCGATCCGGCCGGGCGTGAACCCAGGCTCGTACGCGATGCTGGTCGTGAGCGACACCGGCACTGGCATGGATGACGCGACCCAGGCGCGGATGTTCGAGCCGTTCTTCACGACGAAGGACGTCGGCAAGGGGACGGGCCTGGGCTTGGCGATGATCTATGGGACCGTGCAGCAGTCCGGAGGTCACATCGGGATCGAATCGGAGCCCGACTACGGGACAACGGTCCGCATCTACCTTCCGCTGAGCGATGCTGTGCCGTCTGAGCGTGCCCAAGCCGGCGGTCTCGCGCGGCGACGGCTGGGACCCGGCGTGAACGTATTGGTGATCGAGGACGAGGATCAGGTCCGGGAGCTCATGGTCCTTGCCCTTCAGAAGGCCGGCTGCACCGTCATCACGGCCACGGACGGAGCCGGGGCGCTCGAGGCCGTCGATCCCGCCGACCGGCTGGACCTCGCGGTCACGGCTGTGGTCATGCCGGGCCGGAGCGGGCCAGAGGTCGTCCGCCAGTTGCGACGGACACGGCCACGACTGCGAGCTCTTTATGTCTCCGGGTTTGCACCCCGGTTCGCGACGTCGGGCGCGAGCTCGCCCGACCTCGAGCCCCATTTCCTGCAGAAACCGTTCACCCTCGCGGAATTCATCGACGCCGTGCGACAGGTGCTCGACGCGCCCGAGGGCGGCGATGACGGGCTCACCTGGGACCCGCAGCTGCTCGCCCTGCCCGACTGAGCATGGATGACCTAACCGGACCCAGACGTCCTGTTGCTGATGGGCAGATCGCGACGTACGATCTGGGACCCACCCATGGCGGGGGGACGTGCCCAGAGCCGGTTGCCGGGGAGAGAGGTCGAGGCGGATGCGCGACAACGAGCCCGAGTTCCAAGCCAACGACGGCGAGCCCGATTCGACCAGATCGTGGGGCACGAACGGCAGCGGTCCGGCCGGCTCCGACGTCCCCGCAAGTGATGATTCGACCGATGCCGCCGCTGCGGACGCCACCGCTGACGACAGCTCTGGCTTTCTGGCCGACCTTGCCCGGGTCATGCAGGCGGCCGCCGGCGCGGAGCGCCTCCGCACCTCCGAAGAGAGCGAGCGCCGCCGCACTGCCCACCTCGAGCTGATCCGAGCGCGCGAGACGTCGGGGGCCGACGAGCTGCGCGTGGTTGCCGAGGGCGACATCAAGGCGATCGACAGCTGGGCCGACACCGAGATCGAGCGCATCCAGTCGGAGCGTGAGCGCCGGACCGTCACCCGACGAGCCGAGCTCTCGCAGCGACTTGAGGACCACCGGTTGCTGATCGGCCGCGAGGTCGACGCCGTCGAGGCGGCGATCGCCGCCTACCGAACCGAGGTCGAGGCCTACTTCGGCCGGCTCGACGGCGAGGCCGATCCGGTCGCCATTGCCCAGGCGGCGGGGAGTCGGCCGACGTTCCCCGATCTCGACACGATCGGGCCGGACAGCGCGCCGATCGACACGACAGCGCCAGCGACGAGCGAAGGCGCCGCGGCGGACGCGACCGGCGAAAACGAGCCGCCGACGACTGGCGACTCCGGCCTGGTGGGCGTGATGGAGGCCGAACCCGCAACCGGGAGCGCCGAGTTGCCCGGCGAGGGCGTTGAGCCCGGCGACCAGCCCGTCGAGGCGACCGCGGACACGATTGCGGCCGGAGACGAGACGGCGACCGCTGCCGGCGTGGAGCCGCCGTCGGGCGTCGAACCGGTTCCGGGTATCGAGGTCGGTGAGGAGCCGGGTCAGTCGGTCGAGACGACGGCCCAATCGAACGTCGTCGCGCCACGCAGCTCGGCGGCCCTTCTGCGGGCCGTGCCCACGGCGCGCCCGATGGGTTCGTGGTTCCGCCGTGACGGTGGCGCTGGCGGCAACTCAGAAACGGACGCCTGAACCCAGGGTCACTACTGAATCGTGATCGCGACCTCTGCCGCGACGATCGGCTCGGAGAAGCGAAGGATCAGGATCCGGTCGATGCCGATCGAGTCGGTAACGCTGTCGCACGGCGGCCGAACGAGCGTCATCACCCGCGGATCACTCCCGATCCGAAGTTCGTGATCCGTGCGGCAGGGGAAGCCGGCCCACCCCAGCTGAAGGGTATTCGCGTCGATGTTCGTTACCTCGACGGTGTCGGATGGAAAGCCTTGACCATCGGTCGGTGAGCCCGAACTCGCCTCGTTGAGCGTGCCCGACTCGTCGATGACATCGACCGTCTGCGGCTGTCCTGCGGCCACGGTGAGGTCGACGAGGATCCCGGCCGGCGCAGTCCCGGTCGGGTTGGGGCTGGAGCTCGGGTTGGGGCTGAGGCTGGGCGATGCGGACGGGCTCGGGTTCGGCAGGACGACCGACGGCTTTGGGCCGCCGACCCCGATCGCGACAACCGCCGCAAGCAACAGCGCCAACGTCGCCAGGATCATCGCCGGCCGAAGGCCCATGCCCAGGCCCCGGAAGGGGCGAGCCATCGGGTCCGGTCGCAGGAATCCGATCAGGTCGGGGCGGCGGGGGTGGCTGCGGGCGTGCTCGACGGCGAGATCGACCGGGCGATCGGGGGCACGGTTCGGTCCCTCGTTCAGCCATTCGCCGAGGACGCGGTCGAAGTCGTTGAGCGTGGTCATGCCAGCCGTCCTTCCGCAGCGACGTTTCGGCCGTCGGCTTCGAGAGCGGCCCGGAGGGCCCGGGTCGCGTAGTGGAGTCGGGAGCCTGCCGTTCCCACCGGGATGCCGAGGACATCGGCGATCTCGGCCAGGGACTGGCCTGCGTAGTGCTGGAGGACGAGGATTGCCCGTTGCTCGGGCGTCAGGCGGCGGAAGCCGCGCTCGAGCTGGTCGCGGTCGGCGACGGCCCGGTACTGGTCGGGTGCCGGCGAGACGTCGGCGTCCTCCGGCAGCAGCTGGATCGACGTGCCGCCGCGACGCTCGCGACGGGCCTCGGCGACACTGGAGCGGACGATGAGCCGGTACGTCCAGGCGTCGAATCGATCCGGTTCGCGCAGCCTTGGCAGCTCGTTCCAGATCGTGATCAGCGTCTGTTGGACCGCGTCCTCGGCGAGGTAGTGATCGCGGAGGATCCGGTAGGCAACGGCGAACAGGCGTCCGCTGACGAGCCTGGCGAGGGCATCGAAGGCCTCAGTCTCGCCGCGCCGTGCGCGTTCCACCAGGTCTCGCTGCACCGTGTCATCTCCATGGGAGGCGGCCGGTGATGGGCCGCTCGGGGAGTATGAGCAGGGGACCCGGGCGTTTCTTCAATCTGCGCCGGTTAGGCAGCGGGAGGCCGACGCCCAGACGCGGGCAACTGGGCTCAGGGCGGATTTTCCCGCCGAGCCGCCTCGTGCGCCTGGCGGTACTCCTCCCGCAGCTGCTCGACGAGCACCTCCACCTCGCGCTCCTCGGCGGAGCCGGCTTCCGCGCCCTCGAGGCGGCGCTCAGCGTCGCGCCAGTCGGAGAGGATGGCCGAGATCGGGCGGGCCGTCTCCTCGATCGATTCGGCCGGAGCCTCCGGCGATCCCTCGTCGGCGGCCCGATGGATCTGCTCCGTCAGCTCGCGCTGGCGCCCGCTCGCGACGAGGACTCGCATCGCGATGCTCTCGATTCGGGACGCGAGATCCACGAATCGATCGTCATCGGGCGAAAGCTGGCGCTTTTCCTCTTCGAGCGTCGAGAGCGCCTCGAGGTCGCGAACGAGCTGATCCGATGTGTCGCGAAGCGCACGACCGGTCTCGGGCATCCGTGCGTCCCTCCTTCGTGTCGGCCCAAATGCGGGAGCGACGACTACCCCAGCGTAGTGCTCATGCGAACAGCGCGCCTCGGCAGCGCCTGAAGGATACTCGGACCTGCCCGGCGGACCAGCGCGCAGTCGAGTGGGCATGCATTCCGTGCGAAAGGTGGCGAATCGGTCAAGGGCGGTCTGGTACTGGCGATTATCCCAAAGTACGGCTTGGCGAGGCCTGTCCCTTACCCCTACGCTCCGCCCATCAGCAAGCCGCACCCTACCCCTGGCCACCCCAGCGGTGCGGACCTGCCGGGAAGTGATCTAAGCGAGGCAAGCGCCACATGGGGTCCATGGCCGTTAACGAACTCGGGCCGATGCTCACCGCCACCGAAGTGGCCGACATGCTTCATCTCCACGTCAACACCGTGAAGCGACTCGGCGACCGCGGGGAGCTGCCGTTCTATCGCGTCTGCAAGCGAGGCGATCGTCGCTTCCGTCTTGACGACGTGATGAAGTTCCTTACCCAGAACCGCTGACAATCCGGCGCCCGACAACGGCGCCCGCACACGACTTCTAGTTCACGGAGCGTCCGCCTCCTCCTGGCGGGCGCTTCGTCGCGTCTAGCGCGCGTCAGACGGTCCGGAGCGCCTCGCCGAAGATCTCGACCCCTTCCGCGATCTCGGCGGGAGTCGCATTGATCGGCGCGATCCAGCGCACCACCTGATGGGCCAGCCCGCACGACAGCACGAGCAGTCCCAGCTCGGCGCAGCGAGCGACGAGGTCGGTGGCGAGATCGCCGTCCGGCTCCTTCGTTTGGCGGTCCTTGACGAGCTCGACCCCGATCATCAGCCCTGGGCCGCGCACATCGCCGATGCGCTCATCCTCCGCCTTGAGCCGCAGCAGCCCCTGGGTCAGCTCCTGGCCGCGCGTTGCCGAGTTGAGGACGAGACCTTCATCGCGGATCGTCTCGAGGACCGCCACGCCTGCCGCACACGCGACCGGGTTGCCACCGTAGGTTGAGCCGTGGGCGCTCTTGCCCCAGCGCTCCTGGAGCTCGCGGCGCGTGGCGATCGCCGAGAGCGGCAGGCCGTTCGCGATCGCCTTGGCGACGACGACCACGTCGGGGACGACTTCGGCGTGCTCCACGGCCCACATCCTGCCCGTCCTCGAGTAGCCCGTCTGGACCTCGTCGGCGATCAGCAGGATTCCGTGTTCGTCGCATATCGCCCGGAGGCCCTGGAGGAACGCGGCGGGTGCGGGCGTATAGCCGCCCTCGCCCTGGACCGGCTCGATGATGATCGCGGCCACGCTGCTCGGGGCGATCACCGCGGAGAGGAGCGACCTCAGGTTCGCGAGGCTCTCGCTCGTCGCCCGCTCCTCGTCGCCGTCGAAGTCCTGGTACGCGGCGGGAAACGGGGCGAAATAGACCGATGGGAGGAGGGGCTCGTAGCCGGTCCGATAGTTGATGTTCGAGGTGGTGACGCTCGCCGCCCCGAACGTCCGGCCGTGGAAGGCGCCGCGGAATGCGATGATGCCAGGCCGGCCGGTGACCCGCCGGGCGAGCTTGAGCGCCCCGTCGATGGCCTCCGAGCCCGAGTTCAGGAACATGATCGTGTCAATCGGGTCGGGCAGCGTGTTGGCGAGCATCCGGGCGAGCGTGACAACCGGCTCGGAGTAGCCGATCGCGCCGGTCGGCCCGATCAGGCGGTCCGCCTGGGCGTGGATCGCCGCGGTCACTCGCGGGTGGGCGTGACCAAGTGCGGTGACGGCGATGCCATTCGCGAAGTCGAGATAGGACCGACCCGCGGTGTCGAACAGGCGATGACCGACGCCGTGACTCCAGCTGCGCTCGAAGTAGCGACCGAGAACCGGCGTGAGATGGGTGGCGGCGGCGGCCAGATCGGCGACCGCCGTTACAGGTTCCTCCATCGCCCGAGTATAGGTTTGTGCCGGGGCGTCCGGCTGACGCGGTCGCGCTGGGTGCCCCCGGCGCGGCTCCGCGGCGGCTAGCATTCGGGCATGGTCGATTTCGCCCTCGCCGACGAGAACCGGCTCGTCCAGCAGAGCGCCCGCGCCTTCGCGGAGACGGAGATCCTGCCGAACATCAAGCGCTGGGACGAGGACGGCGGCTTTCCGCGCGAGCTGTTCGGCCGGATGGCCGAGCAGGGGTTCCTGGGGGCGCCGATCCCCGAGGCATACGGCGGCGCGGGCATGGATTACGTAAGCTTCGCGCTCCTGTGCGAGGAGCTCGAGCGAGCGGACACGGCCTTTCGGGTCGTCCAGAGCGTCCATGTCGGCCTGAACTCCCTGGCCCTCCTCCAGTGGGGCACCGAGGAGCAGCGCCAGCGCTGGCTCGTGCCGCAGGCGAAAGGCGAGAAGCTGGCGACCTTCGGCCTGACCGAACCGGGGGTCGGGACCGACGCCGGCAACCTGGCCTCGACCGCCCGGCGCGATGGCGACGTCTACAGGCTCAACGGCCAGAAGATCTGGATCAGCCTGGCCGACATCGCCGATCACTTCCTCGTCTTCGCTTCGGTCGATCGGTCGAAGAAGCACAGGGGCGTAACGGCCTTCATGCTCGAACGGGGGATGCCCGGCCTCTCGACCGGGACGCTCCACGGCAAGCTCGGCATCCGGGCCGGCAACACGGGTCTGATCAACCTCGACGACGTGCCCGTGCCGGTCGAGAACCGGATCGGCGAAGAGGGCGAGGGATTCCTCGTCGCGATGAGCGCGATCGACCAGGGTCGGTTCACGGTCGCCGCGGGCTCGGTCGGGCTCGCCCAGGCCTGCCTCGACGCCTCGGTCAAGTACGCCCGCGAGCGGCAGACGTTCGGCGAGGAGATCGGTAGGCATCAGCTCGTCAAGCAGATGATCGCGAAGATGGCGGCAGGGACGGAGATGGGCCGCCTGCTCGTCTGGCGGGCCGCCTGGCTCAAGAACCAAGGCCGGCGGAACACCCGCGAAACGTCGCTAGCGAAGTGGCACGCAACAGATCATGCGGTCCAGAGCGCCCTCGACGCGATCCAGGTCCACGGCGCGAACGGATACTCCAACGAGTTCCCGGTCGAACGCTACCTGCGCAACTCCAAGGCCGCGGTGATCTACGAGGGGACGAGCCAGCTCCACACCCTGATCCAGGCCGACTACGCGCTCGGCTATCGCGAGGATCGACCGATCCGCTGCGAGCCGTGGCCGGCCCAGGGCTGGGAGCGTCAGCAGTCCTGACGGCAGAGCGATGACGCCCTGGACCGAAACCGAACTCGCGACGCTCGCCGAGCTCGCCGAGACGTTCGTCCGGGGCGACGCGCTTCGCCGGGCTCGGCTGACGACGGAGGCACTCGAGCGGGCCGCGGACCCGTCGCAAGTCCGCCAACTCCGGCTCGTCCTCCGGCTCATCGAGTCGCCGCTCGTCAATCTGCTGCTGACCGGCAGCGCGCGATCGTTCCGGACGATGTCGCCGGCAACTCGCGAGCGGTATCTGCTGTCCTGGGCGACATCGCGGATCCCGCTGCGTCGGTCGGCATTCCAGGCGTTCCGAAAGCTGCTGACGTTCCTTGCCTATGCCGATCCGGGCGTCGAGCGCCCCAATACCCGCCTCGCTGCGATCGGCTACGTGCAGGACGCCCGCCCGATCGCGGCGGAGACGACGCCGATCCGGGCGACGCGGCCCCCATTCGAAACGGGCTCGCCCGATGAACCGATGCTGATGGAGGCCGATGCGGTGGTCGTCGGGTCGGGGGCGGGCGGCGGCGTCGTCGCTGCGGAGCTCGCCCGGGCGGGCCGCTCCGTCGTCGTCCTCGAGGCGGGACCGCTGGTCGATGAGGCGTCAATGCCGACCGACGAGCTGGACGCGTACGACCGGCTCTACCTCAACCACGGCCTCCTCTCGACGTGGGACGCCTCGGTGACGATGCTAGCCGGAGCTGGGGTCGGCGGCGGGACGCTCATCAACTGGATGACGTGCCTGCCGGCGCCGACCTGGGTCCGCGAGGCCTGGCGACGCGATCACGGGATCGATGGACTGATCGGCGAACCATGGGACTCGGATCTGCGGGCGATCGAGGAGGAGGCCGGGGTCAGCGACGCGACCGTCATCCCGCCAAAGGACGAGGTGATCCTGCGAGGCGCCGGAGCGCTGGGTTGGGACGCGGCCCGGACGCGACGGAACGCCACGGACTGTGGTGACTGCGGCAGCTGTCCATTCGGCTGCCGGCAGGGGAAGAAACAATCCGGGATCCGTGCTCACCTCGCCTCGGCCTACGCAGCGGGTGCTCGGATCGTGCCGCGGGCACGGGTGACCCGGCTTCTGCTCGAGCCTGGGGCGGAGGGCGGCGTTGTCGGGGTCGAAGCCGATGCGGTCTGGACTGATCCCACGAGCGGTGAGCCCGCCGGCGACGGCCGGACGCGGCGTCTGACGGTTCGGGCGCGGAGTGTCGTCCTCAGCGCGGGTGCCCTCCGGACGCCGGCCGTTCTCCAGGCCTCGGCCCTCGACCACCCCGCCATCGGCCAGCACCTGCGCCTTCATCCGGTCCCGGTCATCGCCGGACTGTTCCCGCAGCCGATCGACATGTGGCGCGGCACGATGCAGGCGGCGCGGTCCCTCGAGTTCGCCGAGCCTAGCCAGGGCAACAACGGCTATGTCATCGAGTCGGCCCCCGGTCACCCTGGGCTGCTCGCCCTCGTCCTCTCGTGGGAAGGCACCGATGCCCACACCGACGTCATGCTGCGGGCGCGGCGGATCGGGCCGCTCGTCGCGGTCACCCGCGACGGCGGGACGGGTCGCACGACGCTCACGAAAGCGGGAAACGTCCGGATCGACTACCGGCTCGATGACGGCGGCATTGCCACGCTGCGGCACGCACTCGTCTCGATGGCCCGCATGGCGCGGGCGGCCGGGGCTTCCGAGATCGTCGCGGTCGGGACGCCCCCGGTGTGGCACGGCCGCTCCGGGTTCCTACCCGGCGACGAGGCGCCGGCCTTCGCACGGTTTGAGGACGCGCTCGCGGCGTTCGACTTTCGACCCAATCGCGGCACCGTCGCCTCCGCCCATCAGATGGGCACGGTCCGGATGGGCGCCGACCCGCGCGGCCACCCCTGCGACGTGTTGGGGCGCGTCCGGCGCGATGAACGCGGTGACCGTGTCGTCCGGGGCCTCTATGTCGCGGACGGGTCCCTCTTCCCGACCGGGCTCGGGGTCAATCCCATGATCACGATCATGGTCCTCGCTCGGCGGGTGAGCCGGACGATCCTCGGCGAAGCCTGAGCCCGTCGGCGGTTCCGGGCTAAGCGGCCGCGTCGGTCTCGGCGACGGTGGGCTCGATTGGCCGGTCCCGCTCTCGCACCGCTCCCGAGCGACTTGCAGCGCTTATGAGCCGGCCGCGGGCGGTGATGATCAGAGCGACGGCGAAGATGATGACGGCCCCGGCGACGAGGGTCCGCGGCGTGATCGGCTCCTGGAGCACGATGGCGCCCAGGATGACCGCGACGATCGGGTTGACGTACGCGTACGTCGCGATGAGCGGCAGCGGCGCCACCCTGAGCAGCCAGACGTAGGCGGTGAACGCGACGAGACTGCCGATGACCGTGAGGTAGGCAAACGCCGCGAGGGACTCCGACGAGACCGCCTCGAGCTGGAATCCCGTCGTTTCACCCTTGAGCGTCGCGACGACGATGAGGATCACCGCGCCCGCGAGCATCTGGCCGCCCGTCGCGACGAGCGGGTCCTTCGGCAGTTGGGCCCGATGCGAAGAGTAAAGCGAGCCGCAGGCCCAGCTGATCGGCGACACGAGGAGGGCAAGGATCCCGCCGGGGTTGAACGTCTCGGCCGCTGACGCCGACGGCCCGACCAGGATTCCCACGCCGATCAGGCCAATGGCGACGCCCGCGATCGCGACACGCGGGAGCCGCTCGCCGAAGAAGAGGCGGCCCAGGACCGCGACCCACAGCGGCATCATCGCGATCATCAGCGCGGCGATTCCGGATGGAACGGTCTGCTCTCCGAGTGCGACCAGACCCATGCCCCCGACCATGAGAGCGGCACCGACGATCGTCATGTCGCGCAACTCGCGTCGCGTCGGGAAGGGGATTCGGCCCCGCTGACGGACGAGCGCTACACCGAGGATGACGAGTCCCGCGAGCCCGAATCTCGCGCCAGCGAGGAGGAACGGAGGGAGTGTCTCGACCGCGATCCGGATCCCGAGGTACGTCGAGCCCCAGACGACGTAGAGGATGGCGATCCCGACCCAGACCAGGCTCGTTCGCGACGGAGCCTGCAGCGTTGGCATAGTCGGGTGGTCCAAAGTATGAGCAGTGTATCAGACCAACGCGACGAGGCCGCGGGAGCGGTGCCCCGTGGCGGCCTACGCCGCGACGACCGCGGCAGCGCTCGGGCGGCACTCGCGGCAAGCTCGGTAACCGGCCGCCTCCGACGCACCGGCCGAGCGGAACGGCACGCGGTGGGCGGGCGTAATCCGCTTCGCGTTGTGGCACGTGGGCAGGCAGTAGATCTGCGTCGTGTCCGAGCCGATGTAGCGGATGCCGGCGCGGGCCAGGCCTTCGAGCTCGTCCGGATCGAGGCCTTCGGCGGCGAGGATCGTCCGCTTGTTGCCAGGCCCGCCGAGGGAGTACTGGCCGATCGTTCCATCGCTGCGCACGACGCGGTGGCACGGGACGATGAGCGGGATCGGATTGTGGCCGAGGGCCGTCCCGACCGCCCGCACCGCCTTGGGTCGCCCGATCTCCGCAGCGACCCAGCCGTACGGTCGGACCTCGCCGCGGGGAATCTCGAGCGCCTTCAACCAGACCGCCTGCTCGAATTCGGAGCTGCCGCGGAGATCGAGCTCGATCCGGGCTCGACGGTCGCCCGAGAGCCGTCGCTCGATCGCCCGGGCGAGGCCGGCTGGGATCGCATCCCTTCGCTTGGCCCGCCGCCCTGTGCGGGCGAGGAACTTGACCTCGAATGCGTGGTCGTCGGCGGCGCTCTCGATTGCGGAGACGCCGCGGCCGTTCCAGGCGAGCCGGAGGGGCCCGACGGGCGACTCGATCAGCGCGTAGTCGTCGGCCAGGCCGACGGCGACGAGGGCACCGTGGGCGAGGCTCGGCGGAGCCGGCTCGGCGAGCGTCGCGAGAGCGGCCTCGATGGCGTCGAAGTCCAGGGCCGGTCGGTTCATGCGGTCATCTCCTCCCGCTCACGCCGATCGGCGGCAACGAGCGCATCGCGCAGGGCGGCGAGGCCGCGGTGGACCTGCGCCTTCAAGGTTCCTTCGGGTCGGCCGAGGGCTTCAGCCATCTGGGCATATGAAAGTCCGTCAACGTGACGAAGCACGACGGCGGCTCGCTGGGCAGGTGGGAGCGTCGCGAGGAGCAGCGCCCAGCCGGCTTTCTCATCGCTCCTGGCAACCGGATCGACGACCGGCTCGGCGGACGGGTCGAATGCGAGCTCGACGGTGGCCACTCGCCTGACGCGGGCCCGGTTGCGGCAAACGTTCAGGACGATGGTCGCGAGCCACGGTCGCAGCCTGATCTCGCGGATCCGGGCTTCGTCGTAGCCGGTGAGCGCGCGATACGCTCGGACGAGCGAGTCTTGGGCAGCCTCTTCCGCGTCGCTCCGGTCGCCGATGAACCGGAGCGCGATGGAGAAGAGCCGGCCGGCGTGGGCGTCAACGAGCGCCTCGAACGAGCCGTCGAGATCGACGGCCAATCGCGCGGAGAGGGCCTCGTCGGAGCGGAGCGCATCGTCCATCGACCTATGAAACACCACGCTGTCCCGGTTGGTTGCATCGATTGTGGATAAGGCGAGTAAGGAGGGTCTGCCCGCGACTTTGAGGCGCTCGCGCGACGCCCGTGGGGTATCCGCCCGATGCCGGGGCGGATCGTCGAAACGAGGATGTGGCCATCGAGAAGCACGGCTCACAGGCACCGAAACCATTCGGCGCCGGCCGGCATTAGGAGGGACAGATGTCCGCATCCACTCGCACGCTCCAGCAGCCGCTGGGCTTCGGCCAGATCGGCGCGGCGCTCGCCGTCGTCGCCATGGTCATCGCGATCGCCGCCGTCCTCGCCTTCGGGGCGCTGGGCGCGGCCAAGACTGTCGTGCCGGAGTACGGCACGCCGCCCGACGCCCGAGTCCAGGCCCCGGCCCTTTCCGTTGAAGTGCCGCCGGACGCCGACGAGCACGGTTCGAGCTTGGGCACGAGCACCGGCATTCCCGGCTACAAGGGCGACCCTGGGATCGCTCCCCGCGGGAACGACTCGTCCAACTTCGGCGGACCGCGGGTTCGCCCGGACTGACCTACCAGGCGCGCCGGTCGCCCAGACCGGTGCGCCAACCTTGACCGCCGAAGCGCCGTCCCGGCTGGGGCGGCGTTTCGGCGTCCGGGGATACTCGGCGGACCCGTCACCGGCCGCTCCGGGTCTCTTGCCATGCGACAATCGGCCGACGATGCCGCCCGACGACCGGTTCGATGACCTCGCCCAGAGCCTCGGAGGCTTCTATCAGAGCTGGGTGATCTACCTCGGCCTCCAGCTCGGCCTCTTCGCCTTGATCCACGCCGCCGAGCCCGAGGGCATCACGCCCGCCGCGCTGGCCGGCGCCGCGGCATGCGCGCCGGAAGCCGTCGACGCCTGGGTCCGGGCGGCCCACGCAAGCGAACTCCTCGAGCACGACGGCGCGCGGGTCAGGATGGACGCCGCCGCGGCATCGGTGCTGCTCGACGAGTCCCGCCCGGAGTACCTCGGCGGCCAGTTCGTCGTCGCCGTCGTCTCGAGCCTCGACTACGCGGGCCTCCCCGAGTTTTTCAAGACCGGCCGGCCGATCGACGAGCGCCCGCCGCGCTTCCACCGCGCGATCGAGGCCGTGACCGTCCAGGACATTGCCGTCTTCTTCCAGGAGGGGCTGGCCGAGCTGCCGGACCTCGCCGGGCGCCTCGCCTCGGGCATTCGCATCCTCGACGTCGCCTGCGGCGGCGGCAAATGGCTCATCGCGGTCGCGACGCGCTTTCCGGCGACGGAGCTCGTGGGCGTCGAGTTCGAGCCTGACTCCGTGGCCCGAGCCATGCGCCACGTGACCGACGCGGGCCTCGACAAGCGGATTCGGATCGAGGCCCGCGAGATCCCATCGATGCCGTACGTCGAGGAGTTCGACCTCGTCTACATGCAGGATGCCCTCCACGAGCTGCCCGATCCCGTAGCCTCGCTGAAGGCCGCGTGGAAGGCGGTTCGGCCCGGTGGCCGCCTCGTCGTCTTCGAGTGGTGCCTGCCGCCGTCACTCGAGGACTCCCAGAACCTCCAGGCAGAGCTCATGTGGGGGATCCAGATCGACGAGCTCTACCAGGGGACCCGGATGTACACCCACGAGGGGTTCGACAGGATGTTCGCGGAGGCCGAGGTCCCGCCGCCGAGCGTCGTCGAGCTCCCGTCGGCTGCCTCGCTGTTCGTCGTCAACCGCCCGAGCTAGCTCGGGCGAGCGGCGACCGGGCGGTCCCAAACTGGACCGTCGGACCCCGGATCTCCGGGTATCGTGCGCGAGTGCCAGGCCCACGTCCCGCCCGCCCCGCCGAGCTGACCGCCGCCGACGCGCGTTGGCTCGCGTGGCACGAGGCCTGCAGTCACGGCCTCATCGGGCGCGAGGTCCGCGAGCTCGGCGACGCCGTCATGCTCCACGACCGGGTCGATCGCGAGCCGTTCTGGAATCGGATTGCCGGCATTGCCTGGCCGGACGAGTCCGCTGCCTTCGATCGCCGCCTGGCCGAAGCCCTCGCGCTCTTCGCGTCTCTCGACAGGATCCCCCACGTTTGGCCGCTGCCGGGCTTCGACGAGCCCGCCGACTTGACCGCCCGTCTCCTCTCCCACGGCTTCGAGGACGCCGGGGCAGGCATTTTCATGGCGTTCGATCCGGTCGGTCCGGAGCCGGCGAACCGGGATGGGCCCCACCTCGCTCCCGGAATCACGATCGAGCGCTTCCACCGGTCGGCGGGCCCCGCTGCCGACAACGGCGCACGGGGCATTGCAGCCGTGCTGGCCGAGGCGTTCGCTGTCGAGCCCAATCGCGTGGCGGCCATCGAGGAGGAGACCCTCGTCCTCTTCGGCCGGGAGGAATTCCATGCCAGCCTCATCCGCGTCGAAGGGGAACCGGCGGCGGCCGCGAGGCGGACGACGTTCGGAGGGGCAAGCTACTTGTCGTCGATCGGTACGCGGCCCCGATTCCGCGGCCAGGGCCTGGGTCGGCTGGTGAGCGAGGCCGTCCTTCGCGACGCGATCGACGCCGGCAGCCGATGGACGTACCTCGGCGTGTTCGCCGACAACCCTGTGGCCCGACGAATGTACGAAGGGCTTGGATTCGTCCAGATCGGTGGGCCCGCTCCGGATCTCATCCTGCGATGACAACGGATCCGTCCGTCCAGAGCCAGATCGAGGGCCTGCTGCCGCCCGGCCGCCGAGTGGAGGTTGTCGCGGTCATGTGGGCGACGGTGGACCTCGATCGTGTGGTTGCCGAAATGGGGCTGCCGGCCGAGGCGCTGCCGGACGACGAGCTACTCGGGGCCGCCGTACGGCTCGTCCGCCCGCCCGGTCTTGACTCGATCGCGCTACTCGAACCGACGACGGAGGGTCGCCTTGCCGCGACGCTGGCGAAATCGGGCGAGGGACCGGCTGGGCACTACGTCCGGGCGGCCGGCGGCGTCTCCAGGGTCATCGCGCGTGCGATGGCCGCAGGGATCGGCATGAAGCGGGCCAACGAGGGCCCATTCGGGCCGTCGGCGCTGGTCCTGGGCGGCCCCGCCGCCGGTCCGCATCTCATCATCGTCGACCGCTCACCGGGTACCATCGATCGATGATCGAACGCCAGAGCATCACGCTTCGAACGGCAACCGACGCCGATGCCGATCGGATCGCCGCGCTCTTCACCGACGAGGGCTACCCGGCGGGCCCGTCCGATATCGTGGCGCGCCTTGCGCGGTTCGGGTCACCTCATTCGCGAGTCGTCGTCGCCGACTACGAGGGCGAGATCCTCGGCTTCATCGCGTTGCATGCGTTGCCGCGGTTCGAGCACTCCGATCGCGTCATCCGGGTGATGGCGCTTGTCGTCGACGCAGGCGTTCGGGAGCGCGGCGTCGGCCACCTGCTGATGGAAGAGGCGGAGCGGATCGGCCGGGAGCTGGAAGCTGCCTTCGTCGAAGTGACGGCGGGGCGCCACCGGCCCGACGCCCAGCACCTGTACGAGGCGCTCGGGTACGACGCTTCGGTCGCCGCCTACCTCCGCAAGCGCCTCTAGCCCGCTCGGTCCCCGCGTCCTCGCATCATGTCGGCCTTCCCGCGTCTTCGCCTCCGTGACCCGGCCATCGCCCTCGTCGAGCTGCCGTGGGAGGAGCCGCTTGCCGAGTGGTCGGGCGAGCACCTGGCGTTCCGTGAGCTGCCGGTCGGCCCGTCCCGCCACCTCGTCCGGTTCCTGGCCGTGGATGGCGTGCTGTACGCCCTGAAGGAACTGCCGCTAGGGGTCGGCCGGCGCGAATACGACGTCCTCCTGCGTCTCGAGTCCGCCGGACTGCCGGCGGTCAGTCCGGCCGGCATCGCCGAATCGCCCGAGGGCGACAGCGTGATCCTCGCCACCGAGTTCTTGCCCCACTCGCTCCAGTACCGGCGGCTGCTCATGCGCCTGCCGCCCGGCCCGAGCCGCCACCGCGACCGTCTCCTCGACGCGATGGCGTTTCTCCTCGTCGATCTTCATCGCAACGGCGTCTTCTGGGGCGACTGCTCGCTTGCCAACACGCTGTTCCGGCGCGATGGCGACCGGATCCAGGCGTATCTCGTGGACGCGGAGACGAGCGAGGTCCACGACAGCCTGTCGGACGGGCAGCGCGAGTACGACGCCGAGATCCTCGTCGAGAACGTGGCGTTCGGGTTGGCCGATCTCGCCGCCATGCAGGGGACCGGCGATCCGGATGAGGCGATCGAGGCCGCCGAGCGTGTCCGGGAGCGCTACCGCGCGACGTGGGCGGAGCTCCACGACGAACCGGTTCTGCACGCCGGCGACCGGCAGGCGATCCGGGCACGAATCCGGCGCCTGAACGACCTCGGCTATTCGGTCGATCTCGCCCTCGACCCGACCAGCGCCGACGGCCTGGTCCGGCTCCGGATGAACGTCACGACCCGCCGCTTCCACGCCCGGGAGATGGAGCGTCGGACGAGGATCCGGGCCCTCGAAGGGCAGGCCCGGCTGCTCCTGAACGACCTCAACGAGTACCACGCCTGGCTCGAGTGGCAGTCGAGCCAGGCGATCGATCCCGCAACGGCTGCCGAGCGCTGGCTGCGCGAGGTCTACCGGCCGACCCTCGCCCGGATCGCCGAGACCGTCGGCCGCGGCCGGGACCTCGTCCAGGCCTACTGCGACGTCCTCGAGCAGAAGTGGTATCTCTCAGAGGCGGCCGGCTTCGACGTCGGGCTCGACCTCGCGACGGAGGCCTACATCTACCTCGGCGCCCCGGCGCCGGAGACGGCGACGACCGACAGCGAACCGGCGGTCGCACTCGACCTCGAACGCATTGGTGCGGAGGACCCGCTCGTCCCATGATCAACTCGACCATTTCCAGCGCCGACGCGGTCATCCGCGTCAACTCGCTGCGGAAGACCTACGGCGAGCTCGTCGCCGTGGACGGTGTCAGCTTCGAGGTGCAACCGGGCGAGGTGTTCGGCCTGCTGGGCCCGAACGGCGCCGGCAAGACGACGACCGTCGAGGTCCTCGAAGGGTTGCGCAAGCCCGACTCGGGCGAGGTCTCGATCCTCGGCGTCGACGTGATCACTCATCCCGACGACCTTCGCCCCAGAATCGGGGTCTCTCTCCAGACGGCCGCGCTCTACCCGAAGCTCACGGTGGTCGAGGTGCTTGCGCTCTTCCGCGGCTTCTATGCGAGCGGCCGGCCGGTCGAGGAGCTGGTCGAGCTGATGGATCTCGGCGAGAAGCGCAAGTCGAAGACGCAGGACCTCTCGGGCGGACAGCGCCAGCGCTTGTCGGTGGCCCTCGCCCTCGTCAACGATCCAGAGCTCGTCTTCCTCGACGAGCCGACGACCGGCATGGACCCGGCCGCCAGGCGGATGCTCTGGGATGTCGTCATCGGTCTGAAGCAGCGGGGTAGAACGGTGCTCCTGACGACGCACTACATGGAGGAGGCGGAGGTCCTCTGCGACCGACTGGCGATCATGGATCACGGCCGGATCCTCGAGGCGGGAACAGTCGACGAGCTCGTCAGCCGCCGATTCCATGAGCGGGCTGTCCGCTTCGACGCGATCGACGGCCTGACCGACGAGCAGCTCGCGGGGTTCCCCGGCGTCACCTCCGTCAAGCGGGAGGGCAGCGCGGTCCTCCTCTATACGCGCGACGTGCCGGCCACGATCGGTGCCGTCCTCACCGCGACCGAGCGACTGGGCGTCGACCCCGCCAACCTCGCCGTGCGCCGGGCTTCGCTCGAGGACGTGTTCCTCGATCTGACCGGCCGCGCGCTGCGCGACTGAGGCCTCGATCGATGCATGCCCTCCTGCTCCTCACCGTCGCCAACATCAAGAGCTTCACCCGCGATCGCGCCGCGCTCTTCTGGACGCTCGCGTTCCCGCTCATCTTCGTCTTCCTGT
>Ga0222623_10000155_pt1 | contig 18878 bp, 17 predicted proteins | sample PLMtaG_FD_177336 | JGI IMG/M metagenome (GOLD analysis project Ga0222623, IMG submission 177336) | Groundwater sediment microbial communities from an aquifer in East River, Colorado, USA - PLM2_30_coex | ecosystem: Environmental > Terrestrial > Soil > Riparian zone | place: USA: East River...
ACCCGGCCTCGCGCAGGCGAGCCCCGCCGCCCCGGTCGATCGCCAGGACGACGATCCCGATCTGGCACCCCGCTGCCTTAAGCGCCCCGGCCGCCCGAAGCACCTGCGTGCCGGTCGTGGAGACGTCCTCGATCAGGCCGATCTGCGACCCCGGCGGCGCGTGCCCCTCCACCTGCGACATCGTCCCATAGGACTTGGGCTCCTTGCGTACCACGGCCAGCGGCAGGTGGGTCTGGAGCGCTACGGCCGCGACGAGGAGCGTGGCCGCTCCCTCGGGCGCGGCCAGGTGCGTGATGCCCTCCGGGAGCAGCGCCGCCACTGCGCCCGCCAGTTCCTTCAGGAGTGGCGGATCGGTGAGGAACCGGAATTTGTCGAAGTAGACCGGCGAGCGCTTGCCGGAGGACAGGACGAAATCCCCGTGGAGCTCGGACGCCGCGAGGAGCCGCTCCGCGAGGTCGTCGGACATCGCGGGTAGCATAGGCGGCCGATGGGCCTGTACCGGGCGGTGGCCCGCCCCCTGTTCTCCTCGCTCCCACCGGAGGCCGCCCATCGATTGGCACAGTCCATCCTTTCGCTCCCCCTGCCGTGGGAGCGGATCGGCGGAACGCCCAAGGATCCGGCGCTCCGCACCTCGCTCGCCGGGATCGAGCTGTCGAACCCGATCGGCCTGGCGGCGGGATTCGACAAGTCCTGCCGCCACCTTGATGCACTCGGGCGTCTGGGGTTCGGGTACGTGATCGGTGGGACGATCACCCGCGAGCCGCGTGCGGGGAACCCCAAGCCCCGGATCGCCCGGTATCCCGGACGGGGGTCCATGACGAACGCCATGGGCCTTCCCAATCCGGGTGCCGAGGCCGCCACGCGCACCCTGTCCCGATCCCCCAGCTCCGGGCCACGATTGGCGAGCATCGCCGACCAGGAACTGAACGAGGTCATCGTCACCCATGGGCTGCTCGAGCCCAACGTCGACGGCTTCGAGCTCAACGCGAGCTGCCCCAACGTCTCCTGGGGCCGGGACCGCGACAACGAGGCCCACCTGGCCCTGCTCATGCGGGAGCTCGGCGCGCGGCGAACCAGGCCGCTGTTCGTGAAGCTCCCGCCCTTCCGGAGCGATGTCGAGCGCCGTGCGGTGCTGGCGCTCGCGAGCATCGCGCAGGACGGCGGGGCCGACGGCCTCACCTGTTCCAACAGCCGGCCGGTGTCCGATCGGCGCCTGTCGGTGGGAGCCGGCGGACTGTCCGGCCGCGCGCTGTTCCCCGATACGGTTCGGATCGTCGGGGACGTCCGGACGACGACCGAGGGGGCGCTCCCCATCAACGCATGTGGTGGTGTCTTCTCAGCTGCGGATGCCTTGGCCTGCCTCGATGCCGGCGCTACGACAGTCCAGGTGTACACGGGGTTGATCGAGGGAGGCCCCCGTGTGGTTCGAGACATCGTGCGTGGGCTGTCCGAGGCTCTGAACGGCCGGTCCCTTGCCCCCGCGACCTCTCCCGGTCAAGATGGCACGCGTCCCGGCACGTTTCGGAGGGGGTTTGGCACAACCGCAAGCGCAGCTGAACGACGTCCAGGCCCCGCGAGAGGCCCGGGCGGCCGTCCGGCTGCAGGGGGTTCGCAAGCGCTTCGGTGAGGTCGTTGCCGTCGACGGCGTCGACCTTGAGGTGCGGGAAGGCGAGTTCTTCTCCATCCTCGGGCCATCCGGCTCGGGGAAGACCACCTGCCTGCGCATGATCGCGGGGTTCGAGGCTCCCACCGAGGGGCGGGTGTGGCTCGGCGGCCAGGACGTGTCCAACCTTCCCCCATACGAGCGGGACGTGAACACGGTGTTCCAGGACTATGCGTTGTTCCCGCACATGACGGTTGGGGAGAACGTCGAGTACGGCCTGCGGGTGAAGAAGATCGCCCGGGATGAACGAATGAAGCGGATGGCAGATGCCTTGCGCATGGTTCGTCTGGAGGGCTTCGACCGACGCAAGCCCATCCAGCTCTCGGGCGGCCAGCGCCAGCGCGTCGCGCTGGCCCGTGCATTGGTGAACCGGCCGAAGGTGCTGCTCCTGGACGAGCCGCTCGGGGCGCTCGACCTCAAGCTCCGCCAAGCCATGCAGATCGAGCTGAAGCAGATCCAGCAGCAGGTGGGCTTGACATTCATCTACGTGACCCACGACCAGGAGGAGGCACTGACCATGAGCGACCGCCTCGCCGTCATGAACGCCGGGCGAGTCGAACAGGTCGGGACCCCGGTCGAGGTGTACGAGCAACCGGCCACGGACTTCGTTGCCGGCTTCATCGGCGTCTCCAACCTCCTGGAACGGGGGGGACGCCATTTCACCGTTCGCCCCGAGAAGATCCGGATGTTGGGCGAGGGCGAGGAGCCGGAACCGGGGGCGCACGTCGAGGGAGGAAAGGTCCGCGACGTCGTCTACATCGGGATGGTGACCCGCTATGTGGTCGAGCTCGACGACGGCGGTGAGCTCGCGGTGATCAGCCAGAACTTCGAGTCGGCCGAACAGGTGCTTCAGGCCAAGGGGCGGCGGGTTCGCCTGGCATGGAGGCCGGATCAGACGGTGACCGTACGGCAGGAGACCGAGGGACGACCGGATGAAGAGGGGGTGGGTGCATGACACGCACGCGGATGAGAGCGGGTCGCTGGCCCGTGCTGGCGGCGTTGGCGGCCGCATTGATGCTCCTCACCACTGCCTGTGGCGGGGGAGACGAAGGTGGCGGAGGCGGCGGGGGAGGTGGGGCCGGCCAGCCGCCGACCGCCAACATGGCGCCGCCGACGTCGGTCGGCGCGGGGGAGGGCAAGCTGGACCTGATCGCCTGGGAAGGCTACGTCCAGCCCTTGTGGACGAAGGCCTTCGAGACCAAGACGGGCTGCGATGTGAGCGCCAAGTACGCGGGGTCCTCCGACGAGATGGTGACCCTGATGGCCGACGGCGGCGGTGGACAGTACGACATGGTCTCGGCCTCGGGAGATGCCTCGCTCCGGCTGATCTATGGCGGGGACGTGCGGCCGGTGAACGTCGACCTCATCCCGGATTGGAACAACTTCATCCCACAGCTTCAATCGCCACCTCACAACACGATCGACGGGGTGCACTACGGCGTGTCGCTTCAGTGGGGGCCGAACACGCTGATGTACAACCCGGAGGAGTTCCCCACCGCGCCGGACAGCTGGAGCGTGATCTACGACCCCGCATACACGGGCAAGATCACCGTCCCGGACAACCCCATCCAGATAGCCGACGCCGCGCTGTACCTGAAGGCGACCCAGCCCGACCTCGGGATCACCGATGTCTACGAGCTGACCCGTGCGCAGTTGGACGCAGCCGTCGCCCTGCTCAAGCAGCAGCAGCCGCTGATCCGGAAGTATTGGGCCCTCGCCTCTCAGGAGATCTCGATGTTCAAGAACGGCGACGCGATCGTCGGCGCATCGTGGCCGTATCAGGAGAGCATCCTGCGCTCGAACAACGTCCCCATCGCCTCCACGATCCCCAAGGAAGGGGCCACGGGATGGGCCGACACCTGGATGCTGGCCACCAACGCGCCGCACCCGAACTGCGCCTACCTGTGGATGCAGTACATCAGCACGCCGAAGGCTCAAGCCCTCCAGGCGACGTGGTACGGGGAGACGCCGGCGAACACGAAGGCGTGCCCGATCATGGATCAGCTCGACAAGGGCTCCTGCGCCCTGTATCACGCGAACGCGCCGGCCTCGTACTTCGACTCGATCTCGTTCTGGAAGACGCCCATCCCCGACTGTGGGAACGGTGAGACGAACTGCATGACGTACTCGGACTGGCAGCAGGCGTGGACCACGGAGGTGACGGGCTAGCCCGGCGTGGCCAGCGGCACCATCGAGACGTCGGCGCCGAGGGGGGCGGGGGCCCGCATCTCGGCCGCGCTCTGGCGGCGGCCGTGGATGCGGGCCGCCCTCCTCCTGACGCCGCCGCTGGCCTGGTTCGTCTTCATCTACCTGGCGTCGCTGGGGATCCTGCTGATCACGGCGTTCTGGAGGATCAACAGCTTCACCACGAACATCGAGCGGGTCTGGAACCTCGGCAACTTCCGGACACTGTTCGAGAACCCCACCTATCGGGCGATCATGCTGCGGACGATCGGCATGGCGGCCCTCGTGACGGTGACCGACGCCATCCTCGCCTTGCCGTTCGCGTACTACATGGCTCGGATGGCGTCCCGTCGGGCGCAGACCGCGCTGTTCGTGGCGGTGCTGGTTCCCCTGTGGGCGAGCTACATCGCCCGTGTGTACGCGTGGCTGCTGATCTTCACCCACGACGGCGTGCTGAACTGGGGCTTGGACAAGATCGGGCTGGGACCGGTGACCCTCGTCTACACGAACACCGCGATGTGGATCGTGTTCTCGTACTTGTGGCTGCCGTTCATGATCCTGCCGGTCTATGCGGCCCTGGAGCGGATCCCCGACTCGTATCTGGAAGCCTCGGCAGACCTTGGGGCCCGCGGGTGGCGGACGGTCGCGAGGGTCATCCTGCCGCTCGCGCTCCCCGGCGTAGTCGCCGGGTCGATCTTCACGTTCTCCCTGACCCTCGGCGACTTCATCACGGCGCTCCTGGTGGGGGGGACCGGCTCGAGCTTCATCGGGAACGTCGTGTACGAGAACGTGGGGGTGGCGGGCAACATCCCCTTCGCCGCCGCCTTCGCCGTCGTTCCCGTCGTCATCATGGGCGTGTACCTGCTCGGGGCAAAGCGCCTTGGCGCGTTCGAGGCGATGTGACGGTGGAGAGCACGTGGACCCGTCTCGCCCTTCGGATCTGGGTGGCCCTGGTCCTGGCGTTCCTGTTCGTCCCCATCCTCATCATCATGTTGTACGCGTTCAACACCTCGACCATCCAGAGCTGGCCGATCCCGGGGTTCACGTTCAAGTGGTTCCCGGAGACGTGGAACGATCCGGAGGTTCGCGACGCCCTCCTGCTCTCGATCAAGGCCGGACTGATCGCCACGGCGATCGCATTGGTGCTCGGCTCGGCGGCGTCCTTCGCCGTGCATCGATACCGGTTCTTCGGCCGGGAGGTCGTTTCGTTCGTGGTGGTCCTGCCGCTCGCCCTCCCGGGGATCATCACGGGCATGGCCCTGAACTCATTCTTCCGCTTCAACGGGATCAACCTGTCGGTATGGACCATCGTCATCGGCCATGCGACCTTCTGTATCGTCATCGTCTACAACAACGTGATCGCCCGATTGCGGCGCACGTCGCCATCGCTCATCGAGGCCTCCATGGATCTCGGCGCCCACGGGTGGACCACGTTCCGCACGGTGACGTTCCCGCTGCTGTCGACGGCGCTCGTCGCCGGGGCGCTCCTGGCCTTCGCCTTGTCGTTCGACGAGGTCATCGTGACCACGTTCACCTCGGGCGCTCAGAACACCCTGCCACTGTGGATCTTCGGTGCCATCCGCCTCGGCCAGCGGCTCCCCGAGGTGAACGTGGTGGTGTTCTTCATCGTCCTGTTCACCGTTGTGCCGGTCACGATCGCGGCGCGACTGACCGGCGGGGGCGGGGTCACGCGGGCTTCGGCGGCGGGGCAGACCGCGCAGGAGGACGAGTAGGACCTACAGGTACGCGCCCGGCCCGCCCTGCGGCTGGGGTGGACCCGGAGGCCCTCCGCCGGGAAGGCCGCGCCGGCGGAGCTCCTCGAACTGGGCTCGGGCCGCCGCCTGCTGGGCGAACAACGCGGCTTGGATCCCGTGGAACAGCCCTTCCAGCCATCCGACCAGCTGCGCCTGGGCTACGCGGATCTCCGATTCGGTGGGGACCGCCTCCATCGGAGGGACCAGCTCGGCCAGCTCCTGCTGGAGGTCGGGCGACAGGACCTCGCGAAGCTCGTCGAAGGAACGGAGGTAGATCTCGCGCAGCCGCGCCCGCCCCGGCTCGTCGATTGTGGCCTGCCGTGTCTCCTCCAGAAGCTCCCGGACCATGGTCGCGATCCGAAGGAGCTTCGCCGGCTCGGTGATGGCCTCTTGCGGTCCGGGCGTTCCCTGCGACGCCTGCGGCGGCGTGAGGGCGTCGTCCGAAGCCTGGCCGGTCGTCTGCTCCGTCTCCATATGCCCCCCCACCCTAGCAACCGCCGAGCTGAAGGGGTTGGCTCAGCGTCCGAGGGCGGCGAGCTTTTGGAACATGAGGGCCTCCGCGAGGGCTGCCCGCTCCAACTCGTCCAGGTCCACGCTCTCGTTCACCGAATGGAGTGAGGAGAGCTCGTCGGAGGCTCCGAACAGGAGCACGGCGATCCCCGGGAACGTCCGCGACAGCAGGGGCACGAGCGGAATCGACCCCCCGCTCCCCATGTCGACGGTCTCCCGGCCCCACGCCTCGCCCATGGCCTCACGAGCGACTCCGAAGATCTCTCCGTCGGCTTGGACGGCGAAGGGCTCGCCCTCGCCGCCCCGTTCGATCTGGAGATGCACGCCCCACGGGGCGTTCGCCTCCAGATGCGAGGTCAGGGCGTCCAGGGCCTTCTGCGCGTCCTGGCCCGGGGGGATGCGCAGGCTCACTTTCGCCCGGGCCACCGGCACGAGCTGGTTCGAGGCCTCTCGGACGCGGGGGGCGTCGATCCCCAGAACCGAGACGGCTGGTCGGGTCCACAAGCGCTCCGCCACCGAGCCCTCCCCGATCGAGCCCACGCCGGGAAGCACGCCCGCCTCGTCGCGAAACTCGTTCTCGGGGTACTCGACACCGCTCCAGGGTCCCGACGCGAGGCCGGGGATGGCCACGTTGCCGCGATCGTCGTGGAGCGTGGCGAGCAGGCGGGACAGCGCCGTGAGCGCATCGGGGATCGGCCCACCGTACGCGCCACTGTGGACGGCCTTGCGAAGGACCCGGACCTCGACCCGGCAGTCCACCACGCCGCGCAGGGTGGTCGTCAGGGTGGGGATGCCCCGCCGCCAGTTCCCGGAGTCGGCCACGACCGCAACGTCCGCGGCGAGGAGGTCACGATGGCCCTCGATCAGGAACGGCAGGTTGTCCGTGCCGGCCTCCTCCTCCCCCTCGACCAGGACCTTCACCGTGACCGGCGGCGCGCCGCCGAAGGCCTTCAATGCGGCGGCATGAAGGACGATCCCGCACTTGTCGTCGGAGGTACCGCGACCGTACATCCGCCCATCCCGGACCGACGGCTCGAACGGCGGCGTGTCCCATTCGTCCACCGGGCCCTCGGGCTGGACGTCGTGATGGGCGTACAGCAGGATCGCGGGGGCGCCCGGGACGGCCCGTGTCTGCCCGAAGACGGCTGGATGCTCGCCGGTGGGGAGCTCGATCAGGTGGACACTCGAGAGCCCCGCCGCCGCCAGGATCTCCGCCGCGACCTCCGCCGAGTCCCGAACCGGTTGGGGGTCGTAGCCGGGGAACGCGATCGAGGGGATCCGGACCAACCGCTCCAGGTCGGCCCGGACGCCGGGCATGAGTCCGGCAACGGTTCCTCGAAGCTCGTCGTCCATCGGGTGCGAACGATATCGCACGTCCGGCGGGCCGGTTCGGGTGACGGGCCTACGGGAAGAGCCGCTGGATCACCCAGCCGCCTTCCGATCGCTTCGTGTACCGGAACCGGTCGTGGAGGCGATGCTCCCGTCCCTTCCAGAACTCCACCGTCTCCGGTGCCAAGCGATACCCGCCCCAGTTCGGGGGGAGCGGGACCTCGGGGCCCCGATATCGAGCGTCGATCTCCCGGTACCGGGCGTCCAGCTCCTCCCGCGAGCTCGCGACCGCACTCTGGCGCGAGGCCCACGCGCCCACGCGCGCCTCGCGGGGCCGGGTCCGGAAGTAGGCTTCGGATTCCTCCCGGCTGGTTCGCTCGACCGTTCCGCTCACGCACACCTGCCGGTCGAGCTCGCGCCAGTAGAACGCCATCCCTGCCTGAGGGTTGGCGTCCAGCTCGCCTCCCTTTCGGCTTTCGTAGTTCGTGTAGAAGACGAAGCCGCGCTCGTCGATCCCCCTGAGCAACACGTGGCGGACGGACGGACGCCCGCCGGCGTCGACCGTCGCCAGGGCCACGGCCTCGGGAAGCCGGATCCCGGCGTTCCGCGCGTCGTCGAGCCACACGCGGAACTGCGCGATCGGATCGGGATCCAGGTCGCGCTTCGAGAGGGGATCGCGGTTCCCGGGGACATTCGCCACGGCAGCTCCAGGCGGACAGTATCGGATGAGCCAGTGCGAGAGTGCGCAGGCAGTGGTCCGAGCCGGCTCGGGCGCCGACGTATCCTTTGCTCCCGTGCACATCGATTGGTCCATCGCCCTCGCGTCCGTGATCGTGGGCTTCACCGTCGGCCTGACCGGCATGGGCGGAGGAGCCCTCATGACTCCCATCCTCCTGATCTTCTTCGGGGTGACGCCGACGGCGGCGGTCTCCTCCGATCTCGTCGCCGCGATGGTCATGAAGCCGGTCGGCGGTGGTGTCCACATCCGGCGGAAGACGGTCAGATGGGAGCTCGTCAGGTGGCTCTTCATCGGCTCGATCCCTGCCGCGTTCGGCGGCGTCTTGCTGCTTCATGCGACAGGTGACAGCGAGGCGGTCGAGAGCACCACGAAGGTCTTCCTCGGCGTGACGCTCATCCTGGCCGCCGCCGCCATGGTCTTTAGGGCCTGGCTCCAGGCTCGGCGGAGCGCCGAGGCTCGTGCCGGTCGGCGCGAGACGCTCGGTCCGGGCGGATCGATCGATGTCAGGATCCCGATCACGGTGATGATCGGGGCTGTGGGAGGTCTGCTCGTGGGCCTCACCTCCGTCGGCTCGGGCTCGATCATCATCGTGTGCCTCATGCTCACCTACCCGACGCTCCGGGGGTCCCAGCTCGTGGGCACCGATCTGGTGCAGGCCGTCCCCCTGGTGACCTCCGCGGCGTTGGCGCACATCCTGGTCGGTGACCTCGAGCTCGGCCTGACCGCTTCGATACTGATCGGTGCACTCCCGGCCGTGTACGTTGGTGCGCGGCTCTCATCAAAGGCGCCGGAGGGCGTCATCCGTCCCGCCATCGTGCTCGTTCTCCTGGCCTCAGCCCTGAAGCTGCTGGAGGTGCCAACGGGGGTCCTCGGCGTCATCCTCGTGGCAGTTGCCCTCGTGGGACTCCCGATCTGGGGGGCGATCGATGCGGCCGCACACCCGCAGGACATGTGGGACCGTGCAGGCTTGAGTCGTCGGCGGTGGATAGGTTGGCAGGCGTTTGGGGCGCCGATCGGGATCGGGTTCGCTGTGGCGGCCGCCTATTTCGCCAGAACGCGTCGCCAACTCGGTCCGGCGTCGCTCACACCTGACCGCGGCGACGAGACCGTCCCGGCCGAAGCTCACGAAGCAGGCGTCCACTGAGCGAGCATGGGGCGTTCGCGCGCATCCTCGTCGCCGTGGACGGGTCACCGCAGAGCGAGAAGACGATCGCCATCGCCCTCGACCTCGCTCAGCGGTACAACGCAGCGGTGACCGTCGTTCACGTTCGCGAATACGAGCGATACGAGGGGTCCGATGTCGACCTCGGTCCGCCGGTCCCCGCGGAGAACCTCGTGGCGCAGGCGGTCGCGAGGTTCGAAGAAGCTGGCATCGACGCCCGAGGGGAGATCCGCCGGGTGAGCACCGGCGACACGCCCCAACAGATCATCGAGGTTGCGGCCGCGGCCCGGGCAGACCTGATCGTCCTCGGATCGCGCGGCATGACCGAATGGAAGAGTCTGCTGCTGGGCGGTGTTGCGAACAAGGTCGTGCACGACGCCGCCTGCCCGGTGCTGTTGGTTCGGTAGGAGCGACTGGACGCAGCCGATGAAGCAGCCGGACACCGAGCGAGTCCGGCTCGCCGTCGTCGCTCGAGAGTGGGCGCGGATCGGCTGCATCGGGTTCGGCGGCCCGCCTGCACATATCGCGCTCCTCCGCGAGCTGTGCGTCGATCGGCGCCGGTGGCTGTCGGCTCGCGAGTTCGAAGACGGTATCGCCGCCACGAATCTCCTCCCGGGCCCCGCCTCGACGCAGCTCGCCATCTACTGCGCCTGGCGTCTCCGCGGCCCCCTCGGTGCGGTGGTCGGTGGATCCTGCTTCATCGTCCCGGGGCTCATCGTCATCCTTGGACTGGCCGTGCTGTTCCTCGGGCCCCACCCGCCGCGGTGGGTCGAGGGTGCGGCCGCGGGGGCCGGTGCCGCTGTGCCCGCAGTCGCCGTGGCGGCCGCCATTGCGCTGATGCCCGCCAGTTGGCGTCGGACCGGTGCTGCCCGCAACCGTCGGGTTCGGTGGATGGCCTACCTGGTCCTTGGCTTCGCCGCAGCGGCCACGATCGGCCCGTGGCTCGTTCTGGTCCTTGCTGGGTGCGGGATCGTCGAGGTGGCCGCGGGGGCCCGTGGCGAGCGAACGACGTCGCGGCCGAGCGGGCTCGCCCCGGCCCTGATCGTCCATGCGTCCGCCGTCGGCGGTCTCGGCGCCCTGGTGTGGGTGGCGTTCAAGGTGGGCGCGCTGTCATACGGCGGGGGGTTCGTGATCATCCCCCTCATGCAGCAGGACGCCGTCAACACCTATCACTGGATGACGGGCGGCCAGTTCCTGAGTGCGGTCGCCCTCGGCCAGATCACGCCGGGACCGGTGGTCCAAACGGTGGCGGTGGTCGGCTACGCGGCGGCGGGTATCGGGGGCGGCCTCCTGGCCTCGCTCGTCGCTTTCGGTCCTTCGTTCGCCTTCGTCCTCATCGGCGCGCCACACTTCGAGCGGCTGCGTGCCAACACCGGAGTTCAGCATTTCCTCACCGGTGCGGGGGCCGCTGCCATCGGCGCCATCGCCGGCTCGGCCATCGGCCTCGGCCTCGAGCTCGAACATCTCTGGCAAGTGGGCGTACTCGCACTGGCCACCTCCTGGCTGCTGGGGCTCCATCGCGGAGTGGTGAGCGCCCTCCTCATTGCCGCCGTGCTCGGTGGGGTGGCGGCGTGGACCGGCGCCCCGACCGGGGGATGATCGCCGCTCCCCGGTGCTTTCTCCTTCCCCATCGTGGAAACCCTCGTTGTTGCCTTCCGGCCGATTCTGTCGCACCATGGCGCCACGGGAGAAAGGAGGTGGTCCAACTTGCATAAACGGCAGGAGACCCCCGAGGTGACTGGCTGCTGAGCCATCCCTCGCGGGCAGGGGCCACCGCCCCGCCCGTCCGCCGGGAGACCGGCAGAATCCAACCAGCTCACCGATCTCACGATGCTCCGGTTGGTCTACCGGACGAAGCCTCGTAACGGCCGAAGTGCTCGTGAGCGATGGTCACCGAATGGGCCGGGCCCAGGCTGGGCCCGGCCCATTCACGTGGCGTTGAGCGATCCCAGAAGGGGCAGTTTGAGGCGCCCTCGGCAGGACTCGAACCTGCGCACCCGGCTCCGGAGGCCGGCGCTCTATCCGCTGAGCTACGAGGGCGTGCGGTCCCGAGTCTAGCAACGCTCTCTGCCGGGGGGTCCGATGAGCTGATCCGGGTGAAACCCTTCGTTATCCTGCGCACATGGAGGGTGAGGCCAAGCCGCGGATCCTGATCGTCGAAGACGATGCGGTCATCACACGTCTGCTCCAGATCAACTTCCGGGTGGAGGGGTTCGAGGTCGATTCGGCGTCCGGGTGGGAGGAAGCCTCCCGGCAGGTTGCCGGGCAGGTCCCGGACCTGGTCATCCTCGACGTCATGATGCCGCGGGTCGACGGCTTCGAGATCCTCCGCCGGTTGAAGGGGATGCCGGCCATGCGGGACGTCCCGTGCATCTTCCTGTCCGCTCGGGCACAGGACGAGGACCGGGCCCGCGGCTACGCTCTCGGCGTGGATGAGTACGTCACGAAGCCATTCGACCCATCGCATCTGGTCGAGATCGTCCGTCGAGCGCTCGCCCGCAAGACGGCGCAGGCCTAGGGCGACCCATCGCCGCCGATGATCGAGGACCGGATCGCGCGCATCGTCCGGCATGCCCTGGAGGACGCCCGTGACGAGCTCGGGCTCTCCGGCGACCTCCCGGAGATCGAGGTAGCCGCGTCGAGGCAGAAGGAGTTCGGCGACTTCTCGACGAACGTGGCGCTCGGTCTGGCTCGACGGGTCGGCAGGAGCGCCCGCGAGGTGGCCGAGGTCATCCGATCGCACCTGCCTCCGGACGAGCTGATCGAGCGGGTCGAGGTGGCGGGGCAGGGGTTCCTCAATCTCTTCGTGCATGCCGAGTGGCTGCTCGACGTGCTCCGCGACGCCGTTGCCCGGGGACCTCGATACGGCCGGGCCGAGCCGAACGGCCGATCAATGCAGGTCGAATTCGTGTCGGCGAACCCGACCGGTCCGCTGCATGTGGGACACGCGCGCAACGCGGCGCTCGGCGACGCCCTCGCCCGCCTGCTCGACGCGGCCGGGTGGCGTGTCGAGCGCGAGTACTACTTCAACGACACCGGTGGCCAGATGGACCGGTTCGGCGCCTCGGTGGAGGCTCGTTACCTGCAGCTCCTGGGGCGCCGGGCGGAAGTGCCGCAGGACGGATACCACGGCGACTACATCGTCGATCTGGCCAGGGACATCGTGAAGGAGCACGGCGACGCCTTCGTCGACCTTCCGCCCGAGGAGCGCATGGCCGTCCTGCGGGCCGAGGGGGCGCAGTGGGTCCTCGACGGCATCCGGACCACCCTGGACCGGTTCGGGGTCCGCTTTGATTCCTACGTCTCCGAGAGCGACCTCGCGGAGTCGGGGGAGATCGACGCCGCACTCCGGCGGCTCCGTGAGGCGGGATACGTGTACGAGTCCGAGGGCGCCGTGTGGTTCCGGTCCACCGCGTTCGGCGACGACAAGGACCGCCCGCTGATCCGGGGCAACGGGACGCACACGTATTTCGCCGCGGACTGCGCCTATCTCATCGACAAGTTCGCTCGGGGGTTCGACCGCATGATCTACGTGTGGGGGGCCGATCACCACGGTGATGTCGTCCGGGTGAAGGGGGCCGCCCAGGCCATGGGGTTCGATCCGTCCGCCGTCGAGATGCTCATCTACCAGTTCGTATCGTTCCTGCGGGGAGGCCAGCCGGTGAAGATGAGCAAGCGGGCGGGCACCTTCATCACGCTGGATGAGCTCATCGACGAGGTGGGCACCGATGCCGCGCGGTTCACCCTCCTCATGCACTCGAACGACTCGCCAATGAGCTTCGACATCGAGGACGTGAAGCGCCGGAGCCTGGACAACCCCGTGTACTACGTCCAGTACGGCCACGCCCGGATCGCCAGCATCCTGCGGAACTCGGAAGAGCGGGGCGTGAGCATGAAGCCGATCGAGGAGGCCGACCTGACGCTCCTGTCGACCGACGCCGAGCTCGACCTGCTGCGGACGATCGCCGAGTTGCCGGACCTGGTCCTGCGCGCCGCGGAGCTCCGGGGCCCGCACCGGCTCGCGCATTACGCTCAGCAGCTCGCCGCTGGCTTCCATCGCTTCTACACCGAGTGCCGGGTCATCACCGACGACGAGCCGCTGACCCAGGCCCGCCTGTGGCTGTCGACGGGGGCCAAACAGGCTATCGCGAACGTGCTTGGCCTCCTCGGCGTGTCGGCCCCGGAGTCGATGGAGCGGATCGATGCCTGAGTCCGAGGCCGCGGCCGGCGGCCCCTGGCCGGCGAACGCCGGGTTCGGCCCGTTGGGCCTCTCGATCGGCGGCGTGCTCGCGGAGGATCTCGCCGCCCGGTACGGGACCCCACTCCTCGTCGCCGACGAGGAGCAAATCCGCAACCGGTGCCGCACGTTCGCCAGGCTCTTCCCCCATCCGCTGTACGCGGTGAAGGCGTTCACGTCGCGGGCCATGATCAAGCTGGTGACCGAGGAGGGATTGAACCTGCTGGTCGCCACCGGCGGTGAGCTCCACGCCTGCCTGTCGGCGGGGATTCCCGGAGAGCGCATCGCCTTCCACGGCAACAACAAGTCCGACGACGAGCTCCGCCTGGCCGTGTCGAACCGGGTGTGGCTGGTGAACGTGGACAACCCTGCGGAGCTCGAGCGGCTCGATCAGATCGCCCGGGCGGCCGGCGTCGTCCAGCGCGTGCTCCTCCGGGTGATTCCCGGGGTGGGGGCCGGCGCTCACGAGGCCATCCGCACCGGCGCGGCCGGCACGAAGTTCGGCATGCCGCTCCCGGTGGTCGGCGACGCCGTCCGCCGAGCCATGGAGCTCGCGAACGTGCATCCTGCGGGGATCCACGCGCACATCGGCTCCCAGGTCCTCGAGCCTGAGCCGTATCTGGCCGCGGTCGACGTGGTGCTGGACTTGCTCGAGCGGCTGAAGCGGGACGCGGGGTTCGAGGCCGATGTGGTCGACGTGGGCGGGGGGTTCGGCGTGTCGTACACCGACGAGCGTCCCCTGGAGCTCGACCGGCTGGCACCGGCCCTGTTGGCGCGGGTCCGGGAGGGCGCGGCACGGCGGGGCCTGAGGATCCCCCACACGGTTGTGGAGCCGGGACGATCGGTGGTCGGGAGCGCGATGGTCACGCTGTACCGCGTGGGGACGGTGAAGGAGACCCCGGATGGCAGAACCCTGGTCGCGGTGGATGGAGGGATGGCCGACAACATCCGTCCCATGCTCTACGGCGCCCGGTACACGGTCGCGATGGCCGGGCCGCCGCGCGACGCGGGACCCGTGGAGATCGACGTCGTCGGCAGGCACTGTGAGTCGGGGGACGTGCTGGCCAGGGAGGTGAAGCTCTCGCAGGACGTCCGGCAGGGCGACCTGGTGGCCTTCGCCGGCACGGGCGCCTACACGTACTCGATGGCCGGCAACTACAACCGCGTGGGGCGACCCGCGGTCGTCGCCGTGCGCGACGGCGGGAGCCGCGTGTGGCTCCGGCGCGAGGACGACGCCGACCTCGATCGCCTGGAGGCGAGTGCCCCGAACTTTCGGACCGCGCCCCCGCCCGGTGAGGGCTTCGAGGTCCGCCCGGCCCGCCCGGGGGACGCACGGTCGTTCCTCGAGGCGTTCCGAAGCGTCGCGGCGGAACGGAAGTTCATCCAGACCGAGGAGGTCTCGCAGACCGCCCGCCAGTATCGGAGACTGTTCCGCCGTCCCGTCACGGTGGAGGGCGCCAACCTGGTGGCGGTGTCTGGTGGGAGCATCATCGGCTCCATCTCTATCCGGCGTGACGAGCACCCGGCCACCCGGCACACCGCATCGATCGGGATGTTCGTGACCTCGGCCTGGCGTGGTCGAGGGGTGGGCACCGCGCTCCTGGACGGAGCCATGCGGTGGGCCAGGGACGCCGGGGTGGAGCGGGTGGACCTGAGCGTGTACCCGCACAACCAGGCGGCCATAGCGCTGTACCGCGGGTTCGGTTTCGTCGAGGAGGGAACGCTCATCCGCCACGCCAAGAAGTCCTACGGTTACGAGGACGAGATACTGATGGCGGTGTGGCTGGGACCATCGACCGCGGGGGAGCATCGGGGAGGAGAGCCGGCGGGGTGAGCGATCGGACGCTGCGGGTCGGGATGCTCGGCTGCGGCACCGTGGGGACCGCGGTGACCCGGCTGCTCCATGACCACCGGGAGGACATCGCGCGGCGGGCGGGATGCCGCCTGGAGGTCTCGAAGATCGCGGTGCGCGACCCCTCGAAGCGGCGCGAGGTGCCCGTCCACCCCTCGGCGTTCACCGCGGATCCCATGGAGGTGGTCGACGACCCGGACATCGACATCGTGTGCGAGCTGTTGGGTGGGTCCGAGCCCGCCGGCTCGCTGATCCTGGCGGCGTTCGACCGTGACAAGCCGGTGGTGACGGCGAACAAGGAGCTGCTGTCCACGCGGGGGCGCGAGCTCTTCGACGCCTCCGACGCCAAGGGCCTCGACTTGTACTTCGAGGCTGCGGTTGGTGGGGGGATCCCGTTGGTCCGGCCGCTGAAGGAGTCCCTCACCGCCGAGCGCCTCACGTCGATCATCGGCATCGTCAACGGGACGACCAACTACGTCCTCACCCGCATGTCGGAGGATGGGATGTCGTTCGCCGAGGCGCTCGGCGAAGCCCAGCGCCTGGGCTATGCGGAGGCGGATCCCACGGCCGATGTGGACGGGCACGACGCCGCGGCCAAGTGCGCCATCCTGGCCTCGATCGCGTTCAACGCGCGGGTCGTCGCCGGCGACGTCTACCGGGAGGGGATCGGCAGGGTCACGACCGAGGACATCGAGTTCGCCCGGCGCCTGGGGTACGTGGTGAAGCTCCTGGCCATCGCCGAGCTGCACGAGGAACGGGTGGCCGCACGGGTCCACCCCGCGATGATCCCGTCCGAGCATCCGCTCGCCGCGGTTCGCGACGCCTTCAACGGCGTGTTCGTGGAGGGCCCGAACGTGGGGGGGCTCATGTTCTACGGTCGCGGGGCGGGGGGCGAACCCACGGCCACCGCCGTGGTGGGCGACTTGGTGACCGTGGCCCGGAACCTGCTCGCCGGGGCGCGCGGCGTGGGGTGCACGTGCTTCCTGGAACGCACCGTTCGGCCCATGGCGGAGATGGAAGGTCAGTATTACATCCTGCTCCGGGTCGAGGACCGCCCCGGGGTGCTGGCCGAGATCGCAAGCGTGTTCGGCCGGAACGATGTCTCCATCAAGAGCGTGTGGCAGGAGGGCACGGGTGCCGACGCGCAGCTCGTGTTCATCACCCACCGGGCCCGGGAGGGCTCGTTCCAGCAGGCGGTGACCGAGCTCGGCGGCCTCCGGGCCGTCGAGGAGGTTCGGAGCATCCTTCGCGTCGAGGCCGAGGAATGACCTCCGCCCGGGCGAGCGGCGTGATCGAGCAGTATCGCGATCGTCTCCCGGTGTCGGAGGCGACCCCGGTGGTGACGCTCGGCGAGGGCGGGACCCCTCTCGTCCGCTCGGAGTCGCTGTCCGCCGAGACCGGGTGCGAGGTGTACCTGAAGTTCGAGGGAGCCAACCCCACGGGCTCGTTCAAGGACCGGGGGATGACGCTCGCCATCTCCAAGGCCCTGGAGGAGGGCTCCAAGGCGGTGGTGTGCGCGTCCACCGGCAACACGAGCGCGTCGGCCGCGGCATATGCGGCCAAGGCGGGCCTGACGTGCGCGGTGCTCGTGCCGAAAGGCAAGATCGCCCTGGGCAAGATGGCCCAGACGCTGATCCACGGGGCGAGGGTCCTGGAGATCGACGGCAACTTCGACGAGTCCCTCCAGCTCGCGCAGGCCCTGGCGGGCCAGTACCCGGTCACGCTGGTGAACTCGGTGAACCCCTATCGCCTCCACGGTCAGAAGACCTGCGCCTTCGAGATCTGCGACGTGCTCGGCCGGGCTCCCGACCTTCACTGCGTTCCGGTGGGCAACGCGGGCAACATCGCCAGCCACTGGATGGGGTACCGCGAATACCTGGCCGACGGGACGATCGCCGAGCCGCCACAGCTGTTCGGGTTCCAGGCGCAGGGGGCCGCACCCATCGTCCTGGGGCACCCGATCGAGCACCCTTCCACGATCGCCTCCGCCATCCGCATCGGGAACCCGGCGTCCTGGGACAAGGCGGTGGCCGCGGCGGGCGAGTCAGAGGGCGCGATCCTGGCGGTCACCGATCGCGAGATCCTCGGTGCCTACAAGCGGCTGTCACACGAGGGGCTGTTCGCCGAGCTCGCCTCGGCGGCCTCGGTGGCCGGCATGCTGCACGTGTTCGCCGACGAGGGGCTGCCGAAAGGCGCGACGGTCGTGTGTGTGCTGACCGGGCACGGACTCAAGGACCCGGAATGGGCCATCACCGGAGCCAGCCACCCTCCGACGGTTCCCGTCGACGCAGGCGCGGTGGCCGCCGAGCTCGGCCTGTAAACGGATGAGGCTCGTTGCAACCGTGCCGGCCACCTCGGCCAACCTGGGCGCAGGGTTCGATTCGCTCGCGCTGGCACTGGACCTCTGCAACGAAGTAACGGTCGACACCGAGGCTCCCTCCGGCGTCACGTGGGAGGGCGAGGGGGCAACGGAACTTCCAACCGACGGGAGCGACGCCGTCTCTCGGGCCATGCGGGAGGCGGCCGACGCTCTCGGGCTGGACCTTCCCACGTTCGCCCTTTCATCGGTCAACCGGATCCCCTTGGAGCGAGGCCTGGGGTCCTCGGCTGCTGCGGCCGTCGCCGGGATCGAGCTCGCGACCGCACTGTTGGGGCACGATCCGGTGCCCGAACGTACGCTTACCATCGCTTCGCGCCTGGAGGGCCACCCCGACAACGTGGCCGCGGCCATTCATGGGGGGCTGACCATCGCCTTCGACGATCGGGCGATCCGGGTGGATCCCTCCCCGGACCTTCGGCCGGCGGTCTTGATCCCCGAACACGATCGGCTCGCGACGACGGTCGCCCGCGATGCGCTCCCACGCCAGGTCGCCCTGAGTGAGGCGTCCTTCAATGCTGGGCGGGCAGCGCTGGCCGTCGTGGCCATCGCCTGGCGTCCCGACCTGCTGCGCGAAGCCCTCCAGGACCGACTGCACCAACGGGTCCGCCTTGCGCTCCTTCCCTCGGTCGAGCCGATCTTCCAGCGGCTGTTGGACGAGGGCTTCCCGGTCTGTGTCTCGGGCGCCGGCCCGTCGTTGCTCGCCTTCGAGCAGGAGGGGCGAGGGGTTCCCGACATCGGGGCAGGGTGGCGGATCCTCCGAGTGCCGCTCCACGCAACCGGCGTGGAGGTGCGGGAAGCGTCGTCGTCCCTCAGTCCGGGTCCCGATCGACCGATGTGATTGGGTGAGCGATGTCACTGAAACGGGAAGATGCGCCAACCTAGACTCCGGCAGGGCTCGTATCCACGGTGAACGGCCCATCCACCGACCCACCGATGAACGCTGAGCCCGAGCGCGAGGCGGAAGCCCAGGTCGCCGAGGACTTGCGGGAGACGATCACCGTCCCCGTCCTCATCACCGACCTCGCCAGCAAGACCCTGGCGATCAAGGAAGGTGAGACCTTCCTGTAC
>Ga0222623_10000161_pt1 | contig 18655 bp, 19 predicted proteins | sample PLMtaG_FD_177336 | JGI IMG/M metagenome (GOLD analysis project Ga0222623, IMG submission 177336) | Groundwater sediment microbial communities from an aquifer in East River, Colorado, USA - PLM2_30_coex | ecosystem: Environmental > Terrestrial > Soil > Riparian zone | place: USA: East River...
AGCTCCTGCTCGCAGAGCTCGATCAGGGTCGCGCGGAGCTCCTTCTGGCGATCGGTGTAGACCCAGTCCGGATCCCACTCGTACCCCAGGCCCCAGAAGGGCTCCGAACCCCACATCTTCTCCGACATCGGCTCCTCCAGTGCGTGGTCGCCGCGGAGGTCACATCCTAGCGAAGGCTCGGGCCGGGCAACGCGGGCGCGGCCGGATGCGCGACGGGGGCGGCCGAAGCCGCCCCCGCCGGTCGAACTCCTCGGCCCCCTAGGCCCGCGACTCCTCGCGGAGGAGCGCCATCTGCGCCTCGTTCGGCATCGTCGGCACGTCCCGGTCGCGGAACGTGATCCTGGCCTTGTCCTGGACGGCGCGCCGGTAGAAGTACAGGAGCACCGCCACGACAAGGACGCCGATCCCCAGGTAGAGCGGAAGGCCGGTGAACTCGTAGAAGCCGAGGTACGAGGCGAGCGCCTGGTCGTAGACGCCGTAGACCACGAGCACCAGGTTGAACAGCGCGAGGACACCCGCGATCGGGAGCCACACGTTCCCCATCCTGATGGGGCGCGGCCACTGGGGTCGATCTCGCCGGAGGAGCAGGAACCCCGACAAGGCCAGCACGTGACAGAACACGTACCCGATGTTGGAGATGTACAGGATCACGAAGTTGTTCGCGCCGAGGAGGAACAGCAAGCCGATATTCACCACCATGTCGACCGTCATGCCGCGCGCGGGCACGTGGAACCGGTTCAGGTGGTAGAACCACTTGATCGTCATGTCGTCGCGGGCGATGCCGTACAGGGCCCGCCCCCCGTCCGCCGTCGCGGTGTTCATCGACAGGATCAGACTCGCGATCAGACAAACGACCGCGAAGCCGCCGATCACGTCGCCGGCGATCTCCTTGAGCGCCGCCACGTAGAAGCTGCCGTAGTCGCCGGTCGAACCGACCACCCCTCCGAGGCCGAGGGGCAGGAAGATGTACACGAAGAGCGAGAACGCCGCGGCGCTCCTCAGCGCCTTCGCCGTGTCCCGCTTCGTATCGTGATACTCGGGTGCGAAGCTCGCGCAGACCTCGATCCCGTACGCGGCCCAGCACATGATGAACAGCCACATCAGCGCGACCGAGAGGTCGCTGAAGCCCAGGGACGCGTCGCCGGCGTTGTGGACGTACTCCAGGTTCGAGCTTGACCAGTCACCGCTGAAGTAGGGCATGACGATGAAGATGAACAGCGGGACCATCAGCAACGCGCCCGTCACGTAGCCGACGGCGAGCGATGGTTTCACCCCGAGCACGTTGAACAGCCAGACCGCCAGGATCACGAAGATCGCGAGCAGCTGCGCCAGGCCGAAGTCGGCGAACCCCAGGTTGAAGTACGCGTCGCCGGTGCCGTCGCCCGACTTGGGGAACCACTCCGCCACGATGAGCGCCCCCACGATGTTGCCGACGAACGAGAGCACGACCGACCAGCCGATCCAGTAGCCGAACGCCGCGATCGGCCCGAACAGGCTGAAGCGCGACCGCCAGCCCTCGTGCGCGTAGAGCGCGATCCCGCCGGGCTTGTCCGGGAACATTGCAGCTGTCTCGGAGTAGATGAAGTTCTGGAGCAGTCCGACCGTGGCCGAGATGCCCCACAGCAGGATCGACCCCCACGCGCCGATCGTCGCCAGTGTGAACCCGAGCGATCCGAGGAGGAACGCCGGCTGGCAGAGCGCGATGACGAACCCGTCGTACCAGTGCAGGGACTTGAGGAGCTGACGTTCCTCGATGACGGCCTCAGCCACGACGATCCCCCTCCCAAGGCATCCGGTCGAACGCCAGCGAGGGGTATAGCACTTTGGCTTCGGGCGTTCAAAACGGCCCGATGTGCCCGGGGGATACAATCCGGCCCGATGCGTGGCGCACCCATCACCATCCGCTGTGACTGTGGTCAGGTGGAGCGCGTCCCGTACGGGAAGAGGTGGGAGTGCCCCGATTGCGGGCGTCGGTGGAACACCGAGCAGATCCCGGCCGAGGAGTACTGGGGGATCATGCGGGAGATGCGCCGGTACCGCCTCCACGTGGTCGGCGTGTCGCTGGCGTTCGGCGTCGGGGCGGCGATCGTGCTCGCCAACGTCGACGTTCGGCGCGTCCTGCCGATCATCCTGGCGCTGATGGCCTTCTGGTTCCTGGTCTACATGCCGCGGTGGCGTCAGAAGGTCCGGCGACGGGCCCGGAACCTCCCGCACTGGCAGCTGCACCCGGAGTAGCGGATGGGCGTCGAAACCAGGGATCGTGGGACGGACGTCTCGACGGGAAGCGGCGCCGCCGGCCGTCCCGTCCTGCTCGCCACGATGGGTGTCCCGCTGGACGAGGCGGCTACCGTGTTCGCGGTCGACACGGCCGTCGAATCCGGACAACGGCTCGTGATGGCCAACGTGACGGCGCTCGAGCCGCTCCGCATGTCCATCGCCCTCGGCTACGACACCCTTCCCGAGCTCACCCCGGAGGTCTCGGCATCGCTCCGTCGTTCCGCCGAGCTCGCGCGGTCGCTCGGTGTCCACGTGGAGCGGCTGCGGGTCCGGAGCCCGCGCCCGGTGCAGGCGCTGTTGGACCTGGTGGCCGACGTGCGTCCCGGGGTGCTCGTGTTCGGCCCCGATCGGAAGGCGCTTCGGGAGCGGCGCTACCGGAAGGCGCTCCGTGCCGTTCGGGAGAGGGTCACCTGCCTCGTCTGGGTCCCCCACGACGCTGCCGCGCGACCGTGACCTTCCTCATCGACTGCCCGAACTGCGGGCCGCGGGAGGCGCTCGAGTACTCCTACGGGGGCGAACGCACGCGCCGAGCCGGCCCGCGCGCCTCCGACCACGAGCTGGCCGGCTACCTGTTCTTCCGCGAGAACGTCAACGGTTGGCAGACCGAGTGGTGGCTCCATCGCGACGGGTGCCGGAAGTGGTTCCTCGCGGAGCGGCACACCGGCACGAACGAGGTCCGGCGGACGTTCTGGCCGGGTGAGGGGCCAAAGGCGCAACCCGACCAGCATCAAGAGGCTCCCGGCAACGGCGAGCCCATGGGCGAGGCTACGACCGCGTGACCGAGCGGCTCCCCCCGCGCCCCGGCGAGGCGATCCGGCGCGACCGACCGGTCACGTTCGCGATGGACGGCCGTACGGTCGCCGCGTTCGGGGGCGACACGATCGGTTCGGCGCTGGCCGCGGCGGGCGTCTCGATCACGGGACGCTCGTTCAAGTACCACCGGGCGCGCGGCCTGTTCTGCATGACGGGGGCCTGTCCGAACTGCCTCATGCAGGTGGACGGGATCCCGAACGTCCGCTCGTGCACCGAGCCGGTGCGCGACGGGATGCGCGTCGAGCGTCAGAACGCGTGGCCGAGCGTGGACCACGATGTCCACGGCTGGCTGAACACGTTCTCGTTCATGATGCCGCCGGGCTTCTACTACAAGATCTTCCACCGGCCGCGGTGGGCCTGGCGAACCGTCGAGCCGTTCATCCGCTCGAAGGCGGGTCTGGGCAAGGCGCCCAAGGACGCGGATCACGAGCCGCGCGAGGTCCACAACCTGCACGCCGACGTCCTGGTGATCGGCGCCGGCCCCGCGGGCCTCGCGGCGGCGGCCGAGGCAGCGACGGCGGGTGCCTCGACGGTCGTGCTGGAGGAACGCGCCGAAGTTGACGGCGAGGTCGCCGAGCTGGCGGAGGAGGCCGGGGCTGCCGGGGCGCGGATCCTCGCGGGGACGGCGGCGTTCGGTGTGTTCGGCGGGCCGCTGATCGCCGCCGCGAACGGCGAGCGCCTCTACCGGATCCGGGCGCGACACCTGGTGTTCGCGACCGGCGCCGTCGAGCAGGCGGCGGTCTTCCCGAACAACGACCTGCCGGGCGTGATGCTCTCCTCGGCGGTCGACCGGCTCGTCGACCGCTACCGCGTGCTCCCGGGCCGGCGCGCGGTGGTGCTCACCGCGAGGGCGAAGGGGTATGAGACCGCTCGCGCCCTCCGCGAGGCGGGCGCCGAGGTGACGATCGTCGACCTGCGGCCCGACGCGCGTTCGGTCGACGGGCTCGCGGTGATCGCCGGCTCCACGATCGTGGCGGCGGAGGGGCGTCGCCGCGTCCGCGAGGTCGTGGTGGGAGCACCGGGCGAGGAGGGGGGCCGAACGATCCCCTGCGACCTCGTGGTCCTCGCGGGGTTCCAGGCGCCCTCGACGACCCTGCTCGCGATGACCGGGGCGGAGGTCGCCTTCGACGAGGCGGCGCAGGCGTTCCTGCCCGCGCACCTGCCACCGAACGTCCACGCCGCGGGCGCGGTCGCGGGCGCGCGCTCGCTCGAGGGCGCGATCGCCCAGGGTCGGCTCGCCGGGCTCGAGGCCGGGATCGCGCTCGGGAACACTCCGGCGAACGCCGACGAACGGATCGAACGGCTCCGCGCCGAGGCCGCGGCCGAGCAGGATCCCGTCGTCCTGCCGCCGGAGGTGGGCGCCGGCCACGGCAAGCAGTTCGCCTGCCTGTGCATGGACGTCACGAACAAGGAGCTGAAGACCGCGGTGACCGAGGGGTTCGACTCGATGGAGCTCCTCAAGCGCTACACGACGATCACGATGGGCCCGTGCCAGGGGAAGGCCTGCATGATGGCCTCGCAGCGCCTGTGCTCCCGAGCGACCGGCTCGTCGTTCGCGCGGACGCGTCCCACGACCGCGCGGCCGCCGTGGACGCCGGTCGAGCTCGGGACGCTCGCCGGCTGGCGCCGGACCCCGCGCAAGGAAACGACGATCCACGACCGGCACGCCGACGCGGGGGCGACGTTCATGTGGGCGGGCGACTGGCGACGGCCGCACCACTACGAGACGCCGGAGGACGAGGTCGAGGCGGTGCGGACTTCCGTCGGCGTGATCGACGTGAGCACCCTCGGCAAGTTCCGCGTCATGGGGGCCGAGGCCGTGGCATTGCTCGAACGCCTCTACCCGAGCCGGTTCGCCGACCTCGCGATCGGACGGATCCGCTACGGCGTGATGCTGAACGACGAGGGCGTGATCGTGGACGACGGGACCGTCGCCCGGATCGGCGACGACGAGTTCTTCGTCACCGTCACCACCGGGAACACCGCGGCGCTCGAACGGTGGATCACGTGGTGGAACGCCGACTGGGGCCTCGACGTCCGCGTCCTGAACCTCACGGGCGCGTACGCGGCGGTGAACCTCGCCGGCCCGGCGTCCCGCGACGTGATGTGGTCACTCACCGACGCCGACGTCTCGGGCGAGGCCGTCCCGTACCTGTCGGCGACGACGATGGACGTGGCCGGCGTCCCGGCGCTCGTGCTCCGGATCGGGTTCGTCGGCGAGCTGGGGTACGAGATCCACGTGCCGTCGATGTTCGGCGAGCACGTATGGGACGAGGTCATCGCGGCGGGGGAGTCGCACGGGGTCCGTCCGTTCGGTCTGGAGGCGCAGAGGATCCTCCGGCTGGAGAAGCAGCACATCCTCGTCGGACAGGACACGGACGCCGAATCCGATCCGTTCGAGGTCGGGCTCGGCTGGACGGTCAAGGCCGACAAGGACGACTTCCTCGGCAAGCGTGGCCTCGAGGGCCTCGACGCCGAGGCGCCGGGCGAGCGGCTCGTCGGGTTCACCTGCGGGGGGACCTGGGTGCCGCCCGAGGGCTCGAGCGTGGTCCACGACGGCGTCTGGGTGGGCCGGGTCACGTCGGCCCGGACGAGCGCCGCGGCGGGCGGCATCGTCGGCCTGGCGTGGGTGCCCGCCGGGTGGGCGAGCGACGGCACGCCGTTCGAGATCCAGTTCGGTCGGCACCGCGCGGACGCGACCGTCGCGATGCGGCCGTTCTACGACCCGGACGGCGCGAGGCTCCGGTCGTGAACGAGCCGGTCCGCCGCTCGCCGCTCGCTCGCTCGCACGCGGACCTCGGCGCCGTCCTCGACCGGGAGGCGGGGTGGGAGCTCGTCGCGCACTACGGCGACGAGGCCGCCGAACGCGGGACCCTGCTCGAGCGGGTCGCGCTCGCCGACGTGACCGCCCGGGGCAAGATCGACGTCCGGGGGTCGCTCGAGGACGCCCTGTCGGCGGCGGGCGACGTCCTCAGCGCCCGGATCGCCGACGACTGGGCTGTCCTGCTGTGCGAACCGGGCGGCGAGGAGGTCCTGCTCCCCAAGGTCGGGGCGGCGGCGGGCGCCGGCTCCATGGTGACCGACGCGACCCACCTGTTCGTCGGGTTCGCGCTCGCGGGACCCGAGCTGCCGGAGGCGCTCGCCCGGCTGACCTCGTGGGACCCGGCCTCGCTCGCGGCGGGCGAGGCGACCGGCGCGCCGATCGGCGACGTTCGCGCCGTCGTGTTCCGCCGCGACCTGCCGCTGCCGGTGCTCGAGGCGTACGTCGCGACCGAGTTCGCCCGCTACGCATGGGAGACCGTGCTCGACGCGGTGCGGCGGGCGGGTGGAGCGACGGTCGGCTGGCGCGCCCTCCGCGGCGAGGGGTGGTCGTAGCGATGCATCCGATCCGGTACTTCCAGCCGTGGAGGATGTGGCGTCGTCCCGAGCTGAAGCCCACCTACGACGTCGTGATCGTGGGTGGTGGCGCCCACGGGCTCGCGATCGCGTACGAGCTCGCGAAGCGCGGGATCACGAAGGTCGCGGTCCTCGAGAGGAGCTACATCGGCGCCGGCGGCTCGGGTCGCAACACCACGATCATCCGCGCCAACTACCGGACGCCCGAGGGCGTCGCCTTCTACAAACAGGCGCTCCGGCTGTACGAGCGCCTTGCGCAGGAGCTCGACTACAACCTGCTGTTCTCCCAGCAGGGCCATCTCACGCTCGCGCACGCCGAGCGTGCGGTCAACGTCGCGCACGAGCGCGCCGAGGTGAACCGGCTCCTCGGCGTCGACTCGCGCGTGATCTACCCCGACGAGATCCGCAAGCTCTGCCCGCAGCTCGATCTCTCCGACCGGCCGGCGTTCCCGATCATGGCGGCGCTCTATCACCCGCCCGGAGGCGTGATCCGCCACGACGCCGTGGTGTGGGCGTACGCCCGGCAGGCGGACCGGATGGGCGTCGAGATCCACCAGGGGGTGGAGGTGACCGGCGTTCGGGTCGACGGTGGCAAGGTGACGGGGGTGTCCACGTCGGCCGGCGACGTCTCGGCGCCCGTCGTGGTTTCGGCGACCGCTGGCTGGACCTCCGAGATCACGCGGATGGCCGGGATCCGCGTCCCGATCACGACGCACCCGCTGCAAGCCTTCGTGACCGAGCCGCTCAAGCCGTTCCTGCACGCGATCCTGGTCTCGGCCACGCTGCACGTCTACGTCTCGCAGACCGACCGCGGCGAGGTGCTGATCGGCTCCGAGATCGAGCCGTACTCGTCGTACGCGCAGGACTCCACGCTGGACTTCCTCGAGGTGACGGCGGAACACGCCCTCGAGCTCCTGCCGTTCCTGTCGCGGGTGAAGGTCATGCGGGCGTGGGGCGGCCTGTGCGACGTCTCGCCCGACTACTCGCCGATCATGGGCACGACCGAGGTGGAGGGGTTCCTGATCGACGGGGGGTGGGGGACCTATGGGTTCAAGGCGACGCCGATCGTAGGCGTCACGATGGCCGAGCTGATCCACACCGGGTCCGTGCCCGAGCTGATCGCCCCGTTCGCGCTCGACCGGTTCTGGAGGCGCGAGCTGGTCTCCGAGATCGCCGCCGCCGCCGTCTCGCACTGAGCCTCGCCGAGTCACCGTGGAGATGGACCCTGGCGGGCCGCGGTCGGATACTGGAGCGGTGACCGTCACCGAACCGATCCGCCACAGCTCCACCCGGGCACGGGTGGTGGCCGTGCACGACGGGATCCGCTCCGAACGCACCGACAGCCTGGCCACCGAGGAGCCGCTCGAGATCCGCGTGCAGGGCCCGGGGCAGGACGCGCTGCAGGTGGCGGTGACGATGCGGACGCCGGGGGGCGATTTCGAGCTCGCGGTCGGCTTCCTGTTCACCGAGGGCCTGATCGCGCCCGGCGACGTGCAGCGGGTGGCCTACTGCGACAACCTGCCCGGCGAGGACCAGCGCTACAACGTGGTCTCGGTCACGCTCGCCCAACCCTTCGACGCCGAACGCCTCCGCCGGAACTTCTACGCGACCTCCTCGTGCGGCGTCTGCGGCAAGGCGGCGCTCGACGACATCGACGTGCGGTGCGAGCCGGTCGCCCCCGGCCCCGAGGTCGAGCTCGGGGTGCTGATCTCGCTGCCGGACCGGCTCCGCGAGGCGCAGGCCGTGTTCGAACGCACCGGTGGTCTCCACGCCGCCGGGCTGTTCGAGGCGGCGGGCACGCCGCTCGCGGTCCGCGAAGACGTCGGGCGCCACAACGCGGTCGACAAGGTCGTCGGCGAGCGATACCTGGCCGGCCGGGTCCCGGCCGACGGGACGATCCTGCAGGTGAGCGGCCGGGCGTCGTTCGAGATCGTCCAGAAGGCGGCGGTGGCCGGCATCCCGATCGTCAGCGCCGTGAGCGCGCCATCGTCGCTCGCGGTCGAGGCCGCCGAGCGGTTCGGGATGACGCTGGTGGGGTTCGTGCGCGACGGGCGCGCGAACGTCTACAGCCACGCCGAGCGCGTACCAGCCTGAGGGCTCCCCGGCCACGCCCCGGGCGGCGGCATAGAATCGACTCGGAGCCGAGCGAAAGGAGCACGCCTCGATGAAGAACGGGCTCACGCGGCTCACCGAGCCGATGGTCCGCGACAACGGCGGCCTGCGAACGGCGACCTGGGACGAGGCCCTCGACAGGGCCGCGTCGGGTCTGCGGGCGGCGACCGAGCGGAACGCCGGTGACGGGGTCGGCCTGTTCAGCTGCTCGAAGGCCACCAACGAGATGAACTTCGTCGCGCAGAAGTTCATGCGTCAGGTCCTTCGCAGCAACAACATCGACAGCTGCAACCGCACCTGACACGCTCCCTCGGTCGTCGGTCTGGCGACGGTGTTCGGAGCAGGTGGGGGGACCAGTTCGTACGAGGAGATCGAGAACACCGATCTCATCGTGCTGTGGGGGTCGAATGCGCGCGAGACGCATCCGATCTTCTTCCACCACGTGCTGAAGGGGATCCGCAAGGGCGCCCGGCTCGTCGTGGTCGACCCGCGCCGGACGAGCTCGGCGCAGTGGGCGGATCTGTGGCTCGGGATCGACGTGGGTTCGGACGTCGCCCTGTCGAACGCGATGGCGCGCGAGATCATCGTCGCCGGCCTCGTGAACGAAACGTTCGTCAAGCGGGCGACGATGCGGTTCCGCGCCTACCGGGACTCGGTGATGGAGTGGACCCTCGAGCGGGGGGAGCGGGCGACCGGGATCCCCGCCGACGTGATCCGAGAATTCGCGCACGCCTATGCGAAGGCCGACCGGGCCGAGATCTGCTGGACCCTCGGCATCACCGAGCACCACAACGCCGTCGACAACGTGTTGTCCCTGATCAACCTCGGGCTGCTCTGCGGTCACGTGGGGCGCTACGGGAGCGGCCTCAATCCCCTCCGCGGCCAGAACAACGTCCAGGGGGGCGGCGACATGGGCGCGATCCCCAACAAGCTGCCGGGGTTCCAGGACATCGAGAACGATCCCGAGGCCTGCGCGCGGTACGAGGAGGTGTGCGGCGTCCCGGTGATCCGCAAGTACGGCCGGAACCTGACGCAGATGTTCGAGGCGATGGAGCACGGTGCCCTGAGCGCGCTCTACGTGATCGGCGAGAACCCGGCCTCGTCGGAGGCCGACGTCGGCCGGGCACGCAAGCTCCTGGGCAACCTCGACACGCTGATCGTCCAGGACCTGTTCATGACGAAGACCGCGAAGATGGCGGATGTGGTCCTGCCGGCCTCCAACTCGGCGTTCGAGTCCGAGGGCACCGTCACCAACAGCGAGCGACGGGTCCAGCGGGTCCGCAAGGCACTCGAGCCCCCCGCGAACGCGAAGGACGACATCTGGATCATCGCGCAGCTCGCCAAGCGGCTCGGCTTCGACTGGGGCGAGGTCACGCCCCGCTCGGCCTGGGACGAGCTCCGGTCGATCTCGCCGATGCACGCCGGGATGACCTACGAACGCCTCGAGGAGCTCGAGGGGATCCGGTGGCCGTGCTACGACGAGGAGCACGACGGCACGCTGTACCTGCACGCCCGGCTGTGGGAGGAGGACCGCGACAGGCGCGGTCCCAAGGCGCCGTTCAGCGTGACGCCGTTCGAGCCCCCGGTGGACGAGCTCACCGAGGAGTTCCCGTTCCGCCTCACGACCGGCCGCCGGCTGGACTCGTACAACACCGGGGTGCAGACCGGCGGGTACACGTCGCCCCTACGACGTGGCGAAACCATCGACCTGTCTCCGGAGGACGCCGATCGGCTCGACGTGGCCGAGGGTGAGGTCGTCCGGGTGACCTCTCGACGCGGGTCGCTCGAGGTCCCGGCTCGGGTCGACCCGGGCCTCCGCCCGGGACTCGTCTTCATGACGCTGCACTTCCCCGATCAGGTCGACACCAACATCCTCACGATCGACGCCACCGACCCGAAATCCGGGACGGCCGAGTTCAAGGCCAGCGCGGTCCGGATCGAGAAGATCTCCGAATCGGTGGGGGCGTAGCGCCGCCGTGGACCTCGTGATGCCCGACGCGCTCGCCAGCGACGACGAACGCGCCGCCGTGGACGCCGTGCTCGGCGCGGCGAGCTCGGGCTGGTCGGGCGGCACGAGGGCGATCGAGTCGGAGGGCCGCGTCGCTCGCGGCGGACACGAGGCGCGCGAGCAGCGGCACCTGCTCCTCCCCGTCCTGCATGCCCTGCAATCGAGCGCCGGGTGGATCAGCCCCGGCGGCCTCCGCTACGCCTGCGAGCGCCTCACGGTGCCGCCCGCCGAGGCGTACGGAGTCGCAACCTTCTACGCGATGTTCTCGGTCAAACCACGACCGACGACGGTGCTCCACCTGTGTGACGACATCGCGTGCAAGGTCGCGGGCGCAGAGGACCTGATCGACGAGGTCGTCCGCGAGGCCGGTTCGGAGCGGGTGCTGCGGAGCCCCTGCCTCGGGATGTGCGAACGCGCCCCGGCGGCGCTCCTGCAGACGGGAGACTCGAACGATGTCGCGTTCGGTCCGGTCTCGATCGAAGGTCTCGACTCGCTCCTCCACGGCGGGCCCCGGACGATGATGAGAGGTCCGGAGGCGGGGGAGGTCGCGCCGCAGACCGACGGAACCCGCGACGGGCTCCGATTGCTCCGGCGCGTCGGCGTCGTCGATCCCACGTCGCTCGACGACTATCGAGCGCACGGCGGCTACGAGGCGCTCCGGCGGTCGGTCGAGATCGGATCCGAAGGCGTGATCCGCGAACTCAAGGACTCGAAGCTCCTCGGACGCGGCGGGGCCGCCTTCCCCGCGGGCGTGAAGTGGGAGGCGGTCGAGAAGCAGCCCGTCCGGCCGCACTACTTCATCTGCAACGCGGACGAATCCGAGCCCGGCACGTTCAAGGATCGGGTGCTGATGGAGCACGATCCGTTCGCCGTCCTCGAATCCCTGACGATCGCCGGCTACGCGACGGGTTCGGAGAAGGGCTTCATCTACATCCGCGGCGAGTACCCGGGCGCGACCTCGAGGCTCGAGCAGGCGATCGAGCGGGCGTACGCGCACGGGTTCCTCGGGGCCGACGTGATGGGCGAGGGGTTCGCGTTCGACGTCGAGCTCCGGCGGGGCGCCGGGGCCTACATCTGTGGCGAGGAGACCTCGCTGTTCAACTCGATCGAGGGCAAGCGCGGGGAGCCTCGGAACAAGCCGCCGTTCCCCGTCGAGCGGGGGGTGTTCGGCAAGCCCACCGGGATCAACAACGTCGAGACGCTCGTGAACGTGCTCGAGGTGCTCACGCTCGGCGGCGAGGCGTACGCGCGGATCGGGACGCCGGATTCGACGGGACCCCGGCTGTTCTGCCTCTCCGGCCGCGTCGAGCGGCCCGGCGTGTACGAGGTCGAGCACGGTGTCACGCTCCGCGAGCTGCTCGAGATGGCCGGCGGCGTGCGGGGCGGCAAGGCGCTGAAGGCGATCCTGCTCGGCGGCGCGGCGGGGTCGTTCGTCACGCCCGACGACCTGGACCTCCGGCTCACGTTCGAGGACTCGAAGGCGGCGGGGGTCACGCTCGGCTCGGGCGTCGTGATGGTGTTCGACGAGGACGTCGACCTCGCCGACATCGTGCTGCGGATCGCCGCGTTCTTCCGCGACGAGTCGTGCGGCCAGTGCGTCCCGTGCCGGGTCGGGACCGTCCGGCAGGAGGAGGCGCTGGCGCGCGTGATCGGGGGCCGCGTGAACGGATCGCTCACCGACGAGCTCGCCCTGATCGGCGAGATCGGCCAGGTGATGCGGGACGCGTCGATCTGCGGTCTCGGGCAGCTGGCCGCGAACGCGGTCGACTCGGCGATCCATCGGCTCAGGATCTTCGACGGAGGTGCCGCATGACGGTCGTCCCGCTCGCGCCGCCGACGCGCCTGATCGACCTCGAGGTCGACGGCAGGGCCCTCCGCGTCCCCGAGGGCTCGACGATCCTGGACGCGCTCCGCGGCGAGGGCGTCGACACGCCGACGCTGTGCTTCGCCGACAACCTCACGCCGGTGAACGCGTGCCGGGTGTGCGTCGTCGAGCTCGAGGGCTCGCGCGTGCTCGTGCCCTCGTGCGCCCGCAAGGCCGAGGCGGGGATGAAGGTCAAGACGGACTCCGAACGCGTCCGCCTCTCGCGCAGGATGGTGCTCGAGTTCCTCGGTTCGAGCGTCGACGTCGGTCTCACCGGTCCGGACGTCGAGCGCTGGCAGACCGACTACGGCGCCGATCCCTCCCGCTACGGCCCCCCGGCCGAGCCCGCGGCGGCGGGCGAGCGCGACGCGCGACACGCCGGCCACCACGACGAGCCGGAGGGCACCACGGCCGAGACCGTCCGGCAGCCGGTCAAGGTGGACAACGAGCTCTACGTCCGCGACTACTCGAAATGCATCCTCTGCTACAAGTGCGTCGAGGCCTGCGGCATCGACGCGCAGAACACGTTCGCGATCTCGGTGGCGGGTCGGGGGTTCGACGCGCGGATCTCGACCGAGTTCGACGTCGGGCTGCCGGAGTCCGCGTGCGTGTACTGCGGGAACTGCATCGGCGTATGCCCGACGGGCGCGCTGATGTTCACGAGCGAGCACGAGATGCGCGAGGCCGGCACCTGGGACGAGTCGCGGCAGACCGTCACGGAGACGATCTGCCCCTACTGCGGCGTCGGCTGCGACCTCGAGGTCCACGTGCAGGACAACTCGATCGTGAAGGTCACCTCGCCGTCGGACAACGACGTGACGAGCGGCCACCTGTGCATCAAGGGACGGTTCGGGTTCCAGTTCGTGCAGAACCGGGCGCCCGAACGGCCGACGGGGGACCGACCTGCCTGAGGTCACGGGCGTCGTCCTGGCCGGCGGGCGCTCGACGCGGTTCGGTCGCGACAAGCTCGCCGAGCCCTACCGAGGGATGCCGATGCTGCAGCACGCGGTCCTGCGCCTGGGCGAGGTGTGTTCGGAGGTGATCGTCGTTCTCGCCCCCGACGCCCCCGAACCGCACATGCCGATCGGCGCCCCGGCGCGGTTCGCGCGAGATCCAACCGAGGGCGAGGGTCCGCTCGCCGGGGTCCACGCGGGGCTGTTGGCCGTCGGGACCGAGCTCGCCCTGGTCACCGGCGGCGACATGCCGGACCTGCAGACACGGGTCCTGCTCGAGATGCTGCAGGTCGCTGAGGAGGGCGACGTCGACGCGGTCGCGCTCCAAGACGGCGATCGGTTCCGGCCGTTGCCCAGCGTGATTCGAACCGCGAACGCGGTCGAGATCGCGCACGCGCTGTTGCACGACGCGCATCGGGCTCTCCGAGATCTGCTCGATGGGCTCCGTCTCGCGGTGATCGACGAACCGACCTGGCTCGCGTTCGACCCCGACCGCCGAAGCCTGTTCGATGTCGATGTCCCGTCCGACCTCGACGGCTGAGGTTGGCGGTAGGGTCGAGGCGATGCGCGGGCCGATCCGGATCGGACGCGTCGAGGTCTCGGTCGTCTGCGAGGGCTACGCGCCGCTCGAGCTCTCGGACGAGATGCCCGGCGCCGAGGTCGACTGGGACCCCGAGCGCGCTCGCTACCCGTGGGCGTTCGTCGGTAAGGATGCGTGGCCGTGGCACGTCCACGCGTTCGCCGTCCGAACGCCGACCGGCCTGGTGCTCGTCGACGCCGGCGTGAGCCCGTTCCCGCCCGTGCGTCCGTGGGCCCAGCACACCCCGCTGGAGGAAGCGCTCCGGATCGCCGGGGCCGATCCGGCCGCGGTCAGGATGGTGGTGCACACCCACCTGCACGCGGATCACGCGGGTGGCTCCATCGTGGACGGCGAACCTCGCTACCCCAACGCCGTGCACGTCGTGCACCCCGCGGACTGGTCCCGGGCCGTCGGGCGGGATCACCCGAACTGGGCTCGCGGTGCGATGCAGCGGCTGTTCGAGCTCGGGATGGTCGATCTGGCCGCCGAGGACCGAGCGGTGTGGCCGGGCGTGCGCGTGATGCATGCGCCGGGTCACACACCGGGCCACCGGTCGGCGGTGCTCCAGGACGGCGACCGGTCGATGCTGTTCACCGGCGATCTCCTGCACACCCCGATCCAGATCTCGAGGCCGGACCACCCCTCGAACCACGACGTCGACGCGGACGAGGCGTGCCGATCGCGCGTCCGTCTCGTGGTACAGGCACGGGCCGAGGGCTGGATCGTCGCGGTGAGCCACTTCGCCCTCCCGTTCGGTCGTGTGGGAGCGTCCGGGTGGGTCGAGGAGCCGTCGCCGAAGGGCTGATGCCGGAAGCCACCCGTCCCGGGTAGATTCCTCACCGAAGAGCGGGCCTCGCCAGGGTCCCGCCGTGCGTGGACCGGCGAGGTTTTCCCGCGTATCAAACCCTCGGACCCTCGGAAAGGACCCCGGCCATGTCGCGTCGTGTCCTCATCATGGGAGCCGCCGGGCGCGACTTCCACAACTTCAACGTCGCCTACCGCGGCGACCGTCGCTACGAGGTCGTCGCGTTCACCGCGACACAGATCCCGTTCATCGACGATCGGAGGTACCCGCCCAGCCTCGCCGGCGAGCGCTACCCGAACGGGATCGCGATCCATGACGAGAGCGAGCTCACGCAGCTGATCAAGGACGAGCGCATCGACGACGTCGTCTTCAGCTACTCGGACGTGAGCCACGAGTACGTGATGCACAAGGCCAGCCAGGCGCTCGCGGCCGGCGCCAACTTCGTGTTGCTCGGCCCTCGCGAGACGATGCTGACGGCCACCGTTCCCGTGGTCGCCGTCTGCGCCGTGCGGACGGGTTCGGGCAAGAGCCAGACGACCCGCGCGATCGCCGAGACGCTCAAGGGCGCCGGGAGGCGCGTCGTGGCGGTTCGGCATCCGATGCCGTACGGCAACCTCGAGGCGCAGCGGGTTCAGCGCTACGCGACGCTCGAGGACCTCGACCGCTTCGACACCACGATCGAGGAGCGCGAGGAGTACGAGCCTCACATCACCTCGGGCACGATCATCTACGCCGGCGTCGACTACGGCGACATCCTCAAGCAGGCGCAGGCCGAGTGCGACGTGCTGCTGTGGGACGGGGGGAACAACGATCTGCCCTTCTACGTGCCGGACGTCCACGTGGTGGTCGCCGATCCGCTCCGCGCCGGCCACGAGACCCGCTACCACCCCGGCGAGGCCAACCTGCGCATGGCCAACGTGATCGTGATCAACAAGATGGACTCGGCGTCGATCGAACAGGTGAACGCGCTGATGGACACGATCCGCCGCGTGAACCCGTCCGCGACGGTCGTCAAGGCCAACAGCCGCGTGACGGTGGACGACCCCCACGCGATCGGGGGCAAGCGCGTGCTCGTGGTCGAGGACGGCCCGACCCTGACGCACGGCGAGATGAAGTTCGGCGCGGGTGTCGTCGCGGCGCGGGCCCACGGGGCCGCCGAGATCGTCGACCCCCGGCCGTGGGCGATCGGGACGATCGACGAGACCTTCCGCAAGTACGACGTCGGCCCCGTGCTGCCCGCGATGGGCTACTCGGACGGGCAGCTCGCCGAGATGGAGAAGATCATCGACTCGGCCGAGGCGGACGTCGTGGTGATCGGCACCCCGATCGACCTGCGCCGCGTGATCGAGATCCGCAAGCCCGCGGTGCGCGTTCGCTACGACCTCGAGGTGCTCCCGGACTCGCCGAGCCTGCTCGACGTGCTGAAGCCGGTCCTCGGGTAGAGCCTCGATGGAACGCGTCGTGGTCGCGCTCGGCGGGAACGCGCTGCTGCGCCGCGGGCAGGACGACACGTTCGAGAACCTGTACCGCTCGGCCCGTTCGGCGGCCGAGGGCATCGTTGACATCGCGGCGGCCGGGTGGGAGGTCGTGGTCACGCACGGCAACGGCCCGCAGGTCGGCCGGATCCTCCTCCAGCAGGAGGCCGCGAAGCGATGGGTGCACCCGATGCCGCTCGACGTGTGCGGCGCCGAGAGCCAGGGGTTGATCGGCTACCTGCTGCAGGTGACGATCGGCGACGTGTTCTTCGAACGCGGGATGGAGCGGCCCGTCGCGACCGTCCTCACGCTCACGCGCGTGCGACCCGACGACCCCGCGTTCGCGGACCCGACCAAGCCGATCGGACCGTTCTATGAGGAGGCCGAGGCGAGGCATCTCGAGAACGAGCGGGGCTGGGTGCTCGCGCCCGACCCGCACGGCGGGTTCCGCCGCGTCGTGCCCTCGCCCGATCCGTACTCCATCGTCGAGGCGCCCGTGATCCGAACCCTGGTCGGCGTCGGCACGATCGTGATCGCCTCGGGCGGGGGTGGGATCCCGGTAGTCGAGGACGGCCCCAGGCTGATCGGCCGCGAGGGCGTGGTCGACAAGGACCTGGCCGCGGCGATCCTGGCGCGCGACGTCGAGGCCTCGACCCTGCTGATCCTCACCGACGTGCAGGCCGTGCAGCGGGGGTTCGGGACCGAGCGCGCCGAGCCGATCGAGCGGATGACCGTCTCCGGAGCGCGCGAGATGCTCGAGGCGGGGGAGTTCGGTGCCGGCTCGATGGGCCCGAAGGTCGAGGCCGCGGTTCGGTTCGTCGAGGGGGTCGGCGGGCGGTCGGCGATCGGCGATCTCGACGCGGCGGTCGCGGTCCTGGCGGGGGAGTCCGGGACGAGCGTCGTCTCCGACTAGGCGTCGTCCGGGATGCGCGTGCGTGTCGCCGTCTACAACGTCCGGGGGTTCCGGGACGGTTCCGAGCGGCTGGTGCGGCTGGTCGGTCACTTCCGGCCCGACGTCCTCCTGCTGAACGAGACCGGCGGCAGGTGGCGCCTGTGGCGGTTCGCGAAGGCCCTCGCCATGGACCTCGCCGCCGACCCGTGGTCGCCGCTCCGGCGGCGCGTGAAGGACGCGGTGCTCGTCCGGCCGCCGTGGAGGATCGTCGGGCACCGGCAGCACCGCTTCGAGGGCGGGCCGTGGCTCTACCCGCGCGGCGCGCTTCTCACGGAGCTCGAACGCGGTAACGCGGGATTCTGCGCGATCTCGATGCATCTGGGGCTGCACCCACGCGAACGACTCGCGCACGCGAGGGCACTCGTCGCGCTGGTCGAGGGGGTCGACGCCCCCATCGTGGCCGGCGGCGACCTGAACGAGAGGCCGGACGGCCGGGCCGTGGGGTTCCTGTCCGAGCGGTTCCGCGACGCCTGGCTGCTCGGTGGCGACTCGGAGGGCGAGACCTTCCCGGCCGATGAGCCGACGGCGCGGATCGACTACCTGTTCGTCTCCGAAGGGATCGTGGTCGAACGCGTCCTCGTGCCGCCCGGCCCCGACGCGCGGGCGGCGTCAGACCACCGGCCGCTCGTCGCCGAGCTCACCCTTCCCGCGCCGGAGTAGGCTCTGGAGCATCGCTCCCGAAGGAGGACCGGCGATGCTCTCACCCGACATCGAGAACGCGATGAACACGCAGATCGCGGCCGAGCTGTACTCGTCGCACCTGTACCTCGCGATGTCCGCCTACTGCGAGGAGCAAGCGCTGCCCGGGTTCGCCCGCTGGTTCAAGATCCAGTCCGACGAGGAGCGGGAGCATGCCCTGAAGTTCGTCCGGCACGTCGTCGATCGGGGTGGCCGCGTGATGCTCACCGGGATGGACGCGCCGCAATCGGACTTCGGCACGCCGCAAGGGGCGTTCGAGCAGGCGCTGGCGCACGAGATGAACGTGACGATGATGGTCGACGGCCTCTACGGCATGGCCGTCCAGCACGGCGACTACGCGAGCCAGGTCTTCCTGCAGTGGTTCGTGACCGAGCAGGTCGAAGAGGAGCGCACGGCGGCCGAGATCGTCCAGACGCTGAAGACGCTCGGCGGTGAGCCCGCACCCCTTCTCATGCTCGATCGCGAGCTCGGCTCCCGCGAAGGCTGATCAGACCGAGCGCTTGCGCCGGCCGGGGTTCACGAAAAGTGTCCCGACCATGTACAGGAACGCGAGCCCGACGGCTCCGGTCAGGCCGACCAGGAGGAGGGCGAACGCCCACTCGAGCAGACCCCACGCGGCGAGCACGACGCCATGCTACCCGAGCGTCCGCGCGAGCCGGTTGGATCCGGGAGGTCGGCCCATCCGAGCCGCGGCCTGCCTCGAACCGGTCCGTTGACCGGT
>Ga0222623_10000164_pt1 | contig 18504 bp, 16 predicted proteins | sample PLMtaG_FD_177336 | JGI IMG/M metagenome (GOLD analysis project Ga0222623, IMG submission 177336) | Groundwater sediment microbial communities from an aquifer in East River, Colorado, USA - PLM2_30_coex | ecosystem: Environmental > Terrestrial > Soil > Riparian zone | place: USA: East River...
CGCTGACTCGCTCGCTATCGCTCCTGGGCGCACGGATTGTCGCGACGCAACTCGATGTCCCTCGAGCGCTCCCCGCGCGGGCCCTCGCGGAGCGCTGGCGGAGCCTTGCCCCAGGCACGGTCGTTGATAGCGTCGCTGAGCCGGCCGACGCCCTCGATGCCGCGCTCCGGGACGCGGACGGGCCGGTGATCGTCGCCGGGTCGCTCTATCTCGTCGGCCTCGTTCGTGGGTTGCTCGTCGACGATCCGCTCTTCCGCGACCCGCCGGCGCCCGTCGCCGTGGCCGCCCCGTGACGGCCTTCGACCCACCCCCGAACATCGGCCTTCGTGACCGACCGGCGCCGCTCGCGATCGGGCCGCGGCGGTTCGCCTGGGGCGAGCGGACGTTTGTCATGGGCATCCTCAACGTGACCCCGGATTCGTTCTCCGGCGATGGGCTCCTTGCAGGTAGGCGATCCGCCGACGTGGATCCGGTCGCCCGGGCCGTCGATCTGGCACGAGCGATGGCCTCCGCCGGGGCGGACATTCTCGATGTCGGCGGCGAGTCCACGCGACCGGGTCACGATCCCGTCGACGCGAGCGAGGAGCTGCGCCGGGTCATCCCCGTCGTGGCCGCTATCCACGACGCTCTCCCGGACATGCCGCTCAGCATCGACACCACGAAGCCGGCCGTGGCCGAGGCTGCGCTGGCCGCAGGTGCCCACCTCGTCAACGACATCTGGGGCGTGGCCGCCGCCGACGCCCTCTCCCGGCTCTCGGCCGCTCACGGCGTCCCGATCGTCCTCATGCACAATCGCGCCGAGGCCGTCTACACCAACCTCGTCGCCGAGGTCGTCGCCGATCTGGAGGTCGCGATCGACCGCGCGCTTCAGGCTGGCGTCGAGTGGGACAGGATCATCGTCGATCCCGGGATCGGGTTCGGAAAGACCGCAGAGCACAACCTCGTGCTCCTTCGCGAACTCGGCGCGCTACGCGTGCTCGGCCGGCCGATCCTGCTGGGGACCTCGCGCAAATCTACGATCGGCAAGGTCCTCGACCTGCCGGCGGACGAGCGACTCGAGGGGACGCTCGCCACGACCGCCCTCGGCATAGCGGCGGGCATCGACATCGTTCGGGTCCACGACGTCCTGGCGAATGTTCGCGCCGCACGCATGTCGGATGCGATCATCAGGGGAACGGCCCCGGCCGTCCCGAGCGAAGGAGGCTCCTGCTGAGCGACCGGATCGTGCTCCACAACATGCAGTTCCATGGCAAGCACGGCTATTACGAGCACGAGCTGACGACTCCGCAGCCGTTCGAAGTCGACATCGAGCTCGTGCTGAACCTCCAGCCGGCCGGGATCGACGACGACCTCGAGAAAACCGTCGACTACGCGAAGGTCTACGACGCCACCCGCCAGATCGTCGAGTCGACGTCGTTCCGGCTTCTCGAGGCCCTCGCGGAGGCAATCAGTCACGAGGTCCTGGCGGACTTCCCAGTCACCGAGGTCGGCGTCAGGATCCGCAAGCCGAAGGTCGAGCTGGGCGGCCCGCTCGACGCGGTGGCGGTCGAGATCTGGCGCCGACGTCCGAGCGGCGAGCGGCGCGGCTAGCCCGGCCGCCGAAGCCCCTCTCAGCCGAGCCCTGGCGGCCGCGTACCGAGCGTCACCGACGTCGTCGACTGCTTGCCGTCGCGAATGATCACGATGCTCACGGTCTCGCCCGGCGCGAACTGCGTCACCAGGGCGTTGAGCGGGTGCTCCTGGTCGATCGGCTTGCCGTTGATCGACACGATGATGTCACCGGTTTTGATCCCGGCGCTGGCCGCAGGACCGCCGGACTCAACCGCGTCCTGATCCGTCGGCTGCTCGTTGGCGTCGAGGATTCGCACATACGCCCCATCGGTGACCGGCAGATTCAGCTCCTTCGCCCGCTGACCGTCGATCGGGACGAAGCGGATGCCGATGTAGGGTCGGGCGAGGGGTTGGCCGGCAATCGCCTGTGCCATGAGCGGCTTGGCGAGGTTGATCGGGATCGAGAAGCCGATCCCGGTCGAGTCGCGGGCGATCGCGGTGTTGATGCCGACGACCGCCGCCGTAGCGTCCAGCAGCGGTCCGCCGCTGTTCCCGGGATTGATCGCGGCATCAGTCTGGATCAGGTTGTTGAGCTGGCTGCCCTCGGTCTGGATCGTTCGACCTTTCGCCGACACGATTCCGCTCGTGACCGAGTTCGAGAAGGTGCCCAGCGGGCTGCCGATCGCAACGACGAGCTGGCCGACCCGGAGGCCGTCCGAGTCGCCGATCGCCGCAGCCGTCAGGCCCGTCGCATCGACCTTGACGATCGCGAGGTCCGTCAGCGTGTCGATGCCGTAGATCGTCCCTGGGTATTCAGTCCCGTCCTTGAGCTCGACCGTGACCGTCGTGCTGCCCGCGACGACGTGACGGTTCGTGAGGATCCAGCCGTTCGAATTGAAGATCACGCCGGAGCCGACGCCCGACGGCGGGATCGTCGTCGTGTTCGGATCGACCTCACCGCCGGTCCTGATCTGGACGACCGCCGGTCCGCTGCGTGCCGCGACGTTGACGATCGCCGAAGACTCGTTGATCGTGATCGGCTGATTGACGGTGGTCGAGTTGGGATCCACGGTCGTAGCCGGCGCCGGTCGATCGAGCGCCCCGGTCGCATTGAGAGCCACGAACGTTCCGCCCGAGGCGAGCACGGCCGCCAGGAGCGCGGTCGTCACGACGGTCCCGATCCCTGCCGAGCGCTGCTGTGCCGTGACTGGCTCGACCCGCGCCCGCGGCGCCGTCTCGAACCAGTGTTCAGGGGTCGGGGGGCGGGGCTCCGGCTCCGTCCAGCGCGGCGCGGCCCATTCGGAGCGCGGCTCGGAGCGCGGCGAGAAGAACGCGCTGTCGTGCGGTTTGGTCTCGTCGTCCGGGCCCGTGGCTTCCGGGTCGGTGTCTGGTCGATCGGTCATGGGGGCGTAACTTCGTTCGTCGTGCGACCGGCACGGGGCGGTGAGCGTCTCGTGACTTCGTCAGCCTGACGACTCTCGGTTCAGAGCGGGGGCCGTGGTCGGTGAAGAATCCGCCACCTTTGACGGCGGCTTGGCCGATCCTGCATCCTCGTCCCGCCCGATCGGCCGCGAGGGTGACTGGGGATCCTCGACCCGCGGATCGCGGGGCAGGAAGACCGAGAAGCGGCTCCCCGATCCAAGCCGGCTGTCGACGGTGACCGAGCCGCCGTGCATGTCGACGATCGAACGGACGATCGCAAGGCCCAGCCCGCTGCCGCTGCCGCGCGCCTCGTTGGCGAGCGATCCCCGGTAGAACCGATCGAAGATCCGGGGCAGCTCGCTCGCGGCGATGCCGGTGCCGGTGTCGTTCACGTCGATCCGCCCGCCGTCCTCGTCGGGCGAGACGACGACGTCGACCGAGCCGCCCTTCGGGGTGAACTTGATCGCGTTGCCGACGAGATTTGTCACGATCTGGCCGACCCGCTGAGGATCGTGGCGGATGCGTAGCGGTGCGTCGGGCAGGGTCAGCTTGAGATCGACGCCGCGACGCTGGGCGGCGGGTGTCGCTTGCTCCACGGCCGACTGGACGGCCGCCCGGAGGTCGTCCGGTCGCAGGTCGAGCAGGACGAGCCCTGAATCGAGCTTCGAGAGCTCGAGCAGGTTCTGGGCGAGCCAATCAAGGCGCTCGAGCTGGACGCGGCTCGATTCGAGGAACTCGGCGCGGGCTACCGGGTCCTTGCCAGCCTGGTCGCTGAGCAGCTCGTTGAACGTGAGAAGGGCCGCGATCGGCGTCCGCAGCTCGTGTGACACGTCGGCGAGGAAGTCGCGACTCCGGTCGCGATCTCGTCGGATGATCTCGACGCTCTCCTGCAGCCGATCGGCCATCGCGTTGAATTGGACGGCGAGCTCGGTCAGCTCGGACGAGCCGGCCTTGATGTCCGCCCGCGCCACTCGCTTCGTGAGATCGCCCTCGGCGAGTGCCCGCGAGGTGTCCGTGAGCCGTCGGAGCGGGGTCGTGAACCGGTGGGCCAGTGCCGCCGCCACGATGAGCGTGATGCCGAGTGCGACGACGCCGACTGCGGCGAGCAGGCTCGTCACGTTGGCGATGGCCGTCTGGCGGAACGTGTGAGGGTTCGATAGGCGAACCTCGATCACGTATGGGTAAATCCCCTCCCTCGAGTCACGGACGTACGGCGCTACCACGATCGGTTCCTGCGCCTGGCCCACTCCCGGCTCGACGCGGACGTTCGCATGGAAGGACCCACCGGCGGCCGGAACGACTGCGCCTCCAACGCTGGCCGGGAGGTAGATGGCAATGTCGACGTCTGCCTGGGCGAGGAGATCGGCAATCTCCCCTTCCCGGCTTTCCAGGAGAGCCGTCACCGCAGGATTCACGGTGTTCGTCCTGATGTCGATGACGGGCATGTCCGTCATTCGCGCGGTGTCCGTGACGACCCGATCGACGTACGTGGCAACAACGCTCGCGCGAGCCTGGAGCTCCGTCTGCTGCTGCTTCGAGAAGTAGTCGTCGAGCCGGTTGACGACAAAGATCGTGACCAGGGCGAGCGTCAGGGCAACGACCCCGACGAAGCTGAGCGTCAGGCGCGCCTGGAACGTCCGCGGTGCAAGCTGCCGCAGGAATCGCGGCAACCGCCGCCGCCGCGGGGCGTCAGCGTTCGGCGAAGGCGTAGCCGACCCCTCGGACCGTCATGACGAACGCCGGCACGGCCGGGTCGTCCTCGATCTTGTCGCGCAGATGGCTGACATGGACGTTGATCGTCTTTTCGTCCTGGTCGAGCGCCTCGTAGTCGCGGAGCAGCTCGAGAAGCTCGGACCGCGTATAGACCCGGCCAGGCCTGCTGGCGAGGTGGCGGAGGATTTCGAACTCCGTCGGCGTCAGGCTGATCCGGCGCTGGCCGCGCTGGACCCGACGCCGCTCCAGGTCGATGACGAGGTCGCCGTGGCGGATGACGCGCCCGCCGGCCGCGTCGGCGAGATCCCCGTACGCTCGTCGCAGGAGGGCCTTGATCCGGCTCATCAGCTCACGCAGGCCGAACGGTTTGGTCAGGTAGTCGTCCGCGCCGAGCTCGAGGCCGATCACCTTGTCGACCTCGTCGTCGCGGGCGGTCAGGACCAGGACTGGCGCCTTGGAGCCAGAGGCCCGGAGGCGGCGGAGCACCTCGAAGCCATCGATCCCGGGCAGGCGCACGTCCAGCACGACGAGGTCCGGCGCCTGGTTCGTGGCGAAGTCGAGCCCTTCCTCGCCGGAGCGCGCGACCGCGACCTGGTAGCCCTCCTGTTGGAGTGCGTACTGGATGCCGCGTGCAACGGCGAATTCGTCTTCGACGATCAGGATCGTTGCGGCCACGTCCCCGATGCTATACCCGATCGATCGGGAGGGCGCGAACGGGGGCTGTCTGGACGTCCGTGATAAGGTGTGCGCCGTTCCCGGGCGCCCCCGCGATGTACCCGCAGGTGAGTCGCGCCCGCTCAGATGAACCAACCGAGGTCCAACCCGATGCCCAGCGCCACCACCACCCGCCCGACGCTCGCCGCGGAGCCCCGCGACGTGTTCGGGAAGAAGGTCGCCCGCCTTCGCCGCGCAGGCAAGCTGCCCGGCGTCGTCTTCGGCCATTCGCTCGATTCGACGCCCGTGAGCGTGGACGCTCACGATTTCGAGCTGCTGCGTCGCCGAGTCGGGCCAAACGCCCTTGTCGACCTGTCGGTGGATAGCAAGGCTGCGCGGCCGGTCCTGATCCACGGAGTCCAGGTCCATCCGGTCACCCGCCGGCCGCTGCACGTGGACCTGTTCCTCGTCCGGATGACGGAGGAGCTGACCGTTGACGTGCCGCTCGTCCCGATCGGGGTCTCGGAGGCCGTCAACACTGACGGCGGGACGCTGCTCCACGGCATCGAGTCGGTCCGGATCAAGGCACTGCCCGATCACCTGCCGCAGTCGATCGAGTACTCGATCGAGAGCCTCGTCGATTTCGATGTGTCCATCCACGTTCGCGACCTGACGATCCCGTCCGACGTGACGCTGCTCACCGATGCCGACGAGGTCGTCGCCAAGGTCCAGGCACCTCGCATCGAGGTCGAGGAGGAGCCGGTCGTCGCCGAGGGCGAGGAAGGAGCCGAGGGCGAGGAGGCAGCCGAGGGCGAGGCCGGCGAGTCCGGAGCCGCGCCGTCCGGCGGCGACTCCGACGAGGCCGAATCCAGGGGCTGATCCTCAGCCGCGCTCGCCGCTGGCCGCGACAACCGGTAGGCGAAGGACGAGGTCGGAGGCGGGTCGAGCCACGAGGCGTGCCCGAAGCCGGTGCACGAGGCGCTCGCGCAGCTCAGGCTCGAGGCTGCGCACGAGGTCCTCTTCGTCGAACTCGGTGATGAATCGGACGTAGCCCTCGACGTCGAATTGGTGCTCGAGCTCGCCTCGCTCCGCCTCGACGTTGCGGAACCCTGCCCGGCGCAGCTGGGCGGCGGCACCCGCGACATCGGGAATGTCGCCCGGCCGGTCATCTGGTTCCCGCGCTCCAATGCCGATCTCGTCGAGGACGTCGTCAAACTCGATGTCCGGCCGAAACGCGCGGCCATCGGCCAGCCAGCTGACGTAGGCCAGCGCGCCGCCGGGTCGCAGGACCCGGTGCGCCTCGCGGATCGCCCGGGCACGGTTCGGAACGAGCTGGAACACGAACGAGGACATCGCGGCGTCGAAGTAGCCGTCCGCGAACGGCAGCTGGTCCGCGAAGGCGACCCTGACGTCGAATCGCGCTCGGTCGGGCCTCGGCAGCAGTCGGTCGGCCTCGGCTGAAGCCGCCTCGGTCATGCCGCGCGACGCGTCGATGCCGACAACCTCGACCTCCGGCCAGCGCCGGATGGCCGCGATCGCAAGGGTCGCCGTCCCCGTCCCGATGTCGATGAGGCGCCGGGCTCCGCTGGCTACCGCTCCATCGAGGCGATCGAGGAGCGCGGTCGCCTGCGGAGCCAGCACCGGCGCCCACCATTGCGCGTAACCGGCGGCGATCCGGTCGTAGCGTTCGGCCTGCTCGGTCACCGCCTCATCGTGCCACGACCGGCAGGGCGCGGTCAGCCCTCGGCGGCAGCCGGCGGCGGCGGCGCGGCGCCTCGTCGGACGTAGCCGAGCCGGCGTGCCACGAAGAGGCCGATCGCGACTACGAGCGTCACCATCAGGAGGATCGGCAATCCGACGATCGCGAACCAGATGACGGCGCTCGCCAGCACCTGCAGGAACCCGACGAGGCTGGCGCCTGCCTGGTCGATCTCGGCTCTCGGATCCCACCGATCGGCGGCCTGCCTGACCGCCTGGACCTCGACCCCGTACGTCACGGTCAGGGTCGCGTACGCGACCTGGTCGTCGAGACTTGCCTTCTGTGCAGTGAGCTGTTCGATCTGGCCGCGGACCTCGGAAAGACGCGACTCGATTTCGAGGATGTCGGCCACCTTGGCCGAGTCGGAGAGGTGCTTGACGAGGGCGCTCTCGCTCGCTCGGAGGTTGCGAATTCGCGCGTCGAGGTCGACGATCTGGCCAGTCACATCGGCGGTGTCAGTCTGTTCGCCGACTTCAGTACCGAGCGCGCGAAGCGCGGCAAGAGCGTCCTCCCAGCGGTCGGAAGGGACCCGGTAGCTGATCGTCGCGACGATGCTTTCGCCGTCGTTGTACTGCTGTGACGCTCCGATGTAGCCGCCCATCCCCTGGATCGCCGAGCGGCCCGAGTTGATGGCCGCGGTTACATCGGTCACTTCGAGCTGGAGTGACCCGGTCCTGATGATCTTGGAGCCGTCGCGGACCGCGGCAGCGTCACCCACCGGGGCAAAGGGCTGGCCGGCCTTGTCGCCGGATTCGGCGGCCGACGCGGCCGAGGGTGCGCCGCCGCGCGCGGCCATGTCCGGGGCGCCGGCCGGCGCGGCGGCACCGGAGCTCGCGCATGCCGCGACGACTGCCCCGACAAGGATGCTGGCAAGGACGACGGAAAGGGTGCGCCTGGCACCGATGGCGTTCCGCATCGCGTGGTTCCTCCGGATGTGGCACGTGCTGGGCGACGCCCATCGCGGCATCGCCCGAGACGCCCTGCCCATCGGGCCGGTTCCCGGAACGCCACAGCCGCGACGACCCGACCGTCTCCCTGCCAGCCCGACCGCTCAGCGCCGCGGAACGACGCTGTCCGCTAAGCTCACAGTTCGGAGGCACCGATGGATCGCACCATCGCCACGCGCTCGCTCATGGCAGCGTTCGCTGTCGGAGTGGTCGCCCAGGCACTCCTCGTCGGCGCCGAGCTGGGAATCAACCTGCCGCTCCTCGCGGTGTCGACGATCGTCGCGGCGACCGCCGTTTCGAATGGCGGTCGGAAGATCGATCGGCTGGACCTGTGGCTGCCGGTCGCCGCCCTCCTCGTGGCCGCGATGGTCGCGATCCGCTCCGATGACACCCTCCTGTTCCTCGACGTCGTGACCGCGGCGGCGCTCCTCGGCGCGTCGATGGCTGCGTTCGCTGGAGCCGCCCTCACACGCCGCAGCGCCTTGGCCATCGTCGGGACCGGGATGATCGTTCTCGCCTGGGTCGGCGGCGGCATCCTCCGCCTCTCGATCGCCGCTCGCCGGCCCGCCCAGGGACCGGGCTGGCGTGCCCGTGCCCCGCGATGGGCGGGTCCCGTTGCCCGCGGCCTGCTCCTGGCGCTCCCGGTCCTCATCGTGTTCGTCGCACTCTTCTCCTCGGCGGACGCGATCTTCGCCTCCCTCGCCGCCAACCTCTTCGGCTGGGAGATCGAACTGGGCGAGCTGCCGATGCGCGCGTCGGTCGCCTTCTTCGTGGCCTGGGCCGTCGCGGGACTGCTTGGCGTGGCCGGCGGCGCGGCGGAGCTCGATTGGCCTCCGCAGCCTCGCCAGATGCAGTCGCTGGGTGCGGCCGCCGTCGAACCGCTGCCGCTCGCCCCGCGCCTCGGCGCGACCGAGGCGCTGACGATCCTCGTCGCGGTCGACATCCTGTTCGCAATCTTCGTCAGCCTCCAGGTCGCCTACCTGTTCGGGGGCCTCGACACGCTCGCCGCCGGTGGGATCACCTACTCCAACTACGCTCGCCGCGGCTTCTTCGAGCTGGTTACGGTGACTTGCCTCGCCGGTGGCCTCGTGGTCGCCTTGCACGCGATCGTTGCGGAGCGGACCCGCGCGTTCGTCGGCGCCGCCATCGGGTTGGCTCTACTCACCTTCGTGATCCTCCTCTCCGCCGCGCTCCGTCTCAGCCTCTACCAGGACGCGTATGGCTGGACGGAGCTCCGCTTCTACATCGACGCGACGATTGCGTGGCTCGGACTGGGGATCGTCGCTGCGGTCGTCCTCCTCGTCCGGGATCGGATGCGTTGGTTGGTCCATGCGATGACGGTCTCGGCAGTGGTGATCCTCGTCGCCGTCAACCTCGTCGGGGCCCAGCGACACGTCGCCGATGCCAACGTCGCCCGGCTTCTCGACCCATCCCTCGTCCCGCCCGACGGCCGGCAGGGCCTCGACCTCGAGTACGCGCTGACGCTCGGCGACGATGCCGTGCCGGCGCTGGTCGCGGCGCTCCCGGCACTATCTGATGGGGATCGAGCCTTGGCGATGAGCGATCTCGAGGACCGCTGGCGGGAACTGCAGCGACCAACTGCCACCAACTGGCCGGCATGGAACCTGGCCCGGGAGCGGGCTCGCGCGGCGCTGGCGACGCTGTTCGGGTCGTAACCGGCGGGCGGCCGGCGGGTCGCTACACTCGGAGGGTGAAGCTGCCGTTCGACCCGCCCCTCGAGCCGATGCTGGCCAAGCCCGCCGACAAGCTGCCGAGCGACGACGGCTGGCTGTTCGAGCCAAAATGGGATGGCTTCCGGGCGCTCGTCTTTCGCGACGGCGACGAGGTCTACACGCAGTCGCGGGACCTCAAGCCGCTCGACCGCTACTTCCCGGAGCTGGCCGACCCGCTGCGGACCGCCCTTCCGGAGCGCTGCATCCTCGATGGCGAGGTCGTCATCTCGAAGGACGGCGAGCTCGACTTCGAGGCGCTCCTCCTGCGCATCCACCCGGCCGCCTCGCGGGTGAAGATGCTCGCCGCGGAATCGCCCGCATCATTCGTCGCCTGGGACCTGCTCGCACTCGGCGATGAGGATCTGCGGGCCATAACTCAGGGCGAGCGGCGGGCCCGGCTCGAGGCTGTCCTCGGGAGTGCCGAGCCACCGGTCCACCTCACTCCGGCGACGACGGACCGGTCCCTGGCGGACGACTGGTTCCACCGCTTCGAGGGGGCGGGTCTCGATGGCGTCATCGCCAAGCGCCTGGCCGACAAATACCAGCCGGGCAAACGGGCGATGCTCAAGATCAAGCACCAGCGCACCGCGGATTGCGTCGTGGCGGGCTTCCGCTGGCACAAGAACGGCCCCGGGACGCACGTCGGGTCGCTGCTGCTGGGGCTGTTCGACGACCAGGGCACGCTCCATCACGTTGGCGTGACGTCGTCCTTCACCTGGGATCGGCGGGCTGCGCTACTCCCGGAGCTCGAGCCGCTCCGCAAGGACGCGCTCGAGGGCCATCCGTGGGGCGAATGGGCGGACTGGGCCGCCGCCGCCGAGGCCTCCGGCCAGCGAATCCCGGGCGCGACCTCCCGCTGGAACCGCGGCAAGGATCTGTCCTGGGAGCCACTTCGCCCGGAGCGTGTCGTCGAGGTCGCCTACGACCATCTCCAGGGCGATCGATTCCGCCACGGGACGACGTTCAAGCGCTGGCGTCCGGACAAGCCGCCGGCCGAGTGCCGCTACGACCAGCTCGAGGCGACGCCAGCCTACGAGATCGCCAAGATCTTCGGCGCCTGAGCGAGAACACTGGTATGTACATTCCGGCTCATTTCAGTGCCGACGACGACGCCGTTCGGGACCTGTTGATCAATCACGGCGCGGCCGACCTGATCACGTCGACGGCGAAGGGCCTGCTCGCGACGATGCTGCCATTCATTTACGAGGAGCCCGGCAGCACGCCGGACGCCGGCGAGCACGGCCGCCTGCTCGGACACGTCGCCCGCAACAACGATCACTGGCGCGTGCCGGCCGACGGCGAGGCACTGGTCATCGTCCGCGGACCGGATGCGTACATCTCGCCGGCCTGGTACGAAGCCAAGCGGGAGCACGGCCGCGTCGTCCCGACCTGGAACTATGTCACGGCGCACGTCTACGGCCGCCTGGTGATCCACGACGATCCCAGCTGGGTGGAGGCGCTCGTCCGGCGCTTGACGACCCGCCATGAGGGCGCTCGGCCCAGGCCGTGGACGGTCGATGACGCTCCGCCGCCTTACATCGAGGGCCAGCTGCGAGCCATCGTCGGTCTCGAGCTCGTGATCAGCCGGATCGAGGCCAAGTTCAAGCTCAGTCAGAACCGTTCCGACGCCGACGTCGCCGGGGTCATCGAAGGCCTCACGACAGCCGGCCGCTCCGACATCGCGGAGGCCATGCGCGATGCACCCCGCCCGCGCAAACACTTACCTACGAATTGACGGTCAGCGCTCGGTCCTGACTCGCCACAGCGCAACCGGGTCGGCAACGCCCTTGAGCTCGACCCGCCCGACGGGTTCGAACGCGGCCGTCCCCCGCGGCAGCGCTACGACGACCCCTTCCTCGACGATGACCTCGCCGGGTCCCGCGAGATCGGCGATTCGCGACGCCAGATTGACCGTCCGACCGAAGACGTCACCGTCCCGGACGACGATGGGACCCGCGGCGATTCCGGCGTGGGCGGCAGGCAGGCCGGCGTCGGCCATGCTCCCGACGATCTCGCGGACCGCCCGGAGGGCGCGCTCGGCGTCCGGAAAGCGCAGGAGCACGCCATCGCCCAGTTCCTTGACGACCCTGCCGCCCTCGGGCCGGCCCGCTGCCTCGGCCAGCTCGAGGAGTCCCGCAGCCGTCCTGGCCGCCGCCTCGTCGCCCCTCCTCTCCGTCAACGTCGTGAAGCCGGCGAGGTCGACGAACGCGATGGCCGGCGGTCGAACCGAACGGGCCGGCAGGCGACCGCTGGTGAGCAGCACCTGTTCGATGGAATTGATGATCCGGCTGTTGAGCGTCGCCTCGACCTGCCGTTCGTGGACCAGGGAAACGAGACGTCGGCCCAGCTCGGCCATCGCGATCGAGACGTTCTGGCTGGGGTCGGCCGCGTCGGCCGGCCTGGCATGCGTACCCACGGTCGGCGCGCCCTGTGTTGTCGCGTCCGGCCGAGCCACCTCGTCCCAGACATCGAGCCAGACCTCGGCGATACGCCGCGTCGCGTCGCCGACTTGTCGGGCAACCCTGACGTTGGCTTTCCCCGACGGGTCGACCGACCTCCAGAGTTCGACGAACCCGGTGAGGATCTCGATCTCGTCGGCGCGCGGGTGGTCGTCGGGCTCGGGCTCCGGCATCCCGAGCGCCGCATAGACCGCGGGCAGGACGGAGGCTGCTTCACCGAGCGACGCGATGAGGTCCGCGTATCGCTCGGCTGTTCGCGGGCTGGGCTCCGAGAAGATGTGGCCGAGGGATCGGATGCCGAAGCGACCACTGCCCAGTGCCCACGCCAGGTCGTCGAGCGGGATCCCCGCCTCCAGCATCGCCCCGACCGTCGAGGCGACCACCCCGTCCCGCGCATCGAAGAGGCCGTCCGGGAGCGGTTCGATGGTACCGACCGCCACCAGCCGGTCGATGACCTCGGTCGTCGCGCCCGACTCCTCGGCGAACGCCTCGGCCGATAGCGCCCTCACGAACCGCTGGATCCTGGCTTCTTTCGCGGCGCACGCTCGAGCTGGCCGGCCCGGTCCGGCCACTCGTAGCCCTCCCACGGGTCGTAGTCGGGGTCGAGGGGCTCCTGCTTGGGTCGGTCGTCTTCCGCGACGTGGCTGAGATTGACGCGGACCCGGTACCAGAGCGATGACCGGCCGCGCATCCCGTCGACGAGGACGTCGGCCGGCTCGAGGGCCGCGGCGGCCGCCGGATGACGTTCCTTCCAGCGCTCGAGGCCGGCCAGGGCCTCGTCCTTCTTAGCGGCTCGTGAGATCTCGATGACCGGAATCGTCGAGCGCCTGCGGCCGGTCGGGGTCGGGCGCGTTCCTTCCCATTCGGTTGGCAGGCCTGCGTTGCGATCGCCCGCCGCTACCGCGGCCGCTCGCTCCGCGGCGACCTCCGGCGGCGGGCCGCCGGCCTCGCCCCGCCCGGGCTCGTACTCGCTCTCCGGGCGACGCTTCCGGGACGGCTGGACTCGCGGTGGCTCGCCGGCCTGCTTGGCGTAGTTCGGGGGCCACGGGGCGTCGCCCAGCCCCTCCGCCTCGTCGCGGGCGCTCAGCTCCAGCAGCGCGTCGAGCGACCCGACCGCCTCGTCGATGCCGGCCCCGGCATCGCCCCGCTTGGCGTAGATGGCCGGCACGGTCGCGAGCGTGAAGTCCTCGGCGACGACGTCGGAAACCTCGTCCCAGCGGAGCGGCATAGAGACGCGGGCGTCGGGCAGCGGCCGGACGGAGTAGGCCGACGCGACCGTCCTATCCTTCGCGTTCTGGTTGTAGTCGAGGAACACGCCGTGGCGCTCCTCCTTCCACCATTTCGAGGTGGCAAGGGTCGGGGCGCGCCGCTCCACGTCGCGGGCCAGCGCTACGGCTGCCCGCCGGACCTCCGGGTAGGTCCAGCGCGGCTCGATCCGGACGTTGATGTGGATCCCGCGCGAACCGGACGTTTTGGGCCAGCCAACGAGCCCGACGGCCTCGAGGGCCTCCTTCGTGACGAGCGCGACCTCGCGGATCTGCGACCACTCGACGCCCGGCACGGGATCGAGGTCGACCCGCAACTCATCGGGGTGGTCGAGGTCTTCGGCCCTGACCGGGTGCGGGTTCAGGTCGATGCAGCCGAGGTTGTTGACCCAGGCAAGTCCCGCCGCGTCGTCGACCACGATCTCGTCCGCGGTCCGGCCCGACGGGAACGTCAGGGTCGCGATGCGCAGCCAATCGGGTCGGTTGTCTGGCGCCCGTTTCTGGAAGAACGCCTCCCCCTCGGCGCCGTCGACGAAGCGCTTGAGCGCCATCGGCCGGCCGCCGGCGCCGCGCAGCGCACCGTCGGCGACCGCGAGGTAGTACTGCACGAGGTCGAGCTTCGTGTAGCCGGCCTTCGGGAAGTAGACCTTGTCCGGGTTCGAGACCGCGATCTCCCGGCCGGCAATCTCGAGAATCTCCTTGCGGGTCGCCATTCCGAAACGATACCGCCGTTCGCTGCGGCTATGGCACCCGGTCGATTTCGCCGGGCACGACGATGTCCTGGCCTTTACCCGTGCGGACCGCGGCCGGCGGCCCGGCTGGCTCTTCGGCCGGCTCCACGCCCTCCGGTGCCGGTTGGCGACCCTGCCGCGACAGGCGAGCCCTGAGCATGCGGAGTCGTGACGGCGGCCGTGGCGGTGCCGGCGCAATCGCACCGCGTCCTCGGAGGCTCTGGGCGATCGCCTCTGCCTCCGGCCCGCTGACACCGAAGCGGCGGAGCGAGTAGCGGGCCATCTGGACCGCGAGCTCGCGCTCGGCGTGGATCGCCTGGACGCTTCCGCCGATGCCCCGCAGGCGGGCCGCCTCGCCGTCGCTGTGGGTCCGAACAATCAGATCGATCGAGGGGTTGGCGGCCCGGGCCCGCTCGACGGCGAGACGCGTCGCATGGCCGTCGCCGATCGCGACGATGAACATCCGGGCGAGCTGGACCCCGGCATGGTCGAGCAGCTCCGGCCTCGACGCGTCGCCGTAGATCGCGGGAACGCCGCGGGCGCGAAGCTCCTCGATGTGCCGTCGATCCAGGCTGATCACGACGTAGTGGTAGCCGCGACGCTCGAATACCGTGGCGATCGTTCGCCCGACGCGGCCATAGCCAGCCAGGATCGCGTGCCGCCGGAGCGGCTCGCTCGCTGCGGCCTGGGGCAGCCGCGCGACGTCGCCCGACCTGCGCTCGAAGACCGCGTGGACCCGCTCGTGTCCCCGGATGTAGGCGTCGAGCGGCTCGATGAGCCGGAAGAGGAACGGATTCACGGCGATCGACGCGAGCGCGCCCGCCACGATGAGCTGGAACCCATCGGGCGGCAGGAGCCCCAGCGAGAGGCCGACGGTGCCGAGGATGAACGAGAACTCGCCGATCTGGGCGAGGCCCGCCGCCACCGTCAGGCCGGTCCGAAGCGGGTAGCCGAAAGCCGCCACGATCCCGATCGCGGCCAGCGACTTGGCGACGACGATCAGTCCGACGACGGCGAGGACCTCGAGCGGATGTTCGATCAGGAAGCTCGGGTCGAGGAGCATCCCGACCGAGACGAAGAAGAGCACCGCGAAGGCGTCGCGCAGCGGCAGCGCGTCAGCAGCCGCCTGGTGGCTCATGTCGGATTCGCTGACGATGGCCCCAGCGAGGAACGCCCCGAGGGCGAGCGAGATACCGAAGATCGACGATGCGGCGAATGCGATCCCGAGTGCGATCGCCAGGACGGCCAGGCTGAACAGCTCGCGCGAGTTCTCCCGCGCGACGATGATCAGGAGTGGCGGGATGAGTCGTTTGCCGGCAACGATCATCACCGCGGCGAAGACCGCGGCCTTGCCGAGGGCCACGACCAGGTCACCGAGGGCATTGCCGGTCACGCTGGTGGTTCCGGCGTCGGTTCCGCCCAGCAAGGGCGCGACCGTCGGCAGGACGACGAGCACAGCGACCGTCACGAGGTCCTCGACGATTACCCAGCCGACCGCCGTCCGGCCCTGGACCGTGTCGAGCTCGCTCCGCTCTTCGAGCGCGCGGAGAAGGACGACCGTGCTTGCCATCGAGATGGCGAGCCCGAGGACGAGGCCGGCGCCCACGCCCCAGCCGATCGCCACGGCGAACGCCACGCCGAGGAGCGTCGCGATCGCGATCCGGATGATGGCCCCGGGAACCGCGAGGGCACGAACGGCCATGAGGTCGTCGAGCGAGAAATGGATCCCGACCCCGAACATCAGCAGGATCACGCCGATTTCGGCGAGCTCTGTGGCGACGGAGCTGTCCGCGATCAGGCCCGGAGTGAAGGGCCCGATGACGACGCCGGCCAGGATGTAGCCGAGGATCGACGGAAGGCCCAGCCTCCTCGCGAGCAGGCCGCCCACGAACGCGGCCGTCAGGCCGATCGCGATGGTCGAGATGAGAACGGGCTCGTGGTCCATGGCTCTTCCCGGTTACCGGGGGTGATGCCAGGACTGGCGCGGGTCCGTGCCAGGCTGGTCCCTTCACGATACCGGACGCTGTCGAGAGCGGCAGCCCGGTGCTCACGTTGCGCCTCGACAGGTTCGGTACTGGATCGGATGATGGTGGCCGTCGATTCGTCGGGCGTCCGTTCGTCGTCTGGGCAAGGGATCGCACGGGGCGATCCGAATGGCGCGAGGAGACATTCGCATGCGGTACCTGCTGCTCATCTACACCGAGGAACCAACCGAGATGCCGCCCGCGGACGTCATGGCTGGCCAGATGGAGGCCTATGACGCGTTTTCGAACGAGGTCCGGGACCGCGGCCTCTTCGAAGCCGGCGAGGCGCTCCACCCGACCACCAGCGCGACGACCGTCCGGGTCCGCGACGGCGAGACCGTGACGACCGACGGCCCGTTCGCCGAGACGAAGGAGGCCCTTGGCGGCTTCTACCTCATCAACGCGAAGGACCTCGACGAAGCGATCGAGCTCGCCGCAAAGATCCCGGGCGCGATGCACGGCTCGATCGAGATCCGGCCGATCTTCGACTTCGGGTCTGGCGAGGGATCGAATTCCCAGGCCGTCGGCGCGACCGGCTGAGCCGACGGCGCGCGGACCCTTGGCTCCGCCGACCGATCCGCATGCCGTCGTCGACCGCCTCTTCCGCGAGGAGCAGGGGCGAGCCGTCGCCACGCTCATCCGCGTCCTCGGCGACTTCGATCTCGCCGAGGAGGCGGTCCAGGAAGCGTTCGTCACGGCCCTCGAAACGTGGCCGTCGCGAGGCGTCCCGGACAATCCCGGCGCCTGGATCACTACGACGGCGCGCAACCGGGCGATCGATCGGCTCCGCCGCCGCAAGCGGCTGGCCGAGAAGCAGGAGCTCCTCCAGCGCGAGGCGGCGATCGCGGACGAGCTCGCGGCGATCGACCCGGACGCGGCCATCGACGGGGAAACCGGCATGAGTCCGATCGCCGACGATCGGTTGCGGCTGATCTTCACCTGCTGCCACCCGGCACTCGCGATGGATGCTCGGGTCGCCCTGACGCTTCGGACGCTCGGCGGCCTCTCGACGCCGGAGATCGCCCGCGCCTTCCTCGTGCCGGAGCCGACGCTCGCCCAGCGGCTGGTGCGGGCGAAGCGAAAGATCCGCGACGCGGGCATTCCGTATCGCGTCCCGCCCGATCACGCCCTGCCGGAGCGCCTCGACGGCGTCCTGCGGGTTCTCTACCTCGTCTTCAACGAGGGCTATGGGGCGACGTCCGGGGATCGACTCGTCCGCCGCGAGCTGTGCGCAGAGGCGATCCGGCTGGCCCGTGTCCTGGTCTCGCTGATGCCGGATGAACCGGAGGCGCTCGGGTTGCTCGCGCTGATGCTCCTGCACGACGCGCGGCGGGAGGCGCGGACCGGTCCCGGCGGCGAGATGATCCTGCTCGAGGACCAGGATCGCGATCGCTGGGACCGGGCCAAGGTCGACGAAGGGCGGGAGCTGCTCGAACGGGCGCTCAGGATGCGGCGCGTCGGGCCCAACCAGCTCCAGGCGGCGATTGCGGCACTCCACGACGACGCGGCCACGGCCAACGAGACGGACTGGGCCCAGATCGCGGGCCTGTACGCGGTCCTTGGTCGCGTGGCTCCCTCACCGGTCATCGAGCTCAACCGGGCGGTCGCGGTCGCGATGGCATCGGGGCCGGAGCTCGGGCTGCAGCTCGTCGATGCGGTCGCCGCCTCCGGGCAGCTCGAGGAGTATCCGTATCTTCATGCCGCCAGGGCCGACCTTCTCCGTCGACTCGGGAGGCTTCCCGAGGCCGCCGACGCCTATTCCCGGGCACGCGACCTGACAGCCAACGAGCAGGAGCGGGCGTTCCTGGACCGGCGCCTGACCGAGGTCGGCGCGCGCAGCTAATCCGCCGTGCATCGGCGATCGATCGGCCGGTGAGCGCCGGGGCGTAGGGTCCGGCGCATGTCCAAGTGGAAGCCCCGCGGAGTCCGCCCGCTGAGTCGCACCGGCCGCAAGCGCAGCCGCGGCGACCTCGAGCTCGAGGTCTTCCCAGGACCGCCGCTCGGCCCGGGCGTCGTGACAGCCGACTACCGGACGGTGCTCGCGGCGATGGAGCGATTCGATCCGGAGATGCCGTGGAAGAAGGCCCGCGCCAGGGTCCTCCCGATGCTGCCGCGCGTTCGTCCATTCCCGGGACCGGAGCTGGAGCTCGCGAGGGCAATGCTGCCGCCGGGCATTCTCGTCAGCTTCGGGATCGACCTGGGTCCGGCGATCACGTTCGTCGGCGCCCCGCTGCTCGACCGCTGGC
>Ga0222623_10000167_pt1 | contig 18390 bp, 14 predicted proteins | sample PLMtaG_FD_177336 | JGI IMG/M metagenome (GOLD analysis project Ga0222623, IMG submission 177336) | Groundwater sediment microbial communities from an aquifer in East River, Colorado, USA - PLM2_30_coex | ecosystem: Environmental > Terrestrial > Soil > Riparian zone | place: USA: East River...
TCACAAATACTACTGGTTCCAGGTAAAATCGATGGCGAGCTTACAACTCCTACTGGCGCAGCGATGCTAGTTAATTTGGCTTCTGAACATATTTCTCAGTATCCTCCATTTATTCCCGAACAAATAGGAAACGGTGCTGGTCAAAAAGACGGAAAGAATATAGCAAACATACTCAGATTAGTTGTCGGCCAATCAAATTCTAAGGTAGATTATACATCAGAAAGTGTATATGAGATTGAAACAAACGTCGATGATGCTACAGGAGAGACAATAGGCAATATGATTGAAACCCTATATGCAAATGACGCAAAAGACGTTACCGTTCTTCAGGGCATTTCTAAAAAAAACAGGCCATCTTTTATTATTAAAGTCCTGAGCGACAAGACATCTCGTGATTCCCTTGTTAAGTTACTATTAAATGAAACAGGTTCTCTAGGGTGCAGAGTTCATGAGATAAACAGGATAACAATTCCCAGATCTTTTATAACGGTTCCCATTACAATTGGGAATCAGAGATTTGTGGTCAAGGTAAAGCTTTCAAAGGACAAGGATGGAGCAATTAAAATGATAAAGCCAGAATACGACGATATTAAAAAAATAGCAACAAAACTAAATGCTCCATACAGAAAGGTATTTGATATTGTATACTACGAGGTATTCAAAAAATACAAAAGATGATAAATTTGGAAGATATGCTTTATCAAAGGCTGGTTTCATGGTTTCAAGATAAAAACGAAAAGACCATGGTTGCTTTGTCAGGAGGTGTCGACAGTGCTGTTGTTGCTATGGCGGCAAAGAAAGCATTAAATAAAAATACCATCGCTGTTACTGCAGATTATAATACACTTTCAGCTGACGAATTAACATCTGCAAAAAAAATTGCACAAGAAATAGACATTGATCATAAAATAATAAAATACAATGAATTAGACAATACGAAGTTTGTCAAGAACGACTTGATGAGATGTTATCATTGCAGAACTGAACTTGCGGCTTACTTGTTAAGAGAGGCAGAACGAATGGACGTGAAATTGATTGTCGATGGTACAAATACCGATGACTTGATGGATTATCGACCCGGAATCGTAGCCCTGAGAGAAAACGGTGTAAAAAGTCCACTTGTAGAGCTTGGAATCAATAAACAGAATGTAAGAAATATCGCGAAGTCAAACAACTTGACAGTTTTTGACAAACCGTCAAACTCCTGCTTGGCGTCAAGAATACCACATGGAACGCCAGTAACTTTTGAAAAACTTAGAAGAATTGAAAAGGCTGAATTATTAGTCAAATCTATTTTCAATGTAAGGCAGGTTAGAGTTCGGGATCATCAAAACATGGCAAGAATTGAAGTTGGCAAGGCAGAAATAAAAGAGATGTTTGATACAGACAAACTGTCAGTAATTGATTCAAAACTAAAGGAGCTCGGATTCACGCACATTGTGTTAGATTTATCAGGTTACAAAAGTAATGAGAATATTAATGTCCATTCTATCAACAAAAAGATAACCTAACCGAAGATTGATACTACATACATAGACGTGCCTTGATCTGATAGAAAGATTAACATTGAGCAGATTGGGATTCATAGTATGACAAATCTAAAAGAAGGAGACGTTGCTCCAGATTTTGAGTTACCAGATATTGATATGAATATGCGTAAACTTGGGGAGTTTAAAGGCAGGAATACATTATTGGCTTTTTTTCCGGCTGCTGAATCTCCTGTATGCACTTCAGAGATGTGTGTCTTCAGAGATTCGCTGAATGAATTTGAAAACAGCAATACAGCAGTAGTAGGAATTTCGGTAGATGGTCCATTTGCAAACAAGGTATTCAAAATAAATAGACATCTGAATTTTCCACTCTTAAGTGATTATAAAAGGGAAACAATTAGCGACTATGGAATAGTAATGAAGGATCTTGGTCCTCTGAATGACTACAATGCAGCTAAAAGATCGATTTTCTTGTTGGATAAAAATGGAGTTATAAAGTATGTATGGATTTCAGATAATCCACTTGTTGAACCAAAATACGACGAAATTAGAGGTAAACTAAAAGAGATCAATAACTGATTTGCAACGTCTGCAAATTTAGTGTCAAATAATACTATCTGGTACTCCATTCTTTATTCCAATATTATTCTACTCTGATGTTACTCAATTAAGGCAACTACATCGTTTCTTGAAACAGTATCTCCAATTTTTACCTTTATATCTCTTAGCTGACCGTCTTTGTGGGCCTTTACAGCAACTTGCATTTTCATAGATTCCAGTACAATTACTGAATCTCCTTTTTTTAATTGGTCTCCCGACTTTAACATAATGGACACTACTCGACCAGGAATTTGACTGAAGAGTTTGATATCACCTTTCGACGATGTGCCCAGTGCCATTGATTTTTCCAGAATTTCAGTCAATTTTGAATGTTTTTTAAGAACAATTTGTTCTCCGTTCATCAACATTTTAATGTACGAACTTCCAAATTCCAATATCTTGGCACTTTCATAAGAGTTGTCTATAATAAACTCCAAAATACCGTTTTTGAGACCCACTATCTGGATATTATGTTTCTTACCATTTATAGTAGCGATAATTTTACCATCACGGCTAGATTCAGATATTGAACCTGACAGAACGTTATCTAAATTATCTATCTTAAATTCCATTTTTCTGACTACCTGTTCTTACCCAATTAGATAATGAAATCTTACTCGATGAATTAATCGCACTTTGTCCTTTCAAGTATTCAGAGTATAGTAAAGCAGCTGCTATGGAAGAATCAGCTGACTTTAGTTGTTTTTTCTTTAGCTGATCCTGCATTTGATTCAACATATCATATTTTTCCAAGTAATCTGTAGAAATATTTCCTTGAATAAAGTTCTTCTCATTCATTATGGTCCGATATAGAGGAATAGTGGTGTTAATACCTTCTATCATAAATTCATCCAAGGCATTGGACATCCTTACCCTTGCCTCATTGAAATCTTGTCCCCATGTTATCAACTTTGCGACCAGAGAATCATAATACCCCGATACACTACATCCTGGATATAGGTATGTATCTACTCTGACACCAGGCCCATAAGGAAGATTGCAGTCTGGTACCAGTCCGACCGAAGGAACAAAGTCATGAAATGGATCTTCGGCATTTATTCTACATTCTATTGCAGAACCATTAAGTTCAAGATCTGACTGCTTAAAGGGAATTTCTTCACCGCATGCAATTTTTATCTGTAACTTGACAAGATCAATTCCAGTGACTAATTCTGTTACAGGATGCTCCACTTGGAGTCGAGAGTTAACCTCAATAAAATAAAAGTTGCCCTTTCCATCCCTTAAGAACTCGGCCGTGCCCGCATTGAGATAGTCGACTGATTCTGCTGCCCTGACAGCAATTTCGCCTATTGTTGATCTAGTTTTCTTGTCGACGACTGAAGAGGGTGAAAATTCAATTAGCTTTTGATGACGTCTCTGTATCGAACATTCACGTTCAAAAAGATGTCTGCCGTTACCACTGGAATCTCTGGCAAGCTGAAACTCTATATGTCTTATCCCTTGAAGGAATTTTTCTACATACAACCCCGACTTGCCGAATGCTGCTCTCGATTCTGCAGCTGCCATTTCAAATTCTTCCCTAAGCTTCTTTTCATTGTCTGCGAACCGGATACCTCTTCCACCTCCACCGTATGCAGATTTAAGCAGTATAGGATACCCGGCCTCCTCAGCGATTTCTACTGCCTTGTCAACCTCTTCTAGAATATCGTCACTTCCTGGTATCGTTGGCACTTGTGCCTTTTTCATTATTTCTTTGCATTTCATTTTATCACCTGTCAGTGCCATGGCCTCGCTGGATGGACCAATAAATATAATACCCTTCTCTTCGCATTTTGCAACAAAGGTTTCGTTTTCTGACAAAAATCCGTAACCAGGATGAATTGCTTCAGCTCCAGCACTTTCTGCAATTTCAATTATCTTTTCAATGTTAAGGTAGCTTTTAGACGGCGCTGGAGGACCAAGGTAATATGCCTCATCAGCGCTTTTTACATGCTTTGATCTTAAATCCTCATCAGAGTAAAGTGCAATAGATTTTATCCTCAATTCCTTGCATGCTCTAATTACCCTGAGAGCTATTTCCCCTCTATTTGCAATTAAAATGCTAGAAATTAATTTTGCCATTTCACATCTCCCCTAAAGATTAATGTTACCATGTTTGCGAACTGGTCTTGACTCTCTTTTATTCTGAAATACGCTTAAAGCTTTTACTATCATTATCCTTGTTTCAATAGGGTCTATAACAAGATCAATTATTCCCTTTTCTGCTGCAATGTACGGGTTTGCAAATTTCTCACGATATTCTTTTGCCAGTTTCTTTTTAATTTCAATTGGGTTTTTCGAGCTCTTGAGATCTTTTCTGTGTACTATTGTTATTGCAGCTTCAGGACCCAGAACAGCAATTTCTGCTGTGGGCCAGGCATAATTTATGTCAGCTCTAAGATTTTTACTCCCCATTGCAATGTAAGCCCCACCATAAGCCTTGCCTATAATACAAGTTATCTTTGGAACTGTTGCATCACAGTAGGCATACAGCAACTTGCTGCCGTGTCGGATTATACCATTGTGCTCCTGATCTGCTCCTGGCAGATAACCAGGTGTATCAACTAAAGTAACAATTGGAATATTAAAACAATCACAAAAGCGAATAAACCGCGCTGCTTTGTTTGAAGAGTTAATGTCTAATGCACCAGCAAGGTACATTGGCTGATTAGCAACTATCCCTACCGCCTTGCCATCAATTCTAGCAAAGCCAACAATAATGTTCTCCGCAAAACGTTCATGTACTTCTAGAAAATCAGCTTTATCAACCAGTAATCTTATAATTTGCTTCATGTCGTACTGTTCGTAAGGATTTTCTGGCAGTATTTTTGAGAATTCTGGTTCAAGCCTATTCGGATCATCTTGTGATTCGACAGGTGTTGATATTTCCAGATTATTCTGTGGTATAAAAGAAATCAATTTCTTTATTTTATCCATACATTCGTATTCATTTTCAGCAACAAAATGAGCGACACCGGATTTTGTTGAATGAGTTCTTGCGCCACCCAAATCTTCAAAGGATACTACTTGGCTGAGGACTTCTTTTACCACTTCTGGACCTGTAACAAACATTTGACCTATGTTTTCAACCATGATAACAAAGTCAGTCATTGCGGGTGAATATACTGCACCACCTGCGCATGGACCGATGCTTGCTGTTATTTGCGGAATAACTCCAGAAGCCATTGTATTTCTAAAGAATATGTCACCATAGCCATCTAGACTCATTACACCTTCCTGAATTCTTGCTCCTCCAGAATCCAACATACCAATAAGGGGAGCGCCAACCTTAATTGCATGATCCATTAACTTTACGATTTTTCTCCCGGCCATTTCACCCAGAGATCCACCTAATATTGTAAAATCATAGGCATAGACGAAAACCTGTCTGCCATTAATAGTCCCAAAGCCTGTAATGACGCCATCTCCATAGTATTTTGCCGTATCAGGGTCTATTGACCTATGTACGACGTACTTGTCGATTTCGATAAAAGAATTACTATCTAGCAGTAAATCTAGTCTTTCCCGTGCAGTTAATTTTCCCTTTGTATGCTGAGCTTCAATTCTTTCTTGGCCTCCTCCACTCTCTGCTTTTTTTTTCATTTCATGCAGTCGGTTTATCTTTTCATCATGCATAACAATTTTAAACAGCATATATTCGCATATAAATTCATTATAGCTAAAACTAGAAACTTCTTAACCAATTACAAGTGCTATGACTTTTTATTGGCTTGTTCTTTGGCTACATGACCATGAAAGGATATTTTATTCCCTTAAACCTGACCTTCCGCCCTTTGCTCGTCGAAAGTAGTTCATGCCCAAATTATAATTGTCGTACAATGATTCAAGGGTTTCTATTTCGGATCGGAGCGTTTCGAGCTCAATGTTTGAAACGTTGGCATCATTTTTCATTGATTCGTATTTTTCCATCTTTTCCGAGAGAAGTTTGCCAACGTTCTGTTCATATTCACTGGACATACAAAAATACTACAATTTCCGAGAGTTTAATATTTTTCTATTTTCTATTTTCTATTTTCTATTTTTATTTCGCCTGACAAATAAACCGGGTTAAGAGCAATTTAGGCAGAGAAATCGGACTCGATAAAAATAGACTTTCAAACCATGTTTGCTCTTTTTTTGAGCTAACTACGTCGCGAATTCTCAACTCGTGATACTTCCCTAACCAGGACATCAGCTTCTTTTTCTGAAGTAATGGTATTGCGAATCAAATCTTCGTATCTATCCGTTCGGGCCAAGATTGCATTAGCGGTACATAGTATTGAGCGCCAAAATTACTCCTTGATGTATGAAAATACTGTGCAAGGATTCTAAGTGTTTTTCTCAAGCCTTGTGCCCTCGAAAAAATGCCCATGTTTTCAAACCCTATGCTATACCTATTGTATCGGATATACCTGTTACGGGATTCATGAAATAATGACTTGGCTAATATTGATGAGAAATATCTCATTATCTTCCAGTTTCTCATGACCAGAGATCTGCTGAGAATTACATCTAATTCTGATAACCGGTCTAACAAAGCGGAGATAGTTGAAATATCAATCTTTGACATGACTATGCTGGAGAAAAACGCTCCAAGAATGTCTTTGCGTCGATCTTCAGAAGACTGCCCAAATCTGGGATCTGAATAAGATATATCAGCTCTGTTAATAATTGCAAGTGCCTCCTCAAAAGTAGATGATGTGAAGAATTGGTTTATCATGTCTTCTACGTCTATTTCCGATGAGGGATTTTTAGCTGTTGAATATCCTGCAATCATTACCTGTGCAGAATTTAAAAGCGATCTTATATCTCCCAAAGAGTTTCGAACTACTGTAATTCTATCATTGGCATCCATTGAAGAATTTCGATTTCTAAGAACTTTGTCCAAGTAGAGCATCGAGAGTCTAGGAGGGATTGGTGAGAAATTGATTGTTTTTGAAACTTTTGAAATTTTCTTGATTGCTTCAGTGGGTTTGTTAGCAGCCATTATTACTCGTATCGATGGTTCGGCGAAAAGGTCTATTAAAAAATCTAATCCGCCAGAATCTTCCCTGTTTGAAATCCCATCCATCTCATCTAGAAAGAGAAGAAAGTCTTTTCCAGTAAGGCTGGCATTGGAAAATATTGGATACAAGATCTGGGCAAGCATGTTCTTATTACGAGTATCACTTGCATTCAGTTCAACAAGATCAATATCGAACTCTCGACATAATGCATGAACAAATGATGTTTTACCAACACCTGGAGGTCCTACTAGTAACAGAGGTTTTGAGCCGTTTGACCATTTTGAGAGCCATTCTACTACTTTCTTGCGGGAATTTTCATTTCCGATAAAATCTGATAACTTGGGATGTATCACAAACCAACACTTGCCTTAATTGATTCTCATTTAGAATTTTTAATAGTTATTGACAGATTTTTCTGAAAGTACGGAAACAAGTCTCTGCGTTTCATTTCATTAAACCAGTACTGATTATAATGACTTACCGTCAAAAACAGGAATTTCAAAAAGGGTTTTATACTGAGATCATCGGGTAACATATCTAGCGCAATTTTAGCTTCTTCCAGATAGATTTCACTTTTATCCAGTGTTAATTCAAATGCCTTCTCAACGTTTTTTGTGACTATTGCATAGTATAATGGCCATGATGGAATCTTTATCCCTCCATTTACTATCGCGTCTTCCATTTCGTTACCGCACCCAACACACTCTGCTGCTTTTGCCATACCTAAATGAAAGATATCATTTAGAGGAGGAATGTTCAGGGCCATATTTCTTCCTGCCGTGCCCATGACAGCTCGATATTTCTTGTAGCAGCCAATCATGTTCTCGTCGCTTATGGACTCTGGTTTTAGTTTCAATCTAGCATCAATATATTGGCCTATTCTTGCATCTTTAAATCCATCTTCAAATGCCTTCAGTACGGCATCTCCTCCAACAGAGATTTTTTGCCTTGCTATTTCCAAAATATAAGGATTCATTAGCTTGTAATCATCAAGAAATTCGATATCTTCGTCTGCATCCATTATTCTATCCATGGGTTCGCTCAGATCTATAGCGATAATATGACCATCAACTATTGAGTTTCTTACCTCTTTCGAAATAGTCTCCTTATTGAATTCAGTGGCACTGTCCATAAGAGCTGTTAGAACCGGATAAGTCATTTTAACAAAGTTAGAATTCAATATTCGTTGAACCCTGTCTGCCAATACGTCAGGCTTAGATATCCTTTCACGAACCGTTTCAATTTTTGAATCGTCCAAAGATAATTCGGTTGCTTCTATTTCATCAACAAATTTTTTCATCGTTGCTTTTGGATTGGTATCTGAAATCAGTTTTTCATGTAAAGATAGCAAAAATCGTTTGGTGAATTCCGAAAATTCTTTTTCAGACTCGACTTTGTATTTATGGTAGTGTTTATACCCCTTTTCCTGTAAAAGTACTTGCTTTATTATTCGCTTACCTGAGCGAGTACTCAATAATGAAACCTTTGAAAAAATTTTACTTTCTTTGGCACTCATTTACAATTCTTTCAGAATATTCCGTCGTTATTTAACTTTCAGATTAAAATTTCTCATAGAAATTTAGAGGTCAAAAAGAGTTAGAAAAGTGTTAGCAACTATGCTACCTTGAAGACATGGCAATTCTTTCTTGTTCATTCTTTTTCTTTACAGAATGACTCTCCATTGAGTTATTTGATGCCAAAATTATCTCCTTTGCAAGGGCCTCTTCAATAGTTTTTGGGTTGGAGTATGTTGATTCTCTCACTCCTTCTGCTATAAATCGGAGTGCCAAGTCAATGCGTCTTAACGGTGCGACATCAACTGACACATGATATACAACACCACCGTAAACTATTCTTGTGGTGTCCTCATTGGGTGCTGCATTCTCAATTGCCCTTATTAGCAGCTCAACTGGGTTCTTGCCTGTTTCATGGTAAATTAAATCAAGTGCCGTTTTCACAGTTTTTATCATTCTACCCTTTTTACCACCCATTCTTCCGGTATTTTTCGCGTACTTTTTACCAAAGTGCATTAATTTGTTTACCAATCTCTCAATGATATGAACTTCAGCCTTCTTCAGTCTCTGATGTTCATGTCTTCCAAAGCTAATTGGAATAATTGCAGCGTCTAGTGCTATTACATTTTTTAAACCTGAATCCTGAATTTCGATATCGTCCGTGTTCCATTTGTTAAACAACAACATTACAGTTTCTTTCGTAACCATTCATATCATCTCCTGGGTTTTTCCTTTCGCCCATAAACCAATTCTATTAGCGATACACCGTTAACCTTGAAAACCTGCCATCTAACACCAGGAATATCACCCATTGCACCTCCCATTGAACCTCCAATTCCTTCAAGCATAACTTCATCGTGTTCATCGATGTAATTAAGAGCTCCATCCCTTGGAAGGAATGCAGTAATAGACTTACCATTCTTGATTAACTGGACTCGCACACATTTCCTAACAGCAGAGTTCGGCTGCTTTGATTCAATACCGACTTTTTCAAGCACTATAGCTCTTGCCTGTGGAGCTCCCTCCAACGGGTTTGCCTTCTTGTCAAGCTTCAACATGCGCCTCTTGTAGTACTTGTTTGACCATCTCATTCTTTTTCTCTTTGATTTTAAAACTCGTCCTGAAAATAATCCTAAAGGTGACTTTGCCATTTAAAATACAACCTCAATTATTCTGGGCATGATCTTCACTCACTATCATGACGTTTGATATCTGAAAGTATCTTTTTGCCAAAATTCTTGCCTTCTCCGCATTACGTCCCTCTTTTCCCACTACTATCCCTTTCTTTTTTGAATCCACTACCACAACAGCTTGTCTTGAACCATCGAATCTATTATTAATCTTTATCTCATTTATCATATCTGAATTGAGGACATTGCCCAAAAACGCCGAAGGATCTTCAGAATATTCAACTAATTCAACTTTCTTTGTTACGATTCCTTGAAGTTGTCTTATTGTAGCTCCTCCTTTTCCAATTGCCAAACCCATCTGTCCTTTATTTACAATAAAGATTACCCTGTCCATTTTCTCATCCACAACACAATCACGTGCTACCGCCCCTGTTATATTTTGAAACAGAGACATCAATCGTAGCTCGCTTGATGTTAGTTTGATTTTTTCTGTCAATCTACTTCTGAATCTCTGATATCAGATTTTTTTTCACTATTTTTAAAAATTGACTAGCCATTTTACAGTCATTAATATTATTTAAATCGAAAAAATCCCAAAAATTTTTTCACGGTAACAAAATGCATTTACTTGTATCACTTACTTTTTTCCAAATTCGTTTAGTATCTCTTGAATTTCATTTTCTTTGCCGATTTTGAGAGAGAGCGCACTAATTCTAAATGGCTTGTTACATAATCTGCCCAACTGGACTGAATTACCATCAAAGTGTAACGTTGGTACCTGCGCTGATTTTGCGTCTTCCAAGATTTTTGACTTATTTTTTGGCATCAATGAGTTTGAAAGAACTATAAGTTTTGAACCCTTGATTGAACCCATTACTTGTCTGGTTCCTATTTTACATTTATTAGAACTGATTGCTTCTTTAATTGTTTTTTCGAGATTTTTCATTTTCATCTTTCACACTCATGTAAAGTTCGACCATACCGGTACCAATAGGTACGGTGGCGCCTACTATAACGTTTTCTGTTACACCTTTAAGGGACTCTATCTGTCCTTCCAATGAAGCTCTTGCAATAGTAGGTACAGTAATTTCAAATGCGGCCCGGGCCAGTACAGATGTTTTGGTACCAGCGATTCCATGTCTTCCTATTTGCTGCAAATGTCCTTTTGATGTCATAAGATCGGCTACCAACATAATATGCCTCATATCAACTTCCAGTCCCTGTTCTTCCAATGTGTTGGTGACTTCTTTAATCAATGCATTTCTTGCAGCCTCTATTCCAAGTGTCTGCCAAACTTCATAGACATTGTTTGTTGTAATCCTTGAAGTATCAATACCGTCAATCGCTATTATCTTGGAAAGATTTGAGCCTGCAGTTTGAATTACCCATTCCTCACTTTGCTTAACAATTGTTACTCTTTCAATGTCTTGGACACCTTTCACTCTTGCGTTTAATAGCTTGTTCTTCATTGTGAGTAACGTCTGCGCGTCAGGTTCTCCTGCAATCGATATTTTTATAATTTTCTTTGCTTCTTGCAAAGTAACGTCGTATTTCTTCTTGGGACCCTTTAGCACCTCCATAATGTCTTCGATAGAGCATCCCCGTTCAGATAATTTGGAATCTGAAATATGGAATGTGAGTATTCCGGAATAATCAGTCTCACTTCTTTCAATTAAATCAGCTACCTTTGTAAATATTATATCCCTTGCAACATTGAGAGCCTTTTCTCTTGATACTTTATGTTCTTCATTCAGATACACATCCATGGTTGGTGTGACCGGCTTTTTCCGCGCATCTACAAGTTCTATTAGCCTAGGCAATCCTAGGGTAACGTTTCTTTCTTTTACCCCGGCAAAATGGAATGTTCTTAGCGTCATCTGGGTTCCCGGCTCGCCAATAGATTGAGCTGTTACAACACCTACAGCCTCTCCGGGTTCTACCATCGCCCTGTTGATTAGATCCAGAGCCTTCTTTATCACTTTGTTAGCGCCATCTCGGCTTATTTTGTTTTGACTAAGAGCTAGTAACAACTTTTCTCTAAGTCTTGGGTTAAGATGCTTGGCATGTTTACTTAATATTTCTGAGATCTCTTTTTCTGTTGCTTTTTTGCCTTCGTCAACTAATAATTCGCCTTCGATCAAACGAGAAATATTAACCGCTTCACCATGATCGCTTTTTGCAGGATCTATTCCGTCTTCTCCATAAACAAACTGTATGATATTACCGTGTGGATCTCGTACAGTCTGGTCGTATTCTATCTTCAAATGTTCCAGTGCATTAATGAGTCTTCTTTGCATGTATCCAGATTGTTGAGTTCTTACCGCTGTATCTACTAACCCTTCTCTACCACCCATTGCGTGGAAGAAAAACTCTAGAGGACTGAGTCCGTCTCTATAATTTGATTTAACAAAACCCTTGGCGTCAGGATTTGCGTCATTTGGTTTGAAATGAGGGAGAGATCTATCTCTATAACCTTTTGTAATCCTTCTGCCTCTAATAGACTGCTGCCCTAATGCGGCTGTCATCTGACCGATGTTTAGAGTGGAACCTCTTGCGCCAGTTGATGCCATAATGACACCAGAGTTATCATCTGGGAATGCACGGTCCGCAGTTTTGCCTGCTCTATCACGAGCCCTTGAAAGTTCATTTACCACATAGAGTTCTAAGGCTTCAGCAGGTGATAGACCTCTTGTTAATGGTAACGTTTCATCATCGTGTTGTTTTATTAATTCATATACCTTTTCATATGCCTTGAGAATAACATTGCTTATCTCATTTCTGGTATCATCTGACAACCACAAGTCAGAGTAGCCGTAGGAAAAGCCATTGTGAGTAATGTATGTTTTTAACACTATCAGAATTGAATCCAAGAATCGTTTTGCTGCCTCATTTCCGTAATCTTTTGCTATTCTGTGTAAAACACTATCTGGTTCCTCTGCTCCAATTGATGCTTTGTCAATAACACCACTCATTAATTCACCATTTCTTATCACAACATCTTTTCCCTCACCTTTGGATGCCTTGTTCCACTTTGAGGTAATTACGAAATTAAAGTCCTTGGGCAAGAAGAGTGAAAAAAGCTGCTTTCCAGTGTAAATTTTTCTGCCATTATCATGATGTTTTGGTTCAGGTAGTGGTCCTGAATATCCCCCTAGCAAGGCCAGATTTGTGAATTCTTCTTCTTTCAAAAATGTCTTGTCCTGTGTAAGGATAAAGGCGCCTGTTATGAAATCCCTAATAGCTCCAATTATTGGTCCTCCATATCTAGGTGAGATTAGCTGATCCTGTACTCTCATCAGCAGCGCGGCCTCTGCACGGGCTTCCTCACTTTGCGGAACATGAAGATTCATCTCGTCTCCATCAAAATCTGCGTTATAGGGTGGACAGACAGCAGGATGCAACCTAAATGTTCTATATGGAAGTACTTTAACATAATGAGCCATGATGGACATCCTGTGCAAGGACGGTTGTCTGTTAAAGATTACTGAATCTCCATCGCGCAAGTGCCTCTCTACAATATAGCCAGGACTTATTGAATCAGCAAGGATATTTCTATCGGTAACGTAATCAAGTCGTATTTTTACGCCATCTGTTCTTATGATGTAATTTGCGCCAGGGTATTCATTAGGACCGTTGGTTATCATTTTCTTCAAGTCTTCAATGTTCCACTCATTAACCGTTTCAGGTATAGTTAATTTCCTTGCAACATCCACTGGAACCCCTACATCAGAAATGGTTAGATTGGGATCAGGTGATATTACAGTCCTGCTGGAAAAATCAACTCTCTTGCCAGATAACGACCCTCTAAAGCGTCCTTCTTTTCCCTTTAATCTTTGTGTCAAAGTCTTCAAAGGCCTACCGGATCGATGATGAGCCTGAGGAATGCCAGAAACTTCATTGTCAAAGTATGTGGTTACATGGTACTGAAGAAGGTCAACAAGATCCTGGACAATAAGGGGCGGCGTTCCAGCCTCTTTGCTTTCCTTTAATCTTTGATTAACTCTAATGATATCAACCAATTTGTGGGTCAGGTCATCCTCCGATCTAATTCCAGTTTCCAAAATAATTGACGGTCTAACAGTAACAGGAGGAACCGGTAAGACTTGTAATACGAACCATTCTGGTCTTGCGGTTTCTGGATCATAGCCTAATAAAACCAAGTCATCATTTGGAATATTCATGAGTCGTTCCCGGATGGTTATAGGAAGAAGTCTGTTTTCACCAATTTCAGTTTTTTCTACAAATATGGTAGGTTTTGTAAACACAAGATCATATTGCTCTTTTTGACAGTGAGGACATATCTTTACTTTTTTTGCCTTTTCAATTATTTCCTCTTTGATATTCTCCAGAGTAATTACTGCATATGCGGCTTTGGTATCTCGAAGTTCCTTGAATTTTGCCAGATCCTCATTTGACAGTTTTATCCTACTACAAGATCTACAAGAAACGAGCAACAACTTGTGTATATCGTCAACGAAAGCAATGTGAAGTACTGCTTCAGCCAATTCAATGTGGCCAAAATGTCCAGGGCAGTTGGCAGAAGTATTTCCACAAGTTCCACACTTCTGTCCGGGTTCAAGTGTACCCAATCTGTTATCCATGAGTCCACCTTGAACTGCCATACCATCCTCATCGTACGTCTCTGGAGCTGTGATTTCAACTACACTGAATTTTCGAATCTCTACTGGAGATAATACACTAAACTTAATACCGCCTAATATTTTTAGGGTATCTTCAACTTCCATAACTATTACACCTTCTCCTTTGGAATCAGTCTTGGAGCTACGTTAAGGCTAATCATTTCCTGCAACAATAGTTTAAATGCGTACGCAATTGCCACTGTCGAAATTTTAGCTTTATCGCCGCAGACCCTGCACACATACCTCCTTTGTTTAATATCATAATAGGCAAGCAAACCGCAGCGCTCGCAAATGTTGACTTCTGCTTTATCAGATTCTTCTAAGAGTCGGTCTTTTAGCATCATTGAAGCACCATAGGCTATCAAACAGTCACGTTCCATTTCACCAAATCTAAGACCACCACCTCTGGCACGACCTTCCGTTGGTTGCTTTGTAAGCATTTGAACCTGTCCCCTTGCTCTACTGTGAATCTTGTCGGCAACCATATGGTGAAGTTTTTGGTAGTATACCACTCCGACGTAAACTTCTGCGTTGAATTTCCTTCCAGTACGTCCGTCATACATGACTTCCTTTCCGGTTGACTTGAAGCCATATTTTTCCAATATTTCTTTGAGATCGTTGACCTTTTCTCCGACAAAAGCCGAACCATCGACTATTTTGCCACGAAGGGCAGAAGATTTACCTGCCAGTGATTCCATGAACTGACCTACAGTCATTCTTGATGGAAAAGCGTGCGGGTTAATCATAACGTCTGGTACGACACCATCTTCTGTGTATGGAAGGTCTTCCTGTGGAACCAGCATGCCTATAACCCCTTTTTGGCCGTGTCTTGAAGCAAATTTGTCGCCTATTTCGGGTATTCGCATGTCTCTAACTCTAATTTTGTACATTTTTCCTCCGTCTACAGATTGAGTCATTACAACTGAATCTACAACTCCGTTTTCAGAAGGCCTGACACCAATTGATGTGTCCCTTCTGTAAGGACCTTTTACCTCAAACTCCTTGTACTCTTCCATGAACCTTGGTGGAGAAGTACGGCCGATGAGTATGTCTCCTCCATTTACTATTGATTCATGCATAATAGCACCGTCATCTTCAAGTAATCGATAAGATTTTTCTCCGCGGTATCCCCTGATATTTGCATCAGATGAGGGAATCTCAAACTTGTCTTTCATCCCTCCGGGATATTGTTTTGCTTCTGCCTCATATACTCTGTAAAAGAAAGTTCTGCCAAGACCCCTGTCAACGGATGACTTGTTGAAGACTACTGCGTCTTCGATGTTATATCCTTCATATGGTAATACTGCGACAATACAATTTTGTCCCGTTGGACGGTCTTCTAGTCCGAGCAGATTTATTGCTTTAGTTGTGACTACGGGTATTTGGGGATATAACATAAAGTGTTGTCTCACATACGTACTCGCATTCATCAAGGGAGTTGAAAATCCCAGACTCTGTTTTGCCATTGCACTTTCATAAGTATTTCTTGGAGACTGATTGTGTTCAGGATATGGAATTATTGATGCTCCAACACCAAGTATTGAGGGAGGATATATTTCAAGATGAGTATGATTCTGCTCAAGACTTGCGTAGTCCATTGCCACATAGCAATTTTCCTCTTCATTTGCGTCTAATAGTTCTATCATGCCCATCCATAACAGATCTGACCACGATTTCATATTCCTCTTTATAAGGTCGAGAACATCCAGTGTTATGACTGGCGTACCTTCTTTTACTATTGCAAGCGGCCTTAGTATTCTGCCTGAATTGCAGCTTACATAGAGGCGTTTGGTTGCATTTTCGTTATCGTTTGAATAGTAGTAAATTCCAACGTGAGCATGTATTTTTCCTGACCTCCTTAAACTTCGCAGTGTATCGGTAAGGTGTTGTCCATTGTCATAGTAACCAATCAGCCGCCCGTCTACAAATATTCTGGTTCCACTTTTTCTTAAAGCGTCAGAAGCCTCTTCAACCGGATGGGCTCCCAATTCATATAGTTTTTCAATTATCTCTGAAACAGATACACTTACGGATATTATGGAAGATAACGCGATATTTTTTACAAGACCACAATTTGAACCTTCAGGAGTTTCTGCAGGACATATCCTACCAAAGTGAGTAGAGTGAAGATCTCTGGCTTCAAAATTGGGTTGACTCCTGCTCAAAGGTGATTGGATTCTGCGAAGATGACTAATAGTTGAAATGTAATTTGTTCTGTCTAGTAATTGGGTAACACCAACTCTGCCCCTTCCCCAATTTCCGGTTGCAATGGCATTATTTAGCTTGTCGGATATTATTCCGGGTCTTACTGCTGCTGCAACTGCATTTATTCCTCTCTTTTGACCGGATCTTTCTAGCTGATATTTCATATCTCTCACAAGATTTCTAAATGCTGTTCGGAAAAGATCTGCCAACATTTGACCCGCAAATTTTATAACTTTATTGCCATAATGGTCTTTATCATCAGATGCTACAAGGCTAAGACGAAGCTCAACTAGTTTGCATGTTGCTTCTCCCAAAAAGAGAGCCTTTTCGTTCCTATTTTCAGGATTCTTTCCAAGGTGTGGTAGCAATCCCCAATCAAGTAATGTTTCTGCTCGTTTTATCTGAAATTCTTCCAGCATTCCGGGAGCAATTCTTTTGCTAATGTATACGATAGCATCTCTGCTTGTAATAATTTCTCCTGCTTTTTCAAATGATGGTTCTAATTCATCCTGTATGATTGAATTCAGCGATACACCATCAGCGATATCTTTGTCTGATTCAAGCCCCAGAGCCCGAATTAATGTAATAAGTGGAATATCAACAGGTGATCCAGGTATTTTAGCAACAATAGAACCATCGGGTCTCATTATTAATTCTAATTTTGCACGGTAGCCAACTATAGAAGAATAGACCTTGGCTTTGTAAACCAAATTACCGGTCGTTTCCTCCGTATCCACGATTATCTTGTTGTAAGACAAGTCTTCCAGGCCAATGATAACTCGCTCCGAACCATTAATCACAAAGTATCCGCCAGGATCTTTTGGATCTTCGCCAAGCTCAATAAGCTTAGTTTCAGGAAGATTGTGTAGAATACAGGCATTTGACTTTACCATAACTGGAATATCTCCAATATGGATAAATCTTGACTCTAAGATTTTTTCATCTTCAACAATACTGCATTCAAGCATAATGGGGGATCCATAAGTTAAATTGCGCAGTCTAGCTTCGACGGGAGCAACGTGTGTCACTGAACCATCCAATTCCATGATTCTTGGTTGTTGTAACTTTATCTTGCCCAATCTAATCTTGTACGGATATTCAGCCGTCTCAATTTCTATTTCACCGACTTCATCGATAATACTTTGTAAACCGCGTTCAATAAATTCACCATAGGAATTCAGATGTTGTCTTGCGACGCCTTCCTTTTGTAAAATATTGTGGATAATTGCCCACATATCAAGTGTATTTTGCGACAAGGCTCAATCCTCTACTACGTATCTATAATAAACACTTTCGCCGGCGGTAAATGACGTTCTAGTTATTTTAATAATATCTCCGGGTCTCACATCTAGATCCTCTAATCCCTTGTCGTTAATTAATATGTATGGGAGCTGGCTAGGTTTTGTATTATACTTTTTTAACACTTCTTCGGCTACTTTCTTTGACAAAATTTCGTGTTTAGGCTGATATACATGATTCGTAATTTTAATATCCTTTTTCTCAGAAGACAAAATTGGAGATTCTTGATTCCAAATCTAATCTCCGTAATAAATACATTCAGATATTCACAGGTTTCAAAGTGGCCAGAATCAATTCCTGGTTAATTAATAGAAATCATAGAACACTATAGGATAAAATGTCAGCACAGGTGAGGATTTAAGTTTCATGATGACAAAACGCTCTTTGTAGAGTCCGGCCATAGGTATCTGGTCGCTATAACTTTTCGGCATCTCAATGCTTTCTGCAATTTTCAAGCTTATGTAAGTCAACCCAAGATTCAGGTGGTTTGAGAGAAAAATAACCGT